>Ga0105340_1001159_pt1 | contig 11982 bp, 8 predicted proteins | sample EasRivMeERMLT700_FD_89676 | JGI IMG/M metagenome (GOLD analysis project Ga0105340, IMG submission 89676) | Soil microbial communities from meander-bound floodplain in the East River, Colorado, USA - East River MetaG ERMLT700 | ecosystem: Environmental > Terrestrial > Soil > Floodplain | place... | reverse complement strand
GCCGCCGCGTCGCGGTCGACCCCTATCGGGGCGCCGTCGAGGCGGTGCTCGAGTGCTCGGCCAACCTGGCGTGCGTCGGCGCGGAGCCGCTCGGCATGACCAACTGCCTGAACTTCGGCAACCCCGAGAAGCCGCACATCGCCTGGCAGCTCGAACGCTCGGTACAGGGTCTTGCCGATGCATGCGGGGCACTCGGAGTTCCGGTCGTCGGAGGCAACGTGTCGCTGTACAACGAAACCGAGGAGGGGCCGATCTACCCGACCCCGGTCGTCGGGATGGTCGGCGAGCTGCCCGACCCGGCGCGCGCGCTGATCGAATGCCATCTCGTGCGCATCGCCGCGCGCCCGCTCGGCGTCGCGCGGGTCGACGCCACGCACGAGGCGGTGCAGCTCCAGTTCATCAAGAACCCGCCGCTCGACGGCGCCAAGGTGATCGAATTCATCCGCAAGAAAGGCCGCAGCGCGAGGCTCACCGGCCCCGAGAAGCTGCGCATCGAGGCGAAGCTCCCCGCCTGGCAGGAGCGCGCCCAGGCGGTGAAGGACATCCTCCACCAGCTCGCCGCCTGAACCAGGGACAGACCACGTTTTCTTCATGAACCTGGTGATCCAGGGCCCGGAGCTTCAGCAGGCTCAGGCGGACGAGATCGCACGCCTCTCGGGCACCACGCGCATCGAGCCGGTTTCCAAGCGCGCGTTCCGGCTGCGCAACGCCGTGCGCAATGACTCTGTGGGTCCCTACTGCGAGCAGCGCCGCATCGATTACGCCTTCATTCCCGAAGGCCGCCGCTTCGCCGACCTGAAGCTGCTCGCGATGGACGTGGACTCGACGCTCATCACCATCGAATGCATCGACGAGCTCGGCGAGCTCGCCGGCAAGAAGGCCGAGATCGCGGGGGTCACCGCGCAGGCGATGCGCGGCGAGATCGAGTACCGCGAAAGCCTGCGGCGACGCGTGGCGGCGCTTGCCGGGCTCGCGGAGACTTCTTTGAATACGGTTTACGAGGAACGCCTGAAGCTAACCCCGGGCGCCGACACGCTGATTGCGGCGTGCAACAAGCATGGCGTGAAGCTGCTGCTGGTCTCGGGAGGATTCACCTTTTTCACCGAACGGCTCAAGGCGCGCCTGGGCATCGACCACACCCTCTCCAACGTGCTCGAGGTGAAGGGCGGCAAGCTCACCGGCGCGCTCGTCGGCGACATCGTCGATGCCGATGCGAAGATGAAGAGATTTCTCCAGATCGGTGCGCAGCTCGGCGCACGAAAGGAGCACACCGTCGCCATCGGCGACGGCGCGAACGACCTGAAGATGATGAACCAAGCCGGAATTTCGGTCGCGTTTCGCGCCAAGCCCGTGGTGCGGGCTCAGGCCACCTGCGCCCTCAACTGGTCGGGCCTCGACGCGGTGGTAAACCTGCTGGAGTGAAGCGGGCGACGAGCGAGTCGATCAGCGCCGAGTACGGCCGCCACTCGGTCGGCCGGTCGTGGATCTCGCGCACGCCGGCGGCCAGCGCGCGCTGCCGGGCCGCCGCAGGCAGCCCCGGCGCGACCCCGACCACCGGGATGCCGCGGCCGCCCAGGCGCCTGACCACCTCGTCCGCGTCTTCGTTCAGCGTGGTTTCGCCCGCGATGGCGAGGGCCACCGGGAACGGGTCCTGGTCCAGCCGCGCGAGCGCACCGGCCACGTCCGGCGCATCGATCACGCGCACGCCGGGGCTGCGCGCCAGCGCGGCGCAGATCAGCCCCGCTTCCGCACCCCTCTCGATCACCAGGACAGCGACTCGACGCATCGCTGCACCATAGGCGAGGCCCGCCCGGACCGCTGTCAGGAGAACTTCAGGATTTGAAAAAAGCGCGCCAGCCTTTGTCAGAAACCTATTTTTTCGGTTGCTTCTTGAGCTCGCCGAGCGCCCTGTTCGCGCGGCGCATCGCCTCTTCGCCGATGTGGTCGAGCAACAGCAGGTATTTCACGTGCTCGCCGCAGCCCGTGCACCTCAGCTCGGTCGCCAGACGCAGCGGCCCGTCGGACAGAGTCTCGAAGTCCGTGCCGCCGCACTGCGGGCACTCCGCCGCGATGTCACCGATGCTGATGAGCACGGAGCCCCTCCTCCCTAAGAGGCCACAGCCCATGTTAGGCCAACGCCGCCGGCCGCAGACAGGCATTATGCAACGCTATCGGGCGGCGATCACCATGATCTCGACCAACGCTTTCGGATCTGCAAGCTTCGCCTCGACGCAGGCGCGCGCCGGCAGGTTCTTGGCGTCGACCCAGGCTGTCCAGACCTCGTTCATCGGCGCGCGGTTGCGGATGTCGGTCACCCAGATCGTGGCGGAGAGCACCTTCGACTTGCTCGAGCCGCACTTGCCGAGCAGGCGGTCGATCTCGTCCAGGATCTGCTTCGTCTGCCCCTTGACGTCCTGCTCGAGGTTCTTCGCGACCACGCCGGCCAAGTAGACGGTGTCGCCATGCTGCACTGCGTTAGAAAGGATGCTGGTCGGGTCGTGGCGCGTGATGCTCATGGTTTCTCTTCTCCTTTGGCGGATTTCTCGATCTTGCGGTCTTCGCGCTTGGCGGCCTGCATCGCCTCGGGCTCGAGCTCCTCGGCGCTGCGGTTCAGGCGGATAAACACGCCCCACGCGACGAGCAGCAGCGCGGCGGCGACGCCGACGGTGGCGACGTAGGGTAGCTGCTCGGGCGCCTCCTGGCTCACGCGGAACACCAGCACCATGGTCTCGAGCGACAGCGCGACCACCAGCACGACCATGAAGCGCGACAGGAAGCGGCGCACGCGTGTCGGCGCGCTCATCTGCGCCTGGCGATGCACCTCCTCCTCCAGAATAGTCTGGCCGAGCTCGAGCGCCGCCACCGCCACGGTGAGCACTGCGATGCTCTCCAGCACCGCATTGAGGCGCTGGCTGAGCGCCGCGGCTTCGAAGAGCTGAATGCCCTGCCAGAGCTGCACCGCGGCGATCACGATCAGCGCGGCGCCGGCGACGAGAAACAGCACGCTGATGACGAAATGGCCGGCCGGGAACAGCCGATGCAGGATGTTCATCGGCGCAGTCCGGCGACCTGCTTGTACCGGTCCGAGAGCGCGGCCAGCGCCTGCGGGCTGATCACCGCGTCGATGCGCTGGAAAGGCCGGTCGCCGGTGCGCTCGTAGACCTCGCGCAGGATGGCGTCGGGCGGGTTGCGGCGATTCTCCAGCACCACGTTCGACGTCGGCCCGAGCCGCTCGCTTTCGTAATCCTTCAAGGAAATGGCTGAGTCGCCATCCCCGGCCAGCTTTTCTCCCAAGACCCTGGCATCCAGGATCGCCTGGCCGGCGCCGTTGGACCCGCGCGGCACCATGGGATGCGCGGCATCGCCGAGCAGCGTCACCCGGCCGAAGCTCCAGGCGGGCAGCGGGTCCTTGTCGACCATCGGGTATTCGAGCACCAGCTCCGAGGCGCGCAGGAAGGCAGGAACGTCGAGCCAGTCGAAGCCCCAGCTCTCGGCGCCGGCGATGAAGTCCTCGACCCGCGCCGGCCGGTTCCAGTCCCAGCGCTTGTACTGCGGGGTCTCGATCTCCCACAGCCAGTTGACGAGCTGCCGTTTCGTGCCATCGACAGTTTCGTCTACGTCATTACGGATCGGGTAGTGGACCAGCTTGCCGGTGGCAAGCCAGCCCGCGCGCAGCATGCTCGCACCGGAAAGGATCGGCTTCCAGCGCGTTACCCCGCGCCACATGTTCACCCCACTGTATCGCGGCTCGCCCTCGGCCGGATAAAGCTGCTTGCGGATCACCGAGTGGATCCCGTCGCAGCCTACGGCAATCCTGCCCTCCACACCCTGCCGGTCGCGAAACAGCAGGCGCACGCCGGATGCGTCCTGCTCGAACCCGAGGCAGTGCCAGCCGAGGTGGATGCGCTCCGCGCCGATCCTCGCCTTCACCGCGTCGAGCAGGACCGCCTGCAGGTCGCCGCGATGGATCGAGAACTGCGGCCACGGGTAGCCCGCCCGGCGGCCCAGAGGCTCCTTATAGATGAGCTGGCCGAAGCGGTTGAAAAAGACACTCTCGGCGGTCTCGACCGCGACGCGCGCGAGCGCCGGCTCCAGGCCCAGCTCGCCGAGGGCCTGGGTGGCGTGCGGCAGCAGGTTGATGCCGACCCCGACCGCCTTGATCTCGGGCGCCGACTCGAAAATGCGGCACGGGATCCCGCGGCGCGCGAGCTCGAGCGCAAGCGTGAGCCCGCCGATTCCCGCGCCGACGATCAGGACGTCATCGAGGTTGTGGCCAGAGTTTCGGATCACGGGCGGTATGGAGGACTGTGAGCACGACTACGCGCCTGGATTCGACGCGGTAAAAGACAGCGTACGGGAAGCGCGAAATGAGGGCGCGGCGAACTTCGCCGTAAACGCGCGCAAAGGCCCGGAGCTTGTCCCTCGTAGTACCAGAATCCGCCAGCGAGATCCCGTCCGACCTTCGGACGGTAAACGACCGGCAGAGCCACTAGCGTCGCCGGGCTTCGGCGAGCACCTGGTCTCGAGAAACGACGTCGTCGGGGTTACGCTCGTGTTCGGCTAAACGCTCGTCAATCACTGCGCGATGGGCATCGCCCAAGGGCACGGAGGACGGGTCTGAGGCAAGGCTTGCCCAGATGATCTCTAGGAGCCGCATTCGCTCTGCGGGCGGCAGCTTGAGTATTTCGGCAACGTCAGCGTCACTCATGTGTCTAGCGTACCACTCCGGTTGTCGGGCGCGTCACCCGCAGCGGCGAAGTCGCTCCCGCAGTCCTTCCCAGGAAATGACCTCGCCTCGCTCAGCTTGGGCGATGGCGGCAAGTAGCGCCTTTTCTTCCTCAGGCGAGACTTCGAAGGTTTCGTCCTCTAAGGAGACTAGTTGACACCCTACCCCACCCAGCGGCGCGCATTCCTGAAGAGCTGCATCCAGGGCGAGTCTTCGCCCGAGCCGGGAGGCGACCATGACATCTGCACGTTGCGGAACACGCGCTCGGGGTGCGGCATGACGATGGTGAAGCGCCCGTCCGGCGTGGTAAGGCCGATAATGCCCTGCGGCGAGCCGCTCGGGTTGTAGGGATAGGTGTCGGTGGGCTCGCCCCGGTTGTTCACATATCTCATGCAGACGATCGAGGGGTTTGCCGAATTCGGCCTGCCTTCGCCGTGCGCGGTGACGATGGGAATGCGGCTGCCGGCCATGCCGGCGAACACGATCGACGGGCTCTCCACGATCTCGACCATGACGAGGCGCGCCTCGAACTGCTCGGAGCGGTTGCGCACGAAAAGCGGCCAGCCCGAGGCGCCGGGGACAAGCTCGCGCAGCGCGCCCATCATCTGGCAGCCGTTGCAGGCGCCGAGCGCGAAGGTGTCCTTGCGTGCGAAGAAGCGCTCGAACTCCTCGCGCGCCCGCGCGTTGAAGAGGATGGTCTTGGCCCAGCCCTGCCCTCCGCCCAGCACGTCGCCGTACGAGAAGCCGCCGCCGGCGGCGAAGCCCTTGAATCCCTCGAACGACGCGCGCCCGGCGATCAGGTCCGTCATGTGCACGTCGACCGACTCGAATCCCGCGCGGTCGAACGCCGCGGCCATCTCCACCTGCCCGTTCACGCCCTGCTCGCGCAGGATCGCGATGCGGGGGCGCGCTCCGGTTCCCACAAAGATTTCTTTGGGATTGAAAGTCAGCGAAACCGAAAGGCCCGGATCATTCGGCTCGATGATCCGGTCGTACTCCTCGCGCGCGCACTCCGGGTTGTCGCGCAGCGTCTGCATGCGCCAGGTGGTCTCGCTCCAGGCGCGCCGCAGCTGGTCGCGCCGGGCGGCGAACACTACGCGGTTGTTGCGGGTGATCCGCAGCTCGTCGCGCGGGTTGAGGCTGCCGATGAGGTGCGAATGCTCGCCCAGGCCGGCGCCGCGCAGCGCGGCCATGACGCGTGCGCGGTCCGAGGCGCGGATCTGCAGCACGGCGCCCAGCTCCTCGGAGAAAAGCGCATGCAGCGCGAGGTCCTTGGCGCGGCCGGCAAGCTGCTCGCCGGCGTCGCGCTTGAACGCGTCGACGTCGTCGGCGGCGGCATCGAACGCGATCGCGTCGAGGCTGAGCGTGACGCCGCAGCGGCCGGCGAAGGCCATCTCGCACGCCGCGACGAACAGGCCGCCGTCCGAGCGGTCGTGGCAGGCGAGAAGCAGCTCCCGGTATTCGTGAATGAAGGAAAAAAAGCCCTTCAGGAGCGCGGGGTCGTCGAGGTCCGGGCAGTCATCGCCGAGCTGGGAGAACACCTGCGCGAGGATCGAGCCGCCGAGGCGGTTCTTCCCACGCCCCAGGTCGACGAGCACGAGCTCGGTTTCGCCCGCGTCGGTGCGCAGCTGCGGCGTGAGCGCGGCGCGCACGTCCGCGACCGGCGCAAAGGCCGACACCACGAGCGAGAGCGGCGCCACCACCTCCTTGTCGTCCCACGCGGTGCGCATCGAGAGCGAATCCTTGCCCACCGGGATCGAGATACCGAGCGCCGGGCAAAGCTCGAGCGCTACCGCGCTTACGGTGTCGTAGAGCGCCGCGTCTTCTCCCGGGTAACCCGCCGCAGCCATCCAGTTCGCGGAGAGCTTCACACTCGGCAGAGACACTGCCGCCGAAGCGATGTTGGTCAGCGCCTCACCGACGGCCATGCGCCCCGAAGCCGGCGCATCGATCAGGGCGAGGGGCGTGCGCTCGCCGACGGCGAACGCCTCGCCGGCATAGCCTTCGTAGTCGAGAAGCGTCACCGCGCAGTCGGCCACCGGCACCTGCCAGGGGCCGACGAAGGGATCGCGCGCGCAGAGGCCGCCGACCGTGCGATCGCCGATCGACACGAGGAAGGTCTTGTCGGCCACCGCGGGGTGCAGGAGCACCCGGCTCACCGCCGCCACGAGGGTGATGTCGTTCAGCGACAGGGCCGTGCGCCCGGAGCGCATGCGCTTCACGTCGCGCAGCATCTTCGGCGGCTTGCCGAGGACCATAGCGAGATCCACGTCGACGGGCTTCTCTTTCAGCATGGAGTCTTCGACCACCAGGCGGCCGTCGTCGGTCGCGGTGCCGACCACGGCGAAGGGGGAGCGCTCCCGCTCGCAAATGCGTTTGAACAGGGGGAGATTTTCCGGTGCAACGGCCAATACATACCGTTCCTGAGCCTCGTTGCACCAGATCTCGCGCGGCGACATGCCGCTGTCTTCCGACGGGATCGCCCGGAGCTCGAGGCGCGCCCCGCGCCCCGCGCCGTGCGCGAGCTCGGGCAGCGCGTTCGACAGCCCGCCGGCGCCGACGTCGTGGATCGACAGGACCGGGTTCGCGGCGCCGAGCTGCCAGCAGCGGTCGATCACCTCCTGCGCGCGGCGCTGCATCTCGGCGTTGTCGCGCTGCACCGAGTCGAAGTCGAGGTCCTCGACGTTCGCCCCGGCGCCCATCGACGAGGCCGCGCCGCCGCCCATGCCGATGGCGAGCCCCGGGCCGCCGAGCTGGATCAGAAGACTCCCCGGAGGAATCGATTTCTTGTGCGCGTGCCCGGCGGAGATGTTGCCCAGGCCCCCGGCGAGCATGATCGGCTTGTGGTACCCCCGGTTTTGAAACTCAAAAGTTCTGAAATAGCCGCACAGATTCGGCCGCCCGAACTCGTTGTTGAACGCGGCGGCGCCGATCGGCCCGTCGAGCATGATGTCGAGCGCCGCGGCGATGCGCCCTGGCTTGCCGATGCCGTCACGCTCCCACGGGCGCTCGTACCCGGGAATGCGCAGGTGCGACACCGAGAATCCGACCAATCCCGCCTTCGGCTTGGCGCCGCGCCCAGTCGCCCCTTCGTCGCGGATCTCTCCGCCCGAGCCGGTGGCCGCGCCCGGAAACGGCGAGATCGCCGTCGGATGGTTGTGCGTCTCGCACTTAATGACGATGTGCGTCAGATCGCTTTTCTTCCCGTAGACACGCCTCTCATCGGGGAAGAAGCGTTGCGCCGGCCGCCCTTCGAGGATCGCCGCGTTGTCGGAATAGGCGAGCACCGTGCCCTGCGGGCTCACCGCGTGCGTGTGGCGAATCATGGAAAACAGCGACTGCGGCTGGCGCTCGCCGTCGATGATCCAGTCGGCGTTGAAGATCTTGTGCCGGCAGTGCTCGGAATTCGCCTGCGCGAACATGGTGAGCTCGACGTCGGTGGGATCGCGCCCGAGGCCGCGATAGGCGCGCTCGAGGTATTCGATCTCGTCTTCGCTGAGGGCGAGGCCGAGATCGCGGTTTGCCTTTTTGATATCGGAAACATATTGCAGCGGCCGCGGCGGCACGTGCTCGAAGAGCTTCGCCGCCTCGTCGAAGGACCGCAGCACCGTCTGGGTCATGCGGTCGTGCAATAGAGGCGATGGGTCGGCTTTCGCCCCTTCTATATGGAACGCAATGCCGCGCTCGATCCGCCTGACCCGCGCAAGGCCGCAGTTGCGCGCGATGTCGCTCGCCTTCGAGGACCACGGCGAGATCGTGCCGAGGCGCGGCACCACCAGGTAGAGGGCGCCCGAGGCCGGCGGCGGCCGGGGCGAGCCGTCGTCGAGCAGGCGCTCGAGCAGGCGCTGCCCGGGCGCGCCGAGCTCGCCGGCGGTCTCGACGAAGTAGCGGCTCTCGGCCGAAGCCGAGCGCACGCCGGGGTCGAGTTTCTTCAGGGACGCGAGCAGCTTGGTGAGGCGGGACTCCGACAGCGCGCGCGGGCCTCGGAGCTGCAGAAGGCGTTGCACGGGGCGGTTTGTACTAATTCCTGACCTGGGGCTCCGTCAGTGTGCCGCCGAGGTTCAGCGTCGCGCTCAGGCGTTGCTGCGCGACCCTGACGTCGGCGACGATGCGGCCCGAGAGCGCGCCGTTCTGCGCGATGTCGGCGCTCGCGCCGGCGTTGAGCTGGCCGGCGCCGATGGTGATGTTGCGCAGCGAGACCGCGCCGCGGTCATAGGTCACCTGGCCGTTCATCTCGTTGAACTGGGTGCGGCCGGTCGCCACCTTGCCGCCGGTCTGGATCGCGCGCGACAGATCGATGCTGCCGAGCACGCCCCGGGTCACGGTGAAGCTGCCGTCGAGGCGGCCGGTCGAGGCGAGCTTGCCCGGCTGCCCGCGCATCGAGAACTTGCCGCTGCCTTCGGCCCTGCCGTCGGAAAGCAGCGCCGGCGCGAACACGGCGGCATTGATATTGCGGGCGGTCACTACGCCCTCGACGGTCCAGCTTTCGCCCCAGCGCACGTTCGCCGTGCCCGATACCGTTCCGTTCAGGAGCGCGCCGTCCCATTCCGACACCGAGAGCCCCTGCGGCGTCGCCGCGCCCTTCATCGAGAACTTGCTGAGCGAGATCTCGGGGGCGAACGGCAGCGTGAAGCTCGACGCGGTCATCTCCACCTCAATCGCCGAGCCCTTCAACGCCAGCTTGGCGGCGAGGGCCTCGGGACCGCGCACGACTGCCTCGCGCACGATGCCCTCGCCGTCGTAGACCAGCTCGAACTCGAGCCCCTTGGGCAGGACGAGCGGCCCGGTGAGCTCGACGTTCTTCATCACGACCCGGCCGACGCTGAAATTGTCCGCCTTGACCTTGGCGAACAGCGCCTGTCCCACCGCGTCCTGCTCGATCTTCATGCGGTCGACCTCGATCCGGCTGAACGCCTTTCGCGGTCCGGTCAGGGCGTCGAACTCCGGAAACGCGCGCACCTCGGACATCTGGACACCCTCGCCGAGGCTGATCTCGCTGAACTTGAGCTGCAGCCCGGTGAGGAGCCACAGCCTCGCCGAGCCGATCCTGACCGGACGGCCAAGCGCATCGCTCGCCGCGCGCTCGTACTCCGAGGTGTCGATGGGCATCACGTGCGCGACGCCGAGCGCGACGACCAGGAGCAGGAACAGCGTCAGCGCGATCGGCTTGCCCCAGCCCTTCCTTTCGGCCCTCGCCGCTGCGGCGGCTCTCGGCGCGCGCGCCATGAGATCGCGCTCGCGCTTGGCGCGCAGCCCGGCGTCGAACGCCGTGCCGCGCGTCGCCTGCGCCGCGGCCTGCTCCTCCTGCTTCGCCTTCTTCTCGCGCTCCTCGGCCTCCTGCCTGCGCTTTTCCTCCTCCTCGCGCAGGCGCTCCTTCTCGCGCTCCTCGGCCGCGCGCAGCTCGGCCTGGTCCAGCGCCTTGCGTTCGGACTCCTCCTGCTTGCGCCGCGCCTTCGCCTCGCGCTCCTGCCGCTCGGCTTCCTCCTTCGCGCGGAGCGCCGCCGCCTCGCGCGCACGCGCCGCGGCCGCTTCCTGCTCCTTGCGCGCCGCCTCTTCCTTCTCCTTCTGGTCCTGGTCGTCGCGCGTGGTGAACGAGTCGAGATCGGCGAGCAGCGTGTCCGAAAAACCGCTGCCGCCCGCGGCCGCCGCGGGCGGCGGCGGCGCCGGCTCCGGCTCCTTCTGCTTCGGCGCGGGTTTCTTTTCTTCCTCGACTTCCTCCTGCTCCTCCTTGCGCTTCTTGCGCTCTGCCGCGTCACGCTTGCGGTCGACGCGCTCGCGTTCTTCCTGGATGCGCCGCAACGTGCGCTCTTCGTCTTCGCGGCGCCGCTCTTCGGCGTGGCGCTTGCGCTCTTCCTCGAGCTTCCTGCGCTCTTCTTCGAGGCGCTTGGCCTCCTCTTTCGTCCGGCGCTCGGCCTCTTCGCGCGCCCCGCGCTCCTCCTCGAGCTTGCGCCTGAGCTCCTCCTGCTCGCGGTGCGCCTTTTCCTCGGCCTCCTTGCGGGCGCGCTCCGCCTTCTCCTCGGCTTCACGGCGCGCGCGTTCGGCTTCCTCGCGCGCCCTCTTCGCCTCGGCCTCGGCCTTTGCCTTGGCTTCTGCGGCCGCCTTGGTGGCCGCCTCGTTTGCGGCCCTGATCTTGGCGTCGGCTTCCGCCTTCGCCTTGGCCTCGGCTTCGGCCTTGAGCCTCGCTGCGGTCTCGGCGCGCAGCCTGGCCTCGGTCTCCTCGCGCATCTTCGCCTCGGCCTCGGCCTTGAGGCGGTCGCGGTCGGCTTGCTTCTTGCGCTCGGCTTCCTCGCGCGCCTTGGCGAAGGCGTCCTCTTGCTCCAGGGCCGACTTCGTAGCCTGGGCCTTCTCGGCAGGCGAAGGCGGCGGCGTGGCTTTCGGCGGCGCCTGCGGCGGCGCGGCTTTCCCCCTCGGCATCGACAGCGCGGTAGTGAAGTCCAGATCCGAACCCATGTCCATCGGCCCGGCGGGTTTGCCAGATGCGGCGGCAGGCTTGCCGCCCGCGGCGGGGGGTCTGGTAGATCCGGCCGTCCCGGGCGCCCCCGCCGACACCTCGCGGATGAAACCGCCCTTGTCGAGCGACTCGATCACCTTCTCGAAGGCGGGATCGAAGCTCTTGCCGACTTTCTGCGCCACGTCGGCGAGGGTGGCGCGCCCGTCGATGGCGGCCAGCACCGCCCGATCGGAGCGCTGGAGGTGGCTCGTCTTGCCGGAAGCTTCCTGGACTCCCTTCCCCGACTTCGAGTAGATCGCGCTCGCGTTCATGTGGCGCTAGCTTTCATTCTTTCCCCGATTTTACAGTGCCATAGCCGCCGCCGCCGGGGGACTCGATCACGAATACGTCGCCCGCGGCCATCTCGGTCTGGTCGAAGGGCCCGAGCTCGCTCACCCCGCCGCCGGCCCGCAGCACATAGTTGCGCCCCGCGGCGCCGGCTTCTCCCCCTTCCAGGCCGTGCGGCTGCACCAGCCGGTGCCCGGACAGAATCGCCGCCGTCATCGGCTCGAGGAAACGCACGCGCCGCACCGCGCCGTGCCCGCCGCGCCGGCGGCCGCCGCCGCCCGAGCCGTGCCGGATCTCGAAGCTCTCGAGCCGCACCGGAAAGCGCCACTCCAGCACCTCGGGATCGGTCAGGCGCGAGTTCGTCATGTGCGTCTGCACCACGTCGGCGCCGTCGAAATCCGGCCCGGCGCCGGAGCCGCCGGCGACGGTCTCGTAGTACTGGTAGCGCTCGTTGCCGAAGGTGAAGTTGTTCATCGTG
>Ga0105340_1001157_pt1 | contig 12000 bp, 13 predicted proteins | sample EasRivMeERMLT700_FD_89676 | JGI IMG/M metagenome (GOLD analysis project Ga0105340, IMG submission 89676) | Soil microbial communities from meander-bound floodplain in the East River, Colorado, USA - East River MetaG ERMLT700 | ecosystem: Environmental > Terrestrial > Soil > Floodplain | place... | reverse complement strand
GGGCCGCACGCGCTGCCCGAAGGCAAGCTGACACCCGAGGCGGTGGAGCCGTTTCGCACCAGCATCGATGCGCGCTACGACGCCCTGCGCAGCGCGCCGGGTGCGCCGTACGATCCCGAGTTGCTCGCCACTCGGCAGGAGGCGTCGGATCTGGCTGAACGCTACGCACGCCAGAGCGGACAGCGCCCGGCCGGCGGCCTCGTCGATGCGCAACTGAATCTCGCGCAGGAGGGGCTGCCGCACACCGTGCCGGGCACGCCCGCTGTCACGCGACCGGGGTTGGTGCTGGACGCGCGTGGCAACCCGAATCAGATTGAGGTCGCGCCCGCCACGCCGGACGTGGACGTGCCTGCCGACACTCTCACCGGGCAGGACTTCCTCGACCAGCGCCGGGCACTGACCTCCACCGCGCGTACAGCGGACGTGGCGGGCGACATCGAAACGGCGCGCACCGCGCGCACGCTGCTGCAGGGGACCGACGAGTTCGCTGCGCGTAACAACAATCTCGGCAGCGACGTGGACATCCCGCACCTCGGCCGCCAGTACGCCGCGCTGGAGGACATGACCAACTCGCTCGACGAGGAGAAGTATCTCAATATGCCGAAGCTGGCGCAGCGCCAGCGCCAGCAACTCGGGCCAACCCGCTACGCTGCGGGCGAGGGCGGTGATCTCGCCAACCTTGCCCGTGCGGGCGAGACAGTGCTCGCCCCGCAGGGGCGGAATAGCGGCACCGCGTTCAACACGTTGATGGCGCAGATGCTGCAGAACCCGCTCGGCCGCGGCGCGGTGACCACCGCGGGGCTGGTGACGCTGCCGCTGGCGCATGTGCTGACCAACACCAAGGTCGGGCGTCGGTACCTCACCAACTCGCTGCTGAACGAAGGCGCGGGGCGATCGATTCGCGAGGGCACGCGCCCGTTCTCGGCGCTGTACGGCGCAGCCCACGCTCGCGCAAAAGAAGACAAGGTTCCCGATTGGATCAAGGATCTGGTGAAAGACGAGGAAGACTGACATGCCACGCAACGGAAGCGGTACCTACATCCTCCCCGCCGGTAACCCGGTGGTGCCGGGCACCGTCATCCAGACGGCGTGGGCTAACTCCACGATGTCGGACATCGCGGCGGCGCTCACCGGATCGCTGACCGCCGACGGGCAGACGGCGCCGATCGGCAACCTGCCGATGGGTGGGTTCAAGCACACCGGCGTGGCACCGGCCACCGCCAACGACGAGTACGCACGCGCGGATCAGGTGCAGCATCAATCGTTCAACGTCATCGGCAGCGCAGCGATGGCGACGGTGAACCAGTACACCGGCACGCTGCCGCTCGGCATCACGACGTTCACCAACGGCATGTTCGTCATCTTGGTGGTGCCGACGCCGGGATCGAACACCGGCCCGGCGACGCTGGCGCTGAACGGCGGCGCGGCCAACAACATCGTCGATGGCATCGGTGGCCCGCTCGGCGCGGGCGCGCTCGGCCCCGGCGGCATCGCGCTGCTCGGCTGGGACGGCACCAACTGGCGCAGCGTGCTGGGCGGCGCGGGCAGCGCGCTCGGCTACGTCCCGGTGAACAAGGCCGGTGACACCATGACCGGCATGCTCACGGTGCCGACGGTGTTCACCGTCAATTCGACCGGCGTCGTCGGGAATTACGCGCAGATCGTCGGCAGGCATCTCACCGTGCCGCCGACGACAGCCAACCCGGTCATCACCGAGTGGAGCGCGGTGGCGTACGACGGCACCGCCAACGGATCGGGATCAGCAATTTCCCTGCGCTCGGAAACGAATTGGGCGGTCGGCAATCACGCGTCGAACATTACGTTCCTGACCATCCCGATCAATTCGGCGACGCAGGCGTTCGCGGGGCGCATCAACGGCGACCAGACGTGGCTCTCGCAGCGCGGCTTTCGTGCCAACCTGTACACGCTCACACCCGCAGCGGGCGCGGCGATCACGGTGGACTTCACCGGCAGCGGCGCGCTGCCCACCGCTGGCACCACCGGGCAGGCGATCCAGATCACGCTCGCGGGCAACCTGACGTTGAGCAACGTGCTGGTGCCGCAGGGCGCGATGATGCGGATTGTGTTCCAAAGCACCAACCTCGGCACCGTGACGTGGCCGGGCTACGTCATCTGGCCGCTGGGTGTTGCGCCCAACCTCGCTGCCGGGACGCAGAAGTACGCCATCGTCACGCTGGTGAACGCAGGCGCGTGGGTGCTGGGCAACGCGAGCGCGTACTGACGTGGCAATCACCATTTCCCGTACTGGCGGCAACGGACAATCCGCCAAGCTGAATCAGCTTTACGCCAACAACCTGCAAGTGCAGGTGATGGACAACGCCACGATTCCGCCGACGCCGGTGACCGGCGGCACGGTGTCGTTCCAGAATCTCAACAATCTGGTGACGCAGCCCGCCGCGCCGTTCAACGGCGCGGGATCGCAGACCGGCGAACTCGGTCCCGGCGGCTACGCCAGCACCAGCATCAAGCCGCGCGCTAACGGCGTCGCGGGCAAGGTGACCATCCGCTGCTGGGGCTTCGGCGCGGAAACCAACTTCACGCTGACCAACAAGGTGCCGTCCGGCTCGCCGGTCGCGGAGGGCATCGAACTCGTCAGCGGCGGTGGGCAGACGGTGTTGCAAGGCGCGGGGCCGTCCGCCGCCGTCATCGTCAAGATCACCGACCAGTACGACGCCGCGTTCCCCGGCGCGAACGTGCAGTTCATCCTGCCGTCGTCCGGCCCCGGCGGGACGTTTACTGCCACCGGCACCGCGACCAGCGCGACGGTGGTGAGCGATGCGTCCGGCCTCGTCACCTGTCCGGCGTTCACCGTCAACTCGCAACTCGGCAACTTCCTGCTCATCGGTCGCCTCGTCGCGGATACGACGATCAACGTCGAGATTCCGTTGCAGACGGTGCCGTCGGCGGGCACCGAAGTCTGCACCGCCGCGCTGGTGCCGCCGACGCTGGCGGCGTTCCCGTTCGCGGGCAATTCGTACTCATGGCTCAACATCCCCAACTGGAACGGCGCGGGCGCGGGCATGAGCGTCATCACGCCTGCGGTGGCACCGGGGCATAGCGACTACGCTACGGCGGGCGGACTCGCCGCTGCGCTGGCTGCGATCCCCAACGGCGCGGAAATCACCCGGCTCACCTACGCGCAGTCGGTGCGCTGCGACACGCAGCCTTCGACGCTGCGCGGTTTTTTTGAAGTCACCAGTTTCGGATCACCGAAGATCACCAGCGATCGTGTCGTCAATTTCCCGGCGACCGGCGCGTTCGTTGCGGACACCTTCTCATGGACGACCTTCAACACGCCCAACCCCGGCAGCAAGCTGCTGGGCAGCGACGTGAAGTCGGCCAACTTTCGGTTCGTAACTGCCAGCGAAGTCGGCAACAACGCCGCCAACGGGCAACTCTTTGCGCGCTCGCTGACCATCACCATCTGCTACATCGACGTGCCTGCGGGCAGCGGCGGCGGCGCGCTGTCGTTCTGTGAAGTTTAGCCGCGCCATGTGGGTGATCGCCGCAGCCGCCATCGCAGCGTGCGTCGTGATTGTGCTATACGCTTGCCAGACCGTGACGGTGCAGATCGGGCCGGAGCCTTCGGCGGATCGCGCCACCGGCATCCGCGCGACGACGAGCATCAACCGGAAGGACGACAAGGAGACACCGAAATGAGCATCGACGAGGACGCGCGTGTGAAGTGGGAACACCGGATGATGAGCATGATGGTCGGGCTTTGTGCCGGAATGATTCTTCTCTGTGCGGGGGCCGTATGGCACATCTTCGGAAAATGATCCTGCTGTTCCTGCTCACGGCCCCGGCGTACGCGCAGGTGCTGACCGTCCCGCTGCCTGCGGGTTGCACGTCACCGACGATCGCGCCCGGGGCCACGGTGGTCACCTGCGGCGGGACGCCGCCGCCGGTGTGCGCGCCGACGCCCCCGGTGTGTCCGACGCAGCCACCCGCCGGGTGCGCGCCCTGCACGCCGCCACCGGAGCCGCCGGAGGTTAGCTGCGGCACGCTGAAGAAGCTGGAACTCGGTCAGTTCTTCTTCGACGGCAGCACGCAGACCATCAAGCTCGGCAAGGGTGACGCCGAAGTGGCGATCCTGTGGTACGTCGCCACCGCCGCCGACACCGGCAAGAACAGCCACCTCAACATCGCGGAACATGGCAGCGGCGCGCACCAGAAAACCATCTGGGCCAGCAAGACCAAGTGCCTGATGGACTCCACCACCAAGCAGAGCGCCGACGTGTCGCCCAACGCGTGGGTGTCCGTTGGCGGGACGCAGCCGGTGAACATGGTGCCGGGCGAGAAGTGGTACTTCATGGTCCGCAACTGGTCGAGCAGCGGCAAGAACACATGCAGCGGTGACGACGCGCCGTGCGGCGAGATCATCAGCAAGTACCTGTGGGCACCCGCTGCGTCGGTGATGTCGTACAAGCCACCGAAGTGGAAGGTCAAGAAGTGACCGACTCGGCGGATCATGTGTGGACCGGGTACAACGAGTGGGTGAAGCAGGCCGCTCGGGGCAAGCCGCCGCTGGTCGCGCGCTCGCTCAACAACGGGATCGACATCACCGACAGCGCGATCCTGCTGGCGAGCAACTACGTCACGGTGTACGACGTACGCAAGACCACCGACGTGGCGCGCGAGGCGCCCGTGTCGTCATCGTGGGGCGGCAACGCGGGCGTCTACATCCAGCACAAGGTCAGCGGCACCTGCGGGCAGTACGGCACGCTCACCGAAGGCATCCGATCGCAGCTTGAGACAACGCAGAAGAAGGGCAGCGGCAACATCAACGACGCCTGCGCCGCCTACTTCGGCCTCTACAACAACGGCGAGGATGTCGGTGGCTTCGGCCTGCACGTCGATGCCTATCACGCCGGGGTGGAGAAGCTCGGGCACAGCACCTACGCCATGAGCGCGGAGTGCTGGAAGGAAACGCCCAGCGGGCGCATGGTCGGCTACGTCGCCCGCGCGCAGAAGGGGCGGCTCGACTACGGCATGACCGTGCTGCACTCCGGCGGCGGCTCGTTCTCGCGCGGCATCCAACTCGGCAACCCGTCGTACGGCGGCGGTGGGGTGCAAGGATCTCCCGGCGTGCCGACGCTGTTCGACGTGGGCGTGGACCTGACGTGGGGCGAGTACAAGTACGCGGCGCTGGTGGTGCGCGCCGACAGCTTCCTTATCCTGTCCGGCTACCCGCAGGCGCAGTCCACGCACCCGGTCGATGTGTGCCAGATGAAGTTCGACGGCACCACCGGCATGTTCGCCGTGCAGAACGGCGCGATGCACTGCTTCGACGTGAACATGTCCACCGGGGTGATCTGGCAGAACGGAGCACCGACGTGGGCCGGGTTTAGCGCCAGCGTGCCGTGGGCGTTCTGCGTCGGCCCCGGCAAGACTGACGGTGCGCCGAGATCCTCAACACCCGCTAAGTACCTCCGCGTCGAAGTGGACGGCGAGGAGTTCCTGATGGCGTTGTACCGACCGTAGGAGGACGCATGGAGAACCTGATTGGTCTGTTGGTCGCCGTTATCATCCTCGGCTTAGTTTTCTACTTGCTCTGGTGGTTGATCGGCGTGATCGGCCTGCCGGAGCCGTTCAACAAGGTGGCGACGGTGCTGATCGCGCTGGTGGCGGTGGTGATCCTGCTGTCGCTGCTGTTCGGCGGCCTGCAAATCCCCACACTGAGGTTGCTGCGCTGACTGTCAGCCTGCTTTACATTTCCCTCGGCCCACGCCCACCGTGGGCCTCTTTTTTCAAGGGGTTGCGTTGCTGTCGCCGGTTCTTGCTTAGGTACTCCGGCAACACTAACCCAAGGGAGACTCACATGAAGAAACTGCTTTTTGCCGCGTTGCTGTTTCTCGCGGCGCCGGCATCTGCGACCTTGCAGTTGTCGGCTGATATCAACGGCTCCGCGTTCTTCTGCGCGGACAATCAGGCGTGCGACCTCAACCCCGCCGTCAACCAACTCCAGATTGCCGACCAGACGATCAACGGCGTCCGCATCGTGGGGTCGAGCCAAGTCGCATTCGCGGGTGGCCTCAACTTCCTCAACACGTCGTCGTTCCAGATCACCAACTTGAACTTGGCTGCGGCCACGATCGTGTTGGCGATCAGCGGTGTCGATTTCTTCGGCCCGGCGGTGACGTCGGACATGAGCGGCAGTGGTACGTTCCAGAACGGCGTCGGCTCCAGCATCAACCTGTCGTACTACGGTGACGCTGCGAACACGCAGGGCGCCGACAACCCGCTCGACTTGCCGGGGGTGCAGTTGGGGTTCTTCGCTGACGTGGCGACGAGCCTTGCCGATGCGTTCGCGTACAGCAACACCAGCCCGTTCCTGTCGCCCGGTCCGTTCTTCAGCATGTCGCTGGGGACGAGCGGGACGCTGGTGGCGTGGAACGGTGTTCCCGGTCAGGAGCCGACGCTGGTCGGTCGCTCGCAGACCATCCTCGTTCCGCAAGCAATCCCGGAACCCAACACGCTGGCGCTGATCGCGCTTGGCCTGCTGGGCCTCGGGTTCATGCGGTTGCGCAGGACGCGCTAGGCGGCTTTCTTTTCGCCGTGTACATGCTCGGTGTAGAACCCGGCACTCATCGATTCGCGCGCAGCGTTCAACGCATTCATCGCGTTGCGCTTCGATGAGTAGCCGGTGGCCGGGCAGCAGGCCATGATGCGGCCGTTGCTGCCGTCCACCTGCCAGTACCAGATCCCGTTGTTGGCCCAGATGTTCGCGACGTACTTCCGCGGCTTGATCTTCTTCTCGCCCATTTCCCTGCTCCATTAGTTAAAGAACGGCCACTATACCACAGTGGCCGTTAGGCAACAACCCTACAGCTTCGGCCTCTTCGGCGGCAGGTGGGTGACGTTGTCCGTAGTGGTCGGCGCCGGGCCGAGGTAGACGTAGCCCCGCGCCCGCATCATCACGTCGCCGCGGCGGGTGGTGATGGGCTTGGTCTTGCTCTGGTAGAAGTGGGACGCCCATTCCGCCTCATGCCGCTTCATCAGCGAGGCGACGTGCCGGGTGTGCCGGCCGGCATCCTTGGCGTCGATCCCCAGCGCGAACAGCAGGTCCATCGTGGTGACGAAGGTGCGCGGCGTGCCGTCGTAGGTATCGACCTTGACCATCCCCTCGCGCTTGTGCAGGACCATCTCCAGCACGTCGGCCCACGGGTCTTCCGCGACGCGCGCGGCCTGCTCGGCGCGGGTGGCGGACGCCGTCGGCGAGTCGAGATCCTCCCACCACACTTCATTCGCCATGTAGCAGTGCAGCGCCTCGGCCCAGATCTGCGCGCAGTTCTCGCTGATCCACTGCAGGTTGATCGCGCCGTTGCACTTGATCGGCCAATAGCGGCGGTTGCCGGTGTCGTCGCGCAGGTAGTCTCCGGTGTTGGTGGTGCCGACCATGACGAAGCGCCGGGGCCGGTCGGTGGCCGCGCGGCCGTACGGCATGCGGAAGGTATCGGTGCGGGTGGTAATCAACCCCTTGATGGTTTCCATGTCGGCGTATTTCATCGCACCGAGTTCCACCATGTCCACGATCCACGCCGTGTGCGCGGCGACGAGGAAGTCCTTGTTGTCGAGCTTCTGCTGCAGGGCGACGTAGTAGCCCATGCCGAGGATCTCCAGCGCCTTCGACTTGCCGATGCCCTGATTGCCCTCCAGCACCAGCATGGTGTCGAACTGGCAGCCCGGTTTCATCAGCCGGGCGATGGCGCCGATCGCCCACATCTTGCCGACCATGCGCGCGTAGGGGGTATCCTCGGCGCCGAAGCCGGTGACGAACAAAGTCTCCAGCCGCGGCTTGCGGTCCCACTCCGCCGTACGCAGGAAGTCGAGCACCGGGTTGCGCTCGCATTGCGGCAGGCTGGCGCGAGTGAATATCTCCTCCCGCACCAGTGAGTGCCCGAAGTGATACAGCCCCATCTTCTCCTGCATCCAGACAGTCAACGAGATCGGTGACCCGTCGGTGATCTGGCGGGTCGGGCCGTAGATGTTCTCGTACAGGCGATTGCGGATCACGTCGAACCACAGCCGGCCGCGGAGGTCGGGGTGATTGTCGAGGATGCGTCGCACGTTGGTGAGGTTGTAGATCGGCACGTCCTTGGCGTTGCGGATCAGGTCCAGCGCCACATGGGTGGTGACGTGGTCGGCGGCGAACTCATGCCCGTCGGTGCGATCGAGCGAGTCGAACAGGGACCGCAGGATCGATTTGTCCGGCAGGCGCATGAGCCAATCGTCCAGCCCCAGCCCATCGGGCAGCAGGACGAACCTGACCGACTTGGCCCCGGCCGCGAGCAGCACCTGCCGCAGCGTGCCGGCGGCGCGGCCGACGTCGGGGTTGGTCGTCACGTCGCCGTCGAACACCACCTCCACCTCGTCGCCGGGCTGGATCATCACCGCCAGCGGCGGGACCAGCGAGAAAGGACGCTTCTTGGCCCGGCTAGCCTCCAGCTTTGCCGCGGCAGCGGCCTTTTCCGCGTCGGTGGCGCTCGCGGCGGGGTCGGGTGGGGGCAAGGTAGCCTCCGGCCGCCACATCGCGTTGTAAGCCCCGGAGAAGCCGATCGCCGGGATGCCGATGTACTTCATCGCCGACAGGGCCTTCTTCTCCCCCTCGACCAGCGTCACCTTCTTGCCGCTTATGGTGCCCCAGCCCTCCCACGACAGCCCCGGCTGGAGGGCGGCCAGCGCGTACGGGTTGAAGTACGGGTAGACGGACTCGTCGGGCGTGCCGCCCGCGGCGATCAGGTCGGACTTCTTCGGCCCGGCGTACTTGCCCTTGCCCGGCGCAGGGTTATACAGCCGCTTGCGCCATACCCGCGGGTGGCGGCTGCCGTCGGGCAGGTAGTACGGGAAGGTGTAGCTGGGTGAGTCGGCGCCGAAACCCGGTGGGTCGGCTACGGCGTCCATATCCGACGCGGCGAGGCCACTGCGGGCCAGATCCGCGTCCATGTTGTTTTGGGTGGGCATCGATTCACTTTCATGTGCGGGGCTGCGCGACGTCAAGGGTCTATGGTTGGACAGCCTCGGCGACTACCACATCTAGTGGTTGACGTTTCAGCGCATTGAGGAGTGCCTTCTGCGTGCGGTCCTTGCTCGCCAGAACATCAGCGACGTCCTGCTCGATGCTGTCGTTGACGACGATGGTGTGGACGAACACGCGATCGTGCGGGTTGCCGTGCCGCCACACGCGCGCCGTCGCCTGCTCGTCGAATTCCAGATTCCAGTTGGGGCCAAACCACACGATGTGCTGCGCCTGTCCCTGCAGGTTGAGGCCATGTCCTGCGCTCGCCGGGTGGGCGAGCAGGATCGGCAGCGTGCCGGAGTTGAACTCGTCGCACAGCGCATCGGCCGCGGCGTCGCTGATCCCGGCGCCGAGATCCTTGGCCTGCGGGAAAGTCTCCTTCAGCCGGTCGCGATCGGCGATGAACTCGTACAGCACCAGCACCGGAGCACCCTGCAGGTCGTCGATGAGATCCTGCAGCGCCTCCAGCTTCGCGTTGTGGATGATCTCGGGAACGTGGTTGTGGTCGTACAGGAAGCCGTTGGCCGCCTGTCGCAGCTTGCCGGAGAGCACCGCCGCGGTGATGGCGGAGATCTCCTTGTTGTTGATCTCGACGCAGAACTTCTTCTCCAACTCGTCGTAGATCTCGCGCGCTTCGTCGTCGAGTTCCACCGGGATCACGTTGCGGAACAGCTTCGGCATGTCCATGTGATCGACGGCGTCCTCGCGCAGCACCAGCGGCCGGAGCTTCTCGTTGATCTGCAGGTCGGCGCCCTTGCGAATCGCCCACTCGCTGTACGACGCGCCGACCCTCGCGACATCGACGAAGTACATGCGCCGGTAGTGCGTGATGTAGCGGCTGAGTGCTCCGCCCATGTCGAGGATGTACGCCTGCGACCACAGGTTCTCGTAGCTCTTCGGTGCCGGCGTCGCGGTGAGGATGATGCGGCGGCGGAACAGGTGCAGGTACTCGCGGATGATCTTGAACCGCTTGCTGCTGTGGGTGCGGAAGTAGCTCGACTCATCCACCACCAGCATGTCGGCGTTGAGCTTCTGCAGCCGGCCGTCCTCCACCAGCCAGCCCAGCAGGTCGGGCGTGATCACGCAGATGTCGGCGGTGGTGTTGTCGAGGATCGCCTGCCGCTTGGCCGGCGTGCCCTGCAGCACGTCGATGGTCAGCCCGTGGAACTCGTCCCACTTGTCGCGTTCCTTCGGCCACACCAGCTTGGCCGGGCGCCGCGGGGCGACGACGATCGCGCGCTTGAACATGCCGCGCATCTTGAGCGCGGCGATGTTCGCCAGCACCACCGACGTCTTGCCGCAGCCCGGCGACCAGAACAGACCGGCGTGCGCGTTCTGCAGCAGGAACTTCACGCCCTCGACGTGGTACGGCTTCGGATTCCACTTCATGCATTTTCCTCGCGAATCTTGCGGATCACTTCGACCGCCTCCCGGTAGCCGTAGGCGACGATAACCTCGATGTATGGCGATAGCTCGCGGTGATAGATGCGCTGTATCGGCGACACCCGCCCGCCCACCGTCTTCAGTTCGATCAGGAAGCCCTTGGTGCCGGTGCGGGTGCGGACGAACCCGAGGAGATCCGGGAAGCCGCGCCGCCCGCGATCGGCCACCGGGATCAGCTTGATCCCCAGCATGCCCGCGAACTGGATCAGCCTCCTCTGGATGCGTGACTCAATCCACGCGCGGTCGGGATCATCCGAAGGTGCAGCGGCCGCCCGCGCTTTTGGCTTGATAGCACCACCTGCAGTGGGTTCCGGGACGAGCCGGATATAAGGTGTCGTTGAGGAATTCATGGTTGAACAAATCCGCCTCTCGTTCCAACTCTGGCATCACCCGGCGCTCGCAGGCGTAAATGACGCCGTCCGCTGGCGCCCGATCAACGTACAGGAACGCGACGTGCGCGCGCTCCGCCGCCGGGAACATCTTCAGCGCGGCGAGCGCGTACATGCGCGCGTCGAAGATGTGCGTGTCGTACTTCTTGCCGCTCTTCCAATCGCGCACGATGACGGTGAAGTCGTTGGCGTCGGACGGCGGGATGATGGCGTCGAAGATGAACCGCGCCCGCACGTCGGGCGCGTACCACTCGCACTCCAGCCACTCCTCGGTGAACGCGATCTGCTTCTCCGGCAGCGCGCCGCGTTCACGCAAGTCATCCAGCACCGACTCCCACAGCGGGAACGGCGTTGCGTCCGGCGACCAGCATCCGTTCAGCAGATACTCGGCAAACCCGGCGTGGATCATCTTGCCGCGCTCCAGAACCGGCGACGGCGGCTCCGGCAGCCGGTCGATGCGGATGAACTTGAACTTCTGCGGGCAGGTGGCGTGCGAGCGCACCGCGCTGATCGACCATGCCTTCTGCTTCGGGTACTCCACCACTGCAACGTCGTTCACGTCTGCTCCTTGTCGAGTGTGGCTAGGGCTTGCTCGGCGCTGGCCTTTATGCACACGCAGGCGTCACCACCGGGACACCAATCAAGGTGCGGCAATCTCGGCAGCCAAGCCCGCAGTACGGCAGCGCATTCCTCTAGCTTTGTGGTGTGCGCGCCAACAATGCGTATAGCGTCGTCCCACCCCGCGCGGTAGTTGCACCCTTCACACCATCCGCAGTTGCAATCGTTAGGCGAAAGACTCATCCCGGTGTCTCTACGGCTAATCGTTCGGTTAGTCATTGCGCGTCCACCTTTTCCAGAATGTGCTTCACCGTGGAACCCGGCGGCACGTCCACCAGCGATCCCCATGACTTCCCGACTTCCACGTCCACCAGATGCTGCACGTCGCACGGCAGCGCGTTGATCATGCACGACGCCAGCGCGTTGGTGACCTTCATCAACTCGTCGCGCGGCACGCTGATGTTGATCTCGTCGTACACCGTCGTCGTCAACATCCCCGACGTCGCCATCATGCTGAAGTCCACGATCGCCTGCTTGGTCTGCTCGGCAGCGGTGCCTTGGATCAGGTGG
>Ga0105340_1001155_pt1 | contig 12009 bp, 7 predicted proteins | sample EasRivMeERMLT700_FD_89676 | JGI IMG/M metagenome (GOLD analysis project Ga0105340, IMG submission 89676) | Soil microbial communities from meander-bound floodplain in the East River, Colorado, USA - East River MetaG ERMLT700 | ecosystem: Environmental > Terrestrial > Soil > Floodplain | place... | reverse complement strand
TGCAGCCAGCCGGGCCAGGCGAGGCCGATCATCAAAAGAAAGAACGGCACGCTGACGATGCGCGCCATTTTGATGCCGCGATCGCGCCGTTCCTTGGGGATGTCGGCGGTTTTTTGTTGCCAGAGCAGGAATTCGTCGAGCGTCATCGCTGTCAGGGGCGCCGCGATCAAAACGAAGAACGGAATCATGCGATAAAGCGATAGCGCCAGCACCGCGAAGACGAGCCAGATGAGGAAGCGCGCGAATTGCAGGCTCGGCGCGCCCTTGCTCGACTTCACCAGTGCCGCCATCACGAAGGTCATCAGCCCCAGCAGCGCGAGCGGATAAAACGCCAGCCCGGCGACGTTCTTGCCGAACTGCGTTCGCCACCAATAATCCGCGTCCACCGACGACAGCGTCCAGGCGACGTCCGCGTTGATCGAGCGCAGTTCCTTGAGCGAGCGTCCGCCGGCGACCAGCTCCGCCGGCATCGGAATACGCAACGGGTCGGCGATCGCCAGCACGAAATACGCCAGCTCTGGCGGCAATTGAAATACATGGACGTGATACGGATTCAACAAGCACGCCAGCACGCCGGCGCCGAACACGATCCCCAGCGTCTTGCCCGGCACCCCCTGCCCTCCGCCGAACCAGCGCGCCAGCCCGGCCGCAGTCCACACCAGGCCGAGGATGATCGGCCCAAGGATGAACCAGACATCGAGATTCGCCCAGAGCGCGAACAGCGGCGGCAGACACCACAAGCAACGCGTATCCGCCGGTTGTTGCTCCGCGATCGTGAGCGCAAACACGCCGCCGCGATACAGGAGGTAGATCGTGATCGCCAAAAACAGCATTGAGACTACGATCGGCTGCATCAAGGCGCGTTGGCTGGCGGCGAGCGTCGCCATCAACAGACAGATGAGCAAAAACCAGCGGTTCGGCGACTGCCAGCCGATGCGGCTCAATACCCCGATCGTGAGCGTGAACAGGATCGCCTTGATAACGACGAGGCCCGCGCCGCCGAGCGATTCGTGAATCTGAAAAACGAGCAAAGAAAAGAGCCAGGATTGATGAATCCACGGGACGGCCGGCGCGTTCTCGGTCTGTTCCGTCGTCCAGGTGAAGGGATCGACGCCGAACTCGAACTTGCCCTCGCTGATGAGTCGTCCGGTGGCGAGATGGGTCCAGAGATCGGAGTTGGACGCGGTGAAGGATGCGAGGAGGAAACTCAGGACCAGCAAAATGGCCAGCAGCAGGTAATCGATGCGCAAGCTCAGGTCCGGACCCGGTTCCTTGGCGATGGTTGGCGCCGTTGGCGTCGGCGCGGCAGGCGAAGCCGGCGCGGGGGGCGTCGGCGCCGGCTGCTCGGCGATGGCCGTTGAGGTTGCGTCGCTCGGCGGGGCGGCGGGGGGCGTTGCCGTGACGCTGTCGCTGGCGCCGTGAGCCGGAGTCGGTTCGGTCGTCATGATTATGATTTGCTCGCTAATTCTTCGTAGTGCGGGCGTCTCGCCTATACGTTGTTCACGCTAGAGGTTGGTTTCGAACATGTCAATACACCGCTTGAGATCGCCCGGCGAGCCACGGGGTTAATCCCCGTGGAATGGATGTCCGTACCACGGGGATAAACCCCGTGGCTCGCTTGACGAAGCGCCTGAATTCCCGTTCCATCGGCGCGCTTCGCCTCGTACAATAGTTATTCGATAGGGAAGTTGACCTCACCGTTTCGAAGCAGGAGAAACCCATGCTTTCGCGTTTCGTCTCGCCTGCCCAATCTCTCCTTCGCAAAACTCTCCGCTCGCCAGTTGTGTTGCCGGTCCTCGCCGTCCTGCTGGCGGCGAGCACGGTTCACCTGGCGATGAGCACCGAGGCGCCCAAAACCCGCGCCCTCGAGATGACCGTCTTCCAGCCCGCCAAACAACGTCCCGAAGCGCCCGATCTCGTCGGCGGCACCGCCTGGCTCAACAGCGAGAAGCCGATCAAGCTCGCCGACCTCAAGGGCCGCATCGTCGTCCTCGATTTCTGGACGCTTTGCTGCATCAATTGCATCCATACGCTGCCGGACTTAGCGCAGATCGAGGCCCGCTATCCCGGCATGGTCGTCGTCATCGGCGTCCATTCGCCGAAGTTCGAGAACGAAAAGAAAACCGAAAGCATCATGAAGGCGATCCTGCGCTACGACATCAAACACCCCGTCGTCAACGACGCCGATCACAAGATCTGGAAGTCCTACGGCGTCAACTCCTGGCCGACGCTCGTGTTGATCGACCCCGACGGCAACTACTACGGCGCCGCGCCCGGGGAGGGGAACCTTGATCTGGTGGAGCTGCACATCAAAAAACTCATCAAGGAGTATGAGGGTAAGGGAACCCTTAAAAAAACTCCCTTCGAGTTCAAGCTCGCCAAGGAAAAAGCGACCAGCCCGCTGTTTTTCCCCGGTAAAGTTCTCGCCGACGCCGAGTCGAAACGCATCTTCATCGCCGACAGCACCAACAATCGTATTGTGATTACGAACCTGGAAGGCAAAAAGATCGCCGTCGCCGGCACCGGCAAGGAAGGCATGAAGGACGGCAAATTCTCCGCAGCCACCTTCAGCGATCCGCAAGGTATGGCCCTCGACGGCGAGACGCTTTATGTCGCCGATCGCAAGAATCATTCGATTCGGGCTCTCAATCTCAAAGACGAAACCGTCCGCATCGTCGCCGGCACGGGCGAGCAAAATCGCTTCGGCCGCAACGGCATGGCGGGCAAGTCGCTCATCATCGGCCTCAACAGCCCGTGGGATTTGCTGCTGCACGAAAAGAAGCTGTACGTCGCGATGGCCGGCTTCCATCAAATCTGGCTGTTTGACCCGGCCAAGGAACACGTCGGGAACTACGCCGGCACCGGCCGCGAAGCCGTCGTTGATGGCCCGCTCTTGCAAAGCGAACTTGCCCAGCCCTCCGGCCTCGCCACCGACGGCAAACGCCTTTTCGTCGCCGACAGTGAAAGCAGCACCATCCGCGCGATGCCGCTGCTTGGCGGCAAGGGCAACGTCACGACCGTCGTCGGCGAATCCGGCCGCGACACCCATCTCTTCCACTTCGGCGACAAGGACGGCACCGGCCGTGAGGTCCGCCTGCAACACGCCCTCGGCGTCGCTTACCTCGACGGCAAGCTTTACGTCGCCGACACGTATAACAGCAAGATCAAGCTGATCGACCCCGTCAAGCAAACCTGCGAGACTTACCTCGGCGACCCCGCCGGCTGGCTCAAGGAAAAAATGTTCAACGAGCCCGGCGGCGTGACGATCTCCGGCGGCAAGATGTATGTCGCGGACACGAATAATCATCGCATCCAGATCGTCGATATGAAGACGAAGCAAGTTTCGACCCTTGCGTTGCAAGGCGTCGATCCCGTTCGCCGCGATGAGGTGGTGAGCGCGAAGGACAAGAAAAAGGATTGACGATTTTGGAGCACCAACGGTGCGAAAATGATAAAGCCCAGGGCAACGCCCTGGGATAGATACACCAATGATCAAAGCCCCGAAGGGGCGCGATTGCTCCTTGGCAAAGATCATCGCGCCCCTTCGGGGCTTTGATTGCCAATCACTCCGTCTCCCAGGGCGTTGCCCTGGGCTTTAACATCTGCGCACCTTCGGTGCTCAAAAAAGCGGGATATCAAAACGGCGCTCTGGGTCTGTGAAATCTATGCAACGCAAATCTGCTTACGGTTGGTCCATCGTCCTGTGCCTCGCCGCTCTCGCGTGGCCGGGCGACGTCCTGGCTCAGACGCCCAAGTTCGAAGACCTTCTCACGTTCGAAGTCCGCGTGCAACCGGAAGATCCCTTCGATCATCGCGTCGAAACCAAATTCGCCGGTCCATGGAAAGCGCGGCGCGGCGAGGTGGTGCGCATCGAATTCCATGGCAAGCTGAAAGACGGCTGGAATACCTACCCCATCTCTCAGCGCACTTCCGAACAGCATGAGTCCCAGTTCACCAAATGGACCCTGGATAAGCAGCCGGGAATCACGCCGCTCTGGCCCTTGCGCGAATCGGAGCCCAAGGTGGCGACGATCGATTATGGCAAATCCAAGGAAACTTCTTTCAAGGTTATCAAAAACTTCACCTGGTCTCAGGACGTTCTCGTCGCCACCGACGCGGCCCCGGGAACGCTGGACATCCGCATCAAGTTAGACATGCAGATTTGTCAAAACACGTGCATCCCCTTTGACAACGTCATCGTGCCGGTGAAGATCGACGTGAGCGACGAAGAGCCGTTGCCGCTCTCCGCGGCCGTTCTGGAACGTGTCAATGCGGCCAAGCCGAACGTGACGATCGTGCCGATCGAGTCGCTGGGCCAAACGCGAACCAAGTCGGCGCCAACGCCGGCGTCGGCGCCAGGCGCCAAGAACGAAGGCGGCTCCATCATCGCCGATGCCTTGATCAAGGGATCGCACGAAGATTACAAGTCGGCGATGGAAGCAATTGCCGCGCAAATCGAAGGCCGCGACGCGAGCAACAAAGACGATGCCGGCACGGATTTGCTCGGCTTCATCCTCGCCGGCATTTTTTGGGGCGCCATCTCCCTCGTGACGCCGTGCGTCTTTCCGATGATTCCGATCACCGTCAGCTTCTTTATCAAGCAATCCGAAAAACAGCATCATCGGCCGCTCGCGATGGCCAGCGTGTATTCATTGACGATCATCATCGTTCTGACCCTGGCGGCGGCGTTCCTGTTGACGGCTTTTCAAAAATTGAGTGTTCACCCGTTGATGAACTACTTCATCGGCGGGCTTTTCATATTCTTCGCCTTGAGCTTGTTTGGCATGTACGAGATCGAGTTGCCGCAGAGTTTGGCGCAATACACGTCGTCGCGCGAAGGGCAAGGCGGCCTGGTCGGCACGATCTTCATGGCATTGACATTCACGATCATCAGCTTTGCCTGCGTCGCGCCGTTCCTGGGCGGGTTCGGCGGCACGGCGGCGTCCCAACGGCCGCTCTGGCATAATCTCATCGGCGGCTTCGCCTTTGCGGGCACCTTTGCAGCCTCGTTTTTTCTGCTCGCACTTTTCCCTGCCGTGATTCGCAAGCTGCCCAAGAGCGGCTCCTGGATGAACTCGGTCAAGGTCGTGATGGCGTTCCTGGAACTCGCCGCGGCACTGAAGTTTTTCCGCAAGGCCGAGTTGGTACAAACGGCCGGCGCTCCGTCGTTCTTCACGTTCGATCTGGTGCTGGGCCTGTGGATCGCCATGAGCATCTTGTGCGCGCTCTATTTGATCGGCGTCTTCCGCTTGCCGCACGACACGCCGGAGGAGAACATCAAGGTTCCGCGGCTGATTTTGAGCGTCGCGTTCCTCGGACTCGGGCTTTACTTGATGCCGGCGTTATTCAAGGTAAACGCAGCCGGACAACCGCAGCGCCCCGTCGGCACGGTCTATTCCTGGATCGACGCGTTCTTGTTGCCGGATTCCCACGCCGGCGATACCGAGATAGCCCACAGCGCGAATTTGCCGTACGCCATTGCGCAGGCTCGCGCCGAATTCCAACGCACGGGTACGCCCAAGCGAATCTTCATCGATTTCACGGGTGTGACGTGCGACAATTGCAAGTTGAATGAGAAGAGTGTGTTTCCCAAGCCCGAAATTCACAACCTATTCGCGCCTTATTTGTTTGTCAAGCTCTTCACCGATTCCGTTCCGCTCGACTACTACGCGCCGGAAATTCGGGCCGACGCATCCGCCGCGCAACGGTCGATTGACGACGCGAAACAGGTGAACTTGATCTTCTCCGGCCGAGCTTTCAAATCGACGCAACTGCCGCTCTACGTCGTGATCGAGCCGCAACTGGACAACACGATCCGCGTGCTCGGCATCTATCCGGAAGGGCATATCAAAAAGGAAAACGAGTTCGCGGAGTTTCTGAAGAATCCCGCGGGCAAATAACCGTCCGAGCCTGAAGCGTAAGCGAAGTTTGCGCTAAACTCTTCGCTTACGCGTCAGGCTCGGATTTGATTCCTTGCGTCCGCGACAAATCCTGAATCGCGTCCGGCGCCGCCTTTGTTTTTCGCCCGCCAGTTTCGCGTGCCTCCTTGCGCCGCAGCGCCTCGCGTTCGGCGGCGACCTCGTCCGACATCGCTTTGCCCCAAACAAGATAATGCAGCGTGCCAATGAGCACGATCAAGGCGCCGCCCATCAGCACGTTGCCGACGACGCCGAGGCTGATCATGTACAAGAAGAACAGCATCGTGCCGCCGACGAGCACAACCAGCGCGATGGCGAGCACGTTCTCGCGCGATCGGCCGCCGTCGTTGGGGTCTTCTTGATTCATGGCTATCAATGCAGTTTGTCGAGGTTGGTAATGCGAAAAATCTTGTGCGCGTCTTGAGTCATTGTAGAGTAAAATGTTCGACGATGCACGCCGACACCCTTCCCGCGTTGTTTCGATCGCAAGCGGACCGCTTCGGTTCGCGCGTCGCCCTGCGCTTCAAGAAGCACGGGCTTTATCATGACGTTCGCTGGGACGAGTATCGCGATCAAGTCGAAAGCTGCGCGGCTGCGCTGATTGCACATGGCGTCCAGCCGGGCGACCGCGTCGCGATCTTGAGCGAGAACCGCGCGGAATGGCTCGTCGCCGACATGGGCATCCAGTGCGCCAGCGCCGTCAATGTGCCGCTGCACGCGCCGCTCAGCGCCGCGCAGGTTCACTATCAGCTCGACAACGCCGGCGTACGCTGGGTGTTCGTATCGAATCAACCGCAACTGGGAAAGATCGAGCAGCTTCGCGGCCAGTTGCCCAATGTGCAGGGCGTCGTCTTGTTCGATGAACCGATTGGCGCGAACGCCCAAACCTGGCGCGGCTTCCTGCAGCGCGGCCGATCGGCGCGAGCCGCGTTGCAAAACGAAATGGCCGCCCGTGATGCGAAACGTTCGCCGGACGATCTCGCGACCATCATCTACACCTCGGGCACGACCGGCAATCCGAAGGGCGTCATGCTCACGCAGCGAAACCTGGTGTCGAATGCGCTCGCGTTCACGCAGGTGTCGGTCTTCGGGCCGGAGTCGGTCATGTTCAATTGGTTGCCGTTTAGCCATATCTATGCCCGCACGGTTGACATCTACGTGACGCTGGCCGTCGGCGCGACGTTGTGCCTCGCGGAAAACGCGGAGACCGTCGTCGCCAACCTGGGCGAGATTCATCCGACCAATTTTTCCGCCGTGCCGCGCTTCTACGAGAAAGTGCTCAGTGCCGTGCAGCACGATGATCCGGCGGTGCTCGGCCAGCGGCTGCGCGGCATCTTCGGCGCGCGCATCGACTTCCTCGGCTCCGGCGGCGCGCCGTTGCCGGTCGGCGTCGCCAGGGCGTACAAGGACGCGGGCCTCTTGCTTTTGCAGGGCTACGGTTTGACCGAAAGTTCGCCGGTCATTTCCTTCAATCGCAAGGATTCGTACAAGATCGAATCGGTCGGCAAGCCGATCCCCGGCGTCGAGGTCAAGATCGGCGCCGACGGCGAAGTGCTCACGCGCGGGCCGCACGTCATGAAGGGCTACTGGAAGAATCCGCAAGAAACCGCCGTGACGATTGTCAACGACTGGCTGCACACCGGCGACCTGGGCCGGCTCGACGAGGACGGCTTCCTGCACATCACCGGCCGCAAGAAGGAACTGCTCGTTCTCTCCAACGGCAAGAAAGTCGTGCCGTCGCACATCGAGGGCATCCTGCTCGCCGATCCGTGCTTCGACCAGGTCGTCGTGTGCGGCGAGGGACGCAATTATTTGACGGCGCTCGTCGTGCCGCACCCCGGCAATCTCGCGCAGGCGATGGCGTTGCCCAGTGTGCAGACGGCCGATCCGAAGGTGCGGAGTTTTCTGCAAGCGCGGATTGAGCGAGCGTTGACGGTTGTCGCGGCCTGGGAGCAGATCAAGAAGATTGCGGTCCTGGAGCAGCCGTTTAGTGTGGCGCGCGATGAGATGACGGTGAGTTTGAAACTGCGCCGCAGCGTTATTGTTGATCATTATCGCGCGGAGCTGGAAGCACTTTATCATGACGCCCATGGGTGAGGTACACCGAACCCATGGGTTCGGAGCACCTCACTCATGGGCTTCCAACAATATGCCCGCAAACTCAACGCAGCGGTTGCAAACGCGACGTTTCGCACACGCCTTCGGCGCAGCCGCCAACCAAAAGGCAGTGTCCCGTCGCCCGACGTGTTACACTTCGAATGACGGATCAACCCCCACGGATCGGCACCCCTATTCGCTTCACGAGGAACCTCATGACGACGTCCATCCGCACAATCGCCGCGATTCTCCTGTTCGCCGGCGCTGCTCAATTTGCACACGCCCAGGTCATCACCGACTCCTACATCGAACGCGGCCTCACGTATCCGGGCGCCCGCTCGTTCGAAGGCGATCCGTACACGTCGCGTTACTCGTATGGCACCGGCGCGTTCATCTTCATCAACGGCGACTCGCGGCAAATCCGCTATCTCGATTATCTCGATCGCGCCGATCGTGCCGTGAAGTTCGGTTATCGCATGCCGGTCGATCCGTATTTTCCGGAGGCGATGATCGTAGACGGGGTCGTCGTGGAAGAGCCGGTGGTCGTGTCGCCGCCCCCTCCGCAGCGCATCTTTTTCGGCGGCGGCTTCGGCATATTTCGGCGGCGCTAGCATTTTCTGCGTAGGGACAAGCGGCTCGCTTGTCCCGATGCGCTCAGGGACAAGCGAGCCGCTTGTCCCTACGACAATGCGGCGAGCGGCGTAGAATGAGCGCATGCCGCGTTTCGACGACGCCTTCTTGCTCAAGCTACTTCAGGCATGCGCCGAACGCGCGCCGGCCCCACTATATCCGGCACGTTTTTGCCAAGAACAAAACATCGACCGCGCCAAACTGGACGATGGCTTCGACGAACTACGCCGTCGCGGGCTGGTCGTATTGTCCGACTGGGTCAAAGATCTTGGCCAGGGCCGCGCGTTGACCGATGCCGGTAAGGCGGCGCTCGAACTAAACATTTTGCCGACCATGCCGGTCATTGCGGCCGACAGCGCGACGGCGGACTTGACCGTGTATGAGCGCGGCGAACTCGTGCGCGGCGCCTTGTATGAACCGACACAGCCTTACGTGTCGCGAACGCTGCTCGCCCTCAATCTCGCCTATTTTTTGTTCGGCGCCATCTACGCGGGTTGGCATGAATTGCCGGTCGGACAGTATCTGCTCGGCGAAAACGGCGTTCACAACACCACCAACTTTGTGCTTGGCCACCTCGGCGGACTTTACGATCATCGAGTTCTTCCCATTCGCATTCATACCGACGCGCGCCCCGAACTGGAACGCATGGTGCTTTCCATTTTCTTGCACGCTGGTGTTATTCATCTCCTCATGAACCTGTTTTTTTTCGTATCGCTTGGCGAACTCGTCGAATCGATGTGGGGCCGCTGGCGTTTTATGGCGATTTACGTCGTCTCGGGCATCGTCAGCGGTTGCGTAATTCTCAGCCTCAACATGTTGCAAGACCGTTTCGGTTTGACGGTCGGCGCGTCCGGCTGCCTGTGCGGCCTTTTTGCGAGCATGCTCGTTTGGTTTTTCATGAATCGCCGGCACGTGCCGGAGCATTTGCTTGAGGACTGGTGGCGCATGCTCGGGCTCAATTTCTTTCTGGTCGTCGGCGTCAATTTTCTGTCCAACGTGAGCTGGCAAGGCCACCTGGGCGGCGCGATCGGCGGCATGCTGGCGGCCGTGCTGATGCAATGGCAACGCTTTCATCCGTCCCGCGCGGTGCGCATCGCAGCGTTGATTGCCTTGCCGATCATCCCGGCGGCGTTTTTGGCATTGGTTTTTTGGCAAGCTGGTTATTTCTGATTCGTAGTCATGGATTGGCGTCCACCAGAGGCGATGAAGTTTGGCTGGCGAGCCGAGCCCCGTAAGGGGCCGGTTGAGCGTCCGGGACTACTCAACCGGCCCCTTACGGGGCTCGGCTCGCCGAGTAATTCAGAGCAGAACATGAGAGGGGAGACAACACCCGGTTCCTTGACAGCCCCCGCTTGTCAGCTTAGGATTGAGTCGATCCCACCCGGCGGCGCAATCCGATGAGGTTCTTTCATGGCCGACTTGCTCGATCGCGTCTTGAAAGGCAAGCCCGGCTTTGAACGCGATCTGGTCGAGCGCTACACGGCCCGCCTCCTGCAAGTCGCGCGGCGGCAATTGCCCGAACGCATTCGCGGCCGGCTCGATCCGGAAGACATCGTACAATCGGTGTTTCGCAGCTTCTTCGGCCGGCTGAAAGGCGGCGAGTTTTCCTTCGAGGATTCGCACGACATGTGGCGGCTGCTCACGGTGATGACATTTCACAAGGTGCAAAACTCGATCAAGCATCACCAGCGCGGCCGGCGCGACGTGCGTCGTGAAAAGTCCAGCGAGGACGATAAAGAGGCCGCGATTCCGGAGCCGACGCCGGGGCCGGAGGATGTCGCGATTCTTTATGAATGCCTGGAGCGTTTGCTCGGCGACCTGCCGGACGAGTATCGCGCCATCGTGACGCTGCGACTCGAAGGACACACGATCGCGGAGGTCGCGAAGAAGGTGTCGTATTCGCAGCGCACGGTGCTGCGCGTCCTTGGCAATGTGCAGGCGCAGGCGATCAAGCAGTTGGAGCCCACTTCATGACGCCGGCAAGCGAACGCCCTGAATCGCCAAGCTGGCTGCGGTTGGAGCATTTCTTTCAACGATTCGAAGCTGCCTGGCACGGCCAAGCTGATCCCGACCTCGACGCATTCTTGCCGCCGCCGGATTCTCCGGATCGCGCCGCGGTGCTTCTTGAGCTAATCAAGATCGATCTGGAGTATCGTTCGCGGCGCGGCGAAACGGCGCGCGTGGAATCTTACCTCGAACGCTATCCGGAATTGAACGGCGCCGGCGTTGCCATGGAGTTGATGCAGGAAGAGCTGCGCATTCGCTCGACAAATCAAACGGCGTCGAGCGAAAACGGCGGGCGATCGCCGAGCCCGAAAACGCCGACGAGTATGGGACGGTTCGAGCTGCGCGAGCAAGTCGGTCGTGGCGGGTTTGCCACGGTGTATCGCGGCTATGATCCGGAGCTGCGCCGCGAGGTGGCGATCAAGGTGCCGCACGCGGAACTCGTCGATTCGCCGGAGGCCAATGCGCGCGTGGTGCGCGAGGCGCAGAGCGCCGCGCGGCTGCGGCACCCGGGAATCGTGCCGCTCTTCGAAGTCGGGCAGGAGCACGGGCAGACGTTTCTGGTGTACGAGTTCATTCCAGGACCGACGTTGAGTCAGGTGCTCAAGGAGACGCGGCCGGCGCCGGCGCAAATTGCCGAGTGGGTGATGCGGGTTGCCGAGGCACTCGATTACGCGCATCAAAACGGCATTGTCCATCGCGATGTGAAGCCGGCGAACGTCATTCTCGACCACGGCGCGCAGCCGCGGCTGGCGGATTTCGGTCTGGCGCTGCAAGCGGACGCGCGGGCAACGCTGACGCAGGAAGGCGACCTGCTTGGCACGCCGGCGTACATGTCGCCGGAGCAGGCCGCCGGTCAGCGGCAAGCCGTCGATGCGCGCAGCGACGTCTACAGCCTCGGCGTCCTGTTGTACGAGGGATTGTGCGGCCAATTGCCGTTTCAGGGCAGCAGCGTCAGCGTGTTGCATCAGGTGTTGCATGATGAGCCAAAAGCGCCGCGCGGTCTCGTTGGCGCCGTGCCGGCCGACCTGGAGACGATCTGCTTGAAAGCAATGGCCAAGGAGCCGGCGCGGCGGTATGCGAGCGCCGGCGCATTGGCGGATGACTTGAATCGCTTCATGAAACATCTGCCCATCGCGGCCCGGCCGGTCGGCGCGGTCGGCCGGCTGGCGCGGTGGTGCCGGCGCAAACCGGCCCAGGCGGCGACGATCGCGCTGGCGAGCCTGATCACGCTGTGCATCGCGGGCGTGAGTTTTTACCAGATCGTGCAGGAACGCAATCGCTTCCGATCGCAAAAAATCGTTGCCGAAGAAAACCTCTATCACGCCCTGGTCGGCCAGGCCAAGGCGGAGCTTCGCGC
>Ga0105340_1001154_pt1 | contig 12015 bp, 9 predicted proteins | sample EasRivMeERMLT700_FD_89676 | JGI IMG/M metagenome (GOLD analysis project Ga0105340, IMG submission 89676) | Soil microbial communities from meander-bound floodplain in the East River, Colorado, USA - East River MetaG ERMLT700 | ecosystem: Environmental > Terrestrial > Soil > Floodplain | place... | reverse complement strand
CGCGATGGAGACGTTCAAACGACTTGGCGTCGCGGACGATGCGATCGACGTCGCGTGGGTCCCCGGCGCGTTCGAGTTGCCGCTGGTGGCACAACGCATGGCCGCGTCGAAGACGTACCTCGCCGTTCTCTGTCTGGGCGCCGTCATTCGCGGCGACACCGATCATTACGTTTACGTGTGCAGCGCCGCGACCGACGGCATCCTTCAAGCGGGCCTGACGACCGGCGTGCCCGTCCTCTTCGGCGTCTTGACCTGCGACACCGACGAACAGGCGTTCGACCGCGCCGGCGGCAAGGCGGGCAACAAGGGCGCCGACGTCGCCGTCGCTGCGATTGAGATGGTGAATTTGCTCAAGTTGCTGCCGTGACGTTTTCCGCAAGATACTTGCGAATCCCCGCAAACGTGTCACTCCATCCCTTGACGCATCCAGCGTAAAACGCGTCCGCCTCCGCACACGTTGGAAAGCCATCCTGCACCACGCGCAAAAGCGCCCCGGTCGCATGCGGCGTCACCGTAAACTCCGTCACAAAGTCGGCCTGAAACGGCAACGGCCCGCTCTTGGCGCGATAGCGATAATCGACCAGCACCATGCGGCGCGGCGGCTCGAAATCGCGGATCGTCGCGATCGTGATGTAATCCGGATCGTCTTCCGACGCCCCCCATGCCGCCGCCCACGTGCCGCCCGGCTCCGCGAGCACGACGGCCCGCGCGACGCCCCACCAGCCGCGTATCGCGCTCGGCGTGTGCAGGATCGCAAACAGCTGTTCGGATGACGCATTGAACGCCTCTTCGTGCGCATGTTTTCTGGATGCCATACTTTCTCCTCCATCACATGCTCAGACAATACCGCGCGAACGAGTACGTCGGCAACGCAATTCCTCTCGTCCGCGGCGCACTCGATCGCTAACATGGTAGTGGGACAGTTTGATTCGAGGACGAGGCATGACGAGGCGTTCGCGCGGCCGGGAAGTTGCATTGCAGTTGCTCTTTCAACGCGAGCACAACGCGAAGATGGACCGCGCCGCCGTCGAGCAATTCGTACGCGACCGCTTACACGAAGAACCCCTCCGCAAGTTCTGCCTGTTCCTTTACGACGGCGTCGTCGAACGCCTGGCCGACATCGATGCCAAGATTTCCGCCGCGGCCGAGAACTGGCGGCTCTCGCGCATGCCGACGGTGGACCGCAACATCCTTCGCCTCGGCGCCTTCGAGCTTCTCTTCATGCAAGACACGCCCCCCGCGGTCGCCTTCGATGAGGCGATCGAGCTGGCGCGACGCTACGGCACGGACGATTCGTCCGCGTTCGTCAACGGCGTTCTGGACCGCATGCGCCGCGAAGCCAATCCCACGGAGACGCCGTCCGAGCCGGACGCGAAGTAAGCAACCGATTCTGGCTCAGATATCCATCCACCATGCCGGCCGGCCAACCCTTCACTCAGCTCTGTCAAACGCTCGCTCGGCCACGCTATTTCGGCCGCGTCGATTTGCACATGCACACGACGTTCAGTGACGGCACGTATACGCCCGCGGAGGTTGTCGATCTGGCGAAGCGCAGCGGATTGTCGGCCATTGCGGTCACGGATCATGACACGCTTGCCGGCATCGCGCCCACGCAGCAAGCGGCCGGCGCGGCGCTCGAGGTGATCAGCGGCGTTGAAATCACGGCGGAATATCGTAGCCGCGAACTGCACCTGCTTGGCTACTTCTTCGATCCGACCAACTTCAGCCTGGGTGCGGCCCTCGAGCGTCTCCGGGCCGAACGCGCGGGACGCTTTCAAGGAATGCTCGAGAGATTGGCCGGGCTCGGCATCCATTTCGAAGAGCGCGTCCTGGCCGGCCTGCGAAAGGAAACGTCGCTCGGCCGACGCCACCTCGCTGAGATGCTGGTCCAGGCAAAAAAGGCCGCCACGGTACGCGAAGCGTTTCAGCGCTGGCTCGGCGACAACGGCCAGGCGAACGTGCCCAAGGTGCGCTTGCCGGTCGCCGACGCCATTGCCCTGGTGCGCGGCGCAGGCGGGATTGCGGCATGGGCGCATCCTAATTATCATTGCGAGAAGGAAGCGCTGCTCGAACTGAAGCGACTCGGCCTGGGCGCCATTGAAGCGGAGTACCCCAGCTTTGCCGCCGGCCGCATCGGCGAACTGCGCCGGCTCGCCAGGGACGTCGGCCTCGCGATCACCGGCGGCAGCGATTGCCACGGCCCCGACGAGCCGCGCCGCGCCATCGGCTCACGCAGCATCAGTCACGATGAGTTGCTCCAATTGCGAGCGTTGATTTAGACGAGCAGCGTTGAGATACCCGTAGGACGGACATTCCTGTCCGTCCTCGCGTGGACGGACAGGAATGTCCGTCCTACGTCTGGTAAGTTTGCACCTGCAGATCGCCTTAGCGCAAGCTCAGCGGTGAGCGCAGCGAACCCCTGGAATCGATTCGTTGAACCCGTAGAGTCGAGAATTCACGATGGGCTTACGATCCTTTCTCCGTGCGGCCCTGACGAAGACGCGCAGCCTGTTCAGCGGCATCGCGCAGCTTTTCAGCTTCCAGGGCAAAGTCGATGAGAAGTTCCTCGGCGAACTCGAAAAGCGACTCTACCTCGCCGACGTCGGCACCTATGCGACGCAAGAAATCGTCAATCGCGTTCGGCAGGCGTATCTCGACAAGGAAGTCTCCAGCGAGATGATCACGTTTGTCAAGACGCAACTTAAAGAGATGCTGACTGCGCAAAGCCAGGGACTCACCCTCGCGCCAACCGGTCCGACCGTCGTCATGATCGCGGGCGTCAATGGGGCCGGCAAGACCACTTCGATCGCGAAGCTCGCCAAGTATTGCATGAATCAAAACAAGAAAGTCATGGTTGCCGCCTGCGACACGTTTCGCGCCGCGGCCGTCGAGCAGCTCACCATCTGGAGTCAACGCCTGGGATGTGAAATCGTCAAGAACCAGCAAGGCAGCGACCCGGCCAGCGTCGCTCACGATGCGTGCGAAAAGGCGAAGGCCCGCAATTTCGATGTCTTGATCGTCGATACCGCCGGCCGACTGCACACGCAGACGCACCTGATGAAAGAGCTGGACAAAATACGCCGCATCGTCGCCAAGCAAATCCCCGGCGCGCCGCACGAAGTCTTGCTCGTCCTGGATGCGACCAGCGGCCAAAACGCGATCACGCAAGCGGAGATGTTCAAGAAAACCATCGATTGCACCGGCATCATCCTCGCGAAACTCGACGGCACCGCGAAAGGCGGAGCGATCTTCGGCGTCAAGCAGAAGTTGAACCTGCCAGTAAAGTTCGTCGGCCTCGGCGAGGGCATCGATGATTTGGAAATATTCGATCCGAATGAGTACGTCGAGAAGCTGTTCGAAGATTGAGCGATTTCAGCCACTACATCTCGCGCATGAACATCACCGCGGTCACGATCAGGATGCCAATCACCGCCGCGCCGAGCACACCAGCAGCAATCCACCACGCGAGTTGCCCGCGTTGCGGCCGAGTGGCAAGGTCGGAGGTCTCTTCGGCCGATGCGCTAGGATCTTTTGGCTCCGCGGGCTTCTTGCCGTTCGTCACTGCGGAGATCGCCGTCTGGAATTCCGGCCAGGTCGAAAGCGGCTTGAAGGGACCTTGCGGCGACCGGCCCGCCTCGGCGTCGAGCGGGATCGAGCCTTTGCGCAGGCGCGGCAGAATATCCGCGATCGGCGCCTTCGCCTTGCAAAGGTTGCCGCGCCGGTCGCGATAGCACAGGAACCAGAGGACGCGCTCTTTTTCATGGGCCGTCCGCCGCGTCTGCACATCGAGCTGCGTCTTTTCGACGGGACTCGTCAAGCGTTCGACCACGATCGGATCCCGAAGTGCGCTGTCCACGTTGACAAAGCTAGGGATCGTGGCCGAGAGCTGGGCGCGCTCCAGATCGACGATGACTTCGCTGACCGTCTGATAACGACTCTCCGGATCGCGTGCGAGCGTCTTGGCAAGGATCTCATCGAGCCGGCCGGGCACGTCGGGGTTGTGCGTCATTGCCGACGCAAACGTGCCGATGCCCTTTTTCTCGACGACCTCCAGCGACGAATCGCCCGTGAACGGCACCGCGCCGGCCACCAGATGATAAAGCGTCGCGCCGAGTGCGTAGATGTCGCTGCGTTCGTCTGCCATCTTCGCGTTCATCGCCTGTTCATAGGGCATGTAGTACGGCGTGCCGATGCCCTGACTGGCGTGCGTGAGGTTGTTGAGGTCGTCGCGCCGTTTGGCCAGGCCGAGATCGGACAGCTTCGCCAGGCCGGAGGACATCAACAGGATGTTGCTCGGCTTGATGTCGCGATGGATGATGTGGTTCTTGTGGGCGTGCTCCAGGGCGCGAGCGATGTCGAGAATAATGTGCACGGCATCGCCGACTTGCAATTTGCCCGCGCGATCGAGCAGCTCATGCGCGCTCGGTCCGTCCACATATTCCAGCACGATGTAATGACTGCCGCTATCGCCGTCCTGGCCCATGTCGAGGCTGCGGACGATGTTCGGATGCTCGAGCATCGCCCCGTGTTGGCCTTCGAGCTGGAAACGCTTGAGGATTTTCTGATTGGGCGCCTGATCGGCGGCGAGCACCTTGACGGCGACCTGGCGGTTTTCCTTCGTGTCGAATGCGAGGTACACCGCGCCCATGCCCCCCTGGCCAAGGCGGCGCAGGATGCGGTACGGCCCGATCTGTGTCGGCTCGTCCGCGGCGATCGCGCCGTGACCGTTCGGCGGCGTAGCCAGCAGCCATTTCGGCGTCCCGTCGGCGCCGACCTCGGGGGATTCGACGAAGATTTGCGTCGGCGCGTGATCGTGACGCAGACTGTGGCGCTGCTCGGCGTTGATGATGCCCGCTTCGTGCAGAGCATCGAGGAAATCGACGTCGTCATCGCTGCGCCGACGCTTCTCGACGGTGCGCAATATCGCATCGACGCGGGCCGCATCTAGTGCGTACCACGAAACGGCCAGCCGCGCAAAGCGCCGGTTGGATTCCGCGCTGGCGGACATCTTGTCGGAAATCGACACGGGGCAGTCAACCTCAGTCTGGGAACTATGAATACTCTAGCGTAGCTGCGAACGTTTCGCAATTTGATTCTGGCGATTCGCCTTGTACTCACCACAGACGCATTGAGAACACCGAGGAAGTCACACTAAGTGAAATTGGGCTTTGCACAAAAACAGATGAAGCCCCGGGGTGAGGTACTCCGAACCCCGGGGTTCGGAGTACCTCACCCCGGGGCTTACGGAGTTTTTGTGCAAAGCGGTGAAATTGCTATTCACCCAATGAACGTCATCCGTAACATCGAGTTTGTCATGCCCGCCGCGTTGCTTTATCCGCCGAGTCCCGCGAACGTTCCCGCCGAACTTTTGGCGCCGGTGCGGCGATCCGGAATTCAAATCCTTCTAGTGTTATGTGTGCTCGCGCTATTCATCCTGCTCTATTTTGGCTTGATGATCGCCTGCATCTTGTTCGTCGTCTGGGCGATTTTCTTGTGCCCGCACGAGCCGGGAAACTGGCTCTACGTCAAGTCGGCCGTGCTCATGGCGACGCCGTTTGCGGGCTTCACGTTCCTTGTCCTGGTCAAGAATCTCTTCAAGACGCGTCGCGCCTCGACAGACGATGCACTCGAAATACGCGCGAGTGAACATCCCAAGTTGTTTGACTTCATTGATCGTCTCTGCGGCGAACTCGGCGCGCCGCGGCCGCATCGGGTGTATGTCGATGGTCGGGTCAACGCTTACGTCAAGCCGGAGTCGGCGACTTTCTTTCATCTGATCCTGCCGACCCAGCGCAGCCTCGTGATCGGCCTTGGCCTCGTCAACTTGATCAATCTGAGCGAGTTCAAGGCCATGCTCGCCCACGAATTCGGCCACTTCGGCCAAAGCTCGCTGCGATTGAGTGTGTACGTCGCCAGTGCGCTGCAGATTTGCATCCACATGATCGATGGCGAGGACGCCCTGGACCGCATGATCCTCGCGTGGTCGCGCATGGACCCCGCCTTCGGTTGGCCGGCGTTGCTGCTTCGCGCCGATATGTGGTGCGTGCGCCAATTGCTTCGCGCGATGGCGATTGTCATCTATCGATCCAACAACGCCCTCAAGCGGCAAAGTGAATTCGACGCCGACCTGGCCGCCGTTCGCGCCGCCGGCAGCGACGCACTGACGCACTTGCTAAAGCGTTGCCATCTCGCCCAGGCGTCCATGCGGCAGACGCTGAGCGATCTTGGCGTGGCCGCGGACAGCCGACTTTACACGAAGGATCTGTTCCATCATCAAAGCGCGGCGGTCGAGACCGTTCGGCGAATGAGCAAGGACCCGCGCCTCGCCGATCCGCCGCCGTTGCCGGAGGACGTCGCCGCGACGACGCAGGTTTTTGCCGACAACGACGAACTTGCCGGGGATGCGTGGGAGGATCATCCGTCGTACTTCGAGCGCGAATGTCGCGCCAAGGCCCATTATGTCCGGACGGATCTCGACGAACGTTCCGCGTGGCGTCTCTTCGATAACGCGGCCGAATTGCGCGAACGCGTCACCTTCAACTTCTATCGGTACGATTTCAAGCTTTCGAAGGACATCCTCCGGACCGACGCGCAGGAAGTGCAAGGCTTCATCGACGAGGAGCACGCCGATCGTGTTTACCATGCCAAGTATCATGGCCTCTACGACGGCCGCAATCTCATCCTGCGTGACCTGGACGAACTGGCCCGGGACGCGGTCGGTCAACCCTGGAGCATTGCCGAACTGGCGCGAACGCATGCGGTGCTCTACGACGCCGATGTCAAAGAGCGCGCGCAACTTTATGCCACGCACATGGACGAGTTCAACCGCCTCGTCGCCATCCAAAACGGCTGGCAACGCCCGAAGACCAACGCCTTCGAATTCCGCGGCGAAACGTGGCCGCTCGCGGACGTGCGCCGACTGCTCGCGAATGTGCAGGAAGAGATCGAAGCAGACAACCGTTGGCTCGAAGAACAAGACCGCCGCGTCTTCATGACCTACCTGCAGATGGCCCAGCTCATCAGCCCCGATGTCGCGACGGAGCTTCTTCGCCGATACGAATTTCATCGCGAGCTGCAAAAGATATGGTTCGAATTGAGCAAACAAGAACGTCCTCTGCGAGCCGCCATCCAATTCGTGAACACGCGACTGACGAGCCAACTGCAAACGAGTGACTTTGATGATGTGTTGAAAATCTGGCGCGACGCGCACCAGACGATGGGCGCCCTGCTCAAAACTTCGGAGGCTCTGATGCTGCCCCCGTTAAGAAACTTGCCGCTTGGCCAGCCGTTGCGTCCATTCTTGCTTGAAAAAGATCTGGTCGGCGCGCTCAGTAAATATGAACAAGGCGTCTCCGACCGCTGGGTCAAACGCTTGCTCGACCAATTCGGCGAGATGAAGTCAAACGTGGACCGCATGCACCACAAGAGCCTGGCCGGCATTCTTGCGTTGCAAGAACACATCGGCAGCGAGTGCGAAAAGCGGTGGGCGAGCCTGGCGGTTTAGCTCGGTCTTGCACGCTTTTTCCGCCTCTGTTACGATAAGCCCATTCATTAGGGAAAGGATGCCCACCATGAAGCTCTTCGTCACCGGCGGCGCCGGGTTCATCGGGTCCGCGTTCATTCGGCTCGCTCTCGCCGAATTGCCGGACTGCACGATCGTCAATTTCGACGCGCTCACCTATGCCGGCAATCTCGACAATCTGGACGGCATCGACGAGCGCCATCGTTTCGTGCAAGGCGACATCGCGGACCGTCGCGCCGTGCTTGAGGCGATTGAGCCGTGGACCGACGCGATCGTCCACTTCGCGGCGGAGTCGCACGTCGATCGCAGCATCGCGTCGGCGGATGCGTTTTTGCGCACGAACGTGCTCGGCACGCAAGTCGTCCTCGACGCCGCCCGCGAACGGCGCGTTGGCCGGTTTTTGCACGTGTCAACGGACGAAGTCATGGGCAGTCTGGCGGAGAATGATGGCGCCTTCTTTACCGAAGCGTCGCCGTTCGCGCCGAACAGCCCGTATGCCGCATCGAAGGCCGCCGCCGAACATCTGGTGCGCGCCGCTCATCAAACGTTCGGCCTCGACACCGTGACAATGCGTTGCGGCAATAACTATGGGCCGCGACAGTTTCCCGAAAAGTTGATTCCGCTGGTCCTGGCCAATGCGCTCGAAGACAGGCCGATCCCGGTTTACGGCGACGGTCAAAACGTGCGCGATTGGATTTACGTGGACGATCATTGCCATGCCTTGCTCCAAGCGCTTCAGAAAGCGCAGCCTGGCGCCGTGTACAATGCCGGCGCCCGGAATCCGCGGCGGAACATCGAGGTCGTCGAAACCATCCTGACCATGCTCGACAAACCCCTTTCGCTGATTCGTCATGTCAAGGATCGCCCTGGTCACGATCGGCGCTATGCCATCGATCCGACGAAGTTCGAGCAAGACCTCGGCTGGCGGCCGCGCGACATGTGGCAAAGAGGCCTCGCCAAAACACTCGAATGGTATCGCGACAACCCCCAATGGGTTGAGCGTGCGCGCAGCGGCGCCTATCGAGAATACTACGTTGGCCAATACGGCTGCTCAGCGAATAACGAGGTCGCCGCGTAACGGAGTCCGCGCATGAAGGGAATTCTCCTCGCCGGCGGCCACGGCACGCGCCTCTATCCGCTGACGCGCGCCGTCAGCAAGCAATTGCTGCCCGTGTACGACAAGCCGGTCATTTATTATCCGCTCTCCGTCCTCGTACTGGCCGGCATCCGCGATATTCTGATCATCAGCACGCCGCGCGATTTGCCGCTCATTGAGGATTTGCTGGGCGATGGCAGTCAATGGGGCCTGTCGTTGTCGTACGCGGTCCAGGCAAGTCCAGCGGGCATCGCGCAGGCATTTCTCATCGGCGAGGCGTTCATCGACGGCGATCCGGTGTGCCTCGTTCTGGGCGACAACATATTCTTCGGCCACGATTTCGTGCAAACGCTGACCAATGCCGCCGAACTCGAAGACGGCGCGCTCGTGTTCGCCTATCGCGTTAACGATCCGGAGCGATTCGGCGTCGTCGAATTCGACAAGGACTTTCGAGCGCTCAGCATCGTGGAGAAGCCGAAGAAGCCGCGCTCCAACTGGGCGGTGACCGGTCTGTACTTTTACGACGAGCAGGTGGTGCGCATTGCCAAGGAATTGAAGCCGTCGCCGCGCGGCGAGCTGGAGATCACCGACGTCAACGATCAGTATTTGCAAAAGCAACAGCTAGGAGTGCAACCGCTCGGCCGCGGCGTGACCTGGCTGGACGCCGGCACGCACGACGCGCTCCTGGCCGCGTCGTTGTTCGTGCAAACGCTGGAGCGGCGGCAGGGTTTGAAGATTGCGTGCCTCGAAGAGATCGGGCTTCGCAAGGGCTTCATCGACGAAAGCCAATTCGCTCGGCTGATTGACACGGCCGGCAAGACCGAATATGGAGCGTACTTGCACCGCGTGTTGAACGATTATCGAAATGACGTCTGCAACGCCACACGCGGCGGAGTCGCAACCAGCGACGTTTGAATTCAGCGACCTTGCGAAACTTCTGCGGAAAAGCTCAGCATCATCGGCAAGATGGCGAGCGTGACCACGAGCCACATCACGGCCGCGAAGCCGAGCGCGTGCGTCCACTGGAAACGCAGGATCACCCAAAGGCCGATAAACCAGGCGGCGAAATGGGCGATATTGAAGAACAAGTTCAACAAGAGCCGGGTCATGCGAAAGCGCACGGGTAGCCCGGTGGGTCGGCCGTCGATGTTCCATTCCTGGATGGTCCAGCCGTCCGAACTGCGGAACAGGCGGTAGTCTTCAACGTCGGAATCCACCCGGTCGAATCGCATCTTGGCTTTTTCCTCGGCATTGCCTTCCACTTCGATTTCCAAGGCGATCACATCGCGTCCCTGCCACCTGCGGCCCTGCGGGTCCTTGTATTGAAAAATCTGATTGAATCCGTCGAAATCTTTGAACAGCGTGTAAACAACGCGTTCGCCGTCCTTTTCGCCTTCTTTCTTACCGGTGTTTTTGATCGCCCAGATTTTCGGCGCAGGGCTGGGACGCATGTCTTCGGTCGCCGTGAAGGTGAAGATGGTGTTGATTGGGATATTCGTTTTGCTGGCGCCGGTCGAGAACGCGATCGACATGCACCACACCGCGTAGCCGACCGTCAACAATAGTGCTGCCGCCGGCGCCTGCCAGAAGATGCCGGGGCTGGGCTCGGTGTAGATGTAGCCCTGAAAGAAGAACGTTCCGGCCCAAAGAACAACGATCAGGCTGACCATGGTGATCAGCAGGATAAACAACAGCGTCAACACGATGTACTCCGCTTTCTCGTCCGGCCGCCCATGCGCCAACGGATTGCTGGCGTTCGCTTCTAGTATACGAACGTCAAGGAGCGTGTTTGGCGTCGGCGCTCAAAAACCAAAAGCGTTCGCAGCCTTTTTCATTTTACATGTCACGTAGGCACATCAAAAGTTGCTGTAGTTGATAGAGGCATTATTTCGACCGGCGCCCATCAACCACGCAACCATAGGGGACACCCATGTCGCGCGCTCATTCCGTCAACCGTGGCCGACGTTCACGCCGCCTGGAGATCGAACCGCTCGAAGACCGCATCGTGCCGGCGATCACTCCCGTGACCACCGATCTTTGGGACGTTAACCAGGGGAACGTCGTCACCGCGAATAGCGCCGTGGTGGGGCCGCCGATTTATCCTTCTGCGCCGTTCTTGTCGAACATTCGCAACATGTTCGGCAACGTGCAAGCCGGCGTCGTCGAGCCTGGCAATACGCTGTTTCAGGACTTCGAAGCGCCCGGCAGCGTGGACTTCGTCGAATGGCAGACGCCCAGTGCCATGACGCTTCGCAGTTTCCATCTCATGGCCGCCCACGACGGGTTCGGGCGGAATTTCAACCATCGCGGCTTCAACAAATTCACGCTGTACGCCCAGAATCCGACAACGTTGGCGTTCGTAAAAATCTTTGAAATCTCGCCGGCGAGCTTGTACGGCAACACAACGCCGCCGAGCAATGGCTACCTGGACGTCACGCCCGGCGGAAACAACCTGAGGGTGTCGGCCAACTTGACGCCGATTGTGGCGCAAAAGTTCCGCGCGGAGTTTGTGCAGCAGGGCGTCGGCTCAACGGAAAGCGGCGTTCGGATTGTGGAACTGGACGGCTTCGACACGTTCGATACGGCCGGTCCGATTCCCAACGTTGCTCCGACAGCAAACGCCGGCGGTCCCTACTCGGTTCCGGAAGGCGGCAGCGTTCCACTCAATGGCTCGGCTTCGAGCGATCCGGACGGCACGATTGCAACGTATCAATGGGACTTGAACTACGTCGCACCGAACTTCGACATCGATGCCACCGGCGTCGCGCCGAGCTTCAGCGCCGCCGGCCTCAACGGTCCGTCGAACCGCACGGTCGCTCTGCGCGTCATCGATAACTTGGGGACTTCGAGCGCCGTTGCGACGTCAACGATCAACATCACGAATGTGCCGCCCAGCGGCGGCGCCGACAATGCCACGGTGACCGTCAATGAAGGCGCCACGGCAAGCAACACCGGCACGTTCAGCGATCCGGCCGATCCGGTCAGCCTGTCGGCTTCAATTGGAACTGTGATCGACACCGGCAGCAGTACGTGGAGCTGGTCATGGACTACCAGCGATGGGCCCGATGATAGCCAGACGGTGACGATCTTCGGCAACGATGGCGAAGGCGCCGTGCCGATCGCGAATTTCGGTCTCGTTGTCAATAACGTCGCTCCCAGCGGTGCAGCAGATAATGCGACCGTGACCGTCAACGAAGGCGCCACGGCGAGCAACACCGGCACTTACGCCGATCCGGCCGATCCGGTCAGCTTGACGGCGTCGGTCGGGGCAGTAATCGACACCGGCAGCGGTACGTGGAGCTGGTCATGGACTACCAGCGATGGGCCCGACGACAGTCAGACGGTCACCATCTTTGGCAACGATGGCGAAGGCGCCGTGCCGATCGCGACTTTTGGT
>Ga0105340_1001153_pt1 | contig 12027 bp, 14 predicted proteins | sample EasRivMeERMLT700_FD_89676 | JGI IMG/M metagenome (GOLD analysis project Ga0105340, IMG submission 89676) | Soil microbial communities from meander-bound floodplain in the East River, Colorado, USA - East River MetaG ERMLT700 | ecosystem: Environmental > Terrestrial > Soil > Floodplain | place... | reverse complement strand
TGCCCGGCGTGACGCCGCGGATTCGCGTCGTGTTCGGCGAGATTCATTCGCTGCCGCCGCCGGCGCTTGAAGCGGAGTCAGGGCCGCTACCGGAATTGCACGCGCTGGAGGATTGCAAGCAGTCGATCGTCAAGCTCGGCGAATGGATTCGGGAAAACGACGATTCGGCGGGGACGGACCATCATTAAGTCGGACTTGCTGCGCTCCATCATAACCCGAAATATGAATACTGAAGTTGTGCTTTTTCGAGCACCGAAGGTGCGAAAATGTTAAAGCCCAGGGCAACGCCCTGGGAACGTATCAACCAAAATGAAAGCCCCGAAGGGGCGCGATCGTCCCATAAGAGAAGCATCGCGCCCCTTCGGGGCTTTTAGAATGGTTCGTATTTCCCAGGGCGTTGCCCTGGGCTCTAACATCGCGCACCTTCGGTGCTTTCATTTATTCGCAACGTCAAAAAGCGTCATTGAGGAATCCACCTCAATGACACCGCGGGATTGTTGACGCGACGCATCAGCTCAATTCGCTTTCAACTTCTTCTCGATCAACTTCGCCAGGCCCGCAACCTCGCTCTTGGCCGCCAGCCAATCTTTGTGCGCTTTCTTGATTTGATCGAACTTGCCGAGGTCTTCCCAGATGACGCGCGTCACGCCCGGCACGTTGTCCTCGCGCGGTTGATGCGGCTTCGGCTGCGACTCCTGAAAACGCCGCATCCACGCGACGGCAGCGCTTTGAGCGCTCTTCTCGTCGTCAAGCAGTTTGCCGTACACGCTCGTGCCGTCTTTCAAGAGCTTCGATGCCTTGTCGGTCTCCTTGCGAATCCATTTCTCTTCTTCGTTGAGCGCTTGATGCAGCGATGCGTATTCCTTCCGCACCTGCTCGACGCGCCGCCCTAGACGAGTATCGGCCCACCTCTGCGCCTGTTCTGCCGTCAACTTGAACGAAGCCACGTCGGCTTCCTGCTTGTCGAACTCCTGCTGGTTCTTCGCCAGATGCGGCAACTTGAGCGCAATCTCCGCTTCGTGATAGCGCTGCAAATAATCGGCGATTTCCTTGCGATACGCCGAGACGGCGTCGCGTTCGCTGGAAGGCAGGCGGGCGAAGTCATCATGATTCTCGATCTCGGTCAGAATCTTGTGCTTTTCCTCCAGGCGCGTCGGCGTCCCTTGCATGCGCTGGGCCGCGGTCGCCTCTGCTTTCGGCAGGATCAACTGCACGCGTTCCTCGAGCACCGTCGAGCGGGCCTCCGGCTGAAACTCCACCAGGAACGCGACGACGAGCGCCAAAATCACGATCAAGCCGACCAGGCCGGCGAGGACGTTTTGCAATCGCCCTTGCGAGCGAACGCGGCGATCTTGATAATCGGACGCCGAACGAGCACTGTGACGCAACAACTCGGCAACGCCGAGCGGCTCCTTGATTTTGAGCGGCTTGTCGTTGAACACCGGCGCCTTGATCGCGGTGGTCAACACCTTGAGCCGAATCGAGCCAAAGCCGCGCGAATGCTCATCGAGGACTTGATTGAATCGTTCAACATAATGCGACTTCGTATCCTCAACGCGCTTCTTCCAGGCCTCGAGCGTGTCGTCCTTGCGCACGAGCTGGTCGCACTTGGTGAGAACGACATAGACCGGAAGTGCGCCGACGTCGGCGCGGCGGCCGCGATATTCATGAAGCGCGTTGAGCCAATCGGCGGCTTGTTGAAAGGTTTCTTGCTTCTTCGGCGCCGACACGTCGATGGTGAGCACAACGCCGTCGGCGTCGAGGATCGGCTTCGTCACGGGATTCGTTTTGACGAACGGCTCTTTCGTCTCAAGCATCTTGAGGGCGCATTCGCCGCTGCAATCGACGAACTCCACTTTCGGTCCCGCGGCCTTTTCCTGGGCGAGGGCTTCCACCAGCGTCGTCTTGCCGGCGCCGGGCGGTCCGAACAGATGCAGGCGAGGAGTTGCCATTAGTGCAAGTCTTTGTTTGGGTGCAAATAATTTCTATCGGAATCGTCGCGCCGGTTACCCCTCTCCCCCGGTACTCCGGGGGAGAGGGGCTGGGGTGAGGGGGCTTAGTATCCCTCGGTTGTGCTTGACGTTTCCGCGTGGGATGCTAACCCCCTCACCCCCGGCCCCTCTCCCCCGGAGTACCGGGGGAGAGGGGAGAAATCAACGGACGTCCTGCCGTCTCAGTCCTCATTCAGCGTCAACATCTTGATCTTGTACTCAGCCGCGCGCTTGCGCAACTTGTCGAGCGGGCTGCCGATCAGGTCGAGTTCGATGCCCGTGTCTTTCGTGAGGACGGCGACGACTTCGATCTTGCCTTCGTTCTTCTTGAAATACGCGTCCACGTCGTCGATGGCGACGGCGGGCTTTTTGCGTTCGATGAGATAGAAGCGATCCTTGCCGTCGTCTTCGAAGCGTTTGCCGCCGAGGATTTCGATTTGAATGGTCTCGATCTTGCCCGTCGATTTGGGCGTGTCGATTTTGTCCTTGTCCTTGGGCGTTTTCGGATCCTTGTTCGCGCCATCGCTGACGACCTTGTCGCCGCCGTCCCCTTTGCCTTTGCCGGGCTCGCCGCCTTTGCCGGGACCCCAGCCGAGTCCGCCGCCGCCTCCGCCAAGCGGGATGAAGACGTAGATGAGCGTCGCCAGTAACGCGGCCGCGGAGCCTTTCGTGGTGAACAAGACGGCGCCCGGCGTCGGCGCGCGATACCAGGCGCGATACGTGAGGCGCGTCAATGGATCAAACACGAACCAGCCGACGACCGCGCCGCCGACCGCTGCGATGATGCGAACGACGAAAAGCACGCCTTCCGTCAGGCCGAAGTCGGCGAGGCTTTGTGCGAAGATCATTTGGCTTTCACCTCGAGCGAGTTGGCCGCCCCCGCGAACCACCGGGCGTATTCCGTTTTCTGCGTTGCGGTCGGGTAGATGAATCGATACGGCCGCGGCAGAGTGAATTGATAATACACGGCTCGACCGGTCGTTGCAGCCTCTTTGTTGTGCCGTTCGATGAGGGTGTGGGCCGTCTTGACGTCGGAAATCTTGACGATCGGCTGATCGGGTCGCGACTCGTCGTAAAAGAAAATTGTGCCGTCCTTGCCGTCGTACTCAATGGTCCGCACGTAGACGCGTTTGCGCAGCTCTTGCTGGTTGGCATTGCGCAGGCGATCGACTTCCTGGCGCAGTTGATCGAGTTCCGTGAGCTGGGGCCGAAGCTCCTCGAATTTGTGCAATTCGTTCAAGCGTCGCGCCAGTTCGCCTTCGAGCTTGGTGTTCTCGAACGCGACCTCCTCGGCTCTTTCGCTATCCGCATCGGCCTTGACGCCGGTCTCGAACTCCATTAACAGGAAGATGCAAAAGAGCAGAATAAGCACGTCGATAAGCGGAATGAAAAAGCGCGTCACGCTGCGCCGCGGCATCCGAATCATGACGACTCTCCCGGCGGCTCGGCAGCGGCGCCGCTCAACAGGAGAATCAAGTCGCGGCCCAGAAGTACGATCCACGTCGGCAAAATATTGACGAGCGCCATGAACAAGCCCGCTCCGGTCGCGGTAATGGCGGGCGCGATGATGCGCGGCTGAATAACCGTGCCGGCGCCGTGCGTCGCGAACGCTTCCAAAATGCCCGCGACGGTGCCGATCAGCCCGAGCATCGGAAACCACTCGGCTGCTTGAGCCAGGTTCGACAGCCATTTGTCGGCGCGTTCATCAAAACGGGTGTCGCGCCAGCGCAATGCGATCCAGGACAACACCATTTGCACGCAAAACAGCGCCGTGCCGCCGACGAGGATGAGCACCTCCATCATGCCCATGTGATCGAGAAAAAACGTAAGCGCCTTGTGCGGAATGCACATCAGCACCAGCGCCGCGATCAAGAACGGCAGCGTGCAAAAGAGCAGAGGCATCAAACCGCGGATGAGAAGCTGTCGCACGTTCAGGATTCCTCTTTGAAACAAAGCATGTCGGGCAACGCCTGGACTTTGCCGCTTTTGTCCACGCAGCCGAGCGTGGTTTCTCCTTCAGCAAGAAGGATGCCGTCGCGCAGAAGTTCGTAGCGATGCTCAATTTTAACAAGCGTGACGCGCTGCACGATCGTCTTCAACGTCAGCAGATCGTCGTAGTACGCGGGGCTTTTGTAGCGGACCTGGACTTTGGTCAGCACCAGGTAAAAACCCTGATCTTCGATGTCGCGATAGGAAAAGCCCTGCTGGCGCAACAGCTCGGTGCGGCCTTGCTCGAAGTATACCAGATAGTTCGCATGATGCAGCAAGCCCATGCGATCCGTCTCGGCATATCGGACGCGAATGTGGATCTCGCCGCTGGTCATCGTCAATCTGCCTGGGGTTGCGGATTTGCGGACGGGAGACATTATAGGTCTGGCAACGAAAAGGAGGATTATTCCACTTGACAACAACTGTCGTCAAAATTAAACTTGACGACATGTGTCGTCGCTCGGCGAGCCACGGGGTTTATCCCCGTGGAAGGATGTCCAATCCGCGGGGATAAACCCCGCGGCTCGCGAAAGACATGTCGAAAGGATTACATTCATGCAAGAACCCAAAGGAAGCCTCACCGCCGCCCAGTATGAGATCATGGCGGCAATCTGGCAGGCGGGCGACGCGGGCATCACCGTCGCGGAAATCTGGCAAGCGATTTCAGCGGAACGCACGATCGGCCGCACGACCGTGCTCAATCAAGTTGATCGCCTCGAAAAACGCGGCTGGCTCAAACGGCTGCCGGGCGATGGCCCGACGCGGTTTCGCGCCACGCTGTCGAAGGACGACGCCTCGCAACAACTCGTGTCGGGCTTCGTGTCCGATTTCTTCCAGGGCTCGACGGTCGAACTCGTCTCCGCGCTCCTGGGCAACGATGCATTCAGTTTGACCAGGAAAGACGTCGAGCGACTGCGCAAGATGCTCGACCAGGCGCGGCGTCGCCGCGAGGAGGGGAAGTCATGAACGTTTGGCATCATTTGAGCGAATGGGACATCCCGAGTTTCGCGTTGCGCGTCGCGTTGGGCGGCGTCGCGGTCAGCGCCGTCGTCCTTCTGACAGTACTGATGCTGCGGCGCCGTTCCGAACCGTTGCGTTATGGCGTCTTGTTCGCCGGCGTCATCTTATTGCTCGCGGTGCCGGCGCTGGTCGCGCTGGGGCAACGTTTTCAGGATGCCATCGTCACGGCGGCGCCGGAAGAAGTCGAAATCGTTCGCGTTCCCATGGAAATGCTCGACGAATTCCTGAATCGCCCCGCGGTGGACGCACCGGCCGAAACGGAAACGCGGCCCGCTTTCGGTCCTATCGTCATCGGTTCGCTTTTGGCAATCTGGTTGCTAGGCACGTTCCTTGGCATCACGCGCTTGCTATTCGGATTGTGGAAACAACGTCGCGCGTTGATCGGACCCGCGTGGCGTCCCGCGTTCTGGACGGACGAACTGCAAACGCAACTCGCGCAAAAGCTCGGCTTGCGTCAATTCCCCGATGTGCGCGTCTCCCCGGCCGCGCCGATGCCGATGGTGATGGGCATTCTGCGGCCGACGATCGTGCTGCCCGAGCCGGCGCCGGCAAACTGGCAACAGCCGCAATGGGAGGCGGTGCTCCTGCATGAAGCCGCTCACATCGCGCGGCGCGATCACTGGGCTGCCCTCGCTCAGCAGCTCGCCGTCGTTTTGTTCTGGTGGTGCCCGCTCGTTTACATTCTCGCGCGTCGCCTCAATGAATTGCGCGAAAGCATTTGCGACGATTGCGCCCTGCAAGGCCAGTGCGACCATATCGCGTACGCCGAGCTACTGGTCGATTCGGCCGAGCGCTTTCTCGATGTGAAATCCGTTCCGGTTCCTCTTGGCTTGCTCGAATCGGCCCGCGTTGGGCTGGAAGCCAGGGTCCTAAGGTTGCTTGAAAAGGAGAGAAAACCAATGATCCAGCTATCTCTGCCCGGCAAACTCCTGAGCGCCGGCTTCCTCGTGGCCGCGTGTTTGCTGACCACGGCCGCCACTGCTTTTTCGCAGGCGCAAGCGCAGCCGGCGAAAAAAGTGCAAATCAAAATCATCGTCGATGGCAAGGAAATCGATCTGTGCGACCTCGCCATTTTGCAGCAGGTGCAGCCAACACAGAAAAAGGACCTTGACGGCAAGGAAGTGGAGGTGCTCAAAATCAAAGTCGAGAAAAAAGGTGAGGCTGCCAAAGGCGTCACGTTCAGCCCCGATGGCAAGCTGTTGATCAAGACCGACGGCCAAACCGTAACCGTAATCGATGTCGCCACCGGCAAGCTCATTGCGAAGCACGGCGACGCTTCGGCAGGCACGTTCGAAGCATACAGTTGGATTGGCAAATCCGATCCGCGCATCGAGGAACTCGTCAAGAAAGCCGAAGCGATCAAGCCCGGCTCCGGCGCCGAGATTCGCAAAGCGCTGCAAGCGGGCGTGCAATCGGGCATGCGCACCTATCAGGTGCGCCCGGTCCCGCCCGTACCTCCGATCGCGTACGCACCAGCGGTCCCGGCGACTGCCGGCTGGAAGGTCATGGAACACGGCGGCAAGAAGATCATCATCCTGTCCATCGAAGACGGCAAGGTGCAGCAACTGCACGACCTGGACTTGAAAAAACTGCTTGAGAAAATGCACCAAAACATCGAAGTGGACTTGCAGAAAAAAGGATTGTTCAAGTCCACGATATCCAAGACGCACGAGCCTGAATTCAAGTCGGCCATCACGGCGCCGAAGAGCGCCGAAAAGAAAGCAGCGCCGACTCCGGCGGCCGCGGACCTGGAAGCACTGAGCCGGCAGCTGGAACGTATCAACGCCGAGCTGCGCGACCTGCGCAAACGGCTTGACGAAACCAAGAAGTAGTAGTTCTTGCTCCCCTCTCCCCCGGCCTGCAACGACGAGTGTCTCGCGAGTCGCAGAATGGCCGGGGGAGAGGGGCCGGGGGTGAGGGGGAAATGGATTACTGAATCAATCGTATTCCCCCTCACCCCCGGCCCCTCTCCCCCGCCGATCCCTTTGTTGCAAGCGCCCTGTTTTTCTTGGCGGGGGAGAGGGGAGGAAGAGCCGAATCTTCACGATTCTAACGCGAACCCGCAGGCGGCCTGCGTGTCTAAGCGCAATTCTCGACATTTGGCAATGAACGCCAAATATCTTCATCGCAAGGACGAACTACTCGTAACGATGAGTTGCCGCTTCCCTCCCCGGAGCCGATCTCATGAGAACAAGAGATTGCCTTAGTGTCGTGAGCATTTGCGGGCTGCTGCTGCTGGTGTCGTATTTCCGTTCGCCGGCCATCACCTTTGACAACTTGAAACAAGCGCAAAGTCGAATCGCCGCGGCCGGCTATCATTGCCGATCCGATCGCGCCGACGGCATGCTTGAATTCGGCTTCCTGGTGACACACGAATCGGTCGATTGGCCCGTGGTCGCCGAGTTGATGAAGGTGGAGCCCTTCGGTCCGGAATGGCACGGCAAAGTATGGATCGCGATCCTCGGCGATCAATTCGAACTCAGCTCGATTCCGAACGTTCCCGGCACGCGCATCTGGGGCAAAACGGTCGCGTTCGGCGATCCGGAGTTTTTGGATGAGATTGAGAAGGCGATTCGGCGGATTTGAATTCGCACGGGATGCCGCCCTGAATTGAACCACGGGGGGCACGGGGAGCACTGGGAAAATTCAGAGTATCAAAACTCTCGTTTTCTCCCCGTGCTCCCCGTGCTCCCCGTGGTTCAATTTTCGAATGACTTACTTTTTCCGCTTCACCTCAAGCTTCGGCGCCTCGCGGACAATTCTCGCCAACTGATTCGGCGTGATTCGCGGCGGCGCGTTGATCATTTTGCCGCCGAGGTACCGCTCGATGGCGGCGTCCGTTATTTCCACGCCAACCCGTTCCTCCAAGGTCATCACAATCTCGACCAGATCCAGGTCATCAGCTTTTGTCGGAGGGTCGGAAATCGAATTATCCATTCGGATGGCCGACGCATCGACCTTCATTTGTTCCGCGATGACGGCTCGGACCATTTTTTCAGCTGCATCGAGTTTGACGTCGCCAGGCTGACCTTTAGGCGATTCCGTGTTGGCGGTGCAGCCGAGAACGAGGACGAGCAAGCCAACGAGGAAACGCGGTTGGGTCAATTGCATGCAGAGTTCGTCCAAAAAAAATGGGCATTCGTCTCGAAAAACAACGGGTTCTTCTCGATTTCCAGGCCGTTGTTCTCGTTTTCGCGTGGGTTCTTCTCGTTAAAAGTCCATGGATTTCATTTTTGACGGGGTTCGTTTCATTTTCGAGGCCGTTCGTTTCATTTTTTGGCCCATTCTTTTCGCGAAAAAGGGCATTCGTTTCAGCCAAATTCTGCATGCATTCAACGAAACGGGTCGTTCGTCTTGCGCAGCAAGGGGGGGTGGTGAGACGATGAGACGATCAACCCTCCGCCAATGTGAGCGTAACATGGGCGGGGGCGGTTGCATAGGTTCGCCGTCGGCCCCATTCACGCCCCGCGCGGTCGGCCCCAGTGGTCGCGATAGGTGCGGCGCACCATCGGGGCGGCGTCCTTGTCATTGAGAATCTCTTCCGTCTTCGGATCGAAGTTGATCACGCGCCGCACTCGCGTCGCGATGTTGCCCAAGTGACACAACGACGACGACAGATGGCCGATCTCGATGTCGGCGGCCGGCGTGCGATTGTTGCGGATGCAATCGAAGAAGTTGCGGTGATGCGCCAGGAGATTGGCGCCGCCGGAGACCGTCTTGAGTTCCTTGTTGCGCGGGCCGTACAGACGCCAGCCCTCGGAATGGCCGACGATGAACATGCCGCGCGTGCCGTAAAAGGCGCAGCCATTCTCGTAGCCTTCCATCTTGTACGGCGTCCAGATGCGTTGTTCGAAGATCATCTGCTTCTTCTGATTGTTCTTGCCGGCGCTTGGCCATTCGAAGATAACGGCTTGCGTGTCGGGGAATTCTTGATCGTCGTCGAAGAAGTACTTGCCGCCGAGCGCCGTGATCGTGGATGGATGCGTATCGACGCCGAGGCCCCAGCGGGCGACGTCGAGGTCGTGTACGCCGTCGTTGCCCATGTCGCCGGTGCCGAAGTTGTGCCACCAGCGCCAGCGGCCATGCGCTCGGTTGGCTTGATAGGGCACCATCGGCGCGGGGCCGATCCAGTTTTCGTAATCGAGATCCTTCGGCACGTCGCTCGGCTTGAGTCGGCCGATGGTGCCGCGCTGCTGGCTGTTCCAGACGCGCACCGACAACACGTCGCCGATCGCTCCTTCGTGAATCATGCGGACGGCTGTCATGTTCATCTCGGTCGATCGGCTCTGCGTGCCGACCTGGCAAATCTTGCGAGCGCGGCGGGCAGCGTCGATCATGAGCCGGCCTTCGCGAATGTTGTGCGAGCAGGGCTTCTCGACATAGACGTGCTTGCCCGCGTCGAGCGCCAGGATCGACGCCGGTCCGTGCCAGTGATCCGGCGTCGCGATGAACACGGCCGTGATCTCGGTGTTCTCCAGGAGTCGCCGCATGTCGCCCGTCGAGGTCGGCTCCCGGCCATCGACGGTCGCGTTCTTCACGGCGGTCGCCAAACGCGTCCGATCGACATCGCAGACCTGAACGATGCGCACATCTTTCTGCGTGACGAGGGTGCGAATATGGCTCGTGCCCATGCCGCCGGGGCCAATGACGCCGACGTTGATGCGTTCGTTGGCGCCTTGCACGGCTGCGTAACTTGTCGCGGACAGGGCCGCGGCGCCGGCGGTGGCGACGCTTGCTTGCTTGATGAAGTCGCGGCGTGTCGAATCGGACATGGTGCGTCTCCTCAGCTGGTGGATTGGCGGGTGATGGGGGGATGATAAGCGATGGAAGTGCGAATTGCAAATGTTTCGTGAAAATGTGGCGAGCCACGGGGTTTATCCCGTGGAAGGGCGTCTTTACCACGGGGATAAACCCCGTGGCTCGCAAACGTTAACGCAGCGGCAATACGCGCGACGAATAGGGTTCAACCGGCTGTTGTGGCGGACTGTTGGTGCGGATGCGCACGAACGGCGCGTCGATGTTGACGCCTCCCGGCGGCGGATCTTGCGGCGGCGAGGTGTGTTTGCAGGAAGCGACGCACAAGAGCATCAACAGGAGCAGGCGCTTCATGATGGCATCCGATCAAGGGAGACAATCGAGGTTGTTCTTGTTTGTATCGAACGCACCAATGCGTCATTACGGTGAGAAATCTTGAGATTGAGCGAATGGCGGCGCGAACGGAGCGATTGTGACGTTTTTGCTTGGCGCGACGACGGCCGGTTGCAACCGCTTGCGGCTTCGCGTTCGCGTGGCGCCGCGAGCGCGAAACCGCAAGCGGCGTTCGTGATATACTGGCACAAGGAGGCGACGCCATGACGTGGATTCAGATCACTCCCTTCCAAGATGCGCAGGGCGAACTGCGACAAGCCTATCAAGACGTTTATTCCCTCTATCCGCCCGAATACGGCATCGAAGTCGCTGCCGTGCGTCGCGCCGACGGCACCGCGGACAGCATCGTCGCCGCTCACAGTTTGATTCCGCAAGCGCTCAAACATTCCATGTCCGCGTTCGGCGCCATGATCGCCGCCGACTTGCCGCTGGCGCGCCGGCAGCACGAGATGATCGCGACAGTCGTGTCTGCCATCAATGGTTGCGTCTACTGACGGGAGAGCCACGCCGAGTTTCTGCGCATCGCGTCACTTGACGCAGAGCTCGCCGGCCAGTTGGCGCGGGATTACACGAAAGCGGCGCTCAACGACGCGGATCGAGCGATGCTCGATTACGCCGCGAAACTGACGCGTCATGCGATGCGAGTGACGCCGGACGATTTGGATCGATTGCGCGCCGTAGGCTTCAGCGATCAAGCGATTTTGCAGATTAATTTGATTGCGAGCTGGTTCAACTACATCAATCGCGTCGCGGACGGCCTGGGCGTGGGGCGCTGATCAGCCCTTCTCCGGCCCGAAGCTCGCCCAGAACAGATGCAGATGTTCGCGTTCGACGACGCTCTCGCCGCGGCACATGCGCAGGAACGGGCGCTGCAACGTCAAGCCGAGCGATTCCGCGATGATACACGCGACTTCGTGCGCTTTGGGCACATCGATGTAAACGCGCTGGCCGGTCAATCGGCGTGCCACGTGCGATAAGAGATGCAGACCGGCGCCGACGGACCCTTGCAGCGGGCCGATGTGCCAGGCGTTCGAGCCGGGCCGCCACAGACAATATCCCTTGAATTCACCGCCCGGCGCGTATTTGAGCGCATTTCCGGGGGCCTCTTCGAACAGGCGCCGCAGCAATCGCTCGCGCCGCGTGCCGGTGACGGCCTCGTCCATCGCGATCACGGCCGGCAGATCGTCGGGCGCGAGCGGCACGACGCGGGCGCCGCCTTCGCGGCGGGGCAGATAATGATCCGATTCGGATTGCGGCAGCACACCTTCGTAGCGTTCGAGGGTGAACTCGCCGACGAAGCCGAGCTTGGTGTACACGGGCTGGCCCAGCGGCGTCGCATCGAGTCGAATGCTCGCGACGCCCCGTTCGTCGAGATATTGAATGACATGCTTCATGAGCGCGGAGCCGATGCCCTTGCCGCGATGGGCCTGATCGACGAGGACGAAGTTGATCCACGCGATGTTGCCGAAGACGCAGGCGCACGCGGTGCCGACGGGCACGCTCCCCTCTCCTCCTGGGAGAGGGGTCGGGGGTGAGGGTAGTTCCGCGACGAAGCAGCCGGCTGGCTCGAGTTGGAGCTGGCGATGCCAGTCCGCGTCGATTTGGTTCCAGTTGTTCTGAGCCTTGAGCCGCAACGCGAATGGGATGTCGGCGGCCGTCATGTTGCGAATGTTCATGGCGAGAGAATAACAAAAGTCCACCGCGTTGCCAATGGGCGTGCGAAAACGTAGTCAAAACTCGCTTGCGGTTTTGCGTATCGATCGCGCGGATTTGTCATGAAAACTCCAATGGCATTCGACATCCAAGGCCATCGCGGCGCCCACGGCTTGATGACGGAGAACACGCTGCCGAGCTTCGAGGTCGCGATCGATCTGGGTGT
>Ga0105340_1001152_pt1 | contig 12028 bp, 13 predicted proteins | sample EasRivMeERMLT700_FD_89676 | JGI IMG/M metagenome (GOLD analysis project Ga0105340, IMG submission 89676) | Soil microbial communities from meander-bound floodplain in the East River, Colorado, USA - East River MetaG ERMLT700 | ecosystem: Environmental > Terrestrial > Soil > Floodplain | place... | reverse complement strand
CGGGCAGGCCCACCGAGTCCATGTCGAGGTCGGCGTCAGGTGCGATAACCGAGCGGCCAACGAGGTCGGTGGTGGTGCTGAGCAGCTTTTTCTGTAGAAAACTGAATTTCGGTCGGCTATTCCCTGAGAAGAACGGTTTCCCGTTTCGCCGGACGAAGAGGATCCCGTTGGGTACAGAGCAGCAATGCACATGCCCGTCATATTGAGCCATTTCCTTCTTGATGCGCCCCTCCAGCACTGCGAATCTGCTGCAGCAGAAGCTGCCACGGTAGCACGGCCTGCGATTGGGTGGCCTATTTATGTGCGCCTTAACAGGCACATAGGTAATCTTGACGGTGAGTCCGACTTTGGCAGCAATCTCTTGTATGTTGTCCATCAACTCGCAACTGGTCGTACTGAATCGCCCATGTGTTGTAAGAACTTGAGACGTGTTGCGGTACGTGCGGCCGCCGCCAGAAACCCGCGGCACATCGCGCCGCGCCCCGTCACCATGCGCATAGCCAGTCAAAAACGACAACAGGCAAGGCATGCTCCAGTCCAATACAAACCTGGAGAGCCGTTTCGCGTGCGATAGGCAGCCGACATTCTCTTTCAGCCAATCGGCCAACTTCTTGCTGCCGATAGTCCATTGCCGCGCTAAGCATTTGCCGAAAGAGTTTTCGATGAGACGATCGACCGACGAATACGGAAGGCCAAGAGAGCTAATGGCTGCCTCTATCGATCTGCAGTGCTCGACGTTTTTGACGGCTTGAGCTATTTGAACGCTGTAGCCGCGAGCCGCAAGCCAGCCTTCAGCAGCCCACCAACCCACGAAGTTGGCGAACTGTTCGGAGGTAGCGATAATGAAGCTGGGGACGCCTTCGTGACCAGACCAGCCGCTGGCGGATGTGCGAATCCATGTCCGACCGCCGCCAACCAGGGTCTTGTATGCTGGCTCAAATTTCCACCCCAACTCCAAATTCTGGTACTCGCTAGGAGCACGCCTACTCCGCTTGCGCACCCAGTTGCGATGGGACGGAGTAACCAAAATATCCAAGCCCTTGCCGCGCTTAATGTGCGCCATCTCGCCGATGTAGCGATAGTGCTGCACCTCGGTCGGCATCTGCCACTCGAAAGCTCCCGTGCGAGGATTCAACGTGGCCACTTCACTGTCGCCGTGGTATTGCGGAAATCGCACCCAGCCTTGCTTGGTCAGAATCTCTGTATCGTCGTCGTAGCATCCGAATATCTGGGCCAGCGCTCCCTCGGCGTTCTTCTCCTGCGTTGCCGGGTTGATCGGGTCCCCCAAGCCGGTGACGGCCGCCAACGCGTCGTAAAGTGCCAGCCGCTCCTCGCCGATGTCGTCGACGCGGCCGGTGGCTTCGCGAAGGTTGTCGTTGGCGTCTATGAGGTCCTTGTAGAGCAGGTTTAGGTCGGCCACCAGCGGCTGCTTGGTGGACGTCATCAGCGAGACCGGCCGGAACATGGGCGGCAGCACGGGGGCGCGCTGCAGCACCCAGTCGCCCGGGTGAATGCCCAGCTCCTTCGTCTTCTTGAGGTAGCGCAGCTTGCGGACGGCGTCGTCGCGCGAGGCGCCGCGCACGGCCCGAACGCGCTCGGAGGTGGCGGCGATCTCCCGGTCGACGCTGAGCGAGGTCAGCGACTTGGCGATCGCGCTGGGCCCGCTGCCGAAGTCACCGAGGTCCTTCTTGCCGGCGATCACCTGCCGGAAGCCGTCGCGCGTGAGGCCTAAAAGTCGGCGTGCGGGATCTTCCATGATCGGGTTCAGCATCGGCTCGACCATGGTAATGGCCGACCAGCGATTTCCTCCATGGCCGCCGGTGGCGGTGGGGTCGAAAAGACCGCCCACCAGTGGCTTGAGGCCCTCCTTCCAGCTCACGGTCTCCGCATTCTTGATCTCGCGGTCTCCGGCCCACTCGTCGACGTCCTTGTTGGTCATGGCCATCACGCGGACGGCCTGGTTCTCGCGCACCGGGTTGACGCCGGCTGCGCGGAGCAGCTCGAAGAACTTGCGGTTCACCGTCGGCAGGCCAGCCGCCGGCGGCGTCTGACCGGTAAGAAAAGCCGACCAGAAGTCGAGGTTCCGTTGGCCGCGATTGAGGAAGGCGTCGCGCGCCACACCGGTAGCGCCGTGAGAGAGCAATGCGTTCAAATCGAGCAGGCCGAGCTTCTTACTACCGGTCGCGCCACCTTTGGACGGGTTGCCCTCGGACGTGTACGAGCCCGTCCCGCGGCCCTGGCCCTTCGCTGCCGAAGTATGCAACAACTTCATGATGAAGCGCTCGCCGGTGAGGATGCCCGGCACGCGCCGGCCGGTGCGCTGGTCGATCACGGTCTCGGTGTCCGTCAGGCCGTTCTGGGCCAGCTCCTTCTCGGCGAACTCGGCCCAGTCCTTGACGTCGCCGAAGTCCTTGAGGACGTAAGGCCGGCCGGTCTTGCGGGCGATCTTGCCGAGGACGGCTTCGATCACCTGAGCTGGGTTTGCGCGAGTGATGATCCCCTGGGGGTTTAAGAGAAGTTCGTAGGGTTTTCCCTGGGCATCCGTGGGCATCTCGTCGTCGGCGATGACGCGAGAAATCACGCCTTTGTCGCCGAAATTACCGGAAAGCTTGTCGCCTTCGCGCATCGGTGACTCAGTGGTCACCGAGACGAACACTCCCTTCGGCGTCTTCTCCACATCGCGGACGACGCCGGGCGTTGCGTGCCCCCACACCGTCGAGGCGTCGGCGTAGCCGGCCTCCTTGCCGCGCATCACCTGGTTGTGGGCGCGCTCGCGCTGGCGGCTGGCCAGGATGACCGGGTCGCCCTCTTCGAGCGTCTGCCCCACCTTGACGACGCCGTCGTCGTCAAGCGCCTCCAGCCGGCGTCGGTCGAAGGCGGACGGGAACAGCCCGAGGAAGTGGCGCTTGCCGCCGCGCACTCCCTTCTCCCATTCGACGTCGTGCTGATAGAGGTGCTGCGAAGACAATCGCTTCGAGGCCGACTCGGAGATGGAAACTGCATCCTCGAATGCGCTGCCCTGCCACGGGTAGTACGCCGTGCGCAGGTTCAGACCCATCGAGATCACACCTTTGTCGTCGGTGAAGTTGGAGCGCGCCAGCAGGTCGCCGTTGCGGATCGGCTGGCCGACTTCGACGGTGGGCGTATTGTGCAAAGCCGTTTTTCTGTTCAGCGGGTGGTAGGAGTAGGTTTCATACTCGCGCGGCTTGCCGTCCTCGCCGCGCACCGTGATCTTGCCCGGCTCGACCTTGGTCACCACGCCGGGCGCCTCGGCGCGGACGGCGCCGGCCCGCGTGCCGTACATCTCGGCGTACGAGAGGTTGTTGGCCCAGGGCACGCCGGAACGAACGAGCGGGGCCTCGGGAACTACCAGCGGCAGCGCCTGGGTGAGGTAGCGCGAGCCCATGGCCACCCGCTGACCCTTCACCGTCGACTTGAGGGGGATCATGTTGGAGAGGTGGTTGAAGGTGTCCTCCATCTCCGGGACGACCAGGTCCACCTCGCTGCGGCGCACGTAGCGCATCTTGCCGTCGCGCAGCGCCGCCACGTGCTTCTTGCCAGACGACAGCTCGCCGGGGAACGCGATCGACAGGTCGGACACCTCGCGCGGGTTCTTCCAAAGGAGTTCACCCGTGCGCGGGTCTTTGAAGGGAGCGTAGAGCGTGCCGTCGGAGGATCGCCGCGCCGAGGTGGAGAGGCGCAGGTCGACACCTGCGGCCATCGATTCCGGTGTACGAAGAGCGTCCACGAAAGAGTTGCCGCACCACATCGCATGACCGTTTCGCATCACATAAACCAATCCTCCAGGCACCTGAGCGCAGTGCACCATGCCGCTGTACTGAGTCGTGTAGTGGCCTTTGCCGGTGAAGCTGTACCTCCCAAACTGCGCCTGCTCCCTGCAAGTGACCACCTCGCGGCCTCTTCTGTGCACATGGACGATGTATCGCATATTGTGCCCCGCCGCCAAGTGAGACGGAGCGTCCATCTTGCCGATCGATGCCGTATATCCGCAGAAGCAAGCCAGAGCGTGCACATCGTGCGCCAACTGTAGCGACGAGCTGACGTACGTGTAATCCTCATGATGCCCGTCGCCGCGCATAAGAATGTCGAGAAAACGCAATCTCCTCTCGCACGATTGCTTGAAGACGTAAGCGGGTATGAATTTGTCGCCGGCTTTGCCGAATTGTTTCAGGTGCCACGCCAGATGCTTGCTGTCTAAGTGGAATGCCTGGTTGCCCGACTGGTACGTCCAGCGAAAAGGCAAACGAGAGAGGGTGTGGTCAATCCGCTTGCAGTTGGCCGAGTTTACAACTTCCGACTGCGAAATGCTTACATGGTAGGCGGCCTTGTGTCCGCCAGGGACGTAATGATACCGAAAATACCCTTCAGCTAGATACCACGCCAGAAAATCCAACCACGCGTCCATGTCGACAGCGATAGCGCCTCGAGGAGACCTGCCAAGCCGCTTGCCTCGCGGAGGCTCTGGAATCTCGAACACGGCTGCTGCCGTCGGCGCCTCATCACGCAATACACCCAATCTCGCGGCAAATCGCCTGCGCTTGCCATGGATCTCTTCAACAGGACAGACGCTCCAGTGGTCAGGGCGCTTCGTCGTTGAAAACAGCATTCGATGTCCGGGGGTGACCAAATAGTCGACAACCCAGGCGTCCAGCCCGTACATCTCCCCTTCGTAATGCTGGTGGATAACGGCTTCGGGTTGTGCGAAGAAGCATTGCCCCATGCCGCTTCGACACGCGAGACGCGTCGCCAGAGTCACCTCGCGCCACGGCAACCATCCGATATCGGAGAGAACGAGCGTCTGGTCGTCATAGCAGAAGTAACTGGGCTGCACTGCGCGGCTCTCCGCTGGGACCGAGTCTGTGCTCCTGATTCCTCCCTCTCCCATCCGACTTATCCTAGTCAACTGATCCAGCACTTCGAGGGAGTTGACTTCCTCGAGAGGATTGCCCAGCCCGGTATCGGTAATCGTCCCGCGCAAATGCCGCGACAGCGCCCCGGCCACTACCGGGTCCAGGTTCCCCTTGAAGCCCGCCCGCCACAGCAGCGGCCGCAGCACCCGGTGCGCGGTCTTGGCGCGCTCGGCGAACAGCTCCGGCTGGCCGTGCAGCCTCTGGAACGCGAGATGATCGCGGTCGTCGGGGTCGACCTCGCCGCGGCTGACCGCCAGCAGCTTGTTGGTGGTCGCCAGGACCTGCTCGGCGGAGATCTTGGCGAACGGCTTACCCAGCGTTCTCTTGGTGACCTCGGGGTCCAGCTCCATCGCTTCCAGCAAGCCGCGCAGCGTCGCCGAGCGCGTCGTCGGGTCGGGACCGGCGTCGGGCTTGCGCAGCTTGCGCAGCAGCTTCTCGACGGCGATCGGGCTGTCATGCGAGGCGTTGGCCACCCAGAGCTTGTTGCCCCAGGCCTGGCGGATCTGCGGCTCGGTCGCCCCCAGCGCCTTGAGGATCGGCAGGAGCGGCAGCTCAGCCTGGGCCACGTTCATGCGGAAGACGCCGGTCTCGGGGTCCAGGTGAATGCGATGACTGAGGCCTTTGCCCGGGAGGACGTTCACGTGCGATTCGTAATCGCCGCTCTCCTTGCGGCGCGTGTAGACGCCGGACAGAAGCCGGGGCTGGCTAGCCAGGCTCCACTTGGTCCCGCCCAGAACATACGTCCCCTCGTCGGTGAGGTGCGGCACGCGCGCCACCGTGGCGACCCGCTTGTCGAGGGCCTGGCCGTCCAGGGTCTCGAGCGTCCAGGTGCCGCGCAGCCGCCGCGCCAGCGTCTCGCCGCGCAGGATCGCCTTCTTCTCGTCGGCCAGGGGGAACTTGTCGGAGTCGGCGTAGTGGACGTCGGCGAGGCGCAGCCGGTGCCGCGGCGTCTCCAGGGGCGGCAGCGACTGGAAGCCCTTGAGCACGCCGTCGTAGATGTCGCGGCGGATCAGCTTGGGGTCGTCGAAGCCGCGGAGCTTCTTGGGATCGAAGCTGCCGTAGGTGGATTTGACGCGGTAGGCCGGAGCCGGAGGAGCCGAGGGCACCAGCGGCCCGCCGCCGAGGACGTCGGGCATGGAGCGACTCCTTTCAGGCCGGTGCGAGAGCGGTCTCTTCTTCCGGCTCCGAGCCGCGATAGCGCCCCGACGGCCGGGCCTGCACCTCCGGCGGGTGCCGCAAGAAGCGCTCACGCTCGCGGCGCTTGAGCGCCTCTTCCAGGAGCTTGTTGGGAGACCGCGCCTGGGTGTACTTGTAGGCCGCGTAGCCGGTCCCGAGCGCCGTCGGCACCGCCAGGGCCAGGTACAGGTTCGCCAGCCAACCGGTCAGCGTGTTGGCGGCCTTCTCGGCACCTTCCTTGGTGAGGGTGTCCGCGTGGGCCACCGTCGCCAGGGTGTCGAGATCGCGGCCCAGGGCCTCCGGCGTGCCGTCGGCAGCCTGGGCGAACTTGCGCTGCGCCTGGCGCCGCTCCGGCCCGTACGCAGCCAGCAGCGTCCTCTCGAAGTCGCTCTTGGCGGCGGCGACCTCGGCAGCCGTGTCGGCCTTGCGCTTGCGGTCGAGGAGCATGTCGGCCAGCTTGTAGCCACCGTAAGCGCCGCCGCCTCCAGCCAGCATCAGGAGGCCGAGGTAGTGAGGCACGCCCATCGGAGTGGTGGCTCCGCCGTACGCGCCTTCCCAGAGTCCTTTGTCGGCAGCGGCCTTCTCTTCTTCCTCCATAGGTGCGGTACTTCCCGGCCCCTTGCCGGGCCGCGTGCGGGGGATCGGCAAAGGCAACTGCGTCGGCAGCAGCGTGCGCTTGGACAGTGGCTGTTGCCGGCCGAACAGGTACGGCGCCCCCACCATGGTCCGCGCGCCGGCCCCGAGCGAGGCCGACAGCAGCCCGACTGCGAGAGCGTCTCGGAGGGAATCCATGAGCGCTTGCCGGGCCAACTGGTCCTCGGCAGAGGCACGCTTGACGGAGCCGAAAAGAAAACCGGAGGCGCCTCCGGTTTTTACCGGCGAGCTGGCGGCTTGCACTGCGGCCTGCGCCGCAGCTTGCGCCACGGCGCTGCGAAACGGATGGGCTACGGTCATTTTCGCACGCTCCCCATCAAACAGCGGCGCAAGTGCCGGGGCACCTCGGCGAAGCGCTTTCCCCAGCGCATCAGCACGTGGTAACTGTTGCTGTCTGTGCTCCACTCCGGCTCACGCAACTTGCCGAGCGCCACGAGCTTGCGGTTGGCGATGCCCTCCAGCACCTGGCGGTACTCCTCGAGGTCTTCTGTCTTGGCCAGGTCGAACACCTTCACCGTCACGTCGTACGAGCGCTCGAACTCGTCCTCCTCCTCGGGGCGGAACAGCCCGGGCCCCTGCCGGATCGGGATACCCTCGGACGTGAAGGCGTAGCGGCTGTCGGAGTCCGGGGTCATTACCTCATCCCCCCGCCAGCCATGCGACTGGCGGCCGTGCGCCGCTTGGTCTCGGCGGCTAGCTGCCGGAAGGCCATGACCAGCTCGTCCGCCTTGGCACGTTCGAGTTTGGTGTCGTCTTCTTGAGCTTTGGCGGCGACGTGGCCTCCGAAGAGGCCGGCAGCGACCGGCGCGCCAACGCCGGCAGCGACAGCCGCCGGGATGACGTACGGACCAGCCCCGCTCAGCATGGCCAGTGCGGTCGCGATCGCCGGCGCTATAGCCGACTTCTCGACGCCAGGCTGTGCGCCGGTCTCCATGCCGAGCAGCGCCGACTGCTTGACCAGGCCCGGCCGCGCCAGCGCTTGCTTTACCAGCGCGTGCGTCTCGGCGATCGACAGCCCGCGCTCGGCGCAGGCGTCGAGAAAGGCCACCTTGAATGCGTCGCGCGGCCCCATCTCAGCCTCCGGCTTCCAGAAGGCCCGACGACCGCCGGCTCACGCCCGGCGTATTGGACGGCGCCGTCACGTACGAGCGCTTGCAGAGCTTGTGCAGCTTGTAGAACGCCTGCACCTTCGGGTCGAGCGGGTTGCCCATGTCGGCCGCTTCCTTGCAGGCCTCCTCGACCTCGTTGGCGACGGTGGCCAGGCGGTACTTCTCGCGGTGGTTGGGCTCGCGCGTGATCTCCTTGCCGATGGCCACGGCCCGCTCGAGGAAGTCGACCGGGTTGATGTCGTGGATCGAGCCGTCTCGCGTGTCGTGCACGCGGACGAAGCCGCAGCACGGGTAGTATTCGAGGTCGTCGAATACCCGCTTCTTGCCTTCTCGGTAGGGAGTGGTGCAGAAATCGCCGACAGACATGACAACGGGCCTCCTGCCCTTCGTGACGCTTCCGTGCGTTAGCGAGAAGTGTACTCAGTAGTTGCCGAACCCGTCAATCGGGTCGGCCTTGCTCGGCTGCTCTTGCTGGCCCCCGAAGCGCCGAAAGAACGCGTCCACGTTGGCGACAGCCGTTGCGCTCAGGTGACGCCTGCGCAGGTCCATGCCGGACGGCGTCCAGACGCAGCCACGCAGCACCTCATAGAGCGGTTCGTCTGGATCTGCGGGCACTTCTCACTCCGCTGGTTGTGCTGCTTTAGATGCCTCAATCGCCCGGCGATGGCGCGGACCGTGGGGGGCGTCGGCATCGTTCACCCAAAGAAAAAAACCCCGGCTCATCACCGGGGCTCAGTGCCGTCATGCCGACACCAGACAGGCCGGAGGGAGCCGGCTCGCTCGTGACCATCATTGTATGTCGCCGGTTGCATTGCGAGCGATGAATTCCAGCAGCTCCTTGTCTTCCGGCGTCGGCTCGTGCTTCCTGGAAACGCAGTTCGGGCACAGGTCCGGCTCAGGCCACGGAAGCATCGGGCGGGCCGCCGAAACAAGACCGCCCGCGCACTGGCCGCAATACCGACAGCGCTGGATCATCGCCGCCTCCGTAGCCGGTCGAGCAGCCGTCGCATCCAGCCTACGGGCCGAAAGGGCTGGAAGGAGGCGCCTCCGGCGGCGTGGCCGGCGTCGGGGCGGCTTGCGTGCTTCTGAAAATCGCCCACACGTCGGTCACGAACTCCCAGAACAGCGGAATCCTGTCCTTGTACTTCTGCCACAGCGACAGCAGGTCCATGAACGAAAGCTGCGGATTCGCAGCGAGCGTCTCCTGGAACTTGAGCTGTTCTGCCTCGGGGACGCCGGCGGCTTTCAACTGCTCAACTTGCGGCAGGCAATCAGGCTTCATGGTCAATTCCTCCAGATGAGAGGGGCACATATTACGCTCGATCATCTCCCAGCCCGGCGAGTAGCCGAGCAGGCGCTGAACGGCTCGCCAGAGACGCATCACGGCGCGTCGCCGGCATCTTCATCCGGCAGCACCGCAAGTTTGATCCAGATCGCAGGCTTCGCCATCTGCTCGACGACCTGGGCGGCCGTGCCCTTGGCCACGAGCTCGCCGCCGTCGCGCAGGTGAACCAAGCAATAGCCTTTGCGCCACCCCCGGCAATCGACGAGGCTGACAACCAGGTTCGCCCGCACGAAGGCGACGACTGTTTCAGACCGCTGCTGCCGGGCCGCTTCCGGTTTTGCCGGGGCGGCCGGAGCGGGCGCGAAGCACAGAGCGAGTGTGCAGATTGCTGCGTTCAATCTGGGACTCCAGGAAAGGTTCACGGCACGATGATGACCGGGGCGCGGCGCACCGGGGCTCGCCGAACCGGCGCCACGATGACCGCCGGGGCGCGACGCCGCGGGGCCACGATGACGGCAGGCGCACGGCGACCACCGCCGCGAACCACAACCGCCGGAGCACGGCGACCACCGCCGCGGATTGCGACCGCCGGAGCACGGCGACCACCGCCACGCACGACGACAGCGCCGCGCCCGCCGCGAGCCGGCCGGGCGTCAGCTTCGGCGGCGAACAGGGAGATGCCAGCGATGGCGAGAAAGGCGAGGAAGAGGCTGCGAATCATGGGAACCTCCAAGGTAAGGGTCATCTGCCCCGGTTGAATCTGCCAGCTGGCTTCCACCAGCCTTCGATACTGCCGTTGTTGCGCTGGCGATAGCTACGAAGCCCATCCGCGACTGACCAAATGGCGCCCGCGGCGATTAAGAGGATCAGCACGAGCGGCACTAGCCAGCCGCCAGAGTTGTTGTCGTTGTCCGGCATGGTTCACCTGAGAATCGCACGCCGGAACGACCGGCCGCGGTTATAAATCTCAAACCTGTACCGCGTACGCTCCGGCGCCACGAACGCCACCGGAGCAGAGTAGGCCGACACGCCGTAGCTGCTGTAGCCGGCCGACACTGCCAGCGGCAGCGACGCACTGTAACCGAGCTGGATCGGCACCGTCGGCGCGTAATACGCCTGCGGCACGACGAACTGCTGCGGCGGCACGTAGACCTGCGGCGCATAGACCGCCGGCGGAGGAACGAAGAGTTGCGGCGCGTATACCGGCGCAGCGTAATAGCTGGACACCAACGGTTGAGCATAATCGCAAGCCACCGCTGGCATGGCCAAAGCGAAGAGGCACAACAGGGAGAGAGCAAGAGTCTTCATGGCTGAGTTCCTTTCATTTCGAGGGCGACTGCAACGCTTCTGCCGGCCGAGCATAACCTGCTCGGCTGCAGAGGCGAGAGCAGTTACGGCTGCTCGGACGGCGTCCCAGGAGTGATGGTGGCGACGGCAGCAGCGCCGCTAACCACCTCCACATCGAAGGTCCCCGCCAGGTCGACGACACCGGCGCCCATGTCGGCATCGGCCTTCAAGCTGACCGTGGCGTTGCCGAGCGGCCCGACCGACGAGATCACGCAGGACATGCCGTCGGCCGCCGGCGCCAGGGACAGGACGTTGGGGTTGTCGACGAACCACTCGGGAATGCCGTCGACCTTACCGACGTTGCCCTTCTTGGTGGCGAACTGGACGACCAGGTCGACCTGCTGCGAATCTTGCAAAGAAAAAGCCATGATCTTTTCTCCTAAGAGCGGCCAACGATGGTACTGCGGTGTGGGAGCAGCAGCCGCCTTCTGCTCCCGCACAGGACCGAGAATGGGGACGATCCGCAACGGGCCATCCCGGTATCGAGTACCGAAGAAGCATCCCCAGTAACACATGCCTTACTCCTGACGAAGAGCAGCTTGCTGCTGCTTCTTGAGCCATTCTTTCCATTCCTGCAACTGCGGGGCCGTAAGTGCCGGAATGCCGTTGGGATTCAGCGGTCCTTTCGGCGGCGGCATCGATGCAGCGGCAGCGTGGCGCTCGTGGGCGCGAAGATCGCGCTTCGTAAGGCCCGTGAAGGTGCCCCTGTCCCACATGGCGTACCCACCGCCGAGCGTGGCCCCGGTGGTTGTATTGTGACACTGTGCGCATACCGTGCCGAAAAACGCGGGCGGCTTGATGACGCCCTCCTGAATTGGCACGTGGCCGTCGCCCTTCTCGTGGCCGTTGCCGTTCCCGCCATTCCCGCCGTTCCCGGCAAACGTGTCGCACAGCTTCGCCACGGCTGTTTCCATCCGCTCCATGCGCTGCTCCATCGTCAGCGCCGCGTGCTGCTGCGGCTGCGGCTGCGGCTGCCCCGGCGGCGGGCAGTGCGGAGGCGCTTGCAGTTGGCCGGGCGCCTGCGCCGCTCCGTAGGTGGCGCCGTAAGCCTGCTGCGCGGTGTACGCCTGCTGCTGGAGACCGACCTGGAGGCCGACCTGCTGCGTGGGCGGAGGCGTCGTGATGTGCGTGTTCACGTTGTAAGTCGGCGAGGTCAGCAGCGTCGCCAGGTAGCTGACCTGCTCGCGGATGTACACCGGCTGCGGCACCACGAACGGCTGAGGAACGTACACCTTCTTGAGCTTCAGTCGATCGCGGTAGATGACCTGCGGCGGCGCCTTGTAGAACTGCACCGGCGGCGCGCAGGTGTTGCAGACGCGGCGCGGATTGGCCAGGGCGGGGCCGGCCAGCATCGGCAGGACCACCAGCGAGACGAGGGAGTGAACGAGTTTCATGGTTTAATAGACCTCATGTCTTTGCGTCGGATCGAAACGCGCCGCCAGTTCGTGCAGTTGCTCGCTGTTGATGATTCGCTCGCCGTACATGCGGCAAAGGATCGCGCTGATACGCCGATTCCAGAGCCGGTG
>Ga0105340_1001151_pt1 | contig 12029 bp, 7 predicted proteins | sample EasRivMeERMLT700_FD_89676 | JGI IMG/M metagenome (GOLD analysis project Ga0105340, IMG submission 89676) | Soil microbial communities from meander-bound floodplain in the East River, Colorado, USA - East River MetaG ERMLT700 | ecosystem: Environmental > Terrestrial > Soil > Floodplain | place... | reverse complement strand
TCCCGCTCGTTGTTTGCACCTCCGGTACGACTGGGTCGGGCAACCCGCGGGTGCGAATGCGCAAGTCGGTGACGCGCGACTCGAGCGCGGCCTTGGGCCCGCCTGTCGTGCCGACGATGCGCACGTATTTGACGTCTTCGTCGCCGAACATGCATTGCGTCAGCGGCTGGCCGAATGCTGCGCCGTGCTCGGCAAAGGAATAGGCCAGCGAGTCGCCGGTGCGGACGATGCGGAGCTGGCCTTTCTTCGCGTCGCCGGGAAATCGCTGCAGGTTGGATTCCGGGTTGTCGGGCCGATCGATCTTGACCCACGTCGTCAAATGCGGTCCTCCCTTCGCCTTGACGACGCGATTGAACGTCGTTCGTTTCTTGACTTCCGATTCCAGCTCGATGGCGATGCCGATGCCGCCCCCGATGCCGGAGTCCTCCGGCGCCGGCTCATTGAGGATCTCGAAATTCACGGTGACCTCAAAGTCGCCCTTGATCGGCGTGTCGTACGAAACGCCGGTGCCCTGGCGAAGACCGTTCACGCCTTTCGGAAGCGTGATTCGTAGACCATCCTTCTGGAAGCGCACGCATTCCTCCTTGTCCGGGCCGATGATGCGCAAATTCTGAACTTCAGCCTCATTTCGGAAGGATTCAAAGAACTCCTTGAATCCTTCCGCCTTCAACGCGAGCGGGGCTGCTTGTTCGGAATGCTTGGCCAGCAGCCGGACGTCCCAAACGAGAACGCCAAGCGTACGTGGGTCGTCGCTGGGTTTCTTCATTTTGCCGCTGGGCTTCCCGAACGGAAGATAGGTATCGCTGATGATTTCGATGTCGAGCTGCTTGTCGATGGCGATGTTGCGCAAGTCGAGAACCTTGTCCCATCGGCCGATCTGAAGCTTGCCGTTGAATAGCTCCTGCTGATTGGCGCGAATTTGCACCTCGGCCAATCGCCAGGTGTGCAGCTTGATTCGAACCGCTTCAGGAGTGTCGCCCTTGCGAATGGGAATCGTCAGCTTGGCTTGGCCATCGGTCCAGCGAAACGGTGCATCGTCCATGTACTCCTGATACGAGAAGCCCGATTCCTCGACGTCCGCGACCGGTTCGCTGCCGAGCCCGACGTTGAGAAACGAGCTGGCCTCCGCGGGTTGACGAGGCCAGGCAAACCACGCGGTTGCGGCAATGAATGGCGCCAGTCCAATGAACGCAAGCGCGATGAGCAGTAGCTTCCATTGGATCGCTACGGACGGCGCCGTCGTTGCCGGCAATCTTGCCGGCGGCGCCGACTGGATGCTTGGCACGAGGGTGACAGCGCCGCAATGAGGGCACTTCGCTTTCTTGCCGGCGAGCGTGGCGCGGACCTTCAGCCTTCGTGAACAATCGGAACACGCCATGCTGATTTGCAACGATTCGGACGATTCCGCGTCAGCCGCGATCGGCGAGCGGGGCTCATTCCTTGCGGACGTACGACGAAATCGAAGCAATACCGCCATGACTGCAAAGATGCCGATAAGGACGGCGACCAAGATCCCGACGACGACCAACCAACCTCGGTTCAGCGTGCCGGGCCGCGCCGGCAAGTCCCCTTGCGGCGGATCGACGACCACCGCGGGTGCGACCGCTTTGAATTCGTCCAGCCCCTTTTTCGTCACGTCCGTGCGCGCCACTTCGAGTGTCTTGAGGTTTTTCAAATTGGCCAGATGCTTGATCCCGTTGTCCGTTACGAGCGTGTCGCCGAGCATGAGCTTTTCCAGCTTGTCAAACCCGTTGAGTTCCTGCAAACCCGCATCGGTCACGCCCGTGGAATAGAGACACAGCATGCGCATTTCGGTTAACGGCGCCAGTTGCTTGATGTTCGCATCGCTGATGCCGTTGCGCCCCAGGTTGAGGTAACGGAGCTTCGTCAAGCCCGACAGGTCGCTCATGCAGGCGTCGGTGATCTTGGTCGATTCCAGGCCGAGGTTTTGCAATTGCGCGTGGTGCGCAATGTTCTTGACGCCGGCGTCGGAAATCGAAGTACGGCCCAGGTAAAGCTCGCGCATTTGAATTAGCGGCGCGAGTTCCTTGAGGCCGTCGTCCGTCACCTGCGTGGCTTCCAGGTTGACGATTTGGACGTTCGTCAGCAAGCCGAGTCCCTTGATATCGTCGTTCGTCGCTTGCGTGCCGGTGAATCGGATCGACACGACGGGCCTGCCGGGCAGGCGATCGTCGCGCCGAGTCTTGGCCCCCAGTTTCTCGAAGCGGCGCACGGCTTCATCGGCGCCTTGTAGCGGCGCATCCAGCTGCAGTATCCAGTACGCAATGAACGCGACCGCAACGCACGCCGCCATGCCGGCGAGCATGAGCGTTACGCGCCGCTTCCGGTTGGGCGTCCTCTCGACGCGCGCCGGCTCCGCGCTATCGAACGGCAATGATGGGGCCGCCACGGTTACCGGTTGTCGCAGGTGGGCGAGGTAACCCTCCAGCAGCGTCGCGACTTCGCCCGCGCTTTGCATGCGTTCATCCGGATTCTTCGCCATCAACCGGGCGATGAACGCGTCAAGCCAAGCTGGGACTTCGGGATTCAACGTCCGGATCGGCTTTGGTTGCTGGTCATTCACCTGACGAATCACCGCCAACGGCGTCGTGCCGCGGAAGGGGGGCATGCCGGTGCACATTGCATAAAGCACGCTGCCGAGACTGAACAAGTCGGCGCGATGATCGACGACCTCGCCGCGCGCTTGCTCCGGCGACATGTACTCCGGCGTCCCCGCGACGACGCCCGGCTGCGTCAAGTGCACATCGTCGGTGGTGCGGGCCAGGCCGAAGTCGGTGATTTTAACTCGGGCGACGCCATTCTCAAGAAGCAGATTGGCCGGCTTGATATCGCGATGAATCAATCCTTGGGCATGGGCGGCCGCCAGCGCCGACGCGGTTTGCAGGCCGATGCGAACGATCTCCGTCAACTCCAGCGGACCGGCGCGATCGAGACGCGCTTGCAACGATTCGCCCGAAATGTATTGCATGACGAGGTACGGCAATCCGTCGATGTCGTCAACGCCATGCATCACGACGATGTGATCATGGCAGACGGCCGCGGCGGCGCGGGCCTCGCGGGTGAATCGTTGCCGCGCCGTTGCGCTGCCGGCGATGGCGGCGGCCAGGACCTTGATCGCGACCAGGCGATGCAGCGCCGGCTCGTACGCCTTGATCACGACGCCCATGCCTCCTTGCCCGATGACCTCTTGCACTTCGTATTTGCCGAGCGTGCCCAAAAGATCCGGCCGGTCGCTCGGACGAAGGAAGTAAAGCTCCTCCGGTCGGACGCCGTCGGAAGTGAAATTCGATGGGCCGTCCAGAATGCGTTCAACCACGTCAACAAGTGTTGTTTCCGCTGGCACGATGGTGGGATCGCCGACGCGTTTGCCCACGCGGCGCAGCGAATCCAGATCGGCCTCGTCGCGATCCAGCCGTTCTTGACACTGCGGACACGCTTCAACGTGGCTTTCCAATTCCTCGCGCCGGTTGAACGGACCGCGGTCGTCGAATACGGCCAGCAGTTCGTCCTCGCGGGGGCATTCAATCGCTGCCGGCATGGGTCACCTCTGCCTATGGTTCCTGCGCGTCCTGCACGAGTTGCTTGAGCCGGGCACGAATTCGGCTGCGCGCGTTGTAAACGGCGACGACACTGATGCCCAGCTCCTGCGCGACTTGTTTGCCCGGCACCCCGTCGATGGCGGTTCGCCAGAACGCTTGCCAGGAGTGGTCGGCGACTTCGCGGCGAACTTGCTCACAAGCCCAGGCGAACAAACGCTCTTCCCATTCCGTGTCCCAGGCCGTTTCCTCGGCTTCGCGCGCCGGGCATTGGTCGAGATCGACGGCGCGATCCGCCTCGGTGGTTTGCGATCGAACTCGCCGCGTTCGTTGCCAATTGGAAAGATCTCGTCGCACGATGGTGAAAAGCCAATTGCGAAAGGCGCCGCGCGCCGCATCATACTCGAGCCGGCTGATCGCGCCGGCCACCGCGCGCAGCACCTCCTGGCACAGGTCCGCGGCATCGGCGTCTTGCAGCCCCTGTTTGCGAAGGTACCCGTAGACCACGGGCACGTACAGCTTTACGAACTCGGCCCATGCCAGCGAATCCTGCCGGTCCCGCAGCCGGACCAGCAGGCTCGCCCGCGTGGGCGGGATTTCCGCCATGGCGCTCGCGACGAATCGCCCCTATGGACCAGTACACGTCTGATCGAGAAATCTGCCGGGCTTTGGCCAAGAATCATTGTAATCACGGCGCGGCCTCCTCGCTTACGCGTCGGGTTGGTATTGCTACACTAACCTGAAGCGTAAGCGAGGTTCATCTTGGAGGTGATGGCACAATGCGTCTAATCTATGCCATGTGCATCGTTCTCGCCGGGTCGATGGCGCCCTTGGTTTCCGCTCGGGAGCCGGCGCTCCAAAAGAATGGGAAACAAGCAGCGCGGACCCCGGTCATCGACGTGCACATGCATGTTTGGAGCGATGACCCGATCAAGTTCCCGTTCGCTCATCCGTACAACGCCAAGTTCATGCCGCCCAGGATTCCCGCCTCGCTCGACCGCGTCGTCAAGGAGATGGACGAGCACGGCGTCACTCACTGCGTGCTGGTGCAAACGATATCGCACGGCTGGGACAACCGCTACCTCTTTCACTGCCTCAAGGCGGAGCCGAAGCGATTCCGCGGCCAGGGGCTCATCGATCCGACCGATCCGCGTGTTGCCGAGAAACTCGCCCTGGTGATGAAAGAACCGGGCATGGCCGGCGTGCGCTTCAGCCCGATGTACTACCAGGGCAAGGACGATTGGCTGAGCGCCCAATCGAGCGACGCCCTTTGGCAAAAAGCGGCAGAGCTGGGCGCGGTTTTCAACTTCTTCATCGCCTCGGAGCAGTTGCCGAAACTGGAGGACATGGTGCGCCGCCATCCCAAGGTCAAGGTGGTGATCGATCATCTGGCGCGCGTAGACCTGGAGAAGAAGGATCCGGAGCCGGAGGTCAAGAAGTTGCTGGCGCTCGCCAAGCACCCGAACGTGTATGTCAAGGTTTCGGAGCTGATGATCCTGTCGCCGTCGAAGAAGTATCCTTATCGCGACACGTTTCCGCTCGTCAAGAAAGTCTACGACGCGTTCGGCCCCGATCGACTCCTGTGGGGCACCGGGTTTCCCGGCGCCACGCGGGCGCAGGCGGACCGACCTTCGTTGCGCGAGGAACTGGCTTTGATCCAAAGCGAGATCCCCTTCTTCACGGCGGCGGATCGCGCCAAAATCCTGGGCGGCAACGCCGTCAAGGTTTGGGGTTTCGCGGAGCTGGAGAAAAACAAATAAGCGCCGCGCGCCAAAAAGACTCCGCGCGTCGCAGCGCAGTGCTTATTCGCCTGCAACGACCTGGACTTTGATGTGCACCCGAAACGCTTCCGCTCTCGCGCCGGCTTTTCCCTTGGCCTCGAGCAGCAAGCTCCCCGTGAATTCGGATCTTTCGGCCAAGTCGAGGCGAAAGCGAACCGACCGTCCTTCCCCGGCGGAAAAGCGCCACGGCAAACCCTGAGCCTTCAAGCAAGGACAGCTCGTCTCGACGGCGTTGACCGTGATCTCCCGGTCGTGAGCGTTCTTCATAAACAATTCAAACTCCCGGATTTTCCCTTGCGGAACATCCCCCAGGTCCTCTTGAGAGCGGGAGGCGACGAGGCGCGATTCGGCTCGAACTTGCTCGCGTTCGGTCAGGATCAGAATGGGCAAAAGTGCAGGAAAGCCGCAACAGCCAAGAAAGAGACACCAACGATAAGCGCGCGTCGAATCGCTCGCGCAATCCGGTTTCCAGAACCAGAGAACGCCCAGCACACAAACATCGAGCCCCGCCATGATCCAAGGATGGACTTCCAACTTACCCAGACAGGCACACGATTGCGCACCTGCGAAGCCCTGCCACAAAGCCGCGACGAGGAAAATGGCGAAAAGTGCCAACGCTGCGATCCGAACCAGGTTGAGTTGAATCGCAAAAAAGAGCGTCAGGCCAACGAGCAATTCCGCTTCAATCAACACCAGATGGCTCGCCAGTCCGCCTGGAAAATCAGAACCGTCCGTCAACAATCGATGGGCCTTCAAAATCGCCGCTCCAACAAGAACGAACCCAACGATTAGCGGCACAAGCCGATTCGCAATGCTACGCACCGGCAACTTTCGCAAATATTCCATAAAGGGTGGACTCCTCTCAGTCGGGCGCCCGTCGCAACGGCGGCAGCCCCAGCTTTGGCCGCACGCGGTTGGCATCTTCCGGCGTGATGTGGTAGATGTGGATCGAGTACCCGATCCGATCGACCGGCTCATAGTGTTGCAGGAAGTAGTCGAATTGCCCGCTTCGATCGTGCAGCCGATGCACGCTCATGGCGTACCAGCCCGGCCGTGGCCCCAGGTGATCGAAGTCCGTGCGAGTCTGACCGGCTCGGCCTTGATCTTTAAGCGGCCAGCCCGCAGCGCTTGCCGCGCGGATGCCGAAGTGTTTCAAATCGATCACGCCACGAACTTCCGCGTGCATCGGACGCGCTTGCGGATTTGCGTCGCACCAGTCTTTCAGTTCCCACAAATCCTGACCCCAATCGATGCTGGCATCGATCAGATAGCGATGCCCGTTCCGAGGCCCGCCCGCCAGCTCATTGAAGTATGACATGCTGTGCGGATACACCGAAAGACTGCTGGCCACCGACCAGAGTAAGGCCAGTCCCGCAGGCAGAGCGACGCCCCAGTGCTTCAGCTCGAAGGCCTTGGCGACTTTGCTGATCCAAATCAGGACGAATGGAAAACACGGCAATGCATAGCGGAAATAGCGGCTGAAGCCCATCTGCGAGCTGACCAACAGAAAGACGACCAGCGCCGGCGCGAGCAGGATGAGTTCGTGGCGCCAGCCCGCCCCGTAGGCCTTGACGCTCCAGATCGTGCAGCCGAGCGCCAGGAAGCCCAGTGCCCACGTGCCCAGCGGTACCTTCAGGACGGCACATTCGAGGTAGAAATACCACCACCCGCCCTGCTGCCAGGCGCCGTTGAGGTACGACCAATCGCCGCGCTCAAAATCGAGCTTTTGCAGGTCCATGCCGCTGAGATAGTTCTTCGGCACGGGCACGGGAAGTTTGCCGAGCCAGCCTCCCGCAAAACGATTCCCCCCGCTTCCGCCTTCGCTGACGGCATCGGCGCCCGCAAGCGTCCGGCTGGCAAACGTGTAATCCTCCAACGGTTGACCGAATCCTTCAAAGGCATATCCGAGATTGAGAATGTACACAGCCAGGACCAAGATCGCGGCCAGTTGAACAGCTTGCCGTCGCCAGTCGCCTCGGTCTTGGCAGCAAATCAGCCACAAGATCGGCCACAAGGGAAACAAGACAACCCACGTCATCTTGCTCAACTCAGCCAGCCCCAGCGTCAACCCGGCCAGCAGCGCTCCCGGCCAGCTCGGCGCCTTGAGCCATTTCCAGAAGCAATAACCCGCCAGCACGCCCAGGGCCGCGCTCGAGGCGTCCGGCGTCATCGTCGAGCCCAGCGCGAGCACCTCCGGCGTGAATGCCCAGAGACATAACGCAAAAAAACCCGACCAATCGCCATACAATTCGCGAGCCCAGGCATGGCATACATAGCCGCCCAGCAAAATGATCGGCAACAGGGCCAGGCGCCCGGCGACAAAGTAGGAATGCCAGCTCAACGGATTCGCATCGACGAAGGCCTTGCCCATGCTCCATTCGGTCCGGTCGCACAAACCGGACCGATACACGCTCCAATCAAGCTCAACTCCTTCGACCATCAATGGAGCGCCCGCCACCAATCGGCTCAGCGGCGGATTGACCCGGTAAAGGTCAAACGTTCCCAATTGCCAATAGGAGATGGCTGCGGGGAGATGTCCAACTTCGTCGATGACGGGGGATTGCCGATGCGCCATCCACGCCAGCAGTCCGAATTGCACGATCACAATGAAGTGACGCACGCGCGCCTCTCGGTGGAATGGCAAGCTACTTTGAGCAGTGAATTTGGAAAATCGACGGCGCCCTATTGGTGCGGCGGCTTGAAGAGGGCAACGGGCACGGAGACGATGGAGCCGTCGTTCAGCTCAAAATAGGCGTTTCGCTGCAGTGGCGCCGCCCCCGCTTCGATGACGGACTGCTGCGCGGTAATGACATATTTGCTGTCGCCATGCCCATTTTCGCCGTCGCGCCGAACCTGCAACCAATCGGGATTGTCGAGCCACATTTTGGCGACGCGAATCTCGTTCTTGGCCCGGCTCCGAAGTTGAATCGTCGCGCTGCCGGCGCCCTTGGCATCCACGGCGATTAACGCCAACCGGGGAACCGAATGCACATCGTGCACGATCGAGCCTTCGACGGCGACTTGGTGGGTCGTCATCACGCCATCCGCTTCGAGAACCACCATGACATCGCCTTGGAAGGGGCCTACGGGACACTGCGACGTTGCATTGAATGACAATCGGACAACATAATCGCGCGCGGTCACGGCGAATCCGGAAACGTCCTTGGCATCGGCGCCGAGCCGTTCGTGCGTGCTAACGCAAGTCAGGTGTTGGTTGATATTTGAATTGCCATGCGGAACGAAACGGACTTCGCGGATCGTGAAGCCATTGAACAATGAATCGGCGACATAGAACTGCTGGGCGACCTTGCCGCCGCGAGGCAGTTCCTCCAGGTGAATGATGTCGCTGGACAACACCCGCGCCCGCGGCACGCCGCCCGACATTTTCAAAACGGATTTTGGACAGGCCGCGTCGTTCGTGTTGACCACCGCGTAATGGCCCATGAATCCCTGCGTGTTCCTGAGGTCAACGCTCAGGCTGATCACGGCCGACTCACCGGGCGCCAATCGCGTTTGGCTCAGTTTGTGGTCCATGCAGCCGCAACTTCGATGAATGTCGCCGATCTCCAAATCTTTGCCGCCCACGTTCCGAAACGCGAATTCGTAATGGGCGACGTCCACGTCCTTCGCAAGAATGCCTTGATCTATGTAACACTCCACCCAGTCGATGCACGCGCCGCCTGCGTTGGCGTCGGCAGCGGCCGGCATTCTGGTGATCTCGATCGCCTCGCCGCGCCATATTTCTTCCAACTTCGCGCGCGGCCACCACTGCATCGGCTTCTCCGGCTCATAGATCCGCACTTGCCCGTCCGGCGCCTTGCGTGGATCAACCGCAACAAAATGGTTCTCCATTACATGCAACACCGCCACGCCGTCCAGCCGGCGCAACTCGGCCCAACTCGATCGTCGCACGCGGGCGCTAATGAGGGGCGCTCGATTCGCGTCGCGTTCCAGGTCCGTCATCGTGATGCCGCGGGTCGTCACCTTGCATTGAGAAGCGATGTCCGGCGGCGATCGGTAGACGCCGAGGCGTCCCAGCGCAATCGACAGGCTCGCTGGACCGCACATCACTTGCTTGTATCTCGGGTCCGACGGCGACAGTTCGGATGCCAACTCAATAGGAAGCTGCCCGCCCGTTTCGGACAGGAGCCAACGGATCCCGAGTCCCGAAGCGGCGGCGCCGACGAGGACACATACGCACAGGAGCGCAAGCCGACATGATGGCTTCATTTGGTTGCCTCCCCTGGCGTGTCCTTCGACTGACGCTTGCGCAACACGAAATACAAGAATATGGCCATGCAGACAATCAGGTTCGCAACCAACAGCCACATCCGCCCTGGCGACGCGGGGGCGGGAGGCTCAACGACGCGCTTGGGCCGGTTCGGCTGGAGCGTTCGCGGCGGCGTCACGCGATAATCATGGACATACAACGTTTCTTCTTTGTTATCGAGAACGGCCTTGCGAGCCTCGATGTACATCTTCTCATCGAATGGCAGAACCACGGGCTCAAAAGTCAACTTTTCCGTCTCGGGCCCGTCGATCGGGCCAAAGTAATTGCACATTGCTTCCTTGGGCACGCAGTGGGGGCCGCTCCACACCGTACCCTCATTGGTCATCTCCGCGCTGACCTTGTCGGAATATTGTTCCCGGTAATAACGTGCCTTGCGCACCATCCATGCCGCAGCGGGCTCGATCTCCAGCTCCCAACGACCATAATCGTGGTCGTCCTTTTTTCCCGTTGCCGATAAAACGAGGCGGCCTTCCGCGGTTTTTTCCACGCGGGTGACCTTATCCAGTTGCTTCGAAAAGAAACGGCCCAGCGACCACAAGGCGATGCGCTTGGTTGGAATCGGGCCTTCATCCCGGACGCCGAAAAGCGAGGTGTTATAAACGGTGGACCTTTCGGTCACTTCGCCCGTGGGGGTCACGGCCACGCAGCGATCCTCATAATAATGTCCCTTCAGTTCGGCGCCCCAGTATCCCCAACGCTTGATTCGTACGTCGATCCGCATCACTTTTTCGGGGCCTTCCACCAATTCCTCCAGGTACTTCGGTTTCTCGTATTCGATCACTTCCAGGTGGTAGGCAACCCGTTCACCGTCCACGGTCATTCTCCAGCGGCGATTCACGTTGAGTCGCGTGGGAGGCCGACGGCTGATTACGTCCTTGTGCTGTGCAGTTCCGGATACCGTCATGCCCGATTCGAAGATCGAGTCGAAATCCTTGAACTTCGCCAACGCGGCTGCATGATCGATTTTGTCATCTTGCGCGTTGGCACGTAGGTCACTGCCGACGATGCACGCGGCGCACCAAATAAAACAGTATCGGGGGAATCGGTTCATTGGTTTCGCCCGCGCTCGACCAAGAATAGTTGACGCATTCATGACGACGCTCTGGTCCATACGGAACGACGGTAGGTCCGTATGGACCATCGCATGGACGCCCGAGGTCAGACTCACGGCGCCGCGCCGCAAAACGTGCGGTTCTTCTTTTGAACTTGGTTTTCGATCCCGTCGTAAATGGTGCCCGCGCATGCTGCCGTCTTGCAAGGGGTCCATACCTCAGAAAATCCGCCGCTGTCGGCGCATTCGCCGTAAGGATAGGTATGCTCCCCGCCGTCGGGGCAGCCCACCATGTTTCGCACGGTGATCCACCGCCGCGGCTCGTCGGCTTTGTTGTGGTATTCACACTTCTTCGCATCGGTACCCGCTTTGTCCTTGGGAGTGCATGTCAGGTAAAGAAACTTATTAAACATGCACCGGTCCTTTTCACACATCCCGACCATGGCGAGCAAATCATCGCATTCGGTGAAGGTGAGTTCGTTGTCGTCCTTGCACGGCTCTTTGCAATCATCGCCAATCGCTGCACCGTAAAACGTGTAGAAGCTCAATTCGGCGGCGAACCCATAGAAGGAGATCGTCGTCATCGTTGCCAGCAAGCATAGACCGGCTGCCCTGAACATCGTGCACCTTTCCTTTCTGGTGGTTCCGATTCCATTGACCTTGTTGATGACGCAAGAATGGGCTGTTTGAATTTGCCAGTCGCCGACCGTGGAACGTCGGTTGCGTTTCGGCTGTTGTCGCATTTGCCATGCGAACAAATCGAATGTGAACGTATGTCTATTTACGACCTTGGAACCCCCTTTTCGTCACAATCGGAATCGTTTGGACCCCTGGTTTTTGTTCGTTTTCACGTTTGTTTTGATTATTAATATGCGAACAAGCACGTTTTTTTTTAATTATTGTATTTGTCAGAGATTTTCAAATTAAAGTGACATTCTGTCAATTAAATGTTGTATGTCAAGAAAAATCTATAAAAATTTGCCAAATTGAGGAAATACCCTACTAATACTTGATCGCTGCTAATTGGAGCGTGGCCATGACCACAGGTGCTGCCCAAACAGCCGTTTTGAATAACCGATCGAGCGCAACGACGACCGTCGGCCGCCGTTTTGCCGTGGTTTTCCCGTTAGCGCTCATCATTCTGTGCGGCGTGATCCTTCGCGGCTATCGATTGGACGCGCGGAGCGTTTGGTTCGACGAGGCTTTTTGCTGTCGATTGATCGAGTTTCCGTTCAGCGATTTGCTTGATCGGACAGCGCAAGACAATCACCCGCCGCTTTATTTTTTCTTGCTCAAAACATGGGCCATTTGCTTTGGCAACTCGGCGTTCGCGCTACGATCGTTGAGCG
>Ga0105340_1001150_pt1 | contig 12029 bp, 19 predicted proteins | sample EasRivMeERMLT700_FD_89676 | JGI IMG/M metagenome (GOLD analysis project Ga0105340, IMG submission 89676) | Soil microbial communities from meander-bound floodplain in the East River, Colorado, USA - East River MetaG ERMLT700 | ecosystem: Environmental > Terrestrial > Soil > Floodplain | place... | reverse complement strand
GCGTTAATCTCCTACTCCGTTCCCTCAGTTTCCTCCTGTGAGAAATCCCCTTTCGTGTGAATTCGTGTCCATTAGTGGTTTCCTCTCTTAATCGTAATCTTCATCGGTGAGTGCCCGCGTCTGGCCAGTTTACCTTGTCATCCATTCGTTCCCTCCTAAACTCCATTTATGCCTCTGAAGACCATCGCTAAAATCATCGGTGGCGCACTTTTGATTTTCCTGCTCATCCTTGCGGGATCAACCGCCACCTACGTCGTCGAGCCGGGTTATCGTGGCGTGCAGGTCACTCTCGGCAGAGTCTCTCCTATCGCCAAGGCAGAAGGCTTCGGCTTCAAGGTTCCCTTCATCACACGTATCGTTCCCGTTTCAATCCGCCAGCAGACCGCAAAGCTCGATGCGGATTGTTATTCGTCCGATCTCCAGCAGGTGAAGATCGCCCTGCGCGTGCTTTATCGCGTGCCGGAGGCGAAGGTGGTCACCATTTTCCGCGATTATCAGGGTGATCCGTTCGAGAGCCTCATCGACCCGCGCGTCGCAGAGGCTGTCAAGGAACTCACCGCGTTGCGGACGGCGGAAGTGATCGTGCAGAAACGCGAGGAAATCAAAGCGGGCTCGCTCGCCGCCGCCCGCGAAAAAATCGCCGATCTTCTGGTCATTGAAGACATTGTTCTGGAAGACATCAGCCTCACTGGGCAGTTGGAAAAAGCCATCGAAGCGAAAATGGTCCATGAACAGGAGGCCGCCCGCGCCCGATTTGCCCAACAGCAGGCACAAGTCGAAGCCAGCACCGTTGTCATCAAAGCCAGGGGCGAAGCGGAGTCGATCAACCTGCGCGGCAAAGCCCTGCGCGAGAACCCCAGCGTCATTGACTTGCAAATCGTCGAACAATGGGACGGCATCACGCCGCTGGTCGTGGGCAGCGGTGCCAATGGAGCGAACATGCTCCTGCCGCTCGGCGATTGGACCCCGGCACCAAAGAACCCGACGCAATGAAAGAGAGCAGCTACAATCGGCCAGTCATCGACCTCGAGGGGTTGCCGCTCGCGCGCATCATTGGCGTTGGCATTCTCATTTTTGTGGTCATCGTGCTGGCCAGTTCCACCACCTATATCGTTCAGCCGGGGCACCGCGGCGTGGCGGTGACACTGGGCAAGGTCTCCCCCGCCTTCAAGCCGGAGGGCTTTGGCCTCAAGCAGCCGTTCATCACGCAAATCCATGCCACCTCCGTGCGCCAGCGTACGCGCCGCACGCCTGCCGAATGCTATTCGTCGGACCTCCAACAGGTCAGAATGGATGTCCAGGTTCTTTATCGCGTGCCGGAACAGTCGGTGGTGAAAATTTTCCAGGAATACGCGGGCGAACCATTCGACAACCTGATTGCTCCACGAGTGCAGGAAGCCATCAAGGAAGTCGCCGCCACCCAAAGCGCGGAGCAGATCGTCAAGAACCGCGAAACCGTTAAGCAAAGGTCGCTCGCGCTGGCGCAACGCAAGATCGGCACCAACTTTCTCGATGTGGTCGACATTGTCCTTTACAATATCGCCCTGTCGCCCGAGTTGGAGCAGGCCATCGAACTCAAAATGGTGCAGGAACAGGACGCGTCCAAGGCCAAGTTCACCCAGCTCAAGGCGCAGATCGAAGCCGAGACGGCAATCATCCGCGCCAAAGGGGAAGCCGAAGCGATCGAAGTGCGAGGTCAGGCGCTACGCGCGAACCCCGATTTCATCAAGCTGGAAATCGTGCAGACGTGGAACGGCAAATCGCCGCTGGTGGTCGGGTCGGAAGGCGGCGCGAATCTGCTGATGTCAATCGAACCCGCCAGCGTCCGGCCGGCAACTCCCGCGCCGAATCGCCCGGCGGGCACTCCCCGGAACCGATGAACCCGCGTCCGCGAGCGCTGCTCCAGATTGCGTTGCTGGTCGGCCTGATTGTCGGCTTGTTTCTCCTCTTCCCGCGGGCCTTTGCCTTTGTCGAATTGGCCGCCCGGGAATTGCGTTACCTCTGGTGGCTGATCCTTCTCATCGCGCTCGCCCTCTGGCTGATCTGGGGGATCAAACGCAAACCGAAATGAGTCACCTTACATTACACGTTAACTCTTCACTCTTTATATGCAGGTCCCCTCTTAATCGTAATCTTCATCTTAATCTTACTCTGCTCTTCGTGGTCCTTTGCGCCTTCGCTTCTTCGCGCCTTTGCGTTAAAATCCTCCCGTGCGCGACAGACTGACACCGGAACGGCGTTCATGGAACATGAGCCGCATCCGTACCAAGAACACCAGGCTGGGACTGAAGAATTGCCGGCCGGTGGTCAACCGCACTTGTCGAAATGATTCCCGTCCTCGTCGAGGATCGAGCCGTCAGGTAGCACGTCAACTGCCACGATGTATTCTTCTACGGTCATCGCGTCCTCGAAATCGCGTTCGCCATCGAGGAATTGCTGAAGACGAATCATAGCGAACTCGGCGATCTCGCGCTCTGCCTCAAGACGCGTCCCAAAAACAACGGGGCGGTTTTCCTCACCCAGCACCGATGGCACCGGACCTTGGAAAAACGTGTTGATGAAAATGCAAAAGCCCCGCCGAGTCATCACCCCGGTTATTGTTTTAGCGGTGGTCTTGGTTTTGGTGGGTTCAGAGGGTCGTAGCCGGTGCTGTATGGCAACTTCGATTCTTGCTCACCGACCCATAACCAGTAAGCCAGCGCTCCGAAGGCCACCAGCCCAGCCACGACAAATACTATGCTAAGGAAAGACCTGACGTTCTTCATCCACTATCCCAAATATTGGGTCCGGGTCCGACCAATTATAGATCGTGTCCGACATGCACTCATCGTAGCCCACGACGCGGAAGATTACCGGCACAGTTGGGTGCGGGTTCTCGACGTGCTGTGTCGCTCGACCGGCGTGAAACCACGCCTCGCGTATCTGCACGCCGCGCGCAAGCTGGTCCGCAAAGATACGCCCGAAGCTGCTGATCATATACACGGACGTTGAGCAGCCCAGCAGCAAGTGCAGTTGCTCGCCAACCGGCAATCGGCCCTTGTTCCACATATCGAAGTAATTCGCTTCATGCAGGTTATTGCACGACAGGATCGCCATCCAGCGCAGATTATCACTCCCAAAACTGCACTCGGACAGCCGCACCCAATCATAGAAGTTCGAGCCTGGCTTCCACACCGGGAAGTAGGTGTCCCTGACCGGCGGCTGCCCTGTCGTGTAGTCCAGTGACAGACCGCGCGCTCCGTGCCCGATCAGGAAACCAAAGTTCACTTCGTTGAACTTGTTTAATCCTCCGAACACGCTCCATCGGATGTAATTGCTTTTCCACAGATCACTGTCGCCGAGGAAAAATTTCGGCTGATGTCCCACGCGCCCGAGCCCTACCAGGATGCCGTCCGCTATGTTCCACAACGACCTGATCGGGCCATAAGGCCGATACATTGGCAGGCCGTCGGGGTTCTGCACGTCACCATTCAGGATCACGCGATTGCCGCCAATCGGGTTGCCGCTCGACGGCGGGTCGAAATTCACCTTGGGAGTGCCATCGGGATTTGTTCCGAATTGTGTCCACGATGGATGAATGCGGCCATTGAACATGATTCCGAACGTGATCGGATTCGATACTTGCGGTGGTCGATTCGCCAGAGAGAACGCTTGCCCCGCTGGCGTGTTCTCAAACGTTCGCGTGACAACACTCGACATCGCGTAACCAAAACTCACGTTCCTGTTCGTCACCTGAATGTCTGTGCTCTCGCTTCCTGTTTGTCTCGTCGCACTCACCCAAATCTTGTGCTGTCCGTTTGCGAAGATTCCTGTGTCCAAAACGATCTCGCCACTCCCGTCGATCGTATCCCAAAACTCTCCGTCCACCCAAAGCGTTGCACCAAGGATTGAATCCTCTGGAGTGACGGTGACGCCGATTGCTGTCAACGCTGACAGCGTGCCATTCGCGACACTGATTGTTACTGTGGGTTTCGCTGGTCCATTGCTGATCTCTGACACACGATAGAATCTTGTTGGATCAATGCCTGGCTTGCTCACTAGCGCCCAATAGCCAGTGTCCTTCCAAAACGTATTCGTTCCGTGCGAAGGATAACCATCCGCCAGAGTAAACCACTCCAACTCGTTTGTTCCGTTGTTCATGTCGGGCACATAGTCCACGCGATACGCTGCGCCGGTCTTGCTGTTCCAAGTGAGTAGCGCGCCGCGCGCATCCAGTTGCGCCTTGGCCGTCACAGGTGGCAGCACTGGGGGTGATCCTGGCTGCCCGCCACCCCCGCCTCCAGGGACTGGTGGGCCGCTCGTAAGAGACTCCGCTTGGAGCAAGTCGTAGTTCACTTGCAGGTCGTCATAAACCCAACGCTTTGACTCCACTTCCGCCGCAGGCAACTCTGGGAACGGATGAAATGGCAATGGCGGCATCCAAGGCCGCTGCGCTGAATAGTAAGCGCCGATTGGTGGTGGTGCTGGCTGTCGTGGTGCGGCGTTCTGCGCTTGGATTGGCAATACTATGGCTATGCAAGCCACGAGCGTTACGTGCGTGGGATTCGTTATCTTTCTCACATTACCTTTCGTTGTGTGTTCTAAACTAGAACATACCGCGCGTGTTTTTGGCAAGTTAATTGTTCTAAACTAGAACACACCTGATTGGGAACGACCTGGTAGCCTGGGCGGTCCTGATGGGCAACGTCAGCCAGAATATCGTCGGTCAACGCGTTAAGCAGGCACGGTTAGCTTGCAAGCCGCCGCTCACGCAAGCCGCCCTTTCTAAGAAACTCGCGAAGCTAGGGGTCAATATCGACCGGGCTGGAATCGGAAAGATCGAGATCGGTATTCGAGGCGTTTTGGACTTTGAGGTTGTCGCGCTGGCGAGGGCTTTGGGAACCAGCACGGCAATATTGCTCGGAGCGAAGGAATGAGAATATGCCGTACGAAGAAGCTATTCCTTGATATGCTAAAAGCCGAAACAGAACAGGAGGTTACAGTTGCTCTCACTTTATTCAATGCTGAGAGATTCTCCGACTCAAACGGACTTCCGTACGGCTTTGTGACTGCGCTCAAATTGGCCTCCTTCGGTGATGCATAAAGACTTATCTTCGAATGAAAAGACCAGACATCACAACTCCTCAGGCTCTGTTTGCTGCAAGCGCAAGGTACAAGGCTCCTGTGTTTCAACGTTTTTACGTCTGGGGAAAAGAAGAACTGGAGGCTCTTGAGGATGATATAGACACCGCAGATCCAGCGATTGGGCAGTTTTTAGGTGCGATCGTATTAAAGGACCTCGGCCGCCCCGCGGGCCCGACCTCTCCGTCTACATATCTACTGATTGACGGTCAGCAGCGATTAACGACTCTTTATCTTCTCCTTCTTAACATGGCGACGATTGCTTACAATCATGGCCATAAGGACGGCGCGGAGTTTATTTGGCAGAATTATCTAGTTGAAACAAAGAGCCCTCAATATCGAGGGTGGCCGAAGCTTGTTCCCACCCTTCAAGATCGACACACCTTTTACGAAATTCTCAAGAGCGCATTGCCGGATTTTGATTGGGATACAACAGCAGATCCGGAAGACAAAAAGCCTCGATCCTCTCGCAAATTGATAGATCAGTGGAACCGCCTTACGCAATACTTGGAGGAAGCCACTGGCGTTGCGACGGGCGCGCTCGATCAGCAAAGCTTCGATAAGATTCTCACCACCGTTCAGGAACATCTGAGGATCATTGACATCACTCTAGAAGCCCAAGACGATGCCAATGCCACCTTCAGCAGACTGAACGCAAAAGGAGTTCCACTGGAGTTGGCTGATCTCGTGCGCAACGAGGTTTTTAGTAAGTTTACTCCGAACGAAACAGCTAAGGCTGATAAGTTCTACCTTAAATATTGGCAGCCGTTCGAAAAATCCATACCAGACGGTAGCATCAGCGCATTCTTCCCTGTATACGCTTACATTGCTCTTCACGGTAAAGTTACAAAAGCCGCTGCGTTCGGAGCCTTACAGAAGGCTTGGAAATCAAAGAGTCCTGCGGCGGTTTTGTCCGACCTGCAACGTTATTCGCCATTCTTCGCCGCGCTAACAGAGTACACTGAACCACCGACGGTTTCGAAAGCTGTGAATGCACAGGTTGAGCGCTTCTCACGAATGCCAAGGACGCGTGTGACTTGGCCGTTCATAATTCAAGCTCTGCGAGCAGTCGAGCAGCGACTCTTAGACGAGACTCATGCACTCCGCTCGCTAAGAATTGTCGAATCCTTTTTGGTTCGACGTGCTCTTGTGGGGCGGGAACCAACAGGGTTGCACGCAGTATTCAAGACATTGTGGGACAAGACGAAAGGAGTCCCTGACGAGGTCCGAAAGAGTATCGTCACGCGCACTATTCTCAGTCCTGGCGACGAAGAATTGCGTGCTTTTCTAAAAAAGGAGCGGAGCGACTCAAGAGTGATTCTTAACTTCGTTTTGGCTGAGTATGAACGCGCAATAATTAAGGCGAACAAATATGATCCGCCTCCCCATACAGTTGCGACGATCGAGCATGTTCTTCCTCAGAACCTTACTGAGGAGTGGGCTAAGACGTTCACCCAAAACGAGCACGAAAAATTCGTAGGACTTTTGGGGAATTTAGTTCCATTGAGTGAGACACAAAATAAGAGCGTTAAGGATCAACCTTGGGAGCAGAAATCGAAGCGATTTATCGGGTCGAATTTCAAAACGACGCAAGAGATTGCGCCATCAGCCAATTGGTCTGCCGCGCAGATCAATAAGCGCACCGATAAGCTGATCTCCTGGATGACTGAAACATGGCCGGAACTGTCCGCTATTTGAGTTATGTGATTATGCGGCAAAAATCCCGGTTCAGAATACGAAGTAATCACCCTTGAGGAATTGCTTTAATCTCCCGAGCCGAGCAATCCATGCGTCGCCAACAGCGCGGCGATCTTAGAACGAACGTCGTCCCCGACGTTTTTGGCAGGCGCGTATCCGGTTACGATAGGTCGCCGTTCGTCCGCGAGGACCGCCGAAATGTTCCGCATCCTATATTCGATAGAAGACCTCCTTCGGCCGCACAAAGCCTGGCCAGGGGTGCGTAGTAGCCGATTCACTTCCGCCTTATTGTACGGGCGATTCGCTTCCTCGCACCGCAGCATACCAACGTACGCCTCCACTGCGGCTGCCAATTCGGCATCTGTCCAACGAGATCGGTGTGAAGATGGCACGCCTTCAGGATGGGGGTAACACATTATTGTTGGCAAACAATGATCGAGGAATCGACGGCCGGTCTCGGTACGGCATCGGGCGTATCATGCCGTGAACGATGCCGGATCGTCTGTGGACGATCGGGTTGACTCGTGCTGTGCCCGCAGCACTCGGCCCGCGGCCTTCATCTTCGATGAATGGAGCTCCCAGCTCTTGCCAAGTGTTTCCCTAGTCACAAATTCGCTTCGCGAAAGGCAAACCTTTCGCGCCTACCCTCGGCAAGAATTCAGAAGACAGAATTCAGAATTCAGGAGGCGAGAGTTGAACGTCGAGCGTCGGTTGAAGATTGAGGGAGGAGACGGAAGGGCTTGTTTAATGATTAGGATTCGAGGTTACAGTACAGCCGTGAAGAGCCCGGGCGAGAGCGGAGAGTCGAAGCCGGCGGGGGGGCTTGTCAGAATCCGCCTTGCATTTCCGCGAAGCCGGTGTGAAATGATCGGTTGGAACATCTCAGTGATTCGCAAGCGAGGGCTTTACTGAGTCGTGCCGAGGGTGGAGTGACGAGAGTGAGATGATTAGAATGCTCACCGGCGACAATTTAAAGGAACATCTGACAAGTGTGACACTTCGGCGACTGGCCGGGGCGAAGGCGTTCAAGTTGGGCATGGACTATTTCGACGGCGGCCAGGTGGTCAGCCTGGAGCAGCGGGACGGAAAGCTGTTCGCGATGGTGCAAGGCACCGATAAGTATCTTGTCACGCTTTTCCTGGATGGAGGGGTCCTCGCTTTCGAATGCACGTGTCCGATGGGCGCGGAGGATGCATTTTGCCGACACCGCGTTGCGGCCGGTCTGGCCTGGCTGGCTGAGGGCACGGACAGCGCCAGGACGAAGGATTCGAATTCGCTTCCGCCCGCGGCAACGCTGGAGCATGCGCGGCGGTGGTTAGCGAAGCAGAGCAAGAACAAGCTTGTGAAGATGATCCTTGAACGGGCCGCCGCGGACCCGCGACTGCGCGACCGATTGGCCCGGGACGCCGCGAGCCAGAAGTAAGGGGAGTGCCGAGGGCAGAATGTGCGGAGCCAGCTGAGAGCCGTTGGTTGAGAGTTGAGAGAGGAGCGACGGCGGCGGACCGAGTACCAGTTTGTCCCTCACCCCGACCCTCTCCCCGAGGGAGAGGGAGCAAACAAGCGGGTGGGCGGTTGGTCCCGAGCGCGTTGCGCTCGGCTAAGGTTGGTTAAGGCCTTCGGCCTGGGATGGTGTTGTGCCTGAGAGATCCTCTTGACTCTGGTGTCCGGAGGTTCAACTCTCCGGCTGTCCCATGAGCATCCTGAGAAAGATGTTTGGCCCCAGCCGCGAGGAGCTTTGGCGGCAACTCTGTGAAAAAATCGGAGGCAGCTATGTCGCAGGCGGCTTTTGGAAGGGGGACAAGGTGCAAGCCAGTCACGGGGAATGGACGGTCACGCTGGATGTTTTCACGCAGGTCATCTCCACCGGGAAAACGACAACGGTCATCTCATACACGCGCCTGCGGGCGCCGTATGTGAATCCGGATCGTTTCCGCTTCACCATTTATCGGCGCGGGTTGTTTACGGATATTGGCAAATGGTTGGGAATGCAGGACGTAACGGTCGGTCACGAACCGTTTGACCACGATTTTGTCATCAAAGGGACGGACGAGACGAAGTTGCGCCTGCTCTTCGACAGCACGAAGGTCCGCGAGTTGATTGCGGCGCAGCCGAAGATTCACCTGACGGTGAAGGATGATGAAGGCTGGTTCGGCACCGATTTTCCGGAGGGCACCGACGAGCTTTATTTTATGGCAGTCGGGGTCATTAAAGATATAGATCGATTGAAAGGGCTGTTTGAGTTGTTCGGCGAAACGTTGGAGCAGTTATGCCGGATCGGCTCCGCCTATGAACAAGCACCACATGTTAAATTGTAGCGCAGCCCAAGCCAAGCAAATGGGTTTGTTTGATGATTGGTTAAATCAAGGTCAGGGCGCGGTTTGCGGTTGAGATCTGAGAATGTGAGGTTTGGACATTCATGGTGCGGAGAAGAAAGGGAAATAACAATGAACACACAAATGAAAGCTACGTGGCGGAAGATGGTCGGCACTGCATTACTGTGGGTCGCGTTGGCTGCTCTGATTTACATCCCATCCTCTGGCAGCGGTGCGCGAAGCGTAATTGTGTCGTGCCTTGGGTTCGTTTCGTTCGCTGCCGGTCTCGCGCTGTTTGCCGACGGACTCAAGCGCGATATCGTTGCGCAGCTTAGACGAGAGCAAGGTGCTGATTCGAATTAGGGCACTCCCCGTCTTCGGTGACTCTTGACACTGCGGCGACGGGGTGCGCGGAGAACTGGTCTGTCCCTCACCCTTAATCCCTCTCCCTCGGGGAGAGGGGGTTGTTTGATCAATGAGCGGAGCGTCTGTGGACTACCAGGCTGACTGCACCGGCGGAATCACTCGCGAACTCTACGAGGGGCTGGTCGTTTGAAAACGAACCCGTGTGTCAGACCCTCGCCGCCCGCCAGGGGCGCGGCCAATTCCCAGCCGTCAGCTCCCAGTTTGTTTAGCTCCTGGATCGGGGCCTGACTCCCACGGGGATAGAAGTGGGTTGTGTATTCCCATCCTTTCTCTTGCGTGGTCGCGCCCGTCAATAAAATGACCGCCCCACCCAGCAGCGTGCCGCAAACCAGACTCCTGATATCGAATGTTGTTTTCATATTCCACCTTTCACGTTCTTTTTAGACGTTAAGCGGCCAACTTTTGTCACGGTTTTGCAAAGTTTCACGTCGAGGCCCGCAGAGACACCAATTGCACGAATTGGCACGAATTGATTCGCCCCTTTACAATCCGAAATCGTAAATCGCCAATCGCAAATCACCTGGTGGTGAAATCGCCTTGACGGTGTCATTGAGAACGCTAACGTCGGGCTACACACAAAATCAGCCGCGGAAGACGGCTATCAGAAGGGGTAGGGCTATGAAAATGAACTTCGGAGTTACTGGCATCCTCACCGTGTTTGTCGTGCTTTTGGCGTCACCTGTTGCAGGTCAGGTCCAGGTTCTCGCACCCAATCAACTGGCGCGGGTTTTCAATCAACTGAATGAGGTCGATTTTGAGGATCTCCGTGAGACCGACCCGGTGTTGGGCCCACAACTGCCAAATCCACTTAGACTGAATGGCGCAACATTCACCGATCGTACTGTGATCGACGCTGGCTTTTGTTCTTCGCCCACGTGTGAGCCAGACCCTGACAACGCGCACGGCGGAAATATCGGCCTGTTCCTGAACTGGCATGGGAGCATCTCCTTCGCTCAACCCCGAAGAATCGTGGTCCTGGATTTGCAGGGCAACGGCTCCAACACGATTACCTTTCGTGTCGTGGATGCGCGGGGACGCCAGAAAAGGGTGGTGGCGCAAGCTATTGAATATGCGACAACGGTGGTGGGGCTGTCCTCGCCTGCAGGCATCAGGAAGGTTGAAGTACTGCCCGGGGAGCCGGGGCCGGTTGTGCTGGCGCGCATATTGTTTTCAGATCCGATCCCTCGTTACCGGCCTGTACCCAACGAACCACCCCGATGGCGACTGCGCCCATGAGTTCGAAGCATTGATCTGAGGCGTTGCGGGTGATTTGCGATTCACAATTTACGATTTCAGATTGCATGGGGTGCAATTTGCAAATCGCAGATTTGAAATTTGAGATTCCGAAAGGGAGAGAGAGAACGAGGGGCGCGGATTAAGATTAGGAGTAAGATTAAGATTAAGACAGCGAGGTGGCTTACGGTTGATCATTGTCCAGGATTTCAATGACTCGACGCTGCGCCGCGCCAACCCGGTATTTGCGGGGAGCCGGCTTAAGTTGCACCGCCACGCGCTCGGTGCTTTCCTGTAATTCATCATTCAGGGGGATGATTTCAATCGTCGCTTCCTGGCTGCCTGCCGGGATCAGGACTGAACCCTCAAGCCTTTCATAATCCGCACCGTGTCGAGCGGTGCCCGTCACTCGATAGAAAACGCGCAAAGGATTCTCGATTCCGTTGCTGCGCCGTACGACCAGCTCCGCCGCGCGATCTTCGCCTTCGACCGCGGTGCGTTCTGTGACATTCAGGGTGACGATCGGCGGCCGTCTCCTGACGGGACCGCCTCCGCCACGTGGAGGTGCCGGAGGTGGCGGGGCCACCGGCCGAGGGACATTGGTGATGCGCAACGTGGCGGTGGATTGCGACGCACCGCCGCCGAGGTGCAAGTGGACGATCTGGTCGCCTTCGTCCAGAGCGTCCCAGATCACAGGAATGCTGAAGGAACGGGGCGCCGGCCCGGAGAAATACAAACCTCCTTCGACATGGACGTAATCTTCACCGGCGGTCGCTGTGCCGTCCTCGGTCCTGTAACCGGCCGAACCCGAGATGCCCCGGTTACCTGGAAAAAACAAGACGGTGATAGTCGCGCTACCGGCGTCTTCTGCGACGACATACTCGGCCTGGGAAAAGGCGAAGCGGTTTGGCACCGTAGTGTCCTGCTGGCTGGGATCGCCGAGAGAAGACATCGCGCACGTGAAGAACAGCAGACCGACGCACGCCGGAAAGGCTTTCGATTGCATAGCGAAATGTTTGCGCGTCGGGCAGCACCACCTGCACGCTGATTAAACGCGATGTCCGAGTTTGGCTCCGAACCGGACGCGAGCGGAAGGGGGTGTGTTCCCCAAAAAGTGTGTCGAGGGACGAGAGTCGAGCGTCGAGGGTCGGTTGAGGGTTGAGAGGTGAGACCGGGTGCAGGTGGGCAGGTGAGAAAGTGGGAAAGTGAGGGAGTTCAGGATTGAGAGGTGTCAAGCCG
>Ga0105340_1001149_pt1 | contig 12043 bp, 11 predicted proteins | sample EasRivMeERMLT700_FD_89676 | JGI IMG/M metagenome (GOLD analysis project Ga0105340, IMG submission 89676) | Soil microbial communities from meander-bound floodplain in the East River, Colorado, USA - East River MetaG ERMLT700 | ecosystem: Environmental > Terrestrial > Soil > Floodplain | place... | reverse complement strand
TGGAGGATCAAATCGCCAACTTGACGTTTCATCTCAGCACGCTGATGCGGGTGCTGGAGAACAAATAAAGAATCACGAAAACACGAAAAACGAAAGCGCGAAAAAGATGCTTGTCATTTTTTCGCGCTGTCGTTTTTCGTGTTTTCGTGATTTGCATTTTTGGCATCGAGTTTGCTGTGTTAAGTCCATGACATTCATGGAGAACGCATGAACGCGATGCACGAATACGATCCTGATACAACCACTCAAGACGGCCATTGGCTAACCAGGCAGAATGTCGTCGCCGGCGTGCTGATCGTGGTCACGGCGGGAGTGTTTCTTCTTTGCTACGCGATGCTGCGGCCATTCCTGTCGGCGTTTGCATGGGCGCTCGCGCTCGCGGTCATGGCTCATCCGATTCACCACTGGATTGAAAAACGCGTCGTGAACGCGAATTTGGCCGCGGGGCTTTCGGTCATCATTGTGACGGCGATCCTTATTATTCCAACCGGCATCGTGCTGCAACGACTCATGAGCGAGGCGGCCACGCACGTCGAACTAATTAAGGTGTCCGACGCAGCCGACAAATGGCGCGAAACGCTTGAATCGTCGAGCATCGGGCAAGATGTTCTCTGGCTCGACGAACGACTGCAACTGACCGAACAACTCGGCGGAATGCGTCAAGAGATCGCCCAGCGAATGACGGACATCTTGCGCGAATCGATCTGGACGATCGTCAATGTGCTGATCACCATCTTTTCGCTGTTCTTCATGTTTCGCGATCGGCGGCATGCCTTGCACGCCCTGACGGCACTGAGTCCGCTGTCGCGCGCCGAGTGTGCCGACGTGTTCGCACGCGTCGGCGATACGATCTACGCGACGGTGTATGGATCGGTGACCATGGCCATGATCCAGGGCGCGCTGGGCGGATTGATGTTCTGGTGGCTAGGGCTGCCGGCGCCGGTCCTGTGGGGCGTGGTCATGGCGCTGCTTGCGACCGTTCCCAACCTGGGCGCGTTTGTCGTTTGGGCGCCGGCCGCCGTGGGACTCGCCTTGCAGGGCCAAACGCAGGAAGCCATCATCCTCGCCGTGTGGGGAATGACGGCGATTGCGTTGATCGATAATCTTCTCTATCCCGTGATGGTCGGCAAACGCATGCAAATGCACTCCGCGGTGGTGTTCTTCGCCATCGTCGGCGGGCTGATCGTGTTCGGCCCCGCGGGACTCATTCTCGGCCCGGTCGTTTTCGCGGTGGCGGAAGCGTTGATCGAGATTTGGCGCCGCCGAACCTTGAACGGCCAGGGAGCGGAATGCCCCCGCTCTCCTATCGTGTTAGCCGGAGAAGCATCGCAGCCCGCCAAGCAACTTGTGTCGTGATTTCGGATTCGGTATGCAATCGTCGCGACAAGCTGCCAGCTTGTCTGCTTTCGCTTCAGCACGCACGCTGGCAGCTTGCGGCTACGAAATCCTGGGCTACTTGGTTCGCTTGTAAACCTGCGTGAGTCCCTCGCCAGGCAATCGGCGCAGGATGAGCGTGTCTTCGCTGACCAATACCTTGAACGATTTGACGTGATGAATCGTGCCGGGAGCAACGCCTGGCCAGTCGGGTTTGTAGCTGAGTTCAATCTGATCGGGCGCCGTGAATCGGTAATCGCCGGGGTCGCCGCCGGGCGAGCGATCGTGGAAGGTGCCGTCGGCCCGGAACACCCAGCCGTGTTTGACTTCGTCGGCCCATTGGCCGACAATGAGCTTCTTGGCATCGCCTTGCTTGAACTTGGGATCGTTGGTGAGCTTTTCTTCCGCGTCCCGTTCCTCGGCGATCGCGTCCGGGTCGTCGATGCGAAAGAGAGGCAGCAATCCGGGGTTGGCTTTGAAACCGTCATCGAGGCGTTTGACCCAGAAGCTGATGAGTGCGCGCTCCTTGCCGGTTTTTTTGCCCTTGGCAAATCCAACGAAGATGCTCTCGTCTCCGTTCCGCCATTGATGCCAGGCTTTGACGCCGACGATTTCCGCGTTGCGCTTCCACGAATCGGTGGCGGAAATAGGAATCGGCCGATTCTCGTTGAACGCGGCGCGCATGTCGGCGGGCGTGGCGAGCCGACCGGGTCCGAGGATGGCGTTGACTTCGTCGAGGGTCATGGCGGACACGATTTTGTCGAGGTCCGCTCGGGTGATGCGGGCCTGCGGCGCCCCGTCGTCATTCATCCTGTCCGGCCCGGCCTGAAAGACAAAATAAAGCCCGACGCCCGCGCAAGGGACGCACAGGACCAGCACCGCGCCGATGCCCAGGCCAACGATGAACAGCATCGCGCCGTTGCCCTTCTTGTTCACGGGACTCTCGTCGGAGTCGGGCCGGCGCTTGGAATGTCGATTGGCCATGTTCGTCGTCCCACATCGATTGGGCGGAACGATTCCTCATTGAATTTCATACGAGTTTCTGCGATAAAACATCAACCTTCCGCCATCCCGCCTCGATGAGTGCTCGTCATGATGCGATTCGCTTCGACTTCGCTGGTCGCGTTCCTTTGCGTCGGGGCACTGCACGCCCAGGAACTCTCCTTCGAAAAATCGGTGCTGCCGATCTTTCAGGCGAAGTGCTTCAACTGCCACGGCGAAAAGCGTCAGCGCGGCGGGCTCGACGTTCGCAACAAGGCCGCCATCCTCAAGGGGGGCGAAAGTGGCGCCGTGCTCAAGCCCAGCTCCCTCAAGGATAGCATTCTTTGGGAGAAAATTCGCACCGACGAGATGCCGGAAGGCCAGGTCAAACTGACGGCCGCCGAGAAGGACGTGATTCGCCGCTGGATCGAGGTGGGCGCGCCTGGCGACGACAAAGCGATCGCGCCGCGCGGGCCCGATTTGACGATTACCGACGACGACCGTAAGTTCTGGGCATTTCAAACACCGGTGAGGCCGAAGACGCCGGCATCGAAGCTGAGCCATCCGATCGATGCGTTTGTTGGAGCGGCGCTCGATCCGAAAGGGCTGACACTCTCGATCGAGGCGGCGCCGCTGGTGTTGTTGCGAAGAGTGACGTTTGATTTGACGGGATTGCCGCCGACGCCGGCGGAGATCGATGCATTCCTCAAAGACTGCGCGAGCGCGACGCCGCAAGCGGCGTATGAAAAGGTGGTCGATCGATTGCTCGCGAGCCCACGCTACGGCGAGCGCTGGGGCCGGCATTGGCTCGACCTCGCGGGATACGCCGACTCCGAGGGCATTCTCGACGCCGATTACGTGCGCTCGGCGGCGTGGCGTTATCGCGATTATGTGATTCGCGCCTTCAACGACGACAAGCCGTATGACAAATTTCTTCAGGAACAAATCGCGGGGGACGAACTGGTCGATTACTGGAGCGTCCATCAAAACGCCAAGGAGTTGCCGGCCCACGTCGTCGATGCGCTCATCGCGACGGGCTATCTGCGTTGCGCATCGGACACGAGCCGGCCCGATTTCGTCAACATCAAGAACGCGCCGGGCTACTACTTTCAGACGCTCGACGACACGCTCAAGATCGTCGCGTCGAGCACCATGGGCTTGACCTTGCAATGTGCCAAGTGCCATACGCACAAGTACGACCCGATCCCGCACACCGATTATTACCGCATGCAGGCGATCTTCATGTCCGGCTATCGCCCAGGCCAGTGGGTGCCGCAGGTGCAGCGGAAATTATCGGAATCGACGGCAGCGCAGGAGAAAGACGCCAAAGAACGGACAGCCAAGATCGACGCCTCGCTGGCGCCCTTGAAGAAACAGCTTGCCGAATTGACCAACGAATTCACCACCAAGATTTACGAGGACGGCTTGGCGAAACTCCCGCAAGAAACGCGAGACGCCGTTCGTGCCGCGTTCGCCGCCGATTCGAAGAAGCGCACGGCCGAACAAAAACAACTCGTGGATAAGCATCAAGCCGAATTGAAACCCGCGGGCCCGATCATCGCGAAGAAACTGGAAGCCGATGCGGCGTACAAAGTGAAGCAGCAGAAAATCGCCGAGGAAATCAAGTCGCTTGAGAACAAGAAACCAACGTTCCCCGAGATTCGCGCGTTCTACGACCTACCCGGCGAAGCGAAGACGCATCTCTTGAAACGCGGCGAATACACCCAGCCCGGTCTCGAAGTGACGCCCGGCGTCTTGCGCGTCCTGGCGAATCACAACGCATTCGACGTGCCCGCGCGCCCCAAGGACGCGAAGTCGAGCGGCCGACGCCTGGCGTTCGCGAAATGGCTGACGAGTCCGGAGCATCCACTTACGGCCCGCGTCATGGTTAATCGCCTTTGGCATCACCATTTCGGCGTCGGCCTGGTCGCGACGCCGGACAACTTCGGCAAAACCGGAACGCCGCCATCGCACCCGGAGCTGCTCGACTGGCTGGCGTGCGAATTCTGTAAACCAACGGCGAGCCGGGAGCGTCAGCGACCGGAGCCCTGGAACGTCAAGCGCATGCAGCGTCTGATCGTGACCAGTGCCGCGTACAAACAGATTTCAACCTTTCAGCCCGCTGTCCACGCCAACGCGAAACGAATCGATCCGGACAATCGCCTGCTCTGGCGCCAACGCATGCGCCGCCTCGAAGGCGAAGCGATGCGCGACGCCGTGTTAGCCGTCAGCGGCACGCTCAACCCACAAATGTACGGCCCGCCCGTGCCGATGGTCCGCAGCGGCGACGGCGAAGTCAACGCGCCCAACGACGCCAACGGCAATCGCCGCTCCGTCTATCTGCAAGTGCGCCGTTCGCAGCCGTTGACGTTTTTGCAACTATTCGATCAGCCGGTGATTGAAACGAACTGCACGAGGCGAGAAATCTCGACGGTCGCGTCGCAAGCATTGACGCTCCTCAACAGCGATTTCATGACCAAGAAGGCCGATGCATTCGCCGAGCGCGTGTTGAAGGAGAATGCGAAGGAACCTGCGAGTCACGCGCTTCGTCTGGCGTTCGCTCGCGCGCCGACGGATGCGGAATCGCGCTTGTTCGCGAGATTCCTTGAACAGCAAGAGCAACGACACGCCAAGACGCAGGCGGCTGAGGCGCGTCGCCGCGCTATGGCAGATTTGTGTCATATGTTGCTGAGTTCGAATGAGTTTGCGTATGTTGACTAGAACGACTCGTTAGTTCCATGGGATATGAAATGTTGAACAAGCATTTGACTCGCCGCGAAGTCCTGTCCACCCTCGGCGGCGGTTTCGGCGGCCTCGCACTGGCCTCAATGCTGGACGCCGATGCCCCGCGCACGCACGACCTTCGCCCCAAACAACCGCACTTCGCGCCAAAAGCGCGTGCCGTCATTCAGCTCTTCATGCACGGCGGGCCGAGCCATCTCGACTTGCTCGACCCGAAGCCGATGCTCGATCGCTACGACGGCCAGGCGCCCCCCGCGGAAGTCGCCGACGACGAACGCCTCACCGGCAATCTTTTGAAATCCGCGTTTCGCTTTCGCAAGCATGGCCAATCGGGGCTCGAATTCTCCGAAGCGTTCACGCACATTCCTCGGCACGCCGACAAGATCGCGGTCATTCGCTCGATGTTCACCGAACATCGCAATCACGAGCAAGCGCTGTGGATGATGCACACCGGCATGGTCGTCGCGGGCCGGCCGTCGATCGGGGCGTGGGCCGCCTATGGCCTGGGGACCGAGAATCAGAACTTGCCGGCTTACGTTGTCCTGCCCGATCCGCGCGGCTTGCCCGTTGACGGCATTCGCAACTGGTCGAGCGGTTGGATGCCGCCGCTCTATCAAGGCATGCAATTTCGCTCCGAAGGGATGCCGGTCCTCAACCTGCAGCCGCGCACGCCGCGGCCGCAGGGCGTCGATGCCAATCGCATGCGTCTCCTGGAAGAACTGAACCATCAACATCGCAGCTCCCGGCCCGATGAACTGGAGCTGGACGCTCGCATCGCCAACTTTGAAATGGCGGCTCGCATGCAGCTCTCCGCCGGCGACGCGCTCGACATCAATCAAGAAACGCCTGCGACGCATCGCCTGTACGGCCTCGACAATCCGACGACGCGCGCTTACGGCACGCGTTGCCTGATGGCGCGCCGCCTGGTCGAACGCGGCGTCCGCTTCGTGCAGCTCTTCATGTCCGGCCAACCGTGGGACACGCATGGCAACAACACGGCCGGCACCAAGAGTTGCTGCGATCAAACGGACCTTCCCGTCGCGGGCCTTCTGACGGACCTGGCGCAACGCGGCTTGCTCGATTCGACGCTCATCTTCTGGGGCGGCGAGTTCGGCCGCACGCCGGGAGCGCAAAATCGCGACGGCCGCGATCATCATCCGTACGGTTTCAGCGTCTGGCTCGCGGGCGGCGGCATCGTGGGCGGTCAACATCACGGCGCGACCGACGACTTCGGCTATCACGCCCGCGTCGAGCGCACCAGCGTCGCCGATCTGCACGCGACCATGTTGCATCAATTGGGTTTGGATTACTCACGCCTGGCGTATCAACGGCATGGGCGCGACGAGCGGTTGACGGATGTGGCGCAGCCGCGGTTGTTGCGGCGGTTGATTGGCTAAGGATTGATCGACAAATGACGTGCAGCGAAAATCGTGACGTCAGATACTGGCCCGCTTTTTCTTAATTGGCGCCCGTTTCTTTCCCCGCACCTTCCGTGATTTCTTCGGCGCACCTCGCTCCAATACTCGTTTGATCCCTTCTAGCACGTCGGTTCGGTCGCCGCGCCGCTTGCCGGTAGCTATCCGATTTTCGAGCCAGACAATCGGGTCGTCGCCGGTTTCGGCCAGTTTTTGGCGAAGTTCTTCACGCATTTCGCCGAGCGACTTTGTTCCCATCATAATAGCTCCTCGAAAAGTGCCCTGAAGTATTGAATCCGCTGCATCGCGACGTCAGCCATTTCGCCGTGGTCCGAAAGAATAGCCGTCGCCTGGAGCATTAGATTATCTTGGTCTGTTTCATCTTTGCACAGTATCGAACCTATTACTGCCGCAAGAATTTCCTCGCTTGCCTCCGAGATTTTTCCTTCAACCCATTTCGCAATCCGAGGATGGCGCGCCAATATTTGATGGCCGCGTTCGTGCGCTATGATCGCCGTTAACGAGAAATCCTCAGGATTCGCATCGCGATCAAACGCCTCCGCGTATACGATCAATTGGTCGTACTCTTCGTTTCTCCCGCGGCCATATTGGGCGCCGCCGGACTTGCTATAAACGTTTCGGTATTCAACGGCCCCCGTAAATCCCAGTTCATTCGCGATGCGACCGACTCGTTCAACACGCGCGCGGAGTTGCGACGACGAAAGTGGCGGTGGCGAGTCTGCCATGCTGTCACCTTACCGCGGCAATGTCCGCAACGCAAGTTGCGTCTGGCAGCACTCCGCCGATCGGGACATGTAATCAGTTCTTACCCGGCGCCAAACCGCCCTTGTGTTCCTTGTGGCACGCAGCACAATTGCTCGCTTTCGTGAACGCGTTCCTATCGTTCGCCGAAACTGCCGCCAGGAGCGCCGAGGTCTTCTCGTTCCAAGATTTCGCGTCGCCCTTCGGCGCTTTCGTGCCGGTGAGCGAGGTGAAGAGCGTGATCAATTGCGCCCTTTCGTCGGCGCTGGCTTCGCCCTTGGCGAATTTGGCGGCGATGCCGCCCTTCATCGCCTTTTGCATGACGTTGCGAATGACCGCGCGATCGTCCTTGCCGTCTTGATTTCCCGTCACGCCTGCGGCGATGACGGCAATGCCAGGCACAATGAGGACAAGCCAATATTTGAACGTTGTGCCTTGCATTCCCGGACTCCTTTCTTGGATGGACGTGACCCTCCGAGTGTAGCCGCGCCAAGCTCAACAGACAACAAGAATCAACGTGTCCACACGGACCGATTTTCGTTGACGTGCTCGGCGTTCGCGATCAAAATACGCCGCGTCGCGCCAACACCAACCATCTGGAGTCAAGCCATGCGAATTTCAGCGAACGTTCAAGCCACGCTTTTAGCAACGATCTGCATTGGTATCACCGCCAGCTTGTTGTATGCCACGCACTCGCTCACGCCGGGCGCCACTCCCATTGAGCGTAACGAAAAAGTGGCGCTCGTTGTCGAACAAGGCATGACGCCGACCAAGAAAGCCGAAGCCCTCGGCATCAAGCTCGGCAAGGTCGAGCCGAAGTATTTGAATCACTGCGTCAAGACCGGCAAGCTGCTCTTCACGTCCGGATTCGGCAGCAAAACCAAGGGCCGGCTCGGCAAGGACATGAAAATCGAAGACGGCTACAAGGCGGCGCGCGAGTGCGGCGTCGAGATTCTGCAAGCGGTGTTCGATCGGCACGGCACGCTCGACAACCTGCGCGTCGTCAAGGTCCTCGGCTGCGTCAACTCGACGCCGGACTTTTACGATCAGCCGAAGGTCATGAACGGCTGCTCCGATCTCTTTCACGAAATCTACGGCGCCAAGACCGACGGCTGGCACGCTCGCAGCGCGCTCGGCTTCGCGTCGCTACCCAATGGCTGCGCGGTGGAGATCGAGGCGATCTTCGAGATCAAGGATTGATCGGCTTCCACGGTTGCCGAAGCTTTGCCAAGCGATCGTCGAGTAACTTGCCGATTTCGACAAGCTCGCGCTCGTAGACGTCCTGGATGGCGTAGTGCCAGCCAAACATTTCTTTGTGGCCTTCGAATTCGTGACCTTCGGCAAACGTGTCGGGGTCACCGAGGTTTTCCAGATTGATGCCGAGGAACTCGACGCCTTCATTGTCGGCAAGCTCCGCCCTGGCGATGTTTCGATAGGGGATCTGCGCTGCGACTTTGCTGTTTTGCACAAGCTGGATTCGATCATCGGCGAGAATGAGTTTTTCTTGGGCAAAGAGATAGAGAACTGCAATCGGAATGAACAAGCCGGCGATTGCTACCATGAGCGATCCCGTCATTCCGCCCCATCGTTGATTCGATTCGCCGATCAGCGGCAACGGCAACTCAGTCTGGGTCCACCAAGCCCAGATGGCCACGATGCCGACCGCGAACACAAGGCACAGAATGGCCAGAACGGCGAGCACTTTCTTTATCGATACGCGCATGACCACGCCGGCTGCGACAGGAACAATGTTTTGCGTCATGGGATCAAGCCCCGCACTCAGACCTTGGCAGGCTCGTCCACGGAATCCTCGCGGCACCGCGGTTTCTTGACGGCACTCCCTTGCCCTGCCGCGAGCACCCTGGCGATTTCGTCCGACGACATGCCACGCTCGATCATTTGCTGCTTCAACGCCAGTTCGTGCTCGGCCTGTAGCGCCCGCATTTCGGCGCGGCGGACGCTCGCCCATTGCGCGGACACGACGGAGATCACGAGAAACAAGATGCCGCCGACCGTCGCGGCAAAGCCGATCCACTCCTTGGGACTGTATTGCGAAATGTACTCCCACATGATGCGGTCTCCATGAGTGATGACGTGCCGGGTGTTGTCGGTTATTCGTTGAAACGCGACAACTATTTGAAGATGGCTAGCCGAGCCCCGTAAGGGGCCGGTTGAGTCACCAGCGATTCACTCAACCGGTCCCTTACGGGGCTCGGCTCGCAATAATTAACGCTCGCCGCGCGGGATGTGAATCGCCGCGAACGAACACAGGCCGAAGCCGTTTGGACGGATGTGCTTCGGCAAGTTCTTGGTCGGATGGCCGTTGAAGTTTACATAAAGCGTGCCACCGTCGGCTGAAATCTTGACGCCATAGGTGCCCGCGGGAATGTAGTCGTGTGCCTGCTCGAAGGCGCGTGACAGAAACGCGATCACCTTGCGCCGGGCGTTGGCGATGTCATACTGGATCACCGGCGTGCCGCTGAGATACGCTTGGCCGTGGGCGCCGGGCAAGTAGTAGATGAACCGTTCATCGGGAGACAGCTCCGTGACCGTCGTGTAGTCGCCCAATAACCAGTCCGGGCCAAGCATGGTCAATTCATCGCGCGCCGGCGTGTAGCGCCAGAGCTGGCGTGTTCTAGGCATCTTCGCGTTGCCGTGCGTGGTGCCGTAGATGTGCCCCTGGCGCGACTCGCGCGTTGACGAACGCATGCCGGGGGAATCGCCCCAGTTGGCCTTGGTTTGCACGAGCCGGCTCTTGGCGCGGTCGAATTTCCAGAGCGTGCTCTTTTCGCCGTTGTAATAGACGTTGCCGGCGCGATCGAGGGCGAAGTTGCGATTGAAGCCCATGGAGCCGTCGGGCGCCTGAAAGATCGGCTTGCGCGTCGCCATATCGAGGCACCAGAGCGCGTTGCCGCCGACTTCGAGATTGCACCACCAGACGTTGCGCTGGCGATCGAGTAATGACGTCGCCGTGCAGCGCGGCGCGTTCGGCAGCGTCGCGAAGACGGTCGTGGCTCGCTTGGCCGGATCATATTGATAGAGCTGTCCGCCGGGCAACGTTTTGGTCCAACGGAAGTTTTTGTTGCCGGCGCGGTTGCCGTCGTTGAGCGTGCAACTGAAGTAGATCTTGTTGTCGGCGCCTTCGTCAATTTTGGCGTGCACCTTCGACCAGGCGGGTTGCCCGGCTTGCGGCGGGATGACGCGATTCATATCGACGACCTGATCGAGCGTCTTGCTCACCGGGTTCCAGGCGTAGATAAAGCAACGCGCGTCGCCGCCGGCGTCGTCCGCGTGATCGCCGAGGCCGACGTAGACCTTGCCGTCGGATGCCAGGCAGATGTCGCCCCAGGTGGACCACAAACGTCGGCCAATCGCGTTGGCGCCGAGGTTGCCGTGGAATGCGAGATCGACGGTCGGCACTTCCTTCGCGACCGTGAACGCTGCGGCCCCTTCGGCCATGCGCGTCTTGGCGACGGCGTCCGGCACTTCGAGAAAACGATCGGAGCGCAGCGTGACGGTGCCGTTCTTGGCGCCGCGCAACGCGGGCGGCCAGGTCGGCTCGTCTTGCGCATGAACGTTATTAGCGATGAAGAAACCAGTCGCGACGGCGGCGCCTGTTTTCAAGAATGTTCGTCGAGATTTGGATCGCAAGTTCGAACCCCCCATGAAAAGTTGACGTTGCGGCGGCCCTACATCATCTCCTGCAAATAATACATGAAATTGAAGGCCAGACAACAGTTGCGCCAGGCGATCGCTTGGCGCAACGCGAGCGCTAAACGAAGAAAACGCGTTCACTTTTTCTCGACGACCCAGATGTTCTTGAACTGCAGCGGATTGCCGTGCCCCTGCAAACGCAAGACGCCGGGCGTGCCTTCGGGCTCATCCAGTTTCTTGTTGAGGGCGCGAGAGCCGCCCGTGACGCCGGCAAGCTCCGCATCGTCGTGGATGACGACGCCGTTGTGCCGCACCGTGAGACGTGCTTTCTTGACGACCTTGTCGCCGTCGCGGACCGCGTTGGTGAACTCGACGTCGTACGTCTGCCATTGCAGCGGCGGCAGGCACATGTTGACCTTGGGCTCGAGCAGCGTATAGACGCCGCCGCACTCATTGTTCTTGCCGTCGAGGCCGAAGGAGTCGAGGATCTGCACCTCGTATTGATCGACTTGATAGAAGCCGCTGTTGCCGCGTCCCTGGCTGCGCGCGTCGGGACGGTAGGGAAGCATGAACTCGACGTGAGCGATATAGTTCGAGAACTTGCGTTTGGTGGTGATGTCGGAACCGTCGGTGTTCAAGTATTTCGTTTTCATGTCGAGCCGGCCGCCCTTCCATTCGTCGGTGTTGGAGCCATCGAAGAGGACGATGGCGCCGTCCGGCGATTTCTGGCCGAGGGTCGAAACCTTGCGCTCCTTTTTCGCCAACATGACGACCTCGCCGCCGGTGTCCAGCACCATGGCGGCAATGTTCTTGGCGGTGCTGGACGAGAGGGTGCGAATAAACGCGCTGTAGGACTTTTGGCCCACGGGCGGGAATTTGGAGGTTGCGGAAAAGTCGTCCGGATTTTGTGCCAAGTACTTGCGTTTGCCGTCGGCCACGGCGAAGGCAACCATTTCGCCCTCGATTTTGCCGGCCATCAAGATTTTGTTGACGCCGTCCCAACCCGCGCCCGGCAAGCCGCCCGGCGTCACGACCGCCTGGAAAAACCCGTTGCCCAGGGCAATGACCTGACAACCCATTTTCGGGCCAGTGTATTCGCCCTGGTACTTGAAGTC
>Ga0105340_1001148_pt1 | contig 12046 bp, 6 predicted proteins | sample EasRivMeERMLT700_FD_89676 | JGI IMG/M metagenome (GOLD analysis project Ga0105340, IMG submission 89676) | Soil microbial communities from meander-bound floodplain in the East River, Colorado, USA - East River MetaG ERMLT700 | ecosystem: Environmental > Terrestrial > Soil > Floodplain | place... | reverse complement strand
GGTTGAGCGGTCCCGGCGTTCACTTCAACGCCGAAACCAACAACCACTTCGCTCGCGCGCAGCAAATCGCCGCGCTTCCCGTCACGATCAATGGCCGCCTTGAGAAGGGCGGCGATGTCGATTCGTTTGCTGTTCATATTCGCGCTGGAGACGAATTGGAGGCGCGCATCGACAGCTACGTTTTGATGAGCAAGCTCGACGCCGTCCTGCGGTTGGTCACCACCAATGGCCATCAACTCGCCTGGAATCATGATTTCGCCACGCTCGACCCTCGCCTGATTTGGTCCGCCACCAACGACCAAACCCTCGTCGTGCAGGTCTATGGCTTTCCCCACCCGGCGACCGCGGACGTCAGGTTGTACGGCGGCGAGAGCGCGTTCTATCGACTGCACCTGCGAGCCAAAGCCTCGGCGGTCCCAATGACACATTGTGCGGATGCCCTTGTCATCACGAACGGCGTGATCCTCTCCGCGGAAGACGAACCCCGCGTTTCCTTTGCCGCGAAGAAAGACCAGTTACTCGAGCTGAGGGTCGCGGCAGCCGCCCTCGGTTCGCCACTGGACGCATGGCTCAAGATTGAAGACGCCAACGGCAAACAACTCGGGCGCAACGACGACGCCGAGGGGAGCCGCGATCCTTCATTGGAATGGAAAGCCCCCGACGACGGAACCTACACCGCTGCCGTCGGTTCACTCACCCATCGCGCGGGCCCGGATTATCGCTACCACCTCACCATCGAACCCCTCCGGCCCGACTTCCGCGCGACTCTCTCCGCCAACTCCATGGTGGCGACCACGGACTCGACAAACTCGATCAAGCTCAACCTCAAACGACTTCGCGGTTACACCAACGATCTCGTCGCGACCTTCGTCGGCTTGCCGGAGGGTGTGACCGGCATTTCCACTAATTTCACGTCCAAAATTACAGGCGAAGTCACTCTGCCAATCACAGTCGCCAGCAACGCCCCGGCCTTCAGCGGCCTGGTGCAGGTAAAGCTAACCGACGCGAACGCAAACAAGGATCGCATCGTTCCATTCTCATTGCTCAGCCGCTCCGAGGACAACGGCGTTCCCGGCGGCTACTCGACTCTCCTCGTCGACGAACTCCTCCACGCTTGGCTGACCGTGAAGCCGAAACCCGCCGAAGCTCCCAAAGAAACGGCCAAAAAGTAGCGCCCGTTCTGTGCGATGGATAACCGTCCACTTACGAGACACGCTTAAAATCGCCTCTCTTTTCTGAGAATTCCGGATCTTGCCAAAAATCCTGAATTCATGGGCATTTTTTAACGCGCCCGGCCCTTTCGGCCAATCTGGACTGCCTGATGCTGGAATAAAGGGCTGGATATGATCATGTCACGCACAAACAAATCCATCAGGACGTTCACCGTGTTGTGCTGGCTCGCAATGGCTGGCGTGGCAATCGGGCAAGGGACCATCGTGCGAGTGCCGCACCTCGGCGGCGGTAACGGCAGGGTGCACGCATTGAACAACGCCGGCGCCGTCACTGGCTTTTCCTACACACCCTCGGGCGAGCAACACGCGTTTCTCTTTAGCGGCGGCGCTCTCCATGACCTCGGCACGCTCGGCGGCCTATTCAGCGATGGCACTGCGCTCAACGATTCCGGCGTCGTCGCCGGCAACGCGGATCAGCCGGATGAAAACGCTCCGCACCACGCGTTCGTCTTTCGTAATGGCACGATGACCGACCTGAGCGGGTTGGCTGCAGGTCAATTCAGTTCTGCCTTGTTCATCAATAACGCGGGGGATATTGCCGGGGACGCCTCGTGGTCAAGCCCTTTTCCGGGTGCCCCGCGCGCCTTTATCTATCGCAACGGTCAGATGACTGATATCGGATCCCTTGGCGGGGGTCTGAGCACAATCCTTGATCTGAACGAAAGCGGCCACGCAGTCGGTCATTCCGCAGACGAATTATTCAATAATGTCGCCTTCCTTTATGACGGCACGACGATGCACAAACTTGGCATGCTGGGTGGCGTGGGTTCCCTCGCCACAGCCATCAATGATTCGGGCGTGATCGTCGGGGAAATAGCCCTTGATCGAAACGTGACTCGGGCGTTCGTCTATAGCAACGGTGTCATGAGCGACCTCGGGACCCTGGGCGGGGAGTCCTCGTCGGCGCGAGGCATCAACAACGCCGGTCAAATCTTCGGCTACTCCGAGTATCGGACTAATGACCTCGCCGCGCATGCATTCATTATCGACAACGGAGTAATGATCGACCTCGGGACCCTGGGCGGTACGGTTAGTTTCCCATTTGCCATGAACAGCCAGGGGCACGTCATCGGCGACAGTGAAGATGACCTCGGTTTCCCTGTTCCGTTCCTTTATCGCAATGGTCAAATGGTGAACGTCAGCAGCCTGCTGCCTCCGGATTCCGGCTGGGAGATCGATACGGCCCTCTACATCAACGACGCTGGCCAGATCGCCGGCTTTGGAAGTCACAGTGGTGAGTTCGCGTGGTACATCTTAACGCCGGGCAACGACAACACCAACCGCGCTCCAGAGGCGAATGCCGGCGACGATCAAACGATTGAATGCGGTTCTTCGGTGCAACTCGACGGCAGCGGCTCGAGAGATGCCGATTTCGATGTGCTCACTTATCAATGGCGCAATGGCGAAACAGTGCTCGGGATTTCGGCCATCCTGAACGTGACCCTCCCGCGCGGGACGCACACGTTGACGCTCGTCGTGAGTGATCCCAGCGGCGCCAGTGATGACGACACGGTGAGAATCACCGTGAACGACACTACTCAGCCGAGCGTTGCGTGCCCGGCGAATCAGACAATTCCCGTTGCCGCCGATTGCCAGGCCCTGGTGCCCGATTTCGCTACAGCGGCGGTCGCCATCGACAGTTGCGGTGCAGTTTTGACTCGCTCGCAGACTCCGGCGGCCGGCACTGCCGTCGGCCTCGGTTCGCACACGGTGACCGTCGCAGTCACCGACGAAACCGGCAACGTCGGCACCTGCACCGTGACGCTCACGGTGATTGACAGCACCGCGCCGGTGGGCGATTGCCCGCACGCCCGCAGCGTGAGTGGCTGCACCGCCCTGGTGCCGGACTTCACCGCGGCGTTGCTCGCAACTGACAACTGCACTCCAGCCGGCGCACTCGTGAAGACGCAGTCGCCCGCCGCCGGCACGCGCGTCAACAGCGGAACGCACGTTATCACCTTCACAGTCACCGACGCTGCCGGAAATTCCAGCGCGTGCTCGACCACCTTCACCGTCACCGGCGGCGGCAGTGACGGTCCGTCCGTCACTGGCCCTGTGTCGGTCACGGTCGAGGCCGGGTCCGATGGCCGAGGGGTAGTTCCGGATTTCACTAGCGTTGTCACGGTGGTCGAAGGCTGCAACGGCCCGGTCACGGTCCGCCAGACTCCCCACGCGGGCGAACGCCTCAAACCCGGCGAGCACACGGTGGTCGTGCGCGTGAAGGATGCTGCCGACAATACCGCCACGCACAGGATTTCGCTCAGCGTCGTGGATCGCACGGCACCAGGAATTAAATCGATCCGCGTCGATCCCAACGTGATCAAAGACGACGATGGCGACATGGTCCGCTTCAAGGTAAAGGTGCGTGCCGATGACAATTGCGACCGCGACCCTGAGTCCCGGATCGTGTCGATCACCAGCAGCGAACCCATTACTGGCGATGGCGACAACACTGCCCCGGATTGTTTGATCACGGATGACCTTCGCGGCCTTGTCCGCGCCGAACGTGGCACGGCTACGACTCGGCTATACACAATTGCAGTTATCTGCACCGACAGGTCGGGCAACGTTGCGGAAGGCACGACCACTATCACTGTCGTGAAGAAGCACAAGGGAAAGGACGATTAGTCCGCTGCAATGTTATTTACCGGCTCCGCATCTGTTTGCCGCGGCGCTGGTTACGCTTTGATTCGCTAAGAAAGGAGTTCTTGCCTCGCGGCACGTCTGCTGCTGCTGAGGCCGGTGTAGATGAGCATGGGCGCGTTTATAGGCGTCACCGTGGGGATGGTTTCCATGTTCCTGATGGTGACGTTGAAGAGCCTGCGCTATCAGCCGCTTTACGAGAATGATCGCTGGCTGATCTGCGGCGGGCTGGCGGTTCTCGGTTTGGTATTTGTGGTTGCGGGCTTTTTTTCGAGTCAGCGGCCACGGCTGAAGCTGGAAGAAGGTGAGCAAGCATCGAGCCCCTTCCTCCTGGCCAACGTCGCCTATTGGGGATTTCTGTTTCTGCTGTTCGGCGGCGCAGTGGCATTAGTTTCGCCAAAAACGCGCATGGCGCGTGCGGCAGAAGCAAAGCCAACGAACTCAATCGCGAAACCGATCGTCGCGATGAACCCGAAGTTTTCAATTGTCGAAGGGGCTCCGCCACCGGCGCACGCCGCGGCCGCTACGGCTGCCGCCACAAACCAACTCGCAACATTGAAGTTGCAGGGCATCGTGTACGATAAGGTCAAGCCATCAGCCATTATCAATGGCCGGACATATTTCGTGGGCGATGGGCTAAGAGATGCGAAAGTTGTTTCGATTGAGCCGTCAGAAGTGGTTGTCGAACTCAATGGGCAAAACCGCACGCTGCGCCTCGGCGAATAGGCGAACTTGATTAATTGCTCGAGGGAAGCATGCTCCAGGGAGTATCGCTTGTGACCGCGTTGAGCATTGCCCAGACGCCCTAACGTCTCTCAGGGTGGCTGGCAGACATTGTCATGTCACAAATGGGTGACCTCTTCGTTCTTCGTTGATCCCTTTTTGTTTGAAAGGAAGGGGATTCTGCGCCGTTCATATGAATAGATTATGAGGACGTTTGAACGGCAGCTTCTTGCCACGGTGGCAGTTGGTCTGCTTCTGGTCGTGGGGCTTGCGGCGCGGGCTGCCGACGCGGCGCGTTTGTATCCCGACGTTGCATTGCGATATGCGGTGGGCGATCCGCAGGCGCGGAATCCGATCAATATCACCGAGGGGCCAAAGACGCTCGCCGCGGCGGACATGAATGGCGACGGCCTCGCGGATGTGGTCGCAGGCAATCTCGACGGCAGCGTCTCAGTGCTGCTCGGCCGGCCAACTACCAATGGGTTGTCCCAGTAGATTCTTACGCGAGCGACCGGTATCCTCAGCAACAGCTCGTTCCGCGCCGTTGCGGTTGCGGATTTTAACGGCGACGGAAGGCCGGATGTCGTTGCTGGGGATATCGCACGCAGAGGCGTCGTCACGCTGCTGGGCAATGGTGATGGAACGCTGACACCGCACGTGCGCAAGGACCTCGGTCCAGTCCGCGCGCTCGCGGCAGCCGATTTCGATCGTGACGGGCGGATGGACCTGCTCGCGGCGTGCAGTCCGCCTGACTGCGACTACTGTTACGCCATGTCGCCTGTGCTCACGACAAACCGGTTTTTGTGCGTGCTCAAGGGAAACGGCGACGGCACGTTCGCGGCGCCCGAATATCTGCTCACGCAGGGCGTGCTCGCGTGCTTCTACGACGTTGAAGCTGCCGACTTGAATGGCGACGGGTACGCCGAAGCCGTTTCGCTGGACTACAATCGTTGCCAGAATGGCGACATTGTTACACGGCAGCGGCGCGTGCAGATTTTCGCCAACGATGGGCATGGCCTGTTCGCGACGAACGCGCCTACGCGCGTGCTGGAAGCGGCGGGTGAGGGACCGCGAGCCCTGGAGATTGCTTACGTGGATGAGCGAATCGATCCGACGAATTCCTCGACGGCCACTCTCGATATCATCGTCATCAACCGGGACAGCGCGACGATCGACGTGTTTTTGAATTCGGGCGGGCTTAACTTCGCCCAGCCTCTTTCGCTTTCATCGGGAGACCTTCCGCGCGACCTGGCCGTGGGTGACCTGGATGGAGATGGATACAGTGACTTTGTGGTGGTGGATCGCGAGGCCAACACTGTGGTCGTCATGCGCGGACGGGGCGGAGGCCGGTTTGACGACCCGGATGTGATGTATCCGACCGGAGTTTCCCCGCGGCAAATCGTTTTGGCGGATATGAATGGAGATGGAGTGTTGGACGCCGCGGTTAACAACCGGGTTTCCGAAGACATCTCGCTATTCATCGGAGAGCGAGGACTGCCGGGGTTTCTCCTGCCGGACACATTTTATCCGACGGGCGTCACGCCGGTCAGCGTCGAAGCCACGGATTTCAACCGTGATGGATATCCGGATGTCGCGACGGCCAACCTGCGTTCTCATGATGTGAGGGTGCGCCTCAATCGGGGTGATGGCACGTTTGGTGAGGAAACACCTTACGCAGTTAATCGTGAACCGGCTTTCCTGGCGTCGGGGGATTTGAATTTGGATGGACACGTCGACCTTGTTCTCACGTGCCTGGGTTCTTCTCCACAGGACGTGGCGATCCGAGGGTCGCTGGTGACGTTACTGGGCCGCGGCGACGGGACGTTTTCGCCGCCGTTGACTACGCCCCTGGGAGAGGGAGTCCGCCATCCGTATTGGCTTCGGCTCGGCGACCTCGACAACGACGGTGTCCTGGATGCAGTCATCGGCGGGCTGAAGGGTGAGTTGGTAGCGTTTCGCGGGCTGCGCGACGGGACGTTCAAGGCGGGCGTAGCAATCGGTTTTTTGGGGAATGGGCGGCCACTCGGGTTTGCCCTGGGTGATTTTGACCGCAACGAGTGGCTCGATATCGCGACGTCGCGCGGCATTGTGGTGTTAAACGAGGGCCAGTTCTTCGCTGGCACGAATAACTTTGTGCCAGCCGAAACAAGGACCTTCAACGCGGGTACGCAAGCGTGGGCTGTTGAGGCGGACGACCTGGACGGGGATGGCAAACTCGACCTGATGATCGCGCTGACGTTTGTTCAACCCGATCCGATCGGCGTGTCCTATGGGCGTGGCGATGGCACGTTCACTCAGCCGGATATTTACGAAGGTCCGGACGTCGGCGTAGTCGCCCTGACGGCGACGGACGTCGATGGGGATGCGATCAAGGACATCGTTGTCGGGAATCGCTGCGCGGCGACGGTCATCATCATGCGCGGGCTTGGCCAGCGAAAGTTTGAATACAAGGAGATCATCCACGCGTACAGCGTTGAAGATGTGGCGGTGGCTGACCTGAACCGCGACAGCCGCCCGGACATCGTCGGCGTGGGCATCGGGCTTTGGGTGACGCTTAACGGAGGGGCGCCGCCGGCGCTGGTTGAGCCGCAGCACTCGCTCGTGTTCGGAGCTCCGGCGCGTGCCGGTCTGTTTATCAACGAACTCATGTCGTTGAACACGAAGTTCCATGTCACCAACAACTATACTCCGGACTGGGTGGAGATTTACAACCACACGGCGCTGACACAGGATCTGGCTGGATGGACTTTGGCGCAACGCACCGCGGACGGTGAAACCAATCGCTGGACGTTCCCCGCGACGAACGGGCTGATCCCCCCGCTGGGGCATCTCGTGGTTTATTGCAAAAAGAGAGCGGGCGCTTTTCCCGCCCTACAGGCCGGCTTCGAATTATCATCGGAAGGTGAGAACGTGTCGTTGCTTCGTCCCGACGGGTCGGTGGAGGATTCTGTTGAGTTCCCCGCCCTGCCGGCCGATGTCTCGTACGCGCGCTTCATGAATGGCGCACGGTTTTTTGGCTATGATCCTGCGCCGACCTTTGGCACGCGCAACCGCCGCGCTTCGAATTTGGAACCCTCGGCCGAGCGCAAGGATCCCTATGTGGGACCCGGCGCTACGAGCCTCGGCCTTAACGCCCGCTTTTTCGATGATGTAGCCATTGCCTACGCGGCTGTTTGCTACCGGCTTGCGGGCGTTAACACCTGGGAGGAAATCGCCATGAATGATGACGGACAGCACGGCGACAAGCAGCCTGCGGATGGTTACTACGGCGCGATTCTTCCGCCGCTGCCGGCTGGTGCAACGGTCGAATACTATCTGCGCGTCGTCGATCTCGAGGGGCAGTCGGGGTCCGATCCGGGAGATTTAGAGGACCCCGCGAAACTGCATCGCGTTGTGGTGCCGCAAGCCCGCCCAACGCTGCGACTTACGGAGTTAGTGGCTGCAAACGACAACGGCCTGCGCGACGAGCGCAACCAGGTGGAGGACTGGGTCGAAGTACTCAACACGAGTTCGACGCCAGTGAACCTTGGCGGGATGGCGCTTGCGAGGGATTACTTCGATCGAGCCAGTGCGTGGCATTTCCCGAGCAATCATTGGATACAAGCCGGCCAACGCATCATCGTTTTCTGCGACGAAGATCCTGCAGACGGACCGCTGCACGCCAGCTTCAAACTCACCCGGTCAGGTGACCGCGTCTTTCTCATTGCAACCGGCACATGGACGATCGTGGACTCGCTCTCGTTCGGTCCGCTGCCGACTGATACTTCCTTTGGCGTGCTTGGCGAAAGGGTCGAAGCGCGATGGCTGGCGTGGCCGACGCCGAATGCCGAAAACCTCCCCATCCCACCGCGCGGGCACGCGACGAGCGCAGGGCCGGAAATGTTTTGGCGGCTCACGTCCTTGAGTGAAGGTGCACCGAAAGTGCTCTCGATGCGCTGGCTCGGCGCCATGAACAGCGTGTACACCGTGACGTGGTCTGACGACCTCGTGACGTGGCACCCAACGCTCGTCCCGCCGAATTCCCTGGGGGAGGGTCTGTATGAGTGGAGCGATGTCAGCGAACAGCCGAAGCGGTTTCATAGGATTCGGTGAGGGGGAAGTAATCAGTAGTCAGTGACCAGAAAAGTAATCAGTGATCAGCGCAATTCGCTTTTGTGGCGGGGGTGAATTCTCCAGAGTAGCGCGCGCATGGCGCATATCCATGAGAAGATTGATTTTACCGTCGCGATTTTTGTGGTTCAGAACAGCCGAGTGCTGCTGATCCATCATCGCAAGCTCGACAAGTGGCTGCCGCTGGGCGGGCATATTGAACTGGAGGAGAATCCCGAACAGGCGGCGTTGCGCGAGGCGCGCGAGGAGAGCGGTCTTGAGGTGGAATTGATCGGTGAGCGTCCGCCGACGACCGAACCGGGCACGCGCGCGCTGATCGCGCCGCGGTTTCTTGATATTCATCGCATCACCGAAACGCACGAGCACATCGGGATGATTTATTGGGCGCGACCCAGGCACGGTACGCTGACCCTGGCGGACCTGGAGCACCATGATTTGCGCTGGTGTTCGTCGGCGGAACTCGACGCGCTGCAGCCGACGATGTCGAACGCGGTGAAATGGTATTGCCGGAAGGCGATTGAGGAGGTTGCGGGGTAAGCGATGAAATTCCCCTCACCCCTGCCCTCTCCCCGAGGAGAGGGAGAAGCACGCGTCCAGTTGCAGTTATTTTGGAGCCATCGGTTTCGACGACTGAAGGAGATCGCACGAGAATGTTTCAGCGCAAACTGAAGGTCGGGTATTTTGCCCTTACGTGGCTGAACATTTACGCCACGGCTTACTACGGGAACTACATCTTTTTCCTGCTGCGTGAGGAATACGGGTTCGGCAATGAGGACAATCTGCTCTACGCGGCGCTCGGCGGTTTTCTTTATGTGTTCGGGTCGTGGTACGGCGGGAACTTTGCGCAGCGGCGCGGTTATTATGTCGCGCTGAAGATCGGGTTTTCGCTCATGGCGCTGTCGCTCGCTGCCGGGATGTTCGTGAACACCGCCGTGGGCCAATTGATTGTATTTCTCGGATGGAACCTCGGGATGTGTTTCACGTGGCCGACGCTGGAAGCGCTCGCCAGCGAAGGCGAAGACCGCAAGGGGCTCACGAGAATGCTCGGCATCTACAACGTCGTGTGGGCGAGCGGCGCGGCGGTGACGTATTTTACGGGTGGCGCGTTGCTCGAAGGTCTCGGGCCGAAGAGTTTGTTTTGGTTTCCAGCCGCGCTGCACGTCACCCAGTTTCTGACGCTGCTGTTTCTCCAACGACACGCACAAGCGCTCCCCACGCAGCATGCCAACATCACAAGCGATAGCGGACCGATCGATCCGCACGACGCCGCGATACCGCCGGCGCGGAGAAAAGCTTTTCTGCGGCTGGCGTGGATTGCGAACCCGTTTGCTTACATCGCGATGAACACGGTGCTGCCGCTGATTCCCGACGTGGCCGCGCGGCTGAGCCTCTCGACCACGCTGGCGGGTTTCGTCTGTTCGGTCTGGATGTTCGCCCGGCTTTTTTCTTTCGCGGTTTTGTGGCGCTGGAGTGGCTGGCACTATCACTTCGGCTGGTTGGCGGGGGCTTACGTGGCAATGATTGGGTCCTTCGGCGCCTTGTTGCTGGTGGAGAACCTGGCGGTCGTGGTCATGTCGCAGCTTGTGTTTGGGGTGGCGGTGGGCGTGATTTATTATTCGTCGTTGTTCTACTCGATGGATGTGGGCGAAACCAAAGGCGAGCACGGGGGGTTCCACGAAGCGCTGATCGGCGTGGGGCTGTGCGGCGGGCCAGCGATAGGCACCGTCGCCCTGCGTGTATTTCCATCCAATCCGGACGCGGGGACCATTGGCGTCGCCGTCGTATTGGCGGTGGGGCTGTGGGCGGTTTTGGTGGTGGGGGTGGCCTTGCGGGGCGGCGGGAAGCGGGAATTGGCCCAAAAATCGCTTAGGTAGGTATGGCATTGGTGCGCATCCTGGTGGATGGATACAGCCTGCTTCATAGTTGGCCGGAGCTGGCGCCCGGGAAGGCGCGTCATTCGCCGGCGGCACGGGACGAGCTAATCCATGTGCTAACGCGCTATCAGGACGCATGCGGAACGCCGGTAACAGTGATTTTTGACGGAGCGGGCAGCAAGCGTGGGCGGCCCGAAGCGGAGAGTGAGCCATCGGTGGAAGTGCTGTATTCGCGGGCAGGGCAGACGGCAGACCAGATGATCGAGCGCGCGACGCACCGGTTTAAGGAATACGGCGAAGTGCTGGTGGTGACGGACGATTTTGCCGAGCGAGACACGGTGATGTCCCTCGGGGGCATGGTTGCGAGCTGCCTCGGGTTCATCCAGAGCATGGAGAGCGCGCTGGCGGACCTGCAACGGGAATTGAAAAACTATAACCGGAAAGAGCAACGACGGTTTAAGAACGGACGCTGAATATGAAGTATCGCCTTGTGCTGGCACTATGGATGGTCCTGGCAACGGCAATGGCCGCTCCGCAGCCCACGAAGCCGGCGAAGCCGCCAAAGCCCGATGGGAACCGTTATCTTTTCATCCTCGAAACTTCCGGCGGCATGATGCGGCTGGAGCACGGAGGGCGGCAGGCAATCTTCGATCTCATTTATTCTGGTGTTGATGGCCGCATGCGGCGCGGTGACACGTACGGAATCTGGCCGTTTAACGAGCAGATTTTTTCGGGACTGGTGCCGATGCAAACGTGGGACCCGCAAAAGCGGCTCGAACAAGCCAGCGCCGTCGGGCGTTATCTTCGCACGCACAAGTACGAAAAGGAGGGCAACTTCGAATTGCTCATGAAACAAATCCATGCGGTCGTGCGCGGCGCGAAGGACGTTAATATTTTTGTGGTGACCGATGGGAACACGCCGTTTGCGGGAACGGCTTTCGATCAAGTGATCAACGCCGGGTTTGGAACAAACCGCATGCAGGTCCAGGTCGCAAAGAAGCCACTGGTGGTTACGCTCGTCGCCCGGCAGGGCGTGTTCACTGCCGCGTCGGTGACGGCAGCCGGGGACAAAATCGAATTGGCCGAACTGGCGCCGGTTACGAACGCGGTGCCCGAAGTCGCTGAAGCTCCGGCCGCAACTGCACCGTCTGGCAAGCCGTCGGGGCAAGTGGTCGCTCAAAGCGATGTCGAAGCAGAACCGAAAACGGCGCGAACGGCCAATGCGCCTGTCATCGACATGTCGCGGGCTTTGATCATGCGAGGGCCGAAGGTGACCAATCCGGTTCCCGCGACTGTTGCCGCGACGCCCGTTGCAACGGTGACGAACGTGGCACAAGCGACGTCGACAAATGAAGCGCTTCAAGTCGTGACAGTGGCGCCTGCTCCGACGGCGCCGACTAACGAAGCGCGCGTCGCCGCGACTGCACCAGCCCCGTCTGCGCCGGCCACTGAAGTCCGTGCTGC
>Ga0105340_1001147_pt1 | contig 12047 bp, 24 predicted proteins | sample EasRivMeERMLT700_FD_89676 | JGI IMG/M metagenome (GOLD analysis project Ga0105340, IMG submission 89676) | Soil microbial communities from meander-bound floodplain in the East River, Colorado, USA - East River MetaG ERMLT700 | ecosystem: Environmental > Terrestrial > Soil > Floodplain | place... | reverse complement strand
CTATGATTAGGGAGGTCTGGGTAAGGGAAGATACCTGGCAAGGGAACTCGCAACAGGTGGTGGATAGGATTGGTCCGGAGTTTTAATCCTAAGGAGAACAGGATGGCAATGAAGATCAGCGCGGCTACACTGGCAAGGATGAAACAACAGAACTTGGTTTCAGCGGAGAACATGGCATTCTATCTATCCGTTGGCCGACCGGGTTACGCATTCGACTATTTTGCAGTCTGGTGTAAGAATAACCAATGGTTTCGACAGTTGGAAACTGGAACCAGTGATGGCTGGAATCTGGAAGTTCTGGAAGTAACTTCGACGATGGTAGCAACCTGGAATAAAGGGAAACAGTAAGATGGAACCGATACTTACATTCGCTTCGGAACTTCAACGGTTGGAATGGCAATACAATGTGCATTCCAGCGTAAGTGCATTCGCTCAGGCAATGGAATGTGAACGGCTGATGCGTTTCGCAGCAAACAAGGGAGATGCAGTTCAATCCCTGAGGAAACAAAGGATGGAAGATATGATTCAACTCGCTGCACTTTTGGAAAGGGAGGGAAGATAGTTATGGCAGACACAAGGAAAGTGAAACTCTCCAGCACTGGGAAAGCACTGGCGTTTCGGTACTGGAAGATGCGTCGGGGAGTGGAATACACCGCGGAGGAAATGAAGGTATCAGTTACCGCGATCAGGTTGTATTTCACAATGCAAGATCAGAAGTTTTACGATCGCAATGAGTTCTGGCCGTGGGAGTATTATGACGGTCAGCTGTAAGATTCTGTTATTAGAGGGTAGGAGGACTACCCTACTGTGACAGTGTGAAGCTGTGAAATCGTGCGGGAGGGGTCCCAAAACAGGCCCCTCTCCCACGTTACTAACAGTCCCCCACTACTAAGGAGTCCACTAGATAGCCTACCCTCTCAGACAGTTCTATATCTATATATCTTCTTCTTCTTATTTATATATAGATATAGATCTATTATTTAGAACTTTTTTTAATCTGGTAAATACGTATTGAAGGGAATTAGGAAGGAGGGAGACTAACAAGAGGATACTATTAAGACCGGGAGGACTACCCCAAGACACGGGTGAGGGGCTGTTTTCACAGCTTCACACCTTCACAATAGGGTAGTTTCTCAGTGTCTATCTATCGTTCATTTGTTACCCTGTCAACCTGTCAACCCAATCCGGTCGACCGGATTACCAAAGAAAGGAAATAAAGAATGGATATCTACCAAGTAGGTTTCTTCCTTGGGAGGAAGCAAGTGCATAAGATGTACGTTTCGGCGTACACAATGGTTGGCGCGGTGAATATCGCAACTGCCAGATGCACTCTGCCAGCCAATGAGAAGTTTAACAAGATTGTTGTTGTCAAGTGCAGTATCATCCATGAGGAGACTAAGTAATGAGGAAGAAACCAGTAGCAGCAAAGCCGGGAGTGGATACAGTGGTCAGGGAGATTCCCGCGCCACTGATCTTTACCATGCCAGAAACGCAATCAACAACTTCCTACGTTGTAGCTTCCAAACTGGTGGAAGTCTATTACCGTGGGAACTTCGTTGCTGCATTCCCTTGGTGGAATCAGGCGATTGATTACATCAGGATGCTGGAACAACCGATCGCGGTAGAGAAGATTCTGGCTGCGATAGATGCGGCAACAGATGAAACAATCTGGAGTTGCTATCAGCTTCAGACGATTAACCTGGTGGAAAAAGTGAATTACAGCGGTTCCACTAGCATGATGGCCTACGGTGTAAGGAGAGACAATCTGATCGCCCATGTTGATACTAGTAGTCAACTCTGGGAACGGCAATTGTTTCTCCGGAGACTGGCGATACAGGATCAGGGCAGGGTGTGGGATATTTGGAAACATTCCCAGTATCAGATGTAAGCAACAGGTCGCGAGCGCAGCGTGGCAGGAATCTACCAATTACCAAGTGATAAATTGAAATCACTAATAGTAGAATCCTGTTATCGGCAGCAGAAAGTGCTTGACAGGCTCCCCCGAGGGTGGTATTCTTGGGGGATAACCTGGAAACACCGAGTAGTTAGTGTGGCCCCGCAGTTAACCCAATTGGAGAACTAACACAAATGGAAATCTACACCGCAGCAGGTTGGAAGGTAGTTGGTGGCGACAAGTTCACGGAAGTTCCAGAGTTCCCCGCGGCACACATTGCGAATGTTTCCGCATTCGTTCGCAGCAGGAACAATCCGACAATGACTACCGGATGGAATACCAAGTTCCTCCACGAAGATCCCCCTCTGATTCTGGAAGTGGAACTCCGGAAACATATCAATCCTCCGCAGACTCCAGTGCTGGATTGGCCGTATCAGGATGTTCCGGGAACTTACCGCGAGTCCCTGTGATGGCAATAGACCACAATGATCCGCATATCCGGGAACTCCGGATTCGTAGACTGGCTCGCCAATTCGCCAATCAGGTTAAAGTATCTAACATGGCGATGAAGATACCGGATGAAGTTATCGACCAACTGAAGGATGGGGAGGAACAGAAGTTCGTAGAGTTCCTTGGTCTGTTCGGTCTGGTGCGTAACTCCCGTGGGACACACTGGGAGGAAAATCGGGGCAGGTTCGGATGAGGAATCTAGTTGTATGTTTCCTAGCAGGTTGCATCTTGGGAGTAATCATCCCAAGTTGTTTAAACCTGTTGGACACACAACCTGGCGAACCAACTCGCAAGAGAAACAAACAAATGGCAGAGTCCCCGCAAGGGGATTTTTCCATTCCAGAACTTGATTGGCAATGCACCAAGTGGAGGAAGAAATGGCCGACAAAGTAACAGCACAACCTACGATAACAAAAGAGGAGTTCCGTCAAAAGATGGAATTCTTTTTCCAGTGGGCCAGTGATAGACCTAGATCTGAGGAGTTCTGGTGGCTCAGTCTGGAAGATTTCGCTGGACAAAGGTATTCCCAAGAAATGCGTGCTAGATTGGAGAATGATCCGAAATGAAACATTACTGGGTAGAACCGATTTGCCAAGCTCTGGTGAGTGGTAACTTTCATCAGATTCGCCGTGCATTGCATACTCCGCAAGGTTACTGCTGTTTGGGAGTTACCTGCGAAGTGGTACTGAAAGATGATTTGATTAACCTGATTCCGTGGAATGCTACGGAACGATCGGTGGAACTGGAACCTTTCTCCTGTTTCGAGTTGCATGGAGAAGCATTTGGACTTCCAGTGGAAGTGCAGAAAGAGATTGGATTTCTTTCCTCCAGTGGAAGGTTTGATCTGGGGATTGGAATGCGAGGAACTGCGAGATGTAACACAAGTCTCACAGATTTGAACGATGAAGGATTCACTTTCGCACAGATTGCGGATGTGATTCGATATTTCTGGAAGGAACTCTGAAATGGTAACAACAGAATCGAAAGACAGTATTTACAATCGCGCGGTAATCAGGAATCTCCGTCGCCGGTGGCCTACGGAACTGTCAAGATTCACTGATATGGAACTGTTGAATGAATATGGACAGTTCATGATGTCAGATTACAGCGGCGATAATGATGCAAGGTTCCTGGAATGGGTTGGCGCAGATGAATGATCCTAAGGACGATCGAGATTTTCAATCCACCTTGGAAACTATCATTCGTGGATTGGCAGAAGATCCTGAACTTGTTGTTCGCTTGATGCGAGAAGTTCAGAATCCACAAAACAATGATCGCCTGTGGGGACAGGGAATGTTACCTGGAGAGTCCCCAAAGGAACTAATCGCCCGAGTAATTACCCTTGCCAAGAATACTGGCAGGTTTATCATCTGCGACAAGTCGAAAGATACTGTCGAATCGAAGATAGAAGTTCACCGCGAAATCATCCAGAAACTCCGGGAAAATCCAGCATGGTTTTTTGCGTTGTATGCCCTGTTTTCTAACTTCGCAGAGTATATGTTGCGGAACGGTGAAGGGAACGAGAAACTGGATGCTGCGGAAATGGTAGTACTGGATATTGAAATCTGGCGATACATCCAGTACCAGTTCGATCTTATGATTATCGTTGGAGGAAAACCCAAGTGACCAAAGCTGAGTTGATTGTTGCTCTGGCAGACTTTCCTGATGATGCGGTAATGGCAATTGAAACCGTAGAATACTTCCCATCAGGAAAGACGAAGTTTCTTACTCAACCCTTGTTGCTGGTTTACACTCTCCAGCCACACAAGAATCAATTGAATCTTTGCGGAGGGCCTGAACAGTGAGTCAAATCATCTGCCGCATCAGCGGTGAGATACTTTACAAATCCGATCTTCTTCTTGGCTTTGATTTGCAGAATGTCCATCCAGTTTTTCAAGCCAAGAAATCTATCATCCTGACTCCGCAATGGATCTTCAGATTCACGGACGCACGTAGTCTCGCGGAGAAGAAACTGTACTATCTGGCCGTGCTGAACAGTATGGACCTGATTACCTGGAAACATCCAGCCTATCCGGATCTTCAGACAATTGAGTTCGGAATGATGCAAGCAATGAGTATGGCTTGCTGGATTGATTACGCCAAGTATGGAATCAGAGACAGGATTCAATTCCCGGAGTATGTGGTTGACCGGGAGAATTACCAGTTGCTAGAATTACCAGTCTGGTTAGATCGACTGGGCGAGATTCGTGCGTATTACTTGGCACGAGACCGGGAGGACAACCGCAAACGGGAGATAAATGAACAAAGCCAGAAGATTGAGAATGAGTTCCGAGCAGCAGGATTCATTGGTCAAGCGTTTACACTCCCACTCGCAAGATGGGCGTTGGAAGTTGCGGATTGTCCAGAGGAGAAGTACCGCAGATGGCTCGATATCTTGCAAACTCCGCTTAACGAAGCATGGACTTTTAGTTCAGACGCGGAGAAGAATGAACTGAAGGAAATTCATGAGTTCCTTCAAGAGAAACTTCCGGTAACTAACGATCAGTGTTTAGCAGTTCTGGTTCAAATGAGGAAACTCCGGGAAGCAAGCAAGTGGGGATACTCTGAAGATGGGGAGGAAGATGGGGAGGATGGGGAGGAGGATGGAGATAACGAAGGAGCGAAAGTTCCTAAGACTCCGCGGCCTAAACCTCCAAGCTACCAGATTCTTCAGGAGGATGTGATGAATCCGGAGAATTATGAAATCCCTCCGGAGCCACAGTTCAAAGACTATGTGAAACCTTCGGAATACTACGGTGCGAAAGCATTGTGGGATCTTCTGGTGAAAGAGTTGAAAGGAGGACGCCGTGGAAACTGGAAACAATTCTAAACCTGATATTCCTGTAGCTCCTGATCCTGAGGATCATACAGACTTTATCACAACCTACAAACCAGTAGCAGGTTGGAAAGCAATTCATATGTGGTGGAATGCCCATGAAGATCATGTTCCCGGTGGTTTCTGGGAACCTTGGGCCACCAGTCCATTTGCTTTCAAGTCCAAAGCTGCTGCGGAATTGTACGCAAGAGACTGGGCAACAGATGAAGAATGCAGATATGTTCCTAATACAACGGAGAATTGAATCATGGCACGTAAAATTGCGTTTACACCAAAGAATGTGTTGACTCTTGCTTCCCAGTTGATGGAAGGAAAGAGATACAACAAGTTTGTTCTCGATCTGGATTTCTTTCACAAGGTTCAGTACCTGGAAATGAGCTACCTGGAGGAGACTTCCCGGTATTACCAGATGGATACAAAGGAACGAGGAATGCACTTGTATTTCCTCACACTGTGCGAGATTTCCCAAGGCTGGACACACAAGGAATAATCATGCCAACCTTCCGGATTTACGAAGTTACCGCCGTCTTTGATGATGGCGCATTCGCCACAGTGCCAATCAATTGCAGCAATTCAATTGAGGCAATTAAGGCACTTCTCTCCAGTAACCCTGTGATTGAGAAAGTTGGTCCCAATGTAGGGAAGGGACACAGGGAGATTGTGCAAGTAGTTTGCAAACCACAGGAGTTCCGGGCATGAAACTGGCTAAATATCTTGTCGAGAGATTGAAGTTACGGATGGAGAGTGGCAGATTCCCGCGCATTTTCCATGCTACCAATGGAACTTGGTACTCTACTGCTACTGGACAAGGTTGCGCCAACTTGGAAGTTGACTGGGAAGCTCTCCAGAAAGCAATGGATGAGTTCGAACAGGAGTTCCAGACAGTTAAGGGAGCACCGGAGAAAGCTCTGGCAATTGCCAAATTGATGGAAGGAGATTGAATGAAACAACTTACCGTAGCAGAATTGGTGTCTTTCCTGTTAACTCAGGATCAACGACTGTCAGTTGCGTACCAGAGATACAGCGAACATTGTTTGCTGGAAACCAGTGGGATTGAAGTTAAGATACTGGCAGTTCCACGGGAGGATGGATGGGTCCACGATAGGTGGGCAGGTTACCCGAATCAGGAAACTCAACAGTATCTGGTCTTTCCTGGAAACTGAGATGAATCAAACTCTTTCCGATAAACTTGCAGCCCTGAACATTACGGATATCCTTGCCGGAGTTCAGGTTAAACGGCAGGAACAACTCGCCAAGTTGTTGAATCCTCCAACCAAGGAACCACCTGTACCTGTCGCGCCAGTTAACGGTGCGGAGGTGAAGCTGGTAATGGTAGAGGAAGCATCAATTATTGTTCTTCCTGAAGGTGCTTTAGATACCTGGGAGAACGAGGGAGGGTTCCAATTCATTCCAATCCAGCATGATCCTGCGGACTGGAGAGAAGATGGACATGATGATGTGAAGGAACCGCCTCTGCCGGAGGAACTGGTAACTCCCCGCAATCTTCCTGTTGCCAGAATTAAACTGAGTGATGAACAGTCCAGTGCGACGGATGCAATGTTAGCAGGACGTTCCTTCTGTTTGATTGGTAAGGCAGGAACAGGAAAAACTACCTGTGTGAAAGAAGGTATCTGGATGATGGAATCCAGTCACACTTTGGCTCCCATGCACGACACAGATGGACACAAGTATCTGATCCCAGGAAGTTTGGGAGTTGTCTGTGTTGCTTTCACTAACCGAGCGATTAACAACATTTCGAAAGCGTTTGATCTGGGCAACACTCGGATCAACTTCATGACCATTCACAAGTTGCTTGAATACATCAGGGAAGATTACAGCTATGAAGATCCAGAATCTGGAGAGTTACGAAGTTCCAGCCGATTTGTCCCTTCTCGTACAGAACTTAGAAAACTCCCTAGAGGACTTCTCAGAATATATATTGAAGAATCCTCAATGGTTGCAATTGAACTGCATCAAAAACTCAAAGCAGCTTGCCATTCTCATACTCAGTTCGTCTATCTCGGTGACTTACAACAACTTCCACCCCCATATGGCGAGGGAATACTGGGATATAAACTCAACGAACTCCCTTGCATAGAACTGACTAAGATTTACAGACAGGCTGCGGAGAATCCGATTATCGCACTGGCATGGGCCATATCCCGCGGCGAGAATCTTACCAAGCAAGTCTTGCAAGAACGGTACGGTCACTACACCGGACTGGATGATCCGATCAGGATTACATTCTTTGACAAGAAGATAGCAGCGGACATGGCTGCGATTGTCATGGGCAAATTCTTTTGCAAACTAATTGACCGGAAGATTTTTGATCCGATCGCAGATATTATCTTGGTGCCGTTCAACGGTGGGAAGAAGAATAAGAAAGGGGAAGGTCAGCTAGGTTCAGATGAACTTAACAGGGCGATTGCACAACATATCTCCATGCGAGATGGGAAGGAGACACATGAAATCATTGCCGGATTCCAGAAACATTATTACGCGGTGGGCGACAAGGTTCTTTACAATAAGAAAGAAGGAATCATCACCGCAATCAACAAGAATGGAAAGTATATTGGCAAAGCTCCTCTTCCTCCTTCTGTTGACTTACACCGGGATGGAACCTATCATACAAAGTCTGCATCAGGTGCTACTATCTCTCCTGAGCAAATGAGTGAGGAGGATGTAGATAAGTTTCTGCTGGCAATTATGGACAATCCGGATGATGATGTAAGCAATCAAGCCAGCCACATTGTCCATGTGAAACTCATTGATGAACAGATGGAGGATGGAAGTCATGAGACTGAGGTTGTTACCAGAGGGGAATATGCGAATCTCTTGCTGGCCTATGCTATTACAATTCATAAGGCACAAGGTTCTGAGTGGCGCAAAGTTTTCCTTCTGTTGCACAACTCTCATTTTACTGTTAATCGAGAGATGCTGTACACTTCGGTAACTCGCGCCAGTCAACAACTGTTCATAATGTGCGAGGCAGATTCCTTTTCGCGGGGAATCTCCAAGCAACGAATCCCAGGGATTAACATACAGGAGAAAATCTTATGGTTTAAAAACAAGATTGATGAACTGCGGAGGAAAGTTGCAGCAGCAAAGGCAGCTAAGAAAACACTCCAGGTTCTGGATGAAGATGAAGGAGAAGATGCCTAGGGTAGAAAGTCATTCCTGTTAACAGCCTCCGAAAGAGCTTGACAACCCTTAAAGGGGCTGTTATCATGGTTACACTTGCCGCACCGCTGAGTCAGGGAGACCGGCAAGCTGGTAACAAAGTGCTGTTCCTAACGTAGTACAACTGGAGAATCAAATCATGCAAGAAGTTAAGCGCAAGTTCAATTTCCGCAAAACCAAAGACGAAACCACTGGCAAGGAAATCCCTGCTGCGGAACCGATCGAAGCAACTCTGCAACTCTTGACGCTGGAAGATGTTATCCGGCTGTTGCAAGGTCAGGATCCGAAGGTGCTGGAAATGATCGTTGATACTCTCAACGCTCCCAGTATCAGCTACTATCGGGAACTGATCGAGGACATGGGAGTTGAGAACGTCCGCAAGGATGGAATCCCACCGGAGAAATACAGTTTCGAAGCCATCGCAGCTCTGCCGCCAGCTTCCAAGTCGATGTTTGACGAAGAAACCTGGAATGCTTTCAAGGCAGATTACATCCAAGTTATCATGGCGAAGGGTGGCGTGGATGAAAACCGTGCGAAGGTTGGTGCGGAGATTCTGGCAACTCGTTTGAATCGCGTGAAGGGAAACCTTACCGCGCTGGAACAGTTCCGGGATCGTCTGAATACCTGGTTCGGTAACACGGAGAAGAAGGATGATATGCTGAAGGTGTTTCAGTATCTCATCGGTCGTTGCGAAGGTTTCATCGCGGCGAATCAGCCCGAGACTGTGCTGGCAAGTTTCTAAGACTGCCATTGGCAGCGTTCCGCCGGACTGGCTGATAGGAAGATGCTGGTACTAGTTAGATCACAATACAGCGGAATTGCCCAGCTAGTCACGATCTGCGAAATGGGACACTCGAAAGGGTGTCCTTTTTTTTATCCAGATTTCGGAAGTTAGTAACTCGGAGAGATTAGTTTTGTGTCAAACCAGTATGATGAAATTATCCTGCGGCTTATTGACGGTGAGACTGTCAACCTGGAGTTTCAATCAGTGGAGGATAGGAACAAGTTTCGGTTCTCCATTTACCAAGCTAAGAAAAGGTTCGAGGAGATTGTGATAATGATGGACCCTGTGTATGTAATCAAGGGACTTCAGTTTCAAGTGGACAAGGAGAACCCTGCCAAGGTTTCCATGTTCTGCTATGACATTCAATCTCGGAAGATCCAATTTAAGATACTGTGACCCAGAGAGATGATCCCTCATGTTCAGAAAGAAGATAGTCCAACTCAAGAAACGAAAGAAGAAGTCGGCGGAAAGGATCGCGGCGGAAAGAAAGTGGACGGAAGAAGTCAAGAAGCCAGAGGAACCAAGCGGATTTATCAACCTATCTGGGAAGAAGTGCTCCGGAGAGTCGGTGATAATAACTTTGCCCCAGTTAAAGTGCGGATTCCAGAACTCAGTGATGAGGTTTTTGTGCGTATCCGCAAAGCATTTTGGAAGGAACGTGATTTGGCTGCGGAGGAAATTAAGAAGCGTTGGAGAGCCAAGGTAGTTCGGGATAAAGATGACCCGAATATTATCCATTTCAGTGTGATTGAACGAATCGAAGGGATGATTTGATGAACAGGAAAAAGGCAAAGTTGTTGAGGAAAGTAGTGAAGGGTAATCCGGTGGGGACGGTAGATGAGTGTGTCAAGACCACGGTTATCAAGACTCCGGAAGGTGAGAAGATTGGAGAACGTAGGCACATGATGACAGCTTATCCTCTGAAGTCTTGGCGCAGGAATTATCAAAATGCCAAAGGATTGCTGAAGCAAGAGAGGAAGATCAAGGGATGATTACCACGGAACAGATACAACTTAGGTTGTCCACTCTGTCCGGGCTGATGGAAGCTAAGTCCCCCGGATATGTCTCCGAGTTGGATACCATCAGGAACCTTCTCCATCGGGACCCGGAACAGTTAGCTTTGCTTGATCCGGAGAAGGATCTTTCTGTTCTGTTCGCTGCTATGGGAATGTATCGGCAGATAGAGATTCCGGAAGCGGCGAAGAAGAAGGAGAAATCCAAGCTGATACCGAAGGATAAGGTTATCGGTACGGATGACTTCTAATGAAGCACACTGAGTTGGTTCAATGTCATATAGTTCTGAAGGTTATGGACTGGACATATGATTTGCAGACTACAGACTCTCCTTTCCTGCGGTTGATCCAACTTGCGGAACTACTTAAGGTTCCAGCGGTTAGTCACTCTTTGTCACTTGGCAGACTGGGACTTCTCCCGCGATTTCTAATCAAGACAACAGACTCCGCTAGTCTGTGGCCCCAGCAGTATCTGAACTGGTGCGATCAAATTGATTATCTTCTCCTAGGACTCAGTAATGAACAATACAACTTTGTTATCTCCCGCCGCACAAAGAGCACTAGCGGCTTTATCTGGGACTTCCCGATCAGATCCAACGACGAAAGCAGATGTAGCAGAGATGCTGTTATCGCCGGTTATCCAGAAGAAACAAATTACGGAGGCGATCACTGGGACATTCCCAGTTCTCCCGACCATCAAAGATAAACAGGTCTGGTTGCTGAAGCAACTGAGTTACAGTAATGGCCTGGACTTGCATCGCTGTCCTAAGAAGATGCAGATTCATAAGTTGGGTGGAAGTGTGGATGAGGAAGAAGAAGATAACGTAGACTTTGCATTTGGACACAGCCTAGCAGCTGGAGTTCAGACTCTGTTTATCCCAGGTAAGACCAAAGAAGATGCGCAACTTGCGGCATTCATGGCATGGGATGTTCCTCTGGATGCAAGCAAAGATAGGAAGAAAAAGAGTTTCTGGTATGTGTTGCGAGCAATTGATTTGGCGGTTCATCTGGTGGCGGAGATTCAGAATGAAGGTTGGGTAATTGCCAACTTCAACGGTGTGCCCGGAATTGAATACAGCTTAACGATTCACTTACCGGATGGTTTCCGTTACAATGCACATATCGACCTGATCTTGTTTCACCCGGTCTACCAGAAGTACCGGATCATTGAAATCAAGACCTCAGGATTCTCGATTATTCATGAGGCAATGTACCAGAACTCCTCCCAGGCACTGAGCTATTCCATCGGACTGGATTACCTTGTCAAGCATCAGACAACTTACGATGTTTTGTATATCGTTTACAGCTGTCCTGAGATGGAGTTCACTCAGCTTCCGTTCAGTAAATCCAACTTGGTAAAGGTAGAATGGATAAGGGACATCTTGTATGACTGCGAAACGATCAAGGGTTTTATTAAAGCAAACTATTTCCCTAAACGGGGAGAAGCTTGTTACGATTTCTTCCGTCCTTGTCCCTATTTCGGAGGGTGTGGATATGCCGATTCATATCTTGGCATTGATCGACCGGAGATTCTGGACCGGCTCATTGCGGCGGAAGTTAAAAACCAGAAGATAGATCGGCATAACAAGCGAGGGTATGACATTGAGATTCAACTGATCGACTTGATTCAAGACAAGCTGCTTATGTTGGATGCAGCTAACCGAGGAGCACGCTGAAATGGTAGCACTTGCAGACATTGATGCAACGTTGGCCCCGAAAAAGATTCTTCTTTACGGAATGTCCAAAACAGGAAAGACTTTCCAGGCAATGAAGCTGGCGGAACATGGGTACATCATCCATTACATCGGTGGAGAGAACGGACACATTGTT
>Ga0105340_1001145_pt1 | contig 12071 bp, 10 predicted proteins | sample EasRivMeERMLT700_FD_89676 | JGI IMG/M metagenome (GOLD analysis project Ga0105340, IMG submission 89676) | Soil microbial communities from meander-bound floodplain in the East River, Colorado, USA - East River MetaG ERMLT700 | ecosystem: Environmental > Terrestrial > Soil > Floodplain | place... | reverse complement strand
CTCCGTCATGCTCGACCAGATGAGTTCGTGTTTTTGGAACGAACTTCATCCGCGGTTGAATGATGCCGGCGTCCGCCTGCTCAGAATGTCTGAAATGTCGGTGAAGGACAGAAAGGTTCTTTCAGCTTTCTTCGCCAATGAAATCTTTCCCGTTCTCACACCCCTGGCGTTTGATCCTGGCCACCCCTTCCCGTACATCTCAAACCTGAGCCTCAACCTTGCGGTGGTTGTAACTGACAGGAAAGGGGAGGAACGGTTCGCTCGTGTCAAAATTCCTGATGTGCTCCCGCGATTTATCGAGATTCCCGGAGATGAGTCATCTCCTGCGTCATTCCGTTTCGTCTGGCTCGAGGACCTTGTCCGTGAAAATCTCGGACTTCTCTTCCCGGGAATGGTGGTGAAGGAGTCGTATGTCTTCCGGGTAACCCGCAACGCGGATGTGGAAATCGAAGAGGATGAAGCAGGCGACCTGATCAGTACCATTGCCGAGTCTCTCAGAATGCGCCGGTATGGCTCCGTCGTGCGAGTCGGGATGGAAATCGACACGCCATCCCGCATCAAGGATATCCTGATTGAGAATCTGGAGATTACTCAGGATGACGTCTACGACCTGAAACCTCCGTTGGGATTGGGTCACCTGATGGAACTATTGAAGCTTCCCAGGCCGGATCTGAAGGATCCGCCATTTACCCCGAGGTCATTGATTCTGGATGAGGAGACCGAAGAAATCTTCGGCCTGATACGGCGTGGTGATCAGATCCTGCATCATCCGTATGATTCCTTTGCACCAGTTGTCCAGTTTATCCGCGCTGCCTCACAGGACCCCGCAGTACTGGCGATCAAGCAGACACTCTACAGGATTGGCAAGGAGTCACCGCTCATTCCGCTCCTCATCGAGGCGGCCGAAAACGGAAAGCAGGTTGCTGTTCTGGTTGAGCTCAAGGCTCGTTTTGACGAGGAGAACAACATCATCTGGGCGCGCAAGCTGGAGCGGGCGGGCGTTCATGTGGTGTATGGTCTGGTTGGCCTCAAGACCCATGGCAAGATGGCGATGGTGATCCGGAAGGAGTATGACGGACTCAAGAGGTACGTTCATCTCGGGACGGGAAATTATAACCAGATAACAGCAAGGGTCTACACGGATCTCGGGTATATGACATGCCGGGAGGACATTGCGACCGACGTGTCAGAGGTCTTCAATTATCTCACCGGTTATTCAAAGCGTGACTCCTATGCGCGACTAAATGTGGCACCGGTGAACCTCCGGAAGAAGGTGATGGAACTGATCGCTCGTGAGGTCGATCATGCGAAGAATGGCCGTGAAGGTCGGATGATCCTGAAAATGAACGCATTGACAGATGTGAAGACGATGGAAGCCCTCTATGAAGCGTCCAATGCCGGCGTGAAGATCGATATGATCATCCGGGGGATCTGCTCACTTCGCCCCGGGGTGAAGGGGATGAGTGAGAACATCAGGGTGACCAGCATTGTCGGTCGGTTTCTGGAGCATAGCCGGGTCTTCTATTTTGCAAACGGGGGAGAGGCCGACCTTTACCTGAGCAGCGCCGATCTGATGGGACGAAACCTTGATCATCGCGTAGAGCTGATGTTTCCCATAACAGACCCCGACCTCGCAGCCTCTATAAAGAAAGAGGTTCTCGACACAGCCCTCCACGATACAGTGGGAGCCCGGTTGCTCGACGCAGACGGAAAATACACCCGCGTTGGCTTGATGAATGGATCGGAACGATTGGACAGCCAGGCCGTCATACTGCAATCAAGGATGAAGCCCTTGGAACCGAAGCGAGCAGTTCCAAAGGAAAGTGTGTGATGCGGCTTCAAAGAGCTTAACCACGACATATTCGTCTGTAAACGCGAAGGGCGCCTCGCGGCGCCCTTCGCAGTTGTCATCCCCTCTCCAGATACCACTCTTACTTCAACAGGACCATCTTCTTTGTTTCCGAGAATTGTCCTGCCTGGACTCTGTAGAAGTACACCCCGGAGGCAATCCCCCTGCCATTATTGACTGCCTTCGTATCAAAGGTAACTTCATAGTTGCCTGCTTGTGCGAGGCCGCTGGCCAGTGTTGCGACTTCACGACCGGTGATGTCATAGACTTTAAGTGAAAGCTCAGCATCGATCGGGAGGGAATACCGGATAACCGTTGATGGATTGAACGGGTTCGGGTAGTTCTGCTCGAGCGCGAACGACGTTGGTGTTGTCTCATCAACCTGGTGAGAGTTGAACCCGACGCCTGTTTCCTTGAGCCACAGCTGGGAGATTGTGGCAGTTCCCTCGCCGCGCCTGTTGACAGAAATCAGGATCTCACCATCAGCATAGCTTTCTTTTGGGATGGTCAGGTATCCCGTCAAAGACGGTGTGGATGTCACCGAAATCGGTTCATGCAACGCGGTACCGTCCACGAACAGATCCTGCAATCTCGGCTTTCCATCCTGCGCGGCATACTCGGCCGCAACCTGGTACTCGCTCTCGGGGTTCAGCCCTTCGAACCTGTACTGGACCGATGTTGCATGCTCGTTCACCGTTTGAGAGGGTGTTGCCCCCCACTGAACGGCGCTCCCCTGAACGAGCATTGCATCATCGAGAGCATAGTTGCTTCCACAGTTTTGCCAGTAGTACAGCGGCAAATAGAATTCTGTCTGAGACACAGTTGTTTCTTCCCGGTACGGGGATGTTCCCTCTATTTCAATCCGGTATGATCCGGGTTTTACCTGTCCCCCGGCGTCAGATCTCCTGTCCCACGCGACCGATTTTCTTCCTGAAGCCATCCAGCCCGAATGGACTGTCCTGACGAGCTGATTGTCTGTGTCGAACACTTTGATATTCACATTACCAAAATCTGTAAGGATGAAAGACGAGTATAGAGTGCTCAAATGTGTATCCGGAAGTAAGCGGATGTCCCGCAATGCCAGGCCCAGCATCCTGCGTTGTGCTCCTGACGTCTCGCTCCATCGCTCGACAGCGAAAACCTGATCGAACCCGGCCCAGTATGTTCCTTCCCCATCGATGGTGATCCTGCCGAACGGGATATCCAGAGCACCGGGGGCATCAAGGACATCATTACTCCTGTCGGAGTCGAGGTACGTGAGTTCCGCCGTATATTTCAGGATCTGCGCTTCAGTGCTCTCGATGACGTACAGATTGCCGAAGTGATCGGTCTCAATGTTCTGGAAATACTGACGTACGGTTCCCTTGATCTCGCTCATCAATGAGAGAGAGGTTCCCTGATCCTGAAACACCTGAATGCGTGTTCCGGTTTTATCGACCACATAGAGGACGCCCGTATTCGATCCGTTCCACCGACCTGCAGCCAAAGCGGACGGATTGTCGAATCCCTCAATCGTTGCAACCATCGTTGCGCTCCCGGATCCAAGGGCATATTTGACGATATGGTTCTCTGCCGGTTCGGCGACGTACAGAACGTCATCGCTCACATCGAGCGGAGTCCCACCGTCGTTCAGCGCAATATCCCCCGGCTCGGCGAGCCCGGTAATGGAGAACAAAGGCATCAGACTTGCTTCAGATTCCTCACCGACAATCTTTGCGACGGAAATCTTCTGGCTTCCAGTCTCGGAAATGAACACCCGTCCATCCGGGTCTACTGCAATCGCGACCGGGCCAGACACGTCATTGTATGTCTTGATCCAGTGGTTCAGGTTTCCGTAGAGAATCCGATTCCATTCACGGTCAACAACGAACTGAATATAGGTTGATCGTATGAAGGGAGCGGACTGGAGATAATGGATGTTGTAGTATGAGGCCGTTTGTCCGGTAGCGCTCATTAAGGCCCTGTTGAGCATGGAACGCGTCGTTCCCTTGCTCAGTCGCTGTATGCCATGTTCCTGGCTGACCGGGACCTGCACGAAAGAATGACCAACAGAAGGGCCTTCCGATCCGGACTGCACGGGGGCTGTTACATATGTCCCGGCAACTCCGTCGAGGCTTGTAAGTTTCCATTGTCCGGCCGACTTCTGAAACATCATCCGGCTGCTTCCAGTAACGGCTGAAGCAGTAGTTCCTTCGATCTCGACAGCAGTGGTTGCCCCAATGCCTGTCTGGTCCTGAGCTGCGCCAGCGAAGGAGCCAGGGTCGAACCCCGGCGCCGCATGCCTCCGCAAGATCTCCTCTGCCTGCTCTCCCCTCGGCATTCCCTTCAGCAGATCGACGAGCAATTCCACCTGTGCCTTGTCGGAAACGTCGGCCCGGTGTGCTCCCAGGTCTTCAGGTTTTTGTGAAATGCCTGCGAGCAAAACCCGTGTCGCCAGGAAACCCAGCAGCATTGTTGACAGTGTTTTCATTGCATTCTCCCCCTGCTTTTTCCGGTTCGATGATGCATGCTAGATCGCAAATTTCAGACTTGCCTGGAGGATATCGGCTGAGAATTCCAGATCGTTGAAGTACCGGAAATAGATGACTTCAACCGATGACGTCCGAAGGAACTCAAAGTTAGGGCTTGAATCTGCAAGTCCTTTGAACAAATACTGAAGACTGAAACCGGCGTTGTTCGATGAGAAGGGTTTCAGCTTGTAGTCGGCTGTCCGGAATGAATCCTCCAGGTATTGCTGTCCTGAATAGCGCTCTTTCCAGAAATACGCCCCTGTCTGTGTGTAATAGCGATAGTCGATTCCAAGAATAAGATCCTTGAACAAATACTTGTTCAGTCGGATTTCAGCCGTGTGAGAATGCACTGACCAATCGTCAAAGTAATACCTGTAGCTGCCGATCAATGACGCCTGGATCCCGGGGATCATCTGGCTGATTGTGCCCGTAGCAGCCTGACGGGTTCTCGCCGATGGGTGCAGTTCATCTGTCTGAACAGATACCCCGTTTGCGTCACGCACTGTAACCATTCGGTAAGGGTCGCTCTGGAAGCTGCTGAGATCGTTGTAATCGTAAGACAGGTCAAGAACGGTCGTTCGTGACAAGAGCTGGCTCAGACTGGCGACGCCGGCATAGGTTGTTTTCGATCTGTTGAAGACCTCACCACCGTCCAGGAGTTCTCCAACCTCGTCTGCGTTGTATTGTCCACGGAGGGTCAGTGTCGCGTTCTTTGCAAACAGGTCCTGAGAAAACGTCCCGATGAGCGCGTTGCCGACATAGTCGACTTCCTGACTTCTATATCCATTGATTGCGAACGTGGTGTTGAGACCGAGTCCCTGTTCGATCCCAAGGATGATCTGTCCCCGGTTCTTCTCGAAAGGCTCGCTTGCATTTCTCTGTGGCCGTGTTGCTCCTGTGACAGCCGTGACCGGAGGGACCGTGACATGGTCCAGCTCGATATCGAGAAGGAACATGGTCCGGCCGACGACCTCTTTGGCAAGGTTGAAGGCCGTTGTCACAACGCTGTTCTCTCCGCTATCGGAGAAGAAGTATGTTGTGAACCCCATCTGACCATCTCCCGCCATCACGGGGGAAACGGACGCGATGAACATCGCGGGGATCAGCAAGACGGCAACTGTCGTTCTCAGTTTTGTCATGACGAACAGGTTATTCCTCTTTACTTTGCACATCCACAGCCGCCACCAATCCCGAGTGTTCCGCCGATGCTACCTTCCCGGGAAAGGAAGAACTTTTCCGACAGGCTTTGTTTTGCGAACTGACTCTCCCTCTCCATGATCGGATCACCGAGCTGGTCCCGCTCATAGAGCTTCACGCCTGCACAGCCAGTAACCAGACTCAGTGCAACGATGAGAGTGCAGAGTATTGTTTTCGTGAATTTCATGTCATTCATCCACATTATTGGAGTACTGAGTTCCTGCATCGATCCACTCGATGATGCTTAGCAGGTCACGGTTCTCAGACAGGAATGGATCAGGTCGTCCGTACTGATCAAGGCTCCAAATCGCTCTATGATCATAGCTCAGCGGACGGTAGTCCTCATTGTCCGGATCATCCAGTTGTCGGTTGAACATAACCCATGCGAGAGGGCTCTCACGGGCTCCGTCATCCGTTGTGTAGTCGGAAAAATCGCCGTCACCCTCACGGTATCGACCCCCGGTCGTCAGCGAATCATAGACGGACGTGGTTTCTCCCATACCTTCACCAGGAGGAGCCTTGTCTGTCTCTAGATTCTCAAGCCGCAGACCGCCAGCCGGCCCTCCCAGGTTCGCAAAACCATGGCAGGGGAGGCAGCGCTGTTCAAAGGCTGCCTGGACCGTGTTCGCCTTAAAGGGATTGTCACGGTCGAAGAAGTCGACCGTGTCGCTCCTGGCTGCCGAATGAGCAGTAACCAGATCTGCATCATCGAATCCTGCCTCGTACATAATCCCCGTTGCCTTATTGCGAACCTGTGATGACGAGGTGACCTCAAGATCGTTGATCACCTGGTCGCGGTCATGCGAATCGTGACAGCCCGTGCACAACCGCCGCTCGCCCGGCATCACCTGCACCCATGTCATCTGGTTCACCAGCATCATTCCGTTCTCGTCAAGGGTCTGCATGTGAAGCGACGTGTTTGCCGGGACTTCAACGGAGAACGACCCATCCGGCCTGATTGGGGCATAGCCCACGACCCGCTGCTTCTCGAAATCCGTATTTCCGATAGGTCCGCCCTGCTCGTCGAAATCCCGCGGGAGAGGGACTGCTTCCAGGATACGCAGGTAGAGCGCCTGGCCTACGATCCCATCCGTGTTGACAAAATTTCTGTCAGGTCGGAGCTGACCGTCGGTTCGTGCCCGGTCATAGACGTTGCCGTCAAAGAAAATTCCGGTTGTCTGTCCGGATGCCAATGCATTGGTTACATTCGGATCCTGCGGAATCACATTTGGCATTCCACCCGGAACCTCTTCACGCGGCATGACGGGAACCGCGTCATATTCATTCAGCGATGGATTGTTGTAGATCAACCGGACGTTCCCGCCATCTTTGTCCATGACGTAAATGCCATAATCCGAGATCTCTTCCTCACCTTCTTCCATCTCTCCACCGACGGGGATTGGCGACATTGCGAAGAGTAGTTTCTCCTGACGTGATGCCGATGCAGCTTTGTCGACAATCGGATGCGGCGTCTTGTAGAGCGCGCTCGCCGGCTGGCCTGTATTATTGAACGGCGCCGTCGCGGGTGTAATGAATGTCAGATTATCATCAGACTGCGAAATATCGATGATCGCAATCGCCCCGCCTTCAAACGGAGAATTTCGTTCCATGACCGAGCAGACGATTCCGCCGTCGGACAGCTCTCTGGGTTCGAGGAACACCCTGCTTCCACTTTCGCTGGGGGAGTGATTTCCGTACATAACAAACGGGCGGGTTCCGTCGGGATTGATAACGAACAGTGGGAATTTGTTTGGATCTCCAAGATGCTCCCAGCGACTGTAGATGACCTTTCCGCTGGAATGTACCATCGGGTTAGTATCATGACTCTGGTTGAAGGAGACCTGGCGGACGTTTGTCAGACTTCCGTTTGCTGCACGATCCCCGATGTGGAGGAGCGGCGAATCGCGGCGTTCGTATTCGTCAACAATTCCGCTGCGTGTTGAGGTGAACATGATTCTGCCGTCAGGGAGGTAGACGGGATCCATATCTGCACCTTCGACCTGGTCAGTCAGCTGAACCAACCCTGAGCCGTCAGAGTTCATCTCATAGAGTCTCCATCGGGCATTTCGGTTGATCTTCATGGAGAACAGGATCCGTTTTCCATCGAAGGAGACTTCCGGATCAACAGCGGCGCCGTAATCGTCCGGGTCGGAGACTCCGGCTTTTGTATACTGCTCAGTCAGGTTTCGCAGCTCTCCCTGAGGCGAAATCGGTGTAAGAAGGAAGAGGTCCGTACCCGGGAAGTACTCATTCACATTGCTTTCCATCGGGTTCCGACCTTCGTCATCCTGGCTCGGTTCGCTGACGAACACAATGGCCGATGGCCCCGATTTCAAAAGGATGTCATCGGGCGGCGAAGAACCACAGGACATGATTGCCGCAGAAGCGAGGGCAGCTGCTGCGGTGCGAACGTAAGTACTATGCTCCAACCTCATGGATCCCCCCAATTAGTCTTGGTTGTTCAGAAGTAGTACTGCAATCCCAGAGAAAACTGAATATTGTGAGCCACGAAAGGCTCGGCATTGTTGATTTGTTGTGAGAAAATCTGGTCTCTCACGTCATAGCGAAAGCTGAATTGGTCCGAACTCAGGAAGTTTCCGAGGGGGATTCTCTTTCCCAACCCAAGGACTGCGGAGAACGTATTCTGTCCGCCCTGATTGAGCCCTGCAACACCGCCCGTGATGTACGGGATGAGCCCTAATGGATTTGGATCATATGCGAGAACGAACTCATAGGTGTAGAGCGTTTCGGTTTCAAAAACCTGCGCCTGGGAGACCGTCTCCAGGACGTCAGACTGCAAACTGCTGAACCCGAGGGAGGCCTCGACAAACCACCGCCGGCCGGGAAGAAAGTAGCTGTAGCGTCCGGCTACATACGGGTTGGTTCCAAATCCACTTGCCGCGTAGACACCGGCGGAAAGGGATATGCTGTTCTGGTATTGATACTGACTTCGTGCATCGTGAGGCAGCACTTGAATTGCTGCGAGCAGCACGAATGCCAGGAGGAATGGGTGAGCTTTCAACCGTGACATCCTTCAGGTCCCTTCAGTCTATTGGAGGAGAAAAGTGACGCCGAAACTGACTTCCTGGAAAAACAGCAACTCATCCTGCTGGTCCTGATCTGCCTTTACGCTCGTGATGTATTGTTTTCCCTCGAGTCGAAGTCCAAACACATCGGTCAGATAGTACCGCGCCCCTCCACCAAAAGTGAGCCCCAGCGTCGAGACGGTTTCGTCACCAATCGTATTTGAGGGAACTGTGAGCATCAGTCCTGCGCCAACAGTCCCGTAGGGGATCAGCTGTCCTGAAGTTGAAAGGTTCAGAACGGCATTGACGGAAAGCGGATAAAGATCGGCGGTCTTTCCAATGACTTGTTCACCGGCAAGTTCAAAAGTGAATGTGCCGTAGTTCATCGCGAGCCGGATGCCGAAAGTCCCGCTGCCACCCATGAACCCGGTATGTGGTGAGATCTCAAATGAAACTCCCTTTGTGAGATCCACGAGAGGCTTCTCCGCCTCTTTTGCTGCCTTCTCCTGTTCCGCCCACAGAGGAGGAGCGATCGCCAGGGTAAGGGCTATGACAAGAATGCGGCTACGGTACGTCAATGCTGAATCCTCCAAAGACTGAATAGCCTGTTTCGGGTTCTGAAAAAGGTGACAGAAGACGAAGGTCAACTCCAAGATTCATCGTGACCGACTCGAACAGTTTCTGAGCAAGTTTGATATCAGAGCCAATGTGCACACGGGTATCAACCGCAGAAGGGACCGTGGCAGTTCCCAGAGCACCAAGATCGACAGATGTTTCCGGTCGGTGCATTGTGGTGATTCCGGCCCGGAGCCCACCGTGTAATCCAAGAGAGTTGCTGATTCTAACAATCCGCTGTGACCAGCCTGCTTCCGCCCACCATGAGAGGACCGAGATCGAGTTGGGTCCGACCGGTGTGTCAAAGTCCTGCCGGAACTCAGCCATGGCAAGTGCGACCTCGATAGCAGACTTTTCTGTGAATTCCCATCTGCCGACAATTTCAGAGCTCACAACGGGCGAGGAACCCTGCATGTCCGAAAATCCCGACCCGGAGATGTTAAATCCGAGGGAAAATCGATCCTGGTGGGTCTGGGCAAGCCCAAGGTGTGGAAATGCCAATAGAATCAGGTAAACCATTGATATGTAAAGGAATATGTTTGTTAGTCGTTTCATACTCTTTTCCGTGGTACACGTAAATGGGGAAAACGAAAACAACGGGTAATATAGGCCGAAAAATTCAAAAGTCAAGGAGAATGTTTTTGCTTCTCTTAACTCGTTTTGTATTAAGAGGGTTAGAGTTGGGGGATGTCGACGGATCGGTTGACGGCGATCACATGTGGTAGGGGTAGGGTTGTGAGGGACATAGAGCAGAGGAGTGTTGCGGGAAGGGTCTAACGTTTTAGGGATCGAAAGGACTGAGCCTTATCCACCCTCATGGCGATGCATATACCTGGGGTCTTTGACTACTTCATAATCAAGGGAATGACGTTCACAAAACGCGATAGCTTCCTCAAGCCGGAGGAAATGCATGTTTCCAATATACCAGTGCTCTCCACCCATCCAACTGACAATTTTTACTTTCTTGTCTTTTTCCTCGCTCATCTCACCCAGCAGATTGTGATGCCCGGATTCGGTGTCCGCAGATCGACGTCTTCAAACAATCCCACCTCGGTTCTCATTTCCTGAACCTCTCTGTTGAATGGCGTATACTCTTCTCCCTTAAAGACCCTGCGAAATCGCGATCTGTTTCTGAATGTCCAGTTAAGGACGACCTCCTTTGTTTTTCCACCCTTCCCAGTGCTGCCGTAACCATGAACGATTTTCAGAATACGGGTGTTCGGGTGATTGCTGAGTTGTGACAGAGTACTGAGAAGAAGACTCTCCACTTCCTGCTGGGGCAGCGGCGGATGGGCAACGTCAATGGTGAAGATCGGACTTTCAGCGCGGGTACTCATCATCCCATTCTATCATTATTGACAACATACAAAAAATACATCCCACCATTCAAGTGGATCCTTTGCGTCTTCTACACGTGTTGTCTATCTTTTGATATGACGTTGTCACACGGAAACGAAACTGCCCGCATTCTGTCTGAGGAACTGGCAAGGCAAAGGCGCGAGACACTCACAATTGACGGCTTCCGGCAAGCGGCTGTACTTGTTCCTCTCATCGGTGGGGATGAAGAACTTAAACTTCTCTTCACCAGGAGAACCGAATCAGTCGAGACTCACAAGGGGCAGATCTCATTTCCCGGGGGAATGGTGGAAGAGTCGGATGCCGATCTGGTTGCAACGGCTTTGCGTGAAGCACATGAGGAAATCGGCATTCCACCGTCCGCGGTTCATCCGCTGGGCTTTCTCAATGATATCGCAACCCCGATCGGATTCGTGATCACCCCCGTGGTCGGATTCCTGCGGTCACGGCCTGAAATGCATCTCAATGACAGCGAGGTTGCCGAGGTTTTCGAAATGCCATTATCGTTTTTCATGGACTCGAAGAATGGAAGGCAGGAGTTCCGTGAGGTCAAAGGTCGCCGGTACGAAGTGTGGCACTACGACACCGGCAAACACATTATCTGGGGGGCGACCGCAATGATCGTGCGGTTACTGCTTGACAAGCTGGAAACCGTCAGTCGAATACAGAGGTAGGCCAGCCGGGCCTACTCAGTCTTTTCTTCGGAAAGAGCACGCTCAATTGCCTCCCTGACGCCGGAATCCGACTCCTGGACCACGCGCTCCTTCAGGATCTTTTCACTTTCAGCCCCATCCCAGGCGTCCAGCGCCTGGATGGCAGCCAGTCTCATTCTCCTGTTCGAATCACTTACAAGCCTTGCAATTGTTTCCCTCGCCTCGCTGTTTGCTTGCCCATTGTCGGCAAGAATTCCCGCGGCAATAACCCGTGTCCCGGTCTCATAGGAGGGGCCAAGATAGCGGAGGGCGATCGGGATGGAGGAGGCGGTTTTCAGGGTGCGGAGTGCATTCAGTGAGGCAACACGGATCATGTCCCGGTATGAATCCATTTCCACCGTCCGTGCTGCGAGTTGGAAACCCCGTGCCGAATCGACACGCGCGAGGGTTCGAATGCAGGATGAAAGGACTGAATAGACAGAATCCTCCACCGCCACTCTCTCCAGAAACAAGGCAGCTTCCGGTGTTTCATGCTTGCCCAGTGCCGCAATCGCTGCAGAGCGAACCCGGGGATCGCTGTCGTTATAGAACTCCGTCACTACTTCCATGTCTTCGTCCATTTCCATGTCCACCAGAGTGTTCAGAGCCTTTACGCGCACGGCCCAGAACGGATCGTTACGTGCCGCCTTGCGGAAGGCATCGAATACCTCGTCATCCTCCTTAAAGGTTGAAAGTCCCTGACACGCATCCAGTCGATCAACCGCTTCAGACGCATTCGCCAGCTGATACAGGTACTCAGACTTCGGTTTCCCATGATTCAAGGACTTCAACACCTCCAGCCCCTTGTCGAAAATCACCATCAGGG
>Ga0105340_1001144_pt1 | contig 12072 bp, 17 predicted proteins | sample EasRivMeERMLT700_FD_89676 | JGI IMG/M metagenome (GOLD analysis project Ga0105340, IMG submission 89676) | Soil microbial communities from meander-bound floodplain in the East River, Colorado, USA - East River MetaG ERMLT700 | ecosystem: Environmental > Terrestrial > Soil > Floodplain | place... | reverse complement strand
GTCGACGATCACGTCGGTGACGTTGGCCGCCGTGACGATCAGCGGGGTGCCGGAGACGCCGAGATTGATATTGTCGGAGACAATCCCGGCGGTGGCGCCCTTGTTGTCGGCTGCGATCGCGGCGTAGATGTTCGCCAGGACAGATGTATCAATCGTGATTTTCATCTGCTCTGCAGCGTCATCGCTCCACATGCTCAACAACTCCATGTCGCTTTGCAGCCGCATGATGTCGTCGAGGACGAGGTTGAAGTATTTAGCATTGTCGATAGTGAGTTCGACCGTCGTGCCGGACGGGCGATCCACCGTCAACGCCATGTCCAGGGTATAATCCCGGATCTGGATTGTGGGCTTGGTGCGGATTTTCACCTTGTCGCCCATATTACGGATTTCGCCTTCGTAATCCGTATTACTGATGGCGGCAAGCACGGTCGCGGCGTAGAACTTCTCGATCAGTTTGCCCGACCAGATTTCCGGTACGAACACACCGCCGGCAGGTGCGCCGGAATAGGCGGGGGAAGCGGCTACGCCGCTATAGGGTGTACCTTGTGCAATAGGCATCTATGTAGCTCCCGAAAACGCTATTCATTGCGAATGCGTCCCTCGGCAGCCGCCGCGAGGATGTCCCGTTCGAGCCGGTCGGCTTCTTGCTCCCTGCCCCGGTAACGACCCCGCATTCGGTCGCCGTAAAACGCCTGGATATCGCGGTTTGTCCAGAAGCGTCGTTCCGGAGCGCCGGGTCCGGGTGTCGCGTTGGAAGCGCGGCCCGGGGCTGCGTAAGCTGTCAGGTCTACCGCCGCGTTCGACTCGTAGTATCCGGCCGGGCTGTTGCCGTTCGGTCGGGTTACGGGCAATAACGTCTGGCCGGTATCCGGCAGCCGACGCGGAGCGTCGGTATGCTCTTGGAGATACGCCTTAAAAAACCTGCCGGTGCGCACCGCGTCCCCACCGGCATAAGCCTCGCGCAACATGTCCAGCCGCCGGTTGCCCGAGAACTGGTCGTACTCTGACAGCCACTGGTTAAAACCAGCATCTGTATCAAGGTGCTGCCAACGACCCGACAAGTCGGGGTCGCGGTCAAGCTCGGCCCGCACCCGGTCCTTCATCCGGTCGCCGGTCGATTGCTGATAGAACCCGCGCAGCTCGGCCACCTGCTGTTGCAGGCTTTTAACGACGGGCGCCAGCTCGGCACGGGCCCACCGCCGCGTGGAATCGACAAAGTCGTTGCCGTAGGTGGTGTAATCCTCCTCCGGTATCTCGGTATCGAGGTCGGGCACCGGCTCCGCCGGCACGTAGGCCACGGCACGCTCCGGGGGGCTGCGCATCGTCGTGATCAGGTGTTCCAGCTGGCGAATCTGGTTGTGCAGGGTGGGCACCTCGGCATCGTACTTACCCTGCAATGTGCGAAACCGGCTCTGCCAACTTTCTTCCGACTGTACCGGTGTCGCCGGTGCCGCCGCTTCATCCAGCTCCCGGCTCGCCTCGTCCGGCTGCGGAACATTCTCGGCCTCGAACTGCGCCCGCTGCAATTCCTCGGCCCGGGCAGCGGCGCGCTGCACGGCGGCGGGCAGACGTGGCGCGTAGGGGTCGGCAGGGCGGACCGGGGAGGGTGACGGGTCGGTCCCGTTAGGGGCCGGCGCCGCACCGCCGACGACCGCTGCCTCGACCTGGGCCTGCCCGATATCGCTCATCGGGGCCTCGTCTGGATGTTGGGTTTAATCGCCGCGCGCTGCGGCGCGTTCGGCCCCGACTCGATCACCTCGAAGGTCCACACCACGTCACGCAGGCACCTGGCATAGCCGCAGGCGTCGGGAGTACCCGTCTCCACGGCGGAGTGCATGTATTTAGACATCAGCTCGGTCAACGACTCGCGCACGATCTTCCAGTCCTCGGTGTTCTTGAGGCGCTGCATCGCGTCGAATGCGTTGGGACCTAAATTAAGACTCACGGCTTTGTTACATCCCCTTCAGCGACGATTCCTTCGGTTTGCCGTAGTGGCCGAAGGCGTGGTTCATCGCGTCGTTGTCGTCGCCGCCGATCATTTTTCGCGTGATCCCGGCGGCACGCTGGCCGGTATAATTGCCGAGCTGCTGCATCGTGCGCGCTTTACCCACAGGGGAAGCAAGACCCTTCTGTGGCCTCCCGGTGGTATTGCCGCCCATCAGGAACTCGGGCAGGTAGTTAGTCGGCTGACTTTTAGCCATGGCTAAATGCCGCCGACATAAATGTCGGTGCAGGCGTGCTTCTGCGGGTTGAAGTCCGCGCTCATGTTGATCCGACTGCCCTTCGGATAGCTGCGCGACGACCCCGTCGGGCCGCTGGAGTAGCCGCTGCCGCCGCTGACACGTTGCTTGGAATCCGAGCGCAGCGCGCCGTCGCCGTACTGGTTGGTCGAGTCGCCGGACGAGGTCTTGGGGTAGGTCTCACGCGCCATGGTTATGCTCCTACGCCTGGTAAAGCCGGCCCCACCGTGTTGACCGGCGGGGCGATGTCGGACATGGAAGCCGGGCTCGGCATGGGCGCCTGGCTGCCTTGGGCAGCAGCGGCCGGACCGGCGCTACTACCGGTAGTAATGCTGCCGCCTGGCAACCCACCGCCGCCGCCGTCGGCCTTGGCGGCGATCGCCGCCGCCTTCAGCTGCAGCTCGGCCTGCTGCATCTGCACGTTGTTGGCGATCATCATCATTTGAGCTTGTTTCTCGGCGGCGACCTGCTGCTGGATAGCATCGTCGTCCGGCACGATGTCGTCCGGCATGCCGAGGTCGGCCGATAGAGCCCGTAGGACTCTGGCGCGCCCGAGATCGCCGATGATCTTCATGTCGAGCGGGTTCGCGGTGATCTGCAGGAACTGCAGCCGCTTCTGCTGCTCGGTTTCCTTCTGCAACGCGACGACCACGCCATTGACCCGGATTTGCTCCGACCCGGACAGGAGCCCGGTTTTATCGGTCAGCATCACCATGTCGTAGAGGCTCTCGAGCACGCCGCGTATGACGTCCTCGTCGATGTTGGCGGCGACTGTCTGCAGGACCTTCTGGGCGTTGCCCATCAGCATGCTGAGGCCGCTGGCAGTGCGGCCGGCGCCGCCTTTGAGCGACTCGCCGGTGGTGTACCGGGGAATCGCCGAGATGTCGTCGGCCAGCGAGCTGATGGAGGTATATATACTCATCAACTCCTGGGCATTGCTGGACGGCTGGAAGAAATGCACCGGGTCCTGGGCCCGGCCGCCGCCGAGTGGATCGGAAAATACTTTCCACCGCTTCCAGGGATATAAATTATCTTCGTTGGTGCTCGGGTCCAGTAGCTCGGTGTTAATGACGACTTGAGGGCCCGACGCAATCGACATGTTGTTAACCAACGCACGCAACGTAGCATTCGCTACTTCCTGCAAATCCTCCAGAATATCCGGCAGACCATGCCCCGCCACGGTGCCAGGCACCTTCTCGAACGACGACACGTAGTAGGGATGCCGTTGTCGAGGACTTGGCGATATCTGGGTCTTAATTGTATATCGACCGACCACCCACGACTGGACCATGTATTCACGATCGAGATCGGGGATTTGTCTTCGGTCAACGCCGTTATCCAATAATACGTTTCCGGATACCAGGCCGTGGTACTCGGCGGCGTCGATCAGCTGCGAGACGTTGAGGGTGGGACTTTCCCGCGCCGCCAGCATCGCCTGCTCCACGTCGGGGCTATCCATCCAGTCGCGCAGCCCCGTCGCGTAGTCGTTGAGGGCGCCTCTAACAGCGTCCTGGTCGTATCCGGGCAAGTCCATGACCGAGACCAGATCGTTGCGAGTAAGCTTCTTGCGCTCGATAATCTCGGCATTCTGAATATCCTGCGCGCCCGGGTCCCAGTATAGGTCCTGGGGTGCTACCCGCTCCCAGCACAGCTGCGGCACCAGGTCCAACTGAGGCGTGCGATTGGTCCAGGTGAGTTTAGACACCATGCGAACCGTGGGGCCCTTGATGACCGCGTATGGAAACAACGCGATGTCGACGAGGAACTTGCCCAGGGCCGAGTAGAACCCGCCCTCTTCCAGAATCTCGTCCATCTTGTTGGCCGCACCCACAGCCTGCAGGCCGGCCTGGCGTTTTACCGTCTGCTGGGCGGCGTGCATCATGCCGAGGTAGCGAGCACGCATCGTCTCGGGGTCCGGCTGCTGGCCCTGGCTTGCCATCTGGGCGGCGCTGGCGGCGATGGTTTGAGCCACCGTCGCGGCGAGCGAAGGCGGCACCGCCGGGTCTTTTTCCGGGTCGACTGTCCACGGCCGGTCGGCGCCAAGGTACACGTCACGAAGCAAGCTGGTGGCGCCGCGACATTTGACGGCGACCAGGCGGGAATAGACGATAGACCCGCCGAACTTCTCGATTTCGTGGAGTTTTTGCGGATCGTACTGGCCCTCGAACATGCGCTGGGCGCGCAGTAATCGGTCGTTAATCGAGTTCTGGTTAGAGTTGCGGTGGTTCTGGAACTGGTACCAGCGCCGGCGAATATATGCTCCGAGGTCGTCGGTGCGCGGGGATTGCTGAGAGGTATTCTCGTCTGCGAGCCGTTGCTGCTCCGCAGCATTAAGCTGGGCCGGGCTGACGACACGCAGAAATCCCCGCGCGCTCCTGCTGTCGACAGGCGGCGATGACGAGGTCTGGCCTGGTATCGCAGGCGGCAAAACACAGCCTTATAAAATACAGCTTGACGAGATATACCATATAGGCCAGCCGCGCAATACTACAGGGGGCACATCTTGAGCGACGACTTTCTCGACCCTAACCCGCTGCTGGACGACGCGCTGGTCATGCGCCTGGTCTACGACATCGCCGCCGACATCCACAAAAGCGACACGCTGGCGCTGCGCTACGGCTTTGCCGACAAAGACGCGCTGCGGCGGTACCTGGCAAAGCACCCGCGAATTATCCAGGAAGCGCAAAAAGCCCGGGCGCTGATGGAAAGCGACGAAAGCAGCGAGACGCGGGTGCGACTGAAGGCCATGCAGGCGACCGAAAAACTGATCGCGCCGACAGCCGGGCTGGCGATGGACCCCCGGATCGCACCGCAACAGCGGATAGATGCTTTCAAACAACTGTCCCGCGTGAGCGGGCTGGACGCGTCGGCGGCGGCGCAGGCGCTCAATAAAACCGGCGGCGGCCCGGCGTTCACACTGAATATCCTCTTCAGAAACAACCCCGCCGAGCACCTTGAACTCACGTCGAACGCCGACCGCGCCCTGCCGCCGGTGGTTACTACGCGTAGTAAGGCGATCGCCGTCGGCGATGACGACGGTGACGACTCGCTGGAAGAAATCTGATGGATTACGAGCCGCCGCCGACCGTCGAAGAGTTCATGCACGACCCCGCCCGTATTCGGGTGCTGGTCGGCCCGCTGGGCTCCGGCAAGACGATGGGCTGCATTATGGAGCTGATGCGGTGGGCCTGTAGTCAGCCTCCCCACAACGGTGTGCGGTACACCAGGTTTGCCTTAATCCGGAATACTCTACAGCAGCTACGCCAAACCGTATTATCGGACACAATGTCGTACATGGCGGGGATGGCGCACTACTACACGACAGACAGCACCATCCAGTTCCGGCTGACTCTGCCGGACGGTACACAACTACACAGCGACTGGCCATTGCTGCCCCTCGACAATAAGGAGGACGTCAGGCGGCTGCTCAGCTTGCAGCTGACCGGCGCCTGGATCAACGAAATCCGCGAGGTCCCGTTCGACATCATCAGACCCCTTCTGGGTCGTTGCGGGCGCTATCCCTCGAAGGCGCTCGGCGGCGCGGCACGCCGAGGAATTATCGCCGACACGAACCCGTGGGACACCGACTCGCCTTACCACGACCGTATGGTGCTCAGCCCGCACCCCGCCTGGAAACTGTTCCAGCAGCCGTCAGGGTTAAGCGCCGATGCCGAGAACATCGAGAACCTGCCGGAGGGGTATTACGACGAGCTGATGTCCGACAAGGACCCGGACTGGTGCTCGGTGCACGTCGAGGCGCAGTGGGGCGTCAGCAACGCGGGGCAAGCCGTGTTCAGGCGGACCTTCCACGCGCCGACCCACGTCAAAGACATGGGGGTCACCGTCAACCCGATGCGCCCCATCATGGTCGGCCTCGATTTCGGCCGCACGCCGTGCGCCGTGATCGGGCAGCACGATAATTATGGGCGCGCGATCATCATGAAGGAGGTCGTCACCGAGGGGATGGGGTTGATCCAGATGGTCGAGGAATACCTGAAGCCGATTTTATTGGCGGCGCCTTTTGCCGGCAGGCGGGTATTCATCGTCGGCGATCCCGCCGGAGCGCAGAAATCCCAACAGAGTGAGGAAAACAACTTCGACATTCTGAAAGAACAGGGTTTTATGGCGTATCCGGCGTCGACGAACGCGATCGAGCCCCGCCTGCTGTCTGTCGACCGGTTATTGCGCCAGACGCTCATGGGCGAGCCGGGGCTGCAGATCAGCCGCACCGGCTGCCCAACGCTGATTTCAGCATTGGGCAATAAATACCGCTACAGGCGGAAACGCGACGGGCAGATGGAAGACCTACCGGAAAAACTGCACCCCTGGTCGGACATTGCCGATGCCCTGCAGTACTTCTGCCTCGGCACCAGCATGAACCTGACCGGCCGCGTGCTGATGCGGGAGCGCCGCTATCAGATTCGCCAGAACGTCGAGCGCGTCACCGCCGCCGGATGGACATAATCCTCGCGGCCGCACTGCATCTGATCGTGCTGCACCGGACCGACGGTGGGACGGTAACCGTAAACACGGCGCAAATTACCGCGCTGTATCCGTCCCCGCCCTCGGGCCAAAACAAGCTGGTAGCCAAGACGGCACATTGCTCGGTCTGGCTTACCGACGGCAAATTCCTGTCCGTGGTAGAAACCTGCGACCAGGTCAAAGACTTGCTAGAGAAGAATTTGCCGCGTACGTCTCCCCGGTGATCCGCCGCGCCGCGACCGGCTCCGGCTTACCGGCGACTGCAACGATCTCGTCCGACGGCACGACCCAGCGTTTACCCCGCAACACCGGTGCGCCGCCCTCGTAGACGATCAGCAGGTCGCCGTTTTTGTGGCGGCGCAATACCAGGTCGACGGTCGGCACGGACACGCCCAAATGGTCGGCAACCGCCTGGCGGGTCGGGAACGGCCGGCGGTCCGCCCACAGGCGCACCATAAGCGCGAGCACGCTGGCTGTCGCCTGAGCCGGACGCTGCGACCACGACCGGCCGCGCAGCCATGCCGTCAGGCGCGCGACCGCTGCCCGGTCCACCGCCGGCAGGGGGCCATCCCCCCGATTATCGAGCCTATTCGTCGCCATGGGATGTCCATTACTAGCCCCTGGGGCGAACGGTATATACCGCCAGTTGGTTGCAAATTCAAGACTAGGGCAAAAACACCTGAAACGCCCTATCGACCCGGCACCTGGTCACCCCCCTATAGGGGGGTGACCAGGTGATTTACACGACTTTGTTACATTCCAGCCGTCACCTCAACTGCCGATACGCATAAGCGGCGGGGCCTAGCCTGTAGGTTGAGGCGCCATTTTTTACCGCCCCGCCATGCAGACACGCAACCTGCAGTTGAGGTGCCATTTTTACCGTTCTCGTCTGGGCGCCTAGGGGGCGCGGGGGCCGCCGGCCGGGGCCTTGGACAGCTACCCCCGGGGGGTCGCCGGCCAGTCTAGGCAAGCCCGATTACTTCGGTAGTAAGTAAAGCAAAGTGTATTTTAGACAGACGCACAGTAATGAGGCACGCATTCCGCGTGTACTCTTTAAATGGGGCTTAACACTAATGGCAAACGCAACACGTCCAAATAAGGCGGCGCAGGCGGCGGCGCAGGCGGCGGCGCAGGCGGATCAGGACGTTCAGTCCGACATCGACGCGGCCGTTTACGAGAACGTCGCGGCCTTCTTCGCGACCGACGCGGCGACCAAGGCGGCGCGCGCCGAAGCGGATCGGCTGGCGGGCGTTGGCGCGCAAACGCGCGTCGACATTCTCGCCACGCTCGCCGCTCTGTCGCACGAAGGCAAGTGGAATGAGAGCCAGATTGATAAGGCTCTTGATTACGCCATTCTCCGTGACGCCGGCAATGACAAGGACAAGCTCAAGGCCGCCAAAACGCCCGCTATGGCAACCAAGAAGAGCATCCTTAAGACCGCGATGCTCCCCGGCGTCTGCTTTCAGGTTCCTGGCATCATCAGCCGCGCGACCGATGCGTGGGAACAGGAAGAGGGAGACGACGACCAGCCGCTGCGCTCGCGCCACAAGCGGTTGCAGTTCATGGTCGTCAATCATCTGCGCCGCGCTGCCGGTAAGACCGACAGCAAGGGTAAGGTCGTTGAGAAGCCGACGGTGTTCGCGGATCACGCTGCAATGGTCGCAGACAGCGTGAACGCCAAGACGCGCGCACCAAAGCCGGGGGCACTGCCAGCCGACGCTACGCCGCGCGACGTGGCGCGCGCCAAGGTCGCGGCCGTCGTCGCGACTGTCGAACAGTGGAAGACTGATTACCCGCTGGCGCTGGACACAATACAAGCGGTGCTCGACGCGCTGGCGAAGTGCCACGGCGACCGCTTGGTTCCCGCCAAGCTCGCGGAACAGGCGGCGGATAAGCCGCTGATCCCCGCCAAAGCGAAGCCGGCGCCGGCGGAGCCGGTTGCGGGCGCCGCTGACATCGACGACGCAATGGGCGGGGACGACGACGCGCTGTCTGCCATCCTGGCAATGCAGCAGCAAATGGCAGCGGCAATCGCCAAGCTCGCCAGCAAGAAATAGCATACCGCGACTAACTCAGGCCGCACGCGAAAGCGTGCGGCCTTTTCTTTTGCCCACCTGCCGCGCGGCAGGTGGGCGTTTTTGCATGTCCCATAGAACCGCTACGATGCGCGCCAGCGTGCATCTATTTTCTAAGCTAGTATGGTACACGGCATACCGCTTGCGCCCCGCTGGCGCGCATCGTAGCGGTTCTATGCGGCATTACAGAATAGACATCTATTCCGCGACCGCGCCGCCAGCCTAATTCTATTTTGCAAACCAGAATCATTCTCATCTAATTCTTACTACATGAAGTAATGAATTATCCCCACGAATTGTGGCGAAACCGCCATTATCGACGGATTGAACTAAGGTTGATTAGCGCATAAACGAGGGGATTAAGTCAGATTAGCGCCTGCGGCAGCTTAGTAAGTGATTGATATGATTGATGATGATGATATTGTACCTTATTACCCTTAATAACCTTACTCTCTGGAGAGGACTACTACGAAGTTTTTGCGCTCGACGAGCTGCGTTCGCGCGGCGGCGTAAAAATGTTCTCGTGAGATCGCCCCCCTATCTGGAAAACAGCAAGGTTATTAAGGTACATTTATGTAACCCATTGATACTAATCGACGAATTGCGCCAAAACGAGGTAAGGTACATTAGGTTATATACCTCATTCGCCTGCTTTGCGACTGCGTATCCGCACTTCCACGAATTGCTTGCGCCCATACATTAACTTGTTTAAGCTAGGTTTGTTGCCATAGACCAAGCAAGGAACCCATTGATATGAGACGCAAAACTATGGTTGGGGTTAGCATCGACACCGACATAGCTAATACACTCGCAGGTTATGCGGAAAAGCATGATATGAGCCTCAGCTCGGTATATAATAAGGTGCTGCGGCGGAGCATTGGGATGCTCGCGGGTTATCGCCTGCAAAAATGGGACGGCGAGACGAAATCGTGGGTGACTCTGCCGGACCGATAAATCTTTAGCGGATAGCGCGTCGCGGCGCACCAGCGTCGCGATGTGCCCTCGTGGTTGCGTATAGGCAAATCGGGAATTATTATTCTGTAAGATAGTATTTTTATCTTGACGTTAGCGGTGGGATATGCTATAATACAAATAAAAACGTCGCGATGGCGGTTGCCGCCAGGGCGGCGTCTCGGCGGATCGAGGCGGCAGCCATTTGGCAACATCTGCTGACGCCTCGCAAGTTTCCTTACTACCGGTAGTAATCATGCTATCGGCTTGATTGGGGACTAACTGAGATGACTAAGATCACGAGTGACATGCGTCGCATGGTGAACGACTCCGAGTTCTTCGCGGTCGTCAAGGCACTGTGCGAGGCACAGGACATGATGCGCAACTATGAGCGTAAGCTGCGCGTCACCCGCCGCCAGTCGTACCATGACAGTGCCATGGTCGCGGCGCGCGGCATCGAGCCGGCGCTGATGCCTGCGTGGGAACGCAAGGTGTCGCCCAAGCCCGTCAAGCCAACTCTGCACGACTAACATTAAACCGGCCGCGCTGGCATCATGCCAGCGCGGTGTCGGTTTTACTACGGGAGTAACACATGGCTAAGTGCGACTACGACACCGATTGGCGCGACCAACTGCCGATGCCGGACGACAACCTCGTCGTCTGGTTCGCCTCGTCAACCGACTACTGGCACTGCTGGTACAATATGCTTCTCGGCGCCAGCGCGCCGCGCACCACCGACGAGGTGCGGGAATTGTTTTGGCGCGAGTACTGGGGCGGTGCCGACGAGGCGGGGTATCACCCCGGCGTCGTGCACATCGCGCCGGAAGACGATGGGCTGTGGTGGGATGACGACGGCTGCGACGACTACCAAGCCTGCGAAGACGACAGCCTGCGCGGCCCATTCCTGCGCTGACACCTGACCGCATCGCAGCGCCCCCACGCCGGCACATGCCCGCGTGGGGGCGTCACGATGCGGCCAATGGTGGCTTGCATCAATGGGGACTAGCACATGCCTAAATTGTTCATCCTGGGCCTCGCCATCTACTGCATCGTCGTAGCCGCCGCACCCGCCTGGGCGGTGTACTGCACGACGACCTGCTACAACGTCGGCAACCAGCGCATCTGCAATACGACTTGCAACTAACCATGCTGATAATGTCTGCCGACGGCAGCCACGCCGCCCGCGTCACCCCGCTGCCATCCGGCAGCGGGGTCGACGTCGTGCTGTACCGGCTGGCGGCGCCTTACGCCAATACCAAGGGCGCTCGCCGGCTCGGTGCGTGGGTGCTGGCTATGCCGCTACACGCGGCGTGCCAGCAAGTACATGAAATCGTGTGGCCGTTGACTCGTGCAACAGACCGAGATTACTACCGTAGTAAATAACACTTGGAGGGAAACTATGGACAAGATGCCGTCGGTCACCCGGCTGCTCTCGCTCGCCAAAGTCTTCGAGGCGTTTGCCGACGACGACGACGACGAGACGCAGGCGCAGGCCAAACGCGACGCAGCGGAATTGCTGCGTGACCACGCCTCCGACGAAAAGACGGCTTCCCGGATGGTCACTTTGATAGAGCTGATCGCTACGGCAGCCGCCTCTATAGGCAACAACCCGGATAAGGACTAACACCATGAAGAAGCTATTCAGCAAGCGCCACTTCGAGTGGCTCGCCCACTTCGCCGGCGCCAACCTCAGCGTGTCGTCAGCCAGGCATCTGGCCGAGGCGCTGGTCGACACCAACGACAACTACGACATGCAGAAGTTCCTGGGGACCTACCACCGCGTCCGCAACTTCGTGAAGGCGCACGATCGCATGCACGAAGCGGCGGCGGCGCAGACGGCGCACCACACGCAGCAGGAGTACAACGAGGCCGCCGACGCCATCATGAACACGGCGCTGGAACAGGCCGGCATCGCGACGCTGCCGTGGCATGAAGACAGTGGCGTCATGGTGCCGGAGGCGAGCCAGCGCGATGACTTCATCGACCGGCAACCTGTCGCCACGGTCGCCGACGCATTCGATGCGTATCTGCGCCGCCACCGCGAAGAAGCTATCGAGGCAGGCGTCGATGCGATCTTCCAGCACCATCGCTGCTGGAAGTGCGACAGCGGGCGTAAGCCTTGCACCAACGCAGCCACCGGTGGGCCGGGCGGCTGCCAGTTCCTGTACGCCGCCAACGACTAACTAACGACAAGCCCAAGCCCGCGTCGCCACATGGCGGCGCGGGTATTTCTCACTCCAGCGAGGTAACACCATGAACAAGTTTTGCCGGCGAGGCCATAATATTGACCTAGTGGGTCGCTACCCGCACACTGGCAAGTGTCG
>Ga0105340_1001141_pt1 | contig 12097 bp, 9 predicted proteins | sample EasRivMeERMLT700_FD_89676 | JGI IMG/M metagenome (GOLD analysis project Ga0105340, IMG submission 89676) | Soil microbial communities from meander-bound floodplain in the East River, Colorado, USA - East River MetaG ERMLT700 | ecosystem: Environmental > Terrestrial > Soil > Floodplain | place... | reverse complement strand
TGCGCGGCATTCTTTTTGCTCAAGCCAACCCATCCGGTTCGGTCGCCGCAGCGGATGGGTTGGCTTGAGCAAAAAGAATGCCGCGCATGGTGGACCAAGCAAAGGAACGCTTGCCGAACTTCGCGTCAAGAACAACGTTCAATGCGTCGGCGGATACGATTTTGCCAAAGATCTGCTCGCCATGTTCGAGCCAGAGCGAATCCTGATCGGCGCCAGGTTTCGGCCGAGGCATCAATGGCAAGCGGCGCGATACCGACAGTTCGTCGATGTAGAGCTTGCCGGCGCTTTCCATTGCGCACCGAATGCCGTCTATGCTCTCGTCAGGCAGCGTCCGCGTTTGGCCCAGGCAAACGTCGTCCACGAAGATGCGCAGGCGCTCGCCATTGATCTCGATCGCATGCAGATGCCAGCCGGGCGTCGCCTTGAGCGAACCGAAGTGTTCCGTCAAGTTTGCGCCATCGTAGCCGGCCGCATCGATGATGAGCGTCGGCGGCGCTTTGCGGGCGGGCTTGGTTTGAACAACGAACGTCCAGCGGCGTTTGGGCGAGTCGGCGATGTCGCAAAAGAAAACGCGGATCGCCCCATCGCGCAACGGCGGCTTCCACGAACGCGTCGCTTTCTGGCCTGCGGCGTCGAATTGCAAGCTGCTTTGCCCGAAGAACGCGCGTTCCCTGCTCAATGCCGGCTTGCCTTCGAGTTGCCACGACGGGATGGCGCCTTCGAAATCGTCGTGCAGGATCGGTATGCATCGGTCCGCGTTCTCGATGCCGAGGATTTGCGAGCGGTCCAGGGTAAGTACTTTTCCCCATGAGGCGGCGAATACGATCTTTTTCGTATCAACGTCGAGCAAGACGCCCGTCACGCGCTGCTCATTGGCAAGCAGCAACGTCCGCGTCAACGGCGTCTTCGGCAGCGGCGTCGGCTTCGCGTCGAAGTGAACGTACGTCAGTTCGTTTAATGAGAATGCCTTCCCTGCGTCCGTGCGAAATCTCCAGGCGCCTTGGTCCTCGATCAACCTGCCGGTGTATTTCTTGCCGGTCGGATCGACGGCATCATCGCCCGCGGCGATCGGAATACGCGTCAAAGAAATTGTCGCCAACAACAGTAACAAATGAAACCGCATCGTGAGGATGTTGTATCGGCCGCAAGATGGGAGAAATAACCTCGCCTTGTGATGCTGCGATGAATCTTTTATAATTCGCTTGTGAAAAAAATCACGAAGATGGAGTGCAGCTTTTGGCGGACAGGCCGCGAGTATTGGTGCTGACGGGGACGCAATCCGCGTCGGAAGAAGCGCCGGCGTCGCTTGGGCGGGATGCGGAGGTGGTGCCTGTCGCGTCGTTGCCCGAAGCGCTGGCGAAGCTGCGGACCGAGGCGTTCGCGGGCATTTATATTTCCGCGCTCGACCCGGCAATCTTGCAACAAACGCGCGCGCTCATGCAGAACGACGCGATCCTCGAAGTGCTCGGCGAGGGCATCGCGATCTTGCAGCCAGACTCGCGAATTCTCTGGGCCAACTCGACTTTCGAGGCGTGGTGCGGCGCCGCCGTTCAGGGGCGCATTTTCTATGAGGCGCTCGGTTCGCCCGTGGTGCTCGGGCCGGATTTCAATCCGATCGGCAACGCGCTTCAAGGCACGTGTGTGCAGACGCGCTTGCAACGGCGCGATCAGTACCTGGAGCTTCGCATTGCGCCGATTATCGACGCCTCGGGCCGCGTTCAACAGCTCATCAGTCTTTGCCGCGACATCACCTCCGAAATCAAGCAACAACAAAAACTCGACGCTCTGCATCAGGCCGGCGATCAGCTGGCGTGCCTGCAAACCGATCTCAGTGCCGAAGACCGCGTCGAAGTGCTCAAGCACAACATCCGCAAGCTGACGCATGATCTGCTTCATTACGACGTGATCGAGATTCGTCTGCTCGATCCGAAGACGAAATTGCTCAAGCCGCTTTTAGCGGAGGGCATGACCGCCGAGGCCGCCGCGCGCACGCTTCATGCGAAGACCGAAGGCAACGGCGTCACCGGCTACGTCGCGGCGACCGGCACGACGTACGTGTGCAACGACGCCACCCGCGATCCGCATTATATCGAAGGCTCCAAAGGCGCGCGCAGCTCCCTTACCGTTGCGCTGCGCGACGGCGACCAGGTCATCGGCACCTTCAACGTCGAAAGCCCGCAGCTGCATGGCTTCCGGCCGCAGGATGTGCAGTTCGCGGAGATCTTTTGCCGCGAGCTGGCGGTCGCGTTGCATACGCTTGATCTGCTCATCGAGGAACGCCAGGCCATGGCGTATCAATCGATCGAGGCGATCCATCACGCGGTCAGCATTCCGGTCGATGAAATCCTCACGTCGGCGACGGCGCTGCTGGATCGCTGGATCGGCCATGACGATGAGATGGCCGATATCCTCAAGCGGGTTTTGTCGAACGCGCGTTGCATCAAGGAGAACATTTTGCGCGTCGGCGAGGACATGACGCCGTCGGTGAAGCCGCTGGTCGCGGGAGGCGAGACGCCGTGCCGCATCAGCCAGCGCGTCCTGGTCGTTGACAACGACGAGCGCGTTCGAAAATCGGCGCACAGCATCCTTGGCCGGCTCGGCTGCATCGTCGAGACGGCCCGCGACGGCAAGGAAGCGATCACGCTCGCCAAGCTGAGCCGATATGACACGATGCTCGCCGACATCAAGCTGCCCGATCTCACCGGCTACGAAGTTTACTCCGCCCTTCGCCAGGCGCAGCCGAGCGCTCACGTCATCCTCATGACCGGCTTCGGCTACGACGCGACGCATTCGATCGTCAAGGCGAAGCAGGACGGACTGCGTTACGTTCTCTACAAGCCGTTCCGCGTCGATCAACTGCTCACCGCGCTGCAAAACGCTCCGCCGGGTAATGGAACTGCCAAGAAATAACCGTAGGGACAAGCGGCTCGCTTGTCCCTGAACCGCCGGGGACAAGCGAGCCGCTTGTCCCTACGACAAGGCGCGGCAGACAGGACGCTCGCATGAATCCGGAGAGTTTGGCCGCCTTTCTTCAGTCCGTTGCCAACGCAATTCCCTGGTGGCTGCTTCTGATCGGCGCGTCGGTTGGCCATGGCTATCTGCTCATCATCGCGCTCAACGTCTTCTACGCCTGGCCGTGGCCGCGCGGCTTGATGAAGTACACGCGCAAGATTGACTTGATGTTTGCGCTGGCCGGGCCGATTCTTTTTGCCGCCGCGCTCGATGTGATCGATTCGCGTCAACTTGCCTGGGACGGCGGGCCAGTGCGAACCTTCTTGTCCGCGTACACGGTCCTGTGCTGGTTCATCGGCGCCGGCGTCGCGCCGATTTGCGAGATCTTTTATCTTTTACGCCGAACCGCGCCGCAACTGGTCAAGGAAACCAGCGAAACGATCGACGTCGCCAAACACCTCGGCTACCCACCGAACGGCCACGGCAAGGACGCGCGGCTCTGCGCCTTGCCGCTCAATCAGTGCTTTCAGGTTGAGTTCACCGAAAAAACGCTCGTGTTGCCACAGATACCCGACGCGTGGGACGGCCTGTCGATCTTGCATCTGACCGACCTGCACTTCTGCGGCACACCGGACCGCGCCTTTTACCACGTCGTCATCGAACGCTGCATGAAATGGGGCGTCCCCGATTTGCTGATGCTGACCGGCGACGTCGTGGATAGCGAATGGCATCATCGCTGGATCGTGCCGGTGCTCGGCAAGCTGCGCTGGAACATCGGCGCACATGCCATTCTCGGCAATCACGACGCGTGGTACGACGTGTCGCTCACGCGCCGCCGATTGCGCCGCGTCGGCATGAATGTGCTCGGCAATTCATGGCAGCAGATCGACGTGCGCGGCCAGCCGATGATCGTTATCGGACACGAAGGGCCGTGGTTCACGCCGCCGCCGGAGCTAGGTAATTGTCCTGAAGGCATTTTCCGGTTTTGTTTGAGCCACACGCCGGACAACATCGCGTGGGCGCGGAAGCAACGCATCGACCTGGTGCTGGCGGGGCATGTGCACGGCGGTCAGATTCGCCTGCCGGTGCTGGGTTCAGTGTTTGTGCCGAGCCGGTATAGTCGCAAGTATGATTGCGGAACGTTTTTTGAAGCGCCGACGGTGATGCACGTCGGTCGAGGATTGGCGGGGCAGCATCCGTTGCGGTTTTTTTGCAAGCCGGAAGTGACGTGGTTGGTGTTGCGGAAAAAAGTCTAGCGAGCCACGGGGTTTATCCCCGTGGTATGGACGTTCCTTCCACAGGGATAAACCCCGTGGCTCGCAATGCGATTAACGATCAAACTCCGTCGGCATCGGCACGGCATCCGGGTTCGGCGCCGGCTTGGGTTGTTCAGGCGATTTGTCGCGCTGGCCAATGTGGTTTTCGATCTGATTTTGCACGCCGCTCGGCCCTTGCCCACGCGGGAAAAATCCGGCCAGCGTAATGTAGCCCGCAACAAACAGGGCCACGCACGCCGCCAACGCCAGCCGTCCGGAATAACGCGACCAGTACGATTCCGGCCGTTTCAAGCGCGTCTGCAGCGGCGCCTTGAAAGCAGGCCACGGCGTCGGCATCTGCGCTTTGAAGAATTCACCCAGCACGGCGTCCACATCGGGACGGGCTTCGTCGTTTTGAATCACGCTATTGCTCATTGTTCACCTGTACTCCCTGATCCGCCAATCGTTCGGCCAAACGCTGTCGCGCTCGGCTCAAACGCATGTGGACGGCAGTTGCATTGATTTCCAGCATCTCCGCGATTTCGCTGGTGTCGTAATCCAGAGCGTATCGCAGCGTTAGTATTTCTCGGTCGGCCGGCGCTAGATGTTCGAGTTCTTTACGCAACTGGCCGAAGGTTTCCTCGCGGGCCATGCCATCGAGCGGCAAACCATCGCGCCCCTCGACGCCATTCATCGTTTGCGGCGGCTGCGTGCCAAAGCGCCGGAAAGCGCTTTTCGCATGATCCTCCGCCAGGTTCCGCGCCACCCGCAGCACCCAGGCGCGCGGGTTGACGATGTCGCTGCCTTCCTGCCATTGCTTCCATAAACGCAAGAACGTCTCTTGCATGATGTCGAGCGCAATATCGGCGTTCAGCCAGCGCGCGTAAACCAAGGCCCACACCTCGCGGCTATGACGTTCGTAAATCTCTTCAAACTCCGCCTGGTGCGCGGGCTTTTTCGGCCTCGACTTCATGGGCCCTCATTCGCTGCCGTTTCTCACGCAGTAGGCCCCGACGCTCGTTGCACTTAGGAGACGAGTCGGCGGCAAATCATTAACGTGGAAACTTTGTGATTTTTTTCTCAAAGGCCGGCGAGCCGAGCCCCGTAAGGGGCCGGTTGAGTAGACAACACGCTCAACCGGCCCCATACGGGGCTCGGCTCGCCAGGCAATCGTCCATGCATCCTACCTCGCTTACCCCGTCACCACAAGGTTGTCGCGATGGACCACCTCTTCATATGGGACGGAGCCGAGCACCTCGGCGATTTTTTCCGAGCGAAGACCCAGGATTTGATTGGTGTCGTCCGCGGAATAATTGGTCAAGCCGCGCGCGAACTCCGCGCCGGCGTCGTCATATAAGGAAACGACGTCCCCCTTGTGGAAAACGCCGTGAGTTTCCACAACCCCAACGGGCAGAAGGCTTTTGCCCTGCTCGCACACGGCTCGTTTGGCCCCGTCATTGACGTGGATCTTGCCTTTTGGCCGGGCAGTGAAGCCGAGCCAGCGCTTCCAGGCGGGCAATGAGTTACCATGCGGCAAAAACAACGTGCCAATCGGTTCGGCCGCGAAAATCGCGTCGAGGGCGCGCGGATCGGCCCCATTGGCGATGATGACCGATTCGCCGGCCGCGGTCGCCATGCGGGCGGCGCGCAGTTTGCTGCGCATGCCCCCCGTTCCGAGCGCGCTCTTGCCGCTGCCGGCCTGATCCATGACGGAAGTGTCAATGTGCGTTACAGTTGCGATCTTTGTCGCCGTCGGATTGCTGCCCGGATCGCTGCTATAAAGACCGTCAACGACTGTCAACAAAATGAGCAATGGGGCCTGCAAGAGGTTGGTTAACATTGCGGCCAGAAGATCGTTATCGCCGAAGCGGATCTCCTCGATGCTGACGGTGTCGTTTTCGTTGATGATCGGCAGTGCGCCCCATTCAAATAATGTTAGGATTGTGTTACGAGCGTTGAGGTAACGAGTTCGGTTGTCGAAATCCCCCGCCGTCAGGAGAATTTGTGCGGTGTGGATGTTGTGCTTGTCGAAACACTCCTGATAGGCGCGCATCAGGAAGCTTTGCCCGATCGACGCACACGCTTGCAGATGCCGCAGATCGACGGGCCGTTTGCCCAGCCCCAGCCGACCGACGCCCGCGCCGATGGCGCCGGAGCTGACGAGCGCGACCTTGCGGCCCGCGGCGCGGATGCGTTGAATCTGATCCGCGAGCGCCTGCATCCGCGCGGGATCGAGTCGGCCGTCGTCCGCGGTCAACACGTTGGTGCCGACCTTGACCACGACCGTGTGGGCTTGCGTCAGGATTTCTTGGCGAACAGGATCGATCATGAGGTTTGCGAAAAAAAAAAAAACTTTTCCAAATTGACAAACGTCTGTTTGACGGGGCCGGTGCCTCTGTTTATACTACATGCCGAACCTTGGCCCATCCTCTCCTGGAGGATATCGTTGTGAAGTCGCTATGTCGAGTTCGATTGCTGAGCGCACTACTGCTCACCGGCGGCTTCGTCGTATTTGTCTCCACGTCGCACGCTCTGCCTGAAAAAGATATCCGCACACTTGTTACGCAGGCCGAGTCATTCGAATCGCAAGCCAACTGGGAACAAGCCCGCCATATTTACGAAGGCCTGCTTGGCCAAAACGATCCGGGCCTTCGCATTCGCGATCGCTATCAAAACGCGCAGCGGCGCTGCTGGCAATCACGCCGGCATATGGACTCCAGCTATCAAATGGAAGTCCTCTCCGTCGATTACGGCCAGGCGTTGCATATTTGCAAGATTGTCAATCGCACCCTTCTCGACGGCTCCTTCGACAAGCGAAAAGTCGATCCCAGCAAGCTGTTCAAAAAAGGCATCGACGAATTCGACGCGGCTCTGAGCGACAGCAAGTTTGTTGCAAAGCATGTCAAGCAAGGCAACGTCGAGGCGTTCCGCAACCTCCTGCAAAGATTGAAAGCGGAAGCCCGCGGCCTATCGCGCGAGAACGCCCTCGAACGGATCGGCCAAATCGCGCTGCTAGCCGAGGCGGAATTGGGCATCGACGCCACCGTCACCGTCATGGAGTTCGCTTGCGGCGCCTGTTACGCGATCGACGATTACACCGTTTATCTTACGCCCAATCAACTTCGCGAACTGGCCCAGAGCTTGGTGCAAACGGAAGCCAGCGTCGGTCTGGGCCTCGCGATCCAGGAAAACAAAATCGTCATTCGAACCATCGATCGGGGTAGCCCCGCCGAGCAATTGTTAAATGAGAACGACGAGATCATCAGCGTCAACATGCAAGCGGTAACGGACATCAATCTCAATCGCGTCACCGAATTGCTGCGCGGCCAGGCCGGCACGATGGTGGAGATCGAATTCCTTTCGCCCGGCGAAGACCAGACGCGGCGAGTGACTTTGACGCGCCAGGCCGTCGCGACCGGCGTCCGTTTCGGTCCCATCGCGATGACGCCGTATTACCACTTGAAGATCTCGAGTTTTTCCGATGCGGCCATTCAAGATCTGAATCAAGCACTCAAACAGCCGAACATGAAGGGGCTCGTTCTCGACCTCCGTCAGAACGGCGGCGGAATCGTCGAGAACGCCATCGAGACCGCGAAAAAGTTCCTGGCGAAGGGAACGATCTGCTCCAGCGTTCATCAAGACACCAAGAAGAGCGTTGTCTATCACGCCAAGAATCCGGACGCCTTGACGGTGCCGCTGATTGTCCTCGTTGACAACGACACCGCCAGCGCCGCCGAGGTTCTCGCAGGCGCGCTCAAGGAAAACGATCGCGCCATCCTCATCGGCCAGACGACGTTCGGCAAAGGCTGCACGCAAACGCTGCTGAGGCTCGGCAACGCTCCGGGCAACGTGCCGACGGGCGGCATGCGCCTTACCGTGGCCCAGATCTTTTCGCCCAAGAGCAACGCCTACTCCGGCCGCGGCGTCACGCCGCACATTTTCGTGGACGATCGCATGATGGCATCCCAGTCGCTGGCGAATGCCGATCCGTCGCTCGACCGGGCGATTGAAGAATTGAACCGTCTCCAAGCCATGCCCAAGTAATCCCGTGTTTACGTTTAGCGCTCGCGCCGCGGCATCCGCCGCTCAGCGCACCCGCGGATAATACTCCGCCAACCGATCCGGCGCCACGCCCCCGAGCGCCAGCGCCGTCAGCGCCCAGTTTCGCGCCGTTTGCCGCATTAATCCGATCTTCTGCCAACGCCGCGCCGACACGTAAATCCTCTTTTTCACGACGACCACCTTCCCGCGTGCCGCCAACATCCGGCTGAAAAAAACATCCTCCATGAATCGCAGCAGCGGAAAGCCCCCAAGCCGTTCGAAATCCGTGCGGCGAAGAAACAATCCCTGATCGCCGTACGCGATCCCCGTCCAGCGCACCCGCGCCGTCGCGCACGCATCGATGGAGCGAAAGCCCCAGCCGTCCGCCGCGACGCGCATCGCGAAACAGCCCGCGAGAATCCCTGGCCGCGCCATTGCCCGTTCCACCGCGTCGAGTGCGCCGCGTTCCAGCCGGCAATCGGCATGAAGGAAAAGCAAATGGTCGCCGCTCGCCAGTCCGGCGCCCGCGTTCATTTGCGATGCGCGTCCCGCCGGGGCCACGATGACGCGATCCGCGCCGGCCGCCGCTTGCCGCGTCGCATCGGTGCTGCCGCCGTCCACGATGATGATTTCGTGCGGCCCTTGTTCGCGCAAGCTTCGGATCGTCTCCGCAATCGTGTCGGCCTCGTTCCAGGTTGGGATGATGACGGAGACGCTCATGCAACTATGTCTACGCGCGATGGCAAACGCGTGCGAGGTCATTCCTTTGGAGTGCGGCGCTGTGACGCCGCTTTCTTTTCTTTTTTTCTTTTCCTTTGTTCGTTCGAGATCCCCAAAAAAAGAAATAAGGAAAGCGGCGTCAAGGCGCCGCACTCCAAAGTACGAAGCCGCAACGAGATGAAAGGCATCCAAGTTTCGCCGCCATACCCATTTCACTCGACGCGAATTCAAATAAGATGAACATTCCGCGATTCAGCCACTGAATTCACCCCGCCTGGAGTTTGCCTTCTCATGCACAGAATCATCCTGATCGTTCTTGCGCTCGCATTGAGTTTGGCGCCAGCCGTTGCGAATGCCGGCGAGCCGCGTAAAGACGCCGATGCAATTACCTTCGGCCCGAACGATTGGCCCTGGTGGCGCGGCCCCAATCGCAATGGAACCGCGGATGCCAAGCAAAAGCCGCCGCTCAAATGGAGCGCCACGGAGAACATCGTCTGGAAAACGCCGGTCACGGGCCGCGGGCATGGCTCGCCGATCGTCGTCGGCGATCAGGTCTTTCTTGCGACGGCCGACCCGAAGACCGAAACGCAGGCCGTCCTCTGCGTCGATCGCAAAACCGGCGCCCAGCGCTGGCAAACCGAAATCCATCGCGGCGCCTTCGAAAAGGGTGGCAACAAGCAAGCCTCGATGGCGTCCGCGACCCTGGCCTGCGACGGCCAGCGCGTTTTCGTCAGTTTCCTCCATAACAAAGCCATCTACACCACCGCCCTGAATCTCGACGGCAGCAAACTCTGGCAAACGAAGGTCACGGACTACGTACTTCACCAGGGCTTCGGTTCTTCGCCAACGGTGTACAAGTCGCTCGTCATCGTCTCCGCCGACAACAAGGGCACCGGCGTCATCGCGGGCCTCGACCGCTCGAGCGGCCAGATCGTCTGGAAAACGGAACGCCCGAAGTTTCCCAACTATGCGTCGCCGATCATCCTCAACGTCGCCGGCCGCGAGCAGCTCTTCTTCATCGGCTGCGAGCTTGTCACGAGCCTGGAGCCGATGACGGGCAAGAAAATCTGGGAGATCAAGGGCTCGACCACCGAATGCGTCACGTCCACGGTCACCGACGGCAAGCTCATCATCACCAGCGGCGGCTTTCCGAAAGGGCACGTCGCCGCCGTCCACGCCGATGGCTCCGGAAAAGTTGCGTGGGAAATCGGCACGAAGGTTTATGTGCCGTCCTTGCTTGAACGCGACGGCTATCTTTACGGCGTGCAAGATTCGGGTACGGCCGTGTGCTGGAAGTTCGACAGCGGCAAAGAAATCTGGAAAGAGCGCCTCGGCGGCGCCTTCACCGCGTCGCCGGTCCTGGTCGGCGATTTGCTATTCGCGACGAACGAAGCGGGCCGCACGTTCATCTTCCGCGCCAGTCCCAAGGCGTTCGAATTGATCGCGGAGAACCAGCTCGGCAACGACGCCATGGCGACGCCGACGATCTGCGGCGGCCGCATTTACATGCGCGTCGCCTTCAACCAGAAGGGCCAGCGGCAAGAGATGCTCTATTGCATCGGAACGCCGTGATTGGCGAGCCACGGGGTTTATCCCCGTGGCAAGGAAGTCCATTCCACGGGGATAAACCCCGTGGCTCGCCGAGTCATTCAACAAAGAGCATTCGCGCCTTGTCCATCGTTATCCACATGCCCCAAAGAAGCGGAATGCCAACGGCTGCCCACGCCAGACACACCAGCCACAAGTCACTTTCGCGTCGCGGCAGAGCAGGGGGATCGCCTTCAATGATGGACACAGCCGGCTCGGCCGTTGGGCTCGCCGCGGATTTCTCGAAGTGCGCCTCATTGACTGGCCGAATCAAAAGGTTGCACACTAGCCCGACGAGCAAAATCGCCGCCAGGAAATAAAGCGGCATATCGTACACCTGCGCCGCCGGCACGCCGCGCTCGAGTTGCCAATCGCGCAAATAGTTGACAACCATCGGCCCAACGATCCCGGCGATCGACCACGCCGTCAAGAGCCGGCCATGAATCGCGGAAATGTGATTGGGCCCAAACAAATCCGCAAGGTACGCCGGAATCGCCGCAAAACCGCCGCCGTACATCGTCAAGATCACGCAGCACACGACGACGAACAGCGGCACGTTGCCCGCCCGGCCCGTCATTGGCACGAACGCATACAGGATGGCGCCCGCGAGAAAAAAAATCGCATAAGTCGTTTTCCGCCCCGCGTAATCGGAGAACGACGACCAGACGATTCGGCCAAGGATATTGAACAGGGACAGCAATCCCGTGAACGCCGCCGCCATACTCGCTACGCTTTCCAGTTGACTGCGCGAGAGATCGCTGAACGGCACATCGACGCCGATCAAGCGGCCGCCGAACACTTCCTGAATCATCGGCGACGCCATGCCGATGACGCCGATGCCCGCGGATACGTTCAGACATAGCACCATCCACGCCAGCCAGAACTGCGGCGTAAGATGCGCGCGCGTTACCGGCACAAAGGGAGCTGCGAGCGGCGAGGATTGAGAGACGACGGCCGAGGGATGATAGGTGTGCGGCGGCAAGCGATAACCAAAAGCGCCGATCGTCATTGCGATGAAATAGATTGCTCCCAAAACGAGAAACGTCTGCCAGACGCCGACGGACGCATCATCGGCAAAGAAAACCATGAGCCGATCGGCGAGCGGCGCGCCGACCATGGCGCCGCCGCCGAAGCCCATGATCGCGAGCCCCGTTGCCAGGCCGCGACGGTCGGGGAACCACTTGAGCAGCGTCGAGACCGGCGAGATGTAGCCGACGCCCAAACCGATGCCGCCGATGACGCCGGCGCCGAGCCAAAGCAGCCAGATCTGATGAACGTACACGCCAAGCGCCGAAAGGAGCAGCCCGCCGCTCCAGCAGCACGCGGCCAGCAAGCCGGCTTTGCGCGGCCCGACGCGTTCGACCCATCGCCCCAGCACCGCCGCCGAGCCGCCGAGGAAAACGAAGAAGAGTGTATACATCCAGCCGAGCATCGAGATCGGCCAATCATACGACGTGGTGAAGATCTTTTCGACCAACCCCATGTCGTCTGGAAATCGAATCGGCTGCGAAACGCCGACCGCCCTGGCAAGCGGCAACCAG
>Ga0105340_1001139_pt1 | contig 12120 bp, 8 predicted proteins | sample EasRivMeERMLT700_FD_89676 | JGI IMG/M metagenome (GOLD analysis project Ga0105340, IMG submission 89676) | Soil microbial communities from meander-bound floodplain in the East River, Colorado, USA - East River MetaG ERMLT700 | ecosystem: Environmental > Terrestrial > Soil > Floodplain | place... | reverse complement strand
CTTGATTTTCAATCAGGCGCGTCGGGAACGAAGCATGCGGATATTCTCGTATACAACGCGCTATTGCATCGGCAGTTCAGTGTCGCTGTGCACAGCATCGTGGTTCTACTTCGTCCAGAGGCGGCTCACGCAAATCTTCACGGTCGCGTGGCCTATTCGCCGCGGTCGGATCGCGGTAAGATGGATTTCACTTACGAGGTCGTTCGGCTCTGGGAACGATCCGCCGCGGAGTTGCTGGAGGGGGATGTCGGCGCCTTACCGTTGGCGGTACTCGGGAAACTGAAGCCCGGTGACTCACTAGAAGCCGGCATGTCCGACGTGGTGGCGCGTCTGATCGGACGGCTCGAACACGGCATTCCGCAAAACCAGGCCCGACGATTGTTGACCGCGTCGTTTGTGCTTTCCGGCTTACGCATCGACAAACAGGCGGCGAGTGAACTATACAAAGGAGCCAAAAACATGCGCGAATCCGTGACCTATCAGGCAATTGTCGAAGAGGGCATCGAAAAAGGGATCGAAAAAGGACGATTGGACGAAGTCCAAAAAATGATCAAGAAACTCGGCCGAAAAACGCTTGGCGCGCCAAGTAGAAAAATGGCCGCCACGATTGCCGCGATCGATGACCTTCATCGACTGGAAACCATGCTCGAACGACTTATCGACGCCAAAAGCTGGAAGGAACTGCTGGCGGAGTAGCCTCACTTCGTGCGAAACACCATCCGCCCCGCCTTCACGTCATAGTCTCCCAGCACCGTTTGCCCGTCGCGCACCTTGCCCTCGAGAATCAATCGGCCCAGCGAGTTCTCGACTTCCTTCTGAATTGCTCGCTTGATCGGCCGAGCGCCGTAGGCTGGATCGTAGCCGACGCGCACGAGGTGAATCTTCGCGGCGTCGGTCAACTCCAGCGAAATCTTGCGATCGGCAAGTCGTTCCTGTAGGCGCCGTAACTGGATCAGCACGATGTCCTTCAAATGCGTCTCGTCGAGCGCGTGGAAGACGATCAATTCATCGACGCGATTCAAAAACTCCGGACGGAAGTGCTTGCGCATCTCGTCGAGCACCGCGTCCTTCATCGCTTCGTAGCCTTCGCCGTCGAAGGCGCCCTGGTAGTTGAGGATGCGCTGGCTGCCGATGTTGCTCGTCATGATGACAATCGTGTTTTTGAAATCGACCGTGCGGCCCTGACCGTCGGTCAAGCGGCCGTCGTCGAGGATTTGTAACAGCACGTTGAACACGTCCATGTGCGCCTTCTCGATCTCATCGAAAAGCACGACGCAATACGGCCGGCGGCGCACGGCTTCGGTGAGCTGGCCGCCTTCCTCGAAGCCGATGTAGCCGGGCGGCGCGCCGACGAGGCGCGAGACGGTGTGCTTTTCTTGATACTCGGACATGTCGATGCGAATCATGGCGCGTTCGTCGTCGAAGAGAAACTCCGCCAAAGCGCGCGCCAGCTCCGTTTTGCCGACGCCGGTCGGGCCGAGGAAAATGAACGAGCCGATCGGGCGATTGGGATCCTTCAAGCCCGAGCGAGCGCGCACCACCGCCTCCGCAACGGCGTTGACGGCTTCGTCCTGGCCGATCACGCGCTGGTGCAATTCGTCGCCCAGGTGCAGCAGCTTCTGCACTTCGCCTTCGAGCAGTTTGTCAACGGGAATGCCGGTCCAGCGGCTGATGACCTTGGCGATATCGCTTTCGTCAACCTCGTCCTTGGTGAGCCGTTCGCCTTCTTTCGTCTCGGCCGGCTTGGCTTCCATTTCTTTCAGTTGCCGCTCAAGCTCCGGAATCTTGCCGTATTGCAGCTCGCTGGCCTTGGCGTAGTCGCTGCGTTTTTTCGCCTCGTCGAGTTCGAGGCGCATGCGATCGAGTTCTTCGAGCAAGGCGCCGGTGGTTTGGCCGCCTTTCTTTTCCTCTTCCCATTGCTGGGTGAGCATGCGTTCCTGTTCCTTCAGGTCCGCGAGTTCTTTCTTGATTTTTTCAAGCCGATCGCGCGAGGCCGCGTCTTTTTCTTTTTCGAGCGACACGCGTTCGATTTCGAGCTGCATGACCTGTCGGCTAACTTTGTCGAGCTTGTCCGGGCGCGATTCGCGTTCGGTGCGCAGCTTGGCGGCGGCTTCATCGATCAGGTCAATCGCCTTGTCCGGCAAGAAACGATCGGAGATGTAACGATTCGACATCACCGCCGCCGCGACGAGGGCGCTGTCCTTGATGCGCACCTTGTGATGCGCCTCGTACTTCTCCTTGAGGCCGCGCAAGATCGAGATCGTGTCCTCGACCGTCGGCTGATCGACCATCACGGGTTGAAAGCGTCGTTCGAGGGCCGCGTCCTTTTCGATGTATTTGCGATATTCGTCGAGCGTGGTCGCGCCGATACAATGCAGCTCGCCACGCGCCAGGAGCGGCTTCAAGAGATTGCCCGCGTCCATCGCGCCTTCCGCTTTGCCGGCGCCGACGACGGTGTGCAATTCGTCGATGAAGAGGATGACCTGCCCCTGCGACTCCGTGACTTCCTTCAACACCGCCTTCAATCGCTCTTCGAATTCGCCGCGGAACTTCGCCCCGGCGATCAAGGCGCCCATGTCGAGTGCAACGACGCGCTTGTTCTTCAATCCCTCCGGCACATCGCCGCGATGAATGCGTTGCGCGAGTCCCTCAACGATGGCGGTCTTGCCGACGCCCGGCTCGCCGATCAGCACGGGGTTGTTCTTCGTCCGCCGCGACAGCACCTGGATCACGCGACGAATCTCCTCATCGCGGCCGATGACGGGATCGAGTTTGCCTTGTTTGGCGTAATGCGTCAAATCGCGGCCGTACTTTTCGAGCGATTCGTAAGTCGCTTCCGGAGTCTGCGACGTGACGCGTTGATGGCCGCGAACATCCTGGATGGCCTTGGTGAGATTGGCGCGGTTGAGTTTGGATTCTTTGAGGATGCGGCCCGTCGCACCGCTGTCATCGATCATGGCCAGGAGAAGATGTTCGACGGAGACATAATCATCCTTCATCTTCTTGGCTTCGTCGTCCGCGGCGCCGAGCAGCCGATTGAGCCGGCTGGTAACGCCGATGTTTTCGTTGCCGCCGGTGACGCGCGGCAGCTTCTCCACCTCGCGCTGCAGCTTGATCTTGAGCGCGTCAACCGGGACGTCCGCCTTGTTGAGGATCGCGGTCGCCAGGCCGTGTTCTTGATCGAGCAGCGCAAAAAGGACGTGCTCGACATCCATTTGTTGATGGTTGAACTTGGCAGCAAGTCGATTGGCGGCCTGCAGCGCTTCGAGAGATTTTTCGGTGAAACGGTCCTGGTTCATGGCAATGCTCTTGGAGATGGAGGAATGATTGAATCAACAAGAGCAAACGTAATGCCGCCGTTTATTGTGACGTAAAGTTATATTTTCCAATAGGTTGCGTAATGAGCCAGGAACAAGGAGCTGCCAATATGACATCCCTGGAAAGTAGATGAGGCACAATGGCAGAAAGGCACGGAGCAAATCGACACGCTCACGGCTCGGCGCCTCGGCGGCAATGCATTAATTCATATCAGCGATGCCCAGAAACGCCAGCGCCTCATCCATGGTTCGAAAGACGGCGACTTCTTTGGTGCTGGCTGGCTCCATGGCGCGATAGGCTTCGTACATGCGGCCCAGGCCGAACGCCAAAAGTTGCGGCGCGACGATGGCGAATTTCGATCTGACCCCTTCCGGATCCATCGATGCCGACAGAGTTGCGAGCTTACGCAGGCGTGCCGTCGTCGGCGGTTCGCTAACGTTGGCGTCCGTCATGTCCATCAGTTCGTTGAAGCCGGCGACTTCGGGGCGGGACCAAACTTCTTTCTGGTAAGCGAAAACCTCATGTTCGGTGAGGGTCCCGTGTCCCTTCGCCGATACCAATCGGCGCGCGGGATCAATCGAATACTCAATCGGCATTGCTACTCCTGTTCCGCGAAACTAGCGTTGAAGATGGCTTTTCTCAAACCAGGTAGGAATCGTCCTGTGTCGCCAGCGACGCGTGAACTGTCGGCTCGCGACACCGTGATGGAACCATTATAGCCTTTGAATTGGACGGAAAGGACAAAAACATCCAAATACTGCTGCCCTGTTCAGGTCACCTAATTTGAATGGGGGGCGTCGTCATTATTTCAAATCGACGCCGGTTTCAAAGAGGACCGATACGGCATTTCCCCAACTATTGCCCGCATTCGAACCGCCTGCTAAAGTGAGCGCATGCTCAAAGGAATTGCCGTTTCACCCGGAGTGGCCGTCGCCCGCGCCTATTGCGTGGATTCGGTGCTGGCACGGCGAGAACCGCAGCATTTGAACGCGGCCGCACTGTCTGAAGAGATCGCGCGATTCGACAACGCGTGTCAACTGGCCGGGCAGGAGATGGACGCCATCGTCGCGCGCGTCCGTTCGCAGCTCGGCGAGGACGAAGCCGCGATCTTTCACGGACATCGCATGCTCCTGCGCGATCCGGCCCTCGTCGGCAAGGTCAAGTCCGCCATCTTGCATCGCCACGTTGACGCCCGCACCGCCCTTCATGAACTGCTGGACGAGTACACGCTACTCTTCGAGAAAATCCAGGACGAGTATCTGAAGGAGCGCATGACCGACATTCGCGACGTGGTCACGCGCATCATGACGCATCTCTCGCTCGAGGAGAAGCCACGCAGCTTGCACGGGGACGAAGCGATCATCATCGTGGCGCCGGAAATCCTGCCGTCTCAGGCATTACTTTTGGAAAGGCTTTGCGTCGTCGGCATCATCACGGAAACAGGCGGCAGCACGGGGCACGCCGCGATCCTGGCGCGGTCGATGGGGATCCCGTCGGTGTCGGGCCTGCGCGGCATCCTCAAGCAAGTCGTCACCGGCGATTTGCTGGCGCTCGACGGCCGCGCGGGGCACGTGCACGTCAAGCCCGATTCCGAACTCGAGGCCGCGTATCGGAAGCTCGCGCGCGAGTACGTTCATCTGCGCGACCGGCTGGTCGAGAATCGGGATCAAGAGCCGATTTCACGCGACGGCACGAAGATCGAATTACTGGCGAACGTCAACAATGTGCACGACGCCGAGGCCGCGGTACGTGCTGGCGCGACCGGCGTCGGCCTGTATCGCACGGAATACTTGTTCTTGACGCACCCCAGCGTACCGACGGAGGATGAGCAGCTTGCCGCGTACAAGGCAATCATCAACGCGTCGCCGAATCAATCGGTCACCATTCGCACGCTCGACATCGGCGGCGACAAGCTTGTGCCGTACTTTGGCCACGAACGCGAAGCCAATCCGTTCATGGGCTGGCGCTCGATTCGCATCACGTCGTCGTACCCGGAGTTCTTCCAGACACAGCTTCGCGCGATCCTGCGCGCGGGCGTACATAGCAAAATCAGCCTGCTTTTTCCGATGATCAGCACGCTCGAGGAGATTCACACGATCAAGCGAATGTTGAACGAGACAAAAGCTCAACTTCGGGAAAACAAACTGCCGTTCGCGGAGAATATCCCGTTCGGCATCATGTTGGAAGTGCCGGCGGCGGCGATGTGCATTCAATCGCTGTTGCGCGAAGTCGATTACGTTTCGATCGGTTCGAACGATCTGATTCAATACGTGATGGCCGCCGACCGCGACAATCCAAAGGTCGCGCATCTGTGCGAGCCGTTCAATCCGCCGGTGTTCCGGCTCTTGCGGCACATCATCCGCGCTTGCAACAAACATCAGAAGCCGGTGACCTTATGCGGCGAAATGGCGGGCCGGCCAAGGTGTTTCTTGCCGCTCTTCGGCATGGGTCTGCGGCAATTCAGCATGAGCCCCGCGTTCGTGCCGACGATCAAGGAACTGGTCCGTTGCACGGATCGCGCGGTCGCGGAGGAGACGGCGCGGCGCGTCGTTCGATTGCGGACGTTCAAGCAGGTGCGCGATTACCTCACGAAAGTGGCGCGAAAGGTTTGTCCGAATGTGACGTTTTTTGATACGAAAAAGTGAGGGCGCGATGTTCGCCGTTGAGGAGCAATACCGTAACTGCTATTTGTTCATTCCCTTTGCAAATCTGCGAACTTCTCTTACCGGCAGTTCCACGAATGCCGCCGTTTCCTTGACTGACATTCCCTGAGCAAGACACTTGCGAACCACTCGTTGATTCACCAATGCCTTACCAATTTTCATTCCTTCCTGATGGGCCTCTTGCCAGACTTTGCTTTTGCGTAGGTCGTGCAAATTGAACATTGCTCGAACTCCGTCAAGGTTGATCATTCCACATCCTTAGCCAAACGTCGAACCTCATGCACAGAGATTTCCATGAAATCCGCCGTTTCCTTGACGGACATTCCTTTGGCCAGGCATCTGCGAACGGTTTTCCGTTTCTCCAACGACTTGCCTTCCTCCAATCCAATTTCCTTGCCTTCTGCGATGCCTTCCTGGTGCGCCTCCTGCCAAACTTTGCTTTTGCGAATGTCTTGCAACTGAAACATTTTTCGTACCTCCTCGCGATCGAACTCCGTGAAGCGGCGGAGCAGCAGTTCTTCCGTCAATTCTATCACCTTCTTGCCCAATTCGATATCGACTTCCGCACTCTCGGCCTTCCTGGCCAGGATTCCCACTAACCGTTTCACGTCCTCGACCGGCGCCGTCACCAATTGCAAAATGCCAAGTCCGAGCGGCGGATCGGCCGGGACCTGATACTCATCCAGGAAAACTCTCGTCACGCGTTTCGAACGCAACAAATCTTCGTACGCCTCCAGGTGCTTCGGTTCGAAGCGTCGACTTTCGAAGATCGCGACTGCGGCCCAATCCCGCATGGTCGGGTTCGCTTCGAGAAAGAGAAACACCTTGGCGAACAGATTCGCGTAGAACGTCGCATTGCGGCGAAACTGCACCTCGACAAAATACACCGGCAGTTCCGGCTTCGTCGGCACGAACAATCCGTCGATGCGAAATGACTTCTTGATTTCCACCGAGTCGAAACGATAATCATTCGCCCGTTCGCTCGGCTGTCCGAGCAACTCGAACAACGTCTGCGGCAACTGCTTCAGGAGCTGGCAGAAGAACGAATCGGTTTCCATGGCGATCACGGCGTCGGCGTCGGCACCATCAGCGTGAATGGATACAAATACGCCTGAGCGAGCGTCATCAGGCCGATGATCGACGCGAGGATGATCGAGTGCCAGATGACCGCCTTGAAGATGTCCGCTTCCTTGCCGAGCTGATGCGTCGCGGCCGTGGCGACGCAAATCGATTGGGCGTCGATCATCTTGCCCATGACGCCGCCCGTTGAATTGGCGGTGCAAATGAGCACCTCCGCTTGCGGCTGCGTGAGGCCACCGATCGGGAAGACGCCCGCTTGATGAATCTGCGCCGCGGTGATGCGTTGCAGGCTGCCGAAGAGCGCGTTGCTCCCCGCGTCGGTGCCGGTCAGGAAGACGCCCAGCCAGCCGAGAATCGCCGCGAAAAAAGGATACAACGCGCCGGTGTTGGCGAAGGCGTAGCCGAGCGTCGCATCCATTCCGGCGTAGCGAGTAACATAACTCAAGCCGAGCATGAACGCGATCGTTGGAATCGGGATTTTCATCTGCACGACGGTTCGCTTGAGCACGCGGCCAACCTGTGGAAGCGACATTCGCAACATTGGTATCGACAGGAGCACCGCGAAAAAGACCGCCGTGCCCGGCGCGGTGAGCCAGGCGAAGTTGAACTTGGCCGACTCCTTGTGATCTTCTTTGCCGACGGGGCGCAGCTTGGCCTCGCGCTGCACTTGATCGTGCAACGTCGGGACTTCGATCAGATAGTTCGTTTCGATTTGCGTGCCGGGGATGAGTACGGGGCCGTCCTTGCCGCGGTTGCCTTCTTTCTCGCGGACGATGCCGGTCAACATCAGGAAAACCGACATCAAGATGTACGGCATCCACGCCAGGGTAACGCTGCCCACGGTGAGCGGCTTCGCTTCGTTGTCGGCCGCGGGCGTGGATTCGCCGCCGAATAGCGCCATCGCTTCCGCGGCGTGCGGGTCGTTCGGATCGAGCCGAACCGAGGGGGGCGGCTCCGTCGGTTGATCGGTGATCGCGTTGGCGGTTGGTTGCGAGGTGATGGCATTCGGATCAGCCGGGCCCGCGGTGAACGACGGTTCGGTCGGCGTCGTGAAATGCCATTCGTCCTTCGGCTTCCAGAACTTTAAAAAGATCGCCGTGACAACGAGTGAGAAGATGCCGCCGCCGATGTCGGTCATCGGATAGAGGATGACGCCGGTCCAATCGTGCATCGTGGCGAACGCGTATTGAAACGCCGCGAACGATCCGCCGGAGACGAGCAATGCGGGCCAGACGGAGAACGTTTGCCGCCAGGTGCACATGCACTTGACCATGTACGCCGGTACGATGAGCGACATGAACGGCAACTGATGCCCCGCCATGGTGCTGAGCGCTCGGGCATCGATGCCGGTCACGTCGGCGAGCACAATGATCGGCGTGCCGAGGCCGCCGTATGCGACGGGCGACGTGTTGGCGATCAAGCACAATACGGCCGCGAGGAATGGATTGAAGCCGAGGCCGACCATGATGGCGCCGCAGATCGCGACGGGCGTGCCGCCGCCGGCCGCCCCTTCGAGGAAAGCGCCGAACGAGAAACCGATCAGCACCGCCTGGATGCGCGCGTCCCCCGAAAGGCTGGCGACGGAGCGGCGCACCATCGTGAATTGTCCCGTCTCAACCGTGATGTTGTAAAGCAGCATCGCATTGAAGATCGTCCAGCCGACCGGCAACAAGCCGAAGCCGACGCCGTAGCCGAACGACCAGAGCGCCTGCTGCCACGGCATGCCGTAAATGAAGATCGCGATCACGATGGCCGAAAGCGCGCCCGCCGCCCCGGCCTTGGAAGCGAGCCAACGCTGCGGCACCAGCAACCAGAACAGAATCACGACAGGCAACGCCGCGAAGATGGTGGACCAGAGAACGCTCCACGGGAGATTGAATCGCGCGAGTGGATCGAGGGATTGCTGATAGATTTCCATGAGAGAGGATTTTCCCGCCTTCGTATTGCGTTCGCGTCCCGTCTTGCTCAATGCAACAACGATCTTCGCGATTGTAGGCGGGAGGCGTTTGGATGCAAGCACGAATTGCGCCGGTTTCAAAATCGTTCGTAGCGATTGCCGGGCAGTCGGCGCACGATCTTCTTCAACTCCAACATCATCAATTGCCGCATCAGCTCCGTGATCGGCAACGCCAACTCGACGGTCAAATCCTCGACGACGCGGCGTTCGGCGAGCGCAGTCCAGATTCGTTGTTGAACGTCTTCCAGGCCCACCGGCATCGACGTTTGCAGCGGGGACTCGGATTTCGGCTCCACGAGGCTCGGCAGGTCTTGCAAGTCTTCCAATATGTCGTCCGCATTTCGCACAAGCGTTGCGCCTTTTCGCAATAGTTGCAGTGTGCCGGCGCTGGCGGCTTGATCGACCTGGCCAGGGACAGCAAAAACTTCGCGCCCCTGCTCTGCCGCGAGGCGTGCGGAAATCAGTGCTCCTGATTTCTCGGCGGCTTCAATGACAACGACCGCCCGGCTCAACCCGCTGATGATGCGATTGCGCGCGGGGAAAAGCGATGCCATCGGCTCCATGAGCATGCACGATTCGGTGATGAGCGCGCCGGCAGCCGCGACCTCGGCAGCGAGGTCCGCGTGTTCAGGCGGATAAATCTTCGAAAGTCCGCCCGCCAATACGGCGAACGTGCGGCCCTTGGCACGGAGCGCGCCGCGCTGGGCGCAGCCGTCGATGCCGCGCGCCAGGCCGCTGACGATCGTCCACCCGGCACGCGCCAGGTCGTGCGCGATCCACTCCGCCAGGCGTCGGCCGTACGAGGTGCAAGCGCGCGAACCGACGATGGCGATCGCTTTTTCGTCCCGAGCGTTCAGTTCGCCCTTGACAAAAAGCAGGTGTGGCGCGTCAACAATGGTGGCGAGGTTGTCGGGATATCCCGGCTGGCCCAGGACACGCAAGCTCACGCCGTGCTCGTCGATCGCGGCACATTCCCGATCGACGTCCGGATTGGCCAGGGCACGCGCCATGGCCTGCGCGACCTTGTTGCCGAGATAGGGAATTTCCATTAATTCCGCCGCCGTCGCATTCAACACCGCCGACGCGGAACCGAAGTGCTCCAATAACGCCGTAGTCAAGCGCGGCCCGACACCCGTGACCAGGTGCATGGCGATCAAATCGCGTTCACCGGCCGAGAGATTCACAATCGTCGTCTCCAATCGCGTCGTGTGAAGCGCGATATTTCAGAGCACCGCGCGGACGTCGTCGTCGGACACGTCGTCGAACAGCGCGACCGCGCCGAGCTTCGTCGGCAGAATGAAGCGCATTCGCCCCGCCAGCGCTTTCTTGTCCTTGCGCATCGTCGCCAAAAGCTCGTCGATCGGCCAGCTTTTTTCCGGCGCCGTCGGCAACGAGAACGCCCGCAACAAGCGAATCTGCCGCTCGGTGACATCGTGCGCAATCAACCCGCGCCGTTCCGCCAGCAAGCTCGCGCACGCCATGCCGGCCGCGACCGCCTCGCCGTGCAGCCAATGTGAATAGCCGCCGGCCGTCTCGAAGGCGTGCGCAAAGGTGTGCCCGTAATTCAACTTGGCGCGGAAGTCCGATTCCTCACGCTCGTCCTTCTCGACGACTTGCGCTTTCAATTCACATGAGCGCAAGACGATTCGTTTAATTGCCGCCGGATCACGTTTGAGAATCGCGTCGGACGCATGCTCCAGGTACGCAAAGAAATCGGCATCGAGAATGACGCCGTACTTGACGACCTCCGCGAGGCCGCTTCTGAATTCGCGCTCGGGCAGCGTGCTCAGCGTGTCGATGTCGATGAATACGCCGATCGGTTGGTGGAACGCGCCGATCATGTTCTTGGCGCGCGGATGATTGACGCCCACCTTGCCGCCGACGGAGCTGTCCACCATGGCGAGAAGCGTCGTCGGAATCATCAAAAGCGGAATGCCGCGCGCATAGGTTGCAGCAACGAAGCCCGCGAGGTCGCCGATGACACCGCCGCCGACCGCGACGACCAGCGTGCGGCGATCGGCTGGCAGTTCGATCAGTGCGTCGTAAAGTTCCGAGGCGGACGCGAGCGATTTCTCGCCTTCGCCCGAGCGGCGAACCGTGAGTGCGACGCGGAAGCCGGCCGCTTCAAGACTTCGCATTGCGGCTTCAGCGTGCGTGCGAGCATTGGCATCCGTCACAATCAGCGCCGCTTTTCCCGTGGCGCGTTCCCGCGCGAATGCGCCGAATTGGCTCAGGACATTCGCGGCCACGACGACGTCATAGCTGCGTTCCCGAAGTTGCACGCGCAACGTGGTGGAATTCATGGCTTCGCCTGGACCGCGGATCGATACGTATTTGCTCTTGGCAATGCTAGCAGAACGCGTACATCCCGCAAGGGCCGAACTTTCGCCATCCTTGTGTTCGCGGACCGCGGCGTTTCGCGTCCCAATCTACTGGCCGAGAACTCTCGAAATGATAATATTAAACAGCTACCTTGCGCACTTGTACAACGTCATTCAGTCATTGAAAACCCGCGCTGCCTGCGGATTCGGAGAGTGTTACCCCCAATGCAACCCGCTGAAGCTCCCATCGAGCCGGAAGTCGAACGCGCACTCTGGCGTATCTATCGCGACTATTTCGACGCCGCCGAGAAGAAACGCCGCTGGCGAATTCGCGAAGACATTCCCTGGAATCAATGCAATCCCAATCTCGACCCCGCCATCGCCGACGTCGTTGAAACCTTTTGTTGCGTCGAATTGTACTTGCCCGATTACGTCGGCAAGATCATCCCGGTCGTCCGGCACAGCCGGGGCCGAACCTGGTTCTACGCCAACTGGGGCTACGAAGAATCGAAGCATTCGCTCGCGCTGGGCGATTGGCTTTTGCGCTCCGGCCATCGCACGGACGAGCAAATGGCGGACATGGAGAAAAAAGTTTTTGAACGCGAGTGGAACCTGCCGACACAGAGCGCCATGGGCATGCTCGCCTACGCCATGGTGCAGGAACAGGCGACGTTCGTGAATTACCGCAATCTGCGCCAACGCGTGAACGCCAAGGGGGGCGACCCGGCGCTGGACAAGGTTCTCAGCCTGGTCTCGATTGACGAAGCAGCGCACTACGGCT
>Ga0105340_1001138_pt1 | contig 12139 bp, 9 predicted proteins | sample EasRivMeERMLT700_FD_89676 | JGI IMG/M metagenome (GOLD analysis project Ga0105340, IMG submission 89676) | Soil microbial communities from meander-bound floodplain in the East River, Colorado, USA - East River MetaG ERMLT700 | ecosystem: Environmental > Terrestrial > Soil > Floodplain | place... | reverse complement strand
GTTTGTGTCGTCGAGCATGTTCCAGGCGCTCGGCAATACCATTCCGCCGCTCGCGACGTCGACGTTGCGCATCGTGATTGCGGCAATCCCCGCCGTATTCCTGGCGCGCCTACCCGGCTTCCACCTCTCGTGGATCTGGTACTTGGGCGCCGTGGCGACCTTGCTGCAGATGACGCTCAACCTGATCCTGTTGCAGCGCGAGCTCGGGTTGAAGCTGATCGGTGATCAAACGCCGTTAGCCCAGACCGCCGCCGTAGGTATAATCACCGGCGAGTGAAGCTCGCGGTCCCGAAAGAATGCCGTCCCGGCGAACGCCGGGTTGCGGTCACCCCTGAGAACGTCTCGCGATTGATCAAGATGGGCTTCGCGGTGGCCGTCGAACACGACGCCGGCGCGGCGGCCTCGTTTGGCGACAATGATTACGTCGCGGCGGGGGCGGAGATCGTGGCGGACACGCGCGCGATCTGGCAGACCGGCGACATCCTCCTGAAGGTCCAGCCGCCGTCGGTCCATCCGGCGCTCAACGTGCACGAGGCGGATCTGATCCGCGAGGGCGGCACGCTGATCAGCTTCCTCTACCCCGGCAAGAACAAGGACATCGTCGACAAGCTGGCGGCGCGGAAGGCGACGGCGATCGCGGTCGATCAGATTCCGCGCATCACGCGCGCGCAGAAAATGGACGCGCTGTCGTCGATGGCGAACATCGCGGGCTATCGCGCGGTGGTCGAAGCGGCGAGCTTCTACGGCCGATTCTTCACTGGACAGATGACGGCGGCGGGCCGCGTGCCGCCTGCGAAGATCCTGGTCATCGGCGCGGGCGTGGCGGGGCTGGCGGCGATCGGCGCGGCGCGCGGCATGGGCGCGATCGTGCGCGCGTTCGACACGCGGCCGACGGTCAAAGAGCAGGTCAAGAGCATGGGCGCCGAGTTCATCGAGCTCAACGTCGTCGAAGACGGCGAGGGCGCGGGCGGCTATGCGAAGGAGATGAGCCCTGCGTTCATCAAGGCCGAGATGGCGATGTTCGCCGCCCAGGCGAAGGACGTCGACATCATCATTACGACGGCGTTGATCCCGAATCGACCGGCGCCGATCTTGATCACCGAAGAGATGGTCAAGTCGATGAAGAACGGATCGGTAATCGTCGATCTGGCCGCCGAGAACGGCGGCAACTGCGCGCTCACCGAGCCGGGCCAGGTGGTGGAGCGCCACGGCGTTCACATTCTCGGCTACACCGATCTGCCGAGCCGCCTGGCGCCGACGGCGAGCCTGCTGTTCGGCAACAACCTGACGCACCTGCTCGCCGATCTCGGCGGCGCGAGCCACTTCCATCTCGATCTCGCCGACGAAGTCGTCCGCGGCGCGCTGGTGGTCCGGAACGGCGAAGTGATTTGGCCGCCGCCGGCACGACCACCGATCGCGCTCCCGCCCAAACCCCTCGTCTCGGCGCCGAAGGCCGTTCCTGCCGCGCCGGTCGCGACCGCGAAGCCGTTTTCGGGCGTCGGCGGGTGGATCTTCTCGATGGTCGCAGCAGCGGCGTTGATTGGCCTCGGCCTGGTGGCGCCGCCCGCATTCCTGTCGCACCTGACGGTGTTCGCGCTGGCGTGCATCGTCGGCTGGCAGGTGGTGTGGAACGTCACGCCGGCCCTGCACACGCCGCTGATGAGCGTGACCAACGCGATCAGCGGCATCATCGTGATCGGCGGCATGTTGCAGGTCAGCGGACCGCCGACATCGACGATTGTCATCCTCGGCGCCGCCGCGATCCTGCTGGCGACGATCAACATCGCCGGGGGCTTCCTCGTTACTCAGCGCATGCTGAAAATGTTCCGCCGATAGCATGCCTGAGACACTCGTCACCATCGCGTATCTCGCCGCCGGACTGCTTTTCATATTCAGTCTTGGTGGGCTCTCCGCGCAGGAATCGGCGCCTCGCGGCAACGTGTTCGGGATGCTCGGCATGGCGACCGCCGTGCTGGTGACGGCGTTCGGCCCGCGGGTCGAGAGCTACACGGTCCTCACCGGCGCGCTCGTGATCGGCGGCGCGATCGGCGCGCTGCTCGCATCGCGCGTCGGAATGACGTCGATGCCGCAGCTGGTCGCGGCCCTGCACAGCTTTGTCGGCCTGGCGGCGGTGCTGGTCGGCATCGCGACCGCCATGGATCATTCGAAGGCCCTGTACGGCGTCGAAGCGCGCATCCATGAGACCGAGATCTTCATCGGCGTGTTCGTCGGCGCCGTGACCTTTACCGGATCGGTGATCGCGTTCGGCAAGCTGCAAGGCCTGATCGGCAGCAAGCCGCTGCTGATGCCCGGCCGGCATCTGATGAACCTGATCGCCGTCCTGGGGTGCGTGTACCTGGGCTACCTGTTCGTGTTTCACGGCGAATACTTCGCGCCGGTGTGGCCGCTGTATGTGGTCACGGCGGTCGCCTTTCTGCTCGGCATTCATCTCGTCATGGCGATTGGCGGCGCCGACATGCCGGTCGTGGTCTCGATGCTCAACAGCTATTCGGGCTGGGCCGCGGCGGCCGCGGGCTTCATGCTCGAGAACGATCTGCTGATCATCACCGGCGCGCTGGTCGGATCGAGCGGCGCGATCCTGAGCTACATCATGTGTCACGCGATGAACCGATCGTTCCTCAGCGTGATCCTCGGCGGCTTCGGCGCTGACGAAGGCGCAGCGCCGGGAGGCGCATCGGCGCAACCTGCGGGTGAAGTGAAGGCGGTGACCGCTGAAGAGACCGCCGATCTGCTCCGCGACGCGAAGAGCGTGGTCATCGTGCCGGGTTACGGCATGGCGGTGGCGCAGGCGCAGTATCCGCTGTATGAAGTGACGAAGCTGCTTCGCGACAAGGGCGCGAACGTCCGTTTCGCGATCCATCCGGTGGCGGGCCGGCTGCCCGGCCACATGAACGTGCTGCTCGCCGAAGCGAAGGTGCCGTACGACATCGTGCTCGAGATGGAAGAGATCAACAACGATTTCAAGGAGACCGACGTCGTCATCGTGATCGGCGCCAACGACATCGTCAATCCGGGCGCGCTCGACGATCCATCTTCGCCGATCTACGGGATGCCGATCCTCGAAGTGTGGAAGGCGAAGACGTGCGTCGTCATGAAGCGCGGCATGGCCAGCGGCTATGCCGGCGTCGACAATCCGCTCTTCTACAAGGAGAACACACGGATGCTGTTCGGCGACGCGAAGAAGATGATCGACGCGGTCCTCACCGCTCTCAAGAATTAGCGGCAGACTTGAACTAATCTGAAGCTCGGAGGCGCGTTCCTCATGAGCTTGCTACGGTCGAGCTTCATCGTCAGCAGTCTGGCGGCATCCCTCTCGGCGCAAGCGACCCTTCCTGCACCTCCCGGAAAACTCGTCGACATCGACAACGGACGCCGATTGCATCTGCTATGCACCGGGCAGGGATCGCCGACGGTCGTCATGGAAGCGGGCGCGTCTTCCTTTGCGATCGACTTCACGCTCGTACAACGCGAGCTCGAGAAATCGCATCGCGTCTGCTCATACGATCGCGCGGGCATGGGCTGGAGCGATCCGTTGCCAACCGACGCCATCGCCGCCGAGCGCGACACGCCGGATCTGCATGCGCTGCTGACGGCCGCGAAGGAATCCGCGCCCTTCGTGCTCGTGGGCGCCTCGCACGGCGGACTACTGATACGCCACTATCTCGCGCAGTACCCGGCAGACGTCACCGGACTCGTCTTCGTCGATCCATCCACCGAGGATCGCCTCTGGAGCATGGTGCGTGGCGAAGCGTTCCTGATCGCGGAGATGACGCCGGAGCAAATCCGGGAAGGCGGGCCGCCATCGACGGTCCGGGTGCCCACGCGTCCGGTTCAAAGGGGTGCGCCCTTCGACAAGTTGCCGCCGGAGCTGTACCAGCAGCGGCTCGCGGCCGACGAGAGACTGATTGCCTCGCAGCCATCGACGCTGACTCCAGAAGCCATCTTCCGGCTCCGCGATGGGGAGCGGGCACGGCTCGCCGGCCTGCTGGCGTCACGCAAGGCCGGTACGCCGTTTGGCGATCGGCCGACGGTCGTCTTGTCGCGAGGCGATGAGCGCGACCAGGGACGCGAAGGCTCGCACGCCGCCGTCGCGAAGCTCTCGACCAATTCCCGTCACACGGTCATCGTTGGGTCCGGGCACGAGATCCACTTGTTCCAGCCGCCGGCCGTGATTCAGGCGATCAACGACGTGCTGGAGTCGGTTGCCAGAAAGACGCCGCTGCCGCCGCGTTGATCTTTGCAATATAAAGTGCTTTGTGTAATACTGTGGCGATGCATTACCTGCTCCGGCGTACCAAGCGGGTGAAGATGATCCTGCCCGCGCTCACCGAAGCCACCAGCCCCTACTGGCGACCCATCAAGTACTCGTTGTTTCCGCCGCTCGGCCTGGCCACGCTGGCGGCGTACCTGGATCCGAATCTCGAGATCGACCTCCAGGACGAACACGTCGAGCCTCTCAATCTCGAAGATGACCCGCACCTGGTGATCATCCAGGTCTACATCACCAACGCGTATCGCGCGTATCGCATTGCCGATCACTACCGTCGCAAGGGCGCGCATGTCGCGCTCGGCGGTTTACACGTCACGTCGCTGCCAGAGGAAGCAGCGCCGCACGCCGACACGATCTTCCTCGGACCCGGCGAGGACACGTTTCCACAATTCCTGCGCGACCTCGCCGCGGGAACGCCACAGCGCCGCTATCAATCGCGGCTGCGGACGATCGAGGACATCCCCCCGATCCGCCGCGATCTGATCAAGCGGCACCGCTATCTCGTGCCGAATTCAATCGTGGTGTCGCGCGGCTGTCCGCATCACTGCACGTTCTGCTACAAGGATGCGTTCTTCGAGGGAGGGCGATCGTTCTACACGCAGCGCGTCGACGATGCGTTGGCGGAGATCGCGCGGCTGCCGGGACGCCACCTGTATTTCCTCGACGACCACTTGCTCGGACACCGCCGGTTCTCGCGCGAGCTGTTCACAGGCATGCGCGGCATGAACCGCTTCTTCCAGGGCGCGGCGACCGTGGATTCGATCCTGCGCGACGACACGATCGAGCTGGCCGCGGCGGCAGGGCTGCGAAGCATCTTCGTCGGATTCGAAACGCTGTCCAATTCGAGCCTGCAGGGCGCCGGCAAGAAACAAAACCTCGGCCGCGACTATCGCGCCGTGATCCAGCGGCTCGACGATCTCGGCATCATGATCAACGGCAGCTTCGTGTTCGGCCTCGACGGCGAAGAGCGCGACGTGTTCAAGCGGACCGTTGATTGGGCCGTGACAAGCGGCATCACGACCGCGACATTTCACATCTGCACGCCGTACCCTGGCACGCAGCTCTACTCGGAAATGACCTCGCAGAAGCGAATGACGACCAGCAACTGGGATCTCTACGACACCCGCCATGTCGTCTATCAACCACAGGGGATTTCGCCGCAGGCGCTCAAGGTCGGCTACGACTGGTCGTATCGCGAGTTTTATCGCTGGGGCAACATCTTCAAGGCCGCGCGCGCACATCGATCGTCCAAACATTCACTGAAGCATCTCGCCTACAGCGCCGGCTGGAAGAAGTTCGAGCCGGCGTGGGACTTCGTGATTCGCCTCAAGCAGTTGTCGCAGATGCGGCCGATGCTCGAGGCGGTGCTGTCGCCGGTCGCGGGCCAGACACCGGGGGTTGAACGCGAAGCGGGTGAAGTGCGATCATCGGTTCCCGAATCGGTCTAACCCGGAGGCGCACATGCGACATCTTCTCCTCGCCGGCGTAATGGTTCTTTCAGCGACGGCGGCCCAGGCCCAGACCCAGCAATTGGCGGTGCCGACGACGCCCATTAACCTCGTCTTCCTCGAAGTGCCGCTGCAGGACGCGATGTCGTTTATCGCACGACAGGCCGGAATCACGATCGAGTTCGATGCGACAGTGACGGAGGAGGCCCGCCGCGCCCCGCTGGAGAAACAGCCGATTCGGATGAACAACGCCAGCGTGGAAGAGGCGATTGGCATCTTGACGTGGACCAACGGCCTCACCTACACGATCATCGGTCCGAAAGCGGTACGCATCTCGAAGAAGTCGTAACCACTCCGGGGCGGAGTAACATGTCCGCCTCACGATGCATCAGGTTTTTGCCGACGTCGCATTGGCCCGCCGGCTTGAAGCCACCGAGGGCCGCGGCAACGCCGCGTTCGTCGACGCGCAGGCGCGCATCGATCCGGCCTCCGGCGCCATCTGGACGGTGGTCGGCGGCACATCGGCGATGTTCGCCGGCGTCGGCTCCATGATCACGCAGACGTTCGGGCTCGGCATCCACCAGCCGGTCATCGAGAAAGAGCTCGACACGATCGAACACTTCTTTCGATCGCGCGGCTCGGCGGTGTTTCACGAGGTCTGCCCGCTGTCCGGCGTCGACGTCTATGCCCTGCTGGCGCGCCGCGGCTACATCCCCGTCGAGCTCTCGACGGTCCTCTATCAACCCATTGACGCGGCGACGCGCATCGCCTCGAATCCGGCGTTGCACGTCCGGCAGGCGCAGCCGCACGAAGCTGTGCATTACGGCACAGTCGCGGCGCAGGGTTGGAGCGAACATCCCGAGGTCATGCCATACATTCAGGGGTTCGCGAAGTTGAGCCTGGCCTGCGCGACCTGCTTTTTCGCCGAGCGCGACGGCGAGCCGATCGCGACGGCGGCGTTGTTCATGCACAACGGGACGGCGCTGCTCGCCGGCGCGAGCACGGTGCCGGCGGGGCGGCGTCAGGGCGCACAGAACGCCCTCCTCGACGCCCGATTACACACCGCGGCAGCCAACGGCTGCGATCTTGCGATGATGGTCGCCGCGCCGGGCAGCGCCTCGCAGCGCAACGCCGAGCGCCAGGGATTCCGAATCGCTTACACCCGCACGAAATGGATGTTGGACGCGTGAAGACGGCCGTTGCCTCGGAGCCGTGGACGAAGCCTGTTTCGGCGTATTTTCGCCGGAGTTCAGGGGACTGGACCCTTTTGGTTCGAGCGCCAGCCGTGAGATACTGGGACCCGCGTTTTCCGCCGATAGTTATTAACAAGAAAGCTAGTTGATGTCCTCTATTCGCCTGGTTGCGAGTCTTGTCTTCGCTTGTTCGGTCGCCGTCCCGGCGTTTGCCCAGGAATCGGCTCCCGTTGAAAAACCGGATACGGTCGCGGCCAGTGCACCGGACGAATCATCGACCCAACAGCCGGCGGCCCCCGGCGGCCTCACGATTCCACTGCCCAGCAGCACCGAGTTCGTTGACGGCAATCCGTTCAAGCTGGTCGCCGGCGACTTCAAGAGTTTCTTCAGCCGCGACACCGCCCGCACGCTCACCTACGTCGCGATCGTCGCAGTCGCTGCGGCGCCCTGGGATCGCGAAGGCGTGAACAACGGCTTCAACATCCCGACGACGGTATTCCAGTCGGGCAACGTGATCGGCAATTTCATGTTCCAGATCGGCGCGGGCTTCGCCACCTACGGCACGGGCAAGGCGATGGGCGACAAGAAACTCGCCTACGCCGGCCGCGACATCGTCCGCGCGCAGGTCGTGTCGCAGGTGATGGTGCAGACGCTGAAGTACACGGTCCAGCGCGACCGTCCCGATCACTCCAACAATAAGTCATTCCCCTCGGGACACTCGGCCAGCGCGTTTGCCACGGCCACGGTCCTGCACCGCTACTATGGATGGAAGGTTAGCGGCCCGGCCTACGCGCTCGGCAGCTACGTGGCGCTCGCGCGCATGTCGTGGAACAGGCATCACGCGACCGACGTAGTCATGGGTGCAGGCTTCGGTATCGCGTCGGCACGGACCGTGACGATGCAGATGGCGAAAAGCAAGTTCAAAGTCGGTGTGCAGCCGCAAACCGGCGGCGCATCGATTAACTTCACCAAGATCTACAAATAGATAGAGGTCGTATGGTTAGGCTCCGCGGCGCGTTCGCCGTTCCGCTCCTGGTCTTACTGGCCTTCCCGCCGCTCGCCTACGCACAAACCACGACTCCGGCGCCGTCGGCGGAGCTGTCCACCGATCAGATTCGCGTCTTCCTCAAGGACGCCAAGGTGATACGCACGCGCACCACGTCGAAGGGCGTGACCGCGCCGAAGCGGCTGACGCTGAGCGACGGCAACATCGAACACGACGCGGTGTTCCAGGCCGTCGACGAGCACAAAATGGTGATGAATCTTGGCGGCGGCGGACGCCAGTCGACGACGGAGCTGAACTTCGTCGATTCGTACAAGTACAACATCGCGGCCTATGAAGTCGCGCGGTTGCTCGGTCTCGACTACATGATGCCGGTCTACGTCGAGCGGAAGTGGGGCGGCCAGACCGGTTCGATCAGCTGGTTCGTGCCGTCGCTGATGGACGAAAGCGAGCGTCTCAAAAAGAAGATCCAGCCGCCGAATCCGACCGATTGGAACCAGCAGATGTATCGCATGCGGGCGTTTTCGTCGCTGGTGCGCGATACCGATCGCAACCTGACCAACGTGCTGGTCACGCACCAGTGGAAGGTGATGATGATCGACTTCTCGCGGGCGTTCCGGCTGCAGCCGGAGCTGCTGCACCAGAAGGATCTCGCGAAGATCGATCGCAGCTTGCTGGCGAAGATGGAATCGCTGACGCGGGAATCGGTGAAGGACGTCACCACGGATTACCTGACGAACGCCGAGCTCGACGCGATGATGAAGCGCCGCGACCTGCTGGTCGCGCACTTCAAGAAGTTGATCGTGGATCTGGGCGAAGAGAAAGTTTTGTATTAGCGAACCGTCGCCGGCGGACGGCGATGGTGCGTGGCCCTTTCATACGCGGCGGCAATTTCCAGCAGCCGCTTGTCATCCCACATTCGTCCGAGGAATGAAATCCCAACCGGATACCGTCCGCCGATGAAGCCGGCGGGCACCGTCACTTGCGGCAGCCCTGTCGCGGCGCTCTCCTCGCACGTGCCCGGCTCCGATCCATAGCGTTCGAGCCCGCCTTCGTGTGTGTGCGGCCGGGCGTGATTCGCGGGATACAGCATGGCGTCGAGCTTCTGCTGATCCATCAGGTCGACAAACAGTTGCCGGAAGGTTTCGCGACCGGTGACGAATCGCTTCGTCGCTTCATCCAGCGCGGCGCCGGCCGGCGCCGGCGCGAGCGCGACCTCGAGGCGACGAGCGCTCACGGGCGCCAGCTTGCCGGTGGCGAGCAGGTCCTGAATCGTGAGCACCTTGTCGCCGGGTTTCGATCCGCGAGAGAGATAGGCGGTCCATCCGGCGCGCAACGATCCGGGGGCGGCGCCTCTGGCCGACGCATACTTCGCGTCGTAGTCGGGGATCGCGACGTCGACGACGATGGCGCCGGCGGATTGCAGCTCCTTGATCACCTTGTCCATGTTGGCGGCGATTTCACGCTCACCGGTGAAGCCGACGAAGCGCTGACGGAATGCGCCGATGCGCTTGCCTTTCAACGTCGCGGCATCGAGGCCGGCGGCGAACGATCCGGAGATGTGCTGAGCGGCGTCAGCGGTCACGGCATCTTCAGGGTCCGATCCCGTCACCAGGTCGAGCGCCAAAGCGACATCACGAACGGACCTGGCCATCGGGCCGACGGCATCGTTGTAGGTATTGAGCGGCATCACGCCGGCACGGCTGGTGAGGCCGCGCGTCACGCGGATCGTCGCCAGCGACGCAAAGGCGCCGGGGTTCGACAGTGAATTGCAGGTATCGGTGCCGAAGCCGAGCGCGGCGAGACTCGTCGCCACCGCCGTTGCGCTGCCGCCGCTCGATCCCGCGGTGCTGAGCGACGGATCGTAGGCGTTGCCAACGGTGCCGCCGACCGTGCTGATCCCGAAATCGCCGAAAGGAAACTCATCGAGGTTGGCCTTGCCGAGGATGATCGCGCCACCCTGCTTCATCCCGGCAGCGACCCTCGAATCGAGACGCGGGCGATGATCGAGCAGCGCGAGCGATCCTCCGGTGGTCGGCAACTCGGTTGTGTCGATGTTGTCTTTCAGGACGATCGGCACGCCGTGGAATGGACTGTGTACGCGTCCGGCGGCCCGCTCGGCATCGCGGGCGCGTGCATCCGCGATCGCGCGCGGATTGATCGCCAGGACGGCGCGGAACGTTGGGCCGCTGCGATCGTAAATCGACAGGCGGGCGAGATACTCACGGGTGACGTCCTGAGCAGTCAAAGCGCCCGAGGCCATGACATCCTGCAATTCAGTGATGGTCTTTTCGAACACCGAAAACGGCTTCACCGGCGGTTCGACGATGTTCCAATTTGCGATCTGCCCCAGTTGCCGGTGTGTCAGACCGCGAACGTCCGGCGCCTTCGCCAATTGCGACGCGATCTCCGAAACGCGGGCAATCTCCGATCCCGCGGCCGGCACCTTCGCGTCGGCGCCTGAATAGACCGCCTCACCGGTGACCAACGCATCCTTGAAAGGAAGCGGATAGCCGCCGCGCGGATCGTAAACCTCGCTCAACCCTTTCACGACGAACGTCATCAGCGCGCGCGTTTCGCCGGGGCGCAGGCGCAGCGTGAAGACGTAGCCGATGTGGGCGGGATCGAATCCCGGCCACGCATCGACGAACGGATCGCCGTACATGTCGCCGATCGACGTAAGGACTCCCGGACGTCCCTGCCCGAGCACGTGCGCCGAGGGCCCATGACCGGATGGTCCCGCCGCGGGTTTGGTGACGCGCTTCGCGTTCTGCATCACGGTGACGAAGGTGTCGGAAGGATCGATCCGCCGATCGCCGCTGCTCGTGGCCGCGACCGCGACCTGGCCGCCGTCTTCGTAGGCGCCTGCAGCGCCGCCCCATGCGACCTGGAAGATGCGCTCCTCGTTCGAGCTGTTCGTGAACGTATCGAGGTAACGGAGATACTGCGTCTCCTTCGATGTCGTCACATCGCGGGACACCACGATGCCCTCCGTCAGCACCCGCGTGATCGAATCGAAACGCCCGGCGCCATCGTGATGGAGGCCGAAGCCTTTCAGGTACTGATTGCGCGCCAACAGCGAGTTGTCGGCGCGGCGCACCTGCACTTTCAGATAGCCGAAGCCATTGAAGGGATTCGATCGGCCGCCGGTGGCGATGCCGCCGCTGTCCTGCGCCCACGGGCTGGTGTCCTGGATGTCCCAGAACTGTCCGTCCGCCGAGGGCACGCGCGTGACCGCGCTGAGATTGGCGATCGCGATCGCCGCGATCGTGGCTGCCAGGAGACCGGCTCGAAGGATCCGCATCCGCGAATATTACCGGTTGAGGGTAAGCTTGTGCGCGAGTGAATATCTACGTCGCGCTGCTGATCGGATATTCAGCGGCGCTCACCGCGCTCGGACTCTGGATCGCGCGCCGGGTCCGCGGTCCCGCCGATTTTTTCGTCGCCGGCCGGAAGCTGACGTGGCCGTACATCGCCGCGACGATGCTGGCGGCAAACATCGGCGCGGGCGCGACGGTTGGCGCCACCGGTCTCGCCTATCAACAAGGCGTCAGCGCGTGGTTCTGGAACGCTTCTGCGGGAATCGGATCGCTGATCCTCGCGACGCTTGTCGGTCCCCGCATCTGGAAGCTGGCGGCCGAACGCAACTACCTGACCGTCGGCGATTTTCTCGAGGATCGCTACGGCCAGAGCGTGCGCGTGATCATCGCGTCGCTGATCTGGTTCGGCGCGCTATTCATCCTGGCCGGTCAACTGCTCCTCGGCGCCGCGGTGTTTTCCGTCGTCGCCGGCCTGCCCAAGTGGGCAGGCGTGCTCATCGGCGGTGCGGCGATGACCGGATACTTCAGCGCGGGCGGGCTCTTGAGCTCGGTCGGCGTGAGCGCCGTCCAACTGATCGTGAAGTTCACGGGCTTCGCGATCGCGATTCCCATCCTGATCAACGCGGCCGGCGGGCTCGAGGCGATCGCGCACACGCCGGGGTTGCCGGACACATTCTTCGATCCATTGTTCTCGGCGGGCGCGAATTCCGGGTTCACGCTGCTGCTGTTGACGGGCCCGAACTTTATTGTCTCGCCGGGATTGATTCAGAAGACGTACGGCGCCGAGAGCGCGCGCGCCGTGCGGCTTGGTGTGGGCGCGAACGCAATCGCGCTACTGATCTTCGCGTTCCTGCCGGTTTTTCTCGGCCTTGCCGCGCGAACGC
>Ga0105340_1001137_pt1 | contig 12142 bp, 9 predicted proteins | sample EasRivMeERMLT700_FD_89676 | JGI IMG/M metagenome (GOLD analysis project Ga0105340, IMG submission 89676) | Soil microbial communities from meander-bound floodplain in the East River, Colorado, USA - East River MetaG ERMLT700 | ecosystem: Environmental > Terrestrial > Soil > Floodplain | place... | reverse complement strand
GTGCCCGAATGCGCCGAGCGCAGCGAGCCCCCCGTTCAACTTTTGGTTTGGGGCGAGCGTGTCCCGTCCATCGAGCCTTTTTCCCCTCCGCCCTCTCGACCCGCCCCCGCCCGTCGCGCGTTCAACCACGCCCCCTTCTCCCCGCGCCCTCTTCACCCCCGTTCTCGACGTCCGCTCTTCGCTGCTCCCCGCGCCGCCCCTCGCTAACCTGTCGGCCCCATGTTCCGCGAGCGCCAGCTCCTTCCGATTCGCTTCGCCCGCGCGCTGCTCGTCGCGGCGCTCGCGTGCGGCGCGCCGCTGCCCAAGGCGGCCGCGCAGTGCGCGATGTGAAAGGACTACGTCTACGGTCAGGATGACCGTGACCAGGGCGACCGGACCTCCCGCGCGATCTACCACAGCATCCTGGGCATGCTCGGCGTCCCGCTCCTGCTGGTCGGCGGGCTGATCGCCGTGATCGTCGTGAACAACAAGGCGCGCGCCCGGGCGCGCGACCCGGACGCGCCGCCGTCCGACGCCTCGGACGACCGCGATGACGCCCCTCCGCCCATCGCCAAGGCCTCGTGAACCCGCAAAAGCTCCCGTTCGTCAAGCTGCACGGCTGCGCCAACGACTACGTCCTGGTCGACGCCGCCGCGCATCCGGTCGCCGACCCCGCCGCGCTCGCGCGCGCGAGCGCCGACCGCCGCACCGGCGTGGGCGCCGACGGGCTCCTGCTCGTGCTGCCGCCCGCCGATCGCGCGCGCGCCGAAGCCCGCATGCGGATGTTCAACCCCGACGGCGGCGAGGCGGAGATGTGCGGCAACGGGCTGCGCTGCCTCGGCAAGTTCCTCTTCGACCGCCAGCGCGTCGGCCGCGAGTTCCGGGTCGAGACGCTCGCGGGCGTCTGCGCGATGCGCGTCGAGGCGACGGCCGCCGACGGCCGCGCGCGCGAGCTCTCGGTCGAGATCGGCGTGCCCGACTTCTTCCGGGGGCCGGCGCTCGATGAGCCGTTCGAGCTGGCCGGGCGCGCGCTGCGGCTCAGCGCGCTCCGGCTCGGCAACCCGCACGCGATCGTCTTCGTGGACGACGTCGACCACTTCCCCGTCACGAGCGTCGGCCCCGCCATCGAGCGCGACCCCCGCTTCCCCGAGCGCGTGAACGTCTCCTTCGTCCAGCCGACCGGGCCGGACGCCCTCCGGCAGCGCACCTGGGAGCGCGGTGTCGGCGAGACGCTCGCCTGCGGGAGCGGCGCGACCGCGGCAGCGATCGTCGCGCGGCGCGTCCGCGGCTTCGGCCCCGACGTGGCGGTCCGCGTGCGCAACGGCGAGCTCTCCGTTCATTGGGACGGCGAGGGCAAGCCGGCGCGGCTGCGCGGCCCCGCCGTCGAGGTGTTCGAGGGCGTCCTCGACGTCGAGTGAACGGCGCGCGTTACGGCGCGCAGACCTATACTTCCGCCCCGTCCGCATCGACCGGAGTGCACCGTTTGAAGCCCCCGAACGAGAAGCCGGACGCGCCCGAGCCGACGGGACCGACGGGCGCGGCGGCCATGCCGGCGCTCGCCCCAGTGCCCATGAAAGACGACGCCGCGCCCCGCTCCGAAGCCGACGGCTGGTTCCCGGTCGCGCGCGCAGCGCTGCTGCTCGGCATCGCGGTCCCGCGCATCTTCGACCGCATCCGCGACGGCAAGCTGCAGGTCCGCTTCGAGCCAACCCAATCGGGCGCGGCCGACCGGCCGCTCGTCACCTCGCCCGAGCTGCGCCAGAAGGCGGGCGAGAAGCCGGCGGGCAACGGCTCCATGCCAGCGTGGCCGGCGGCCGCGGCGACTCCGGCGACGGCGGTCGCTCCCGCCTCCTTCACTCCCGCCGCCCACGCTCCGGCGCCCGCGCCGATGGCAGGGCCGTCCGCCGCCGAGGTCGCGGCGCTCGACCAGCTGCGCCGCGCCCACGCCCACCTCCAGGCCGAAGCGCGCGAACTTCGCGACGAGTGGGACGCCGCCGAAGCGCGCCTCGACACGGCACTGAAGACGATCTACGAGCGCGACGTGAAGATCGCGCGGCTCGAGGCCGAGGCGGGCGCCCACGCGAAAGTGCGCCAGGAGGGCGACGTCTTCATCCGCCACCTCGAGGCGCGACTCGACCGCACGGAAACCCGCAACGAGGAGAAGGAGAAGGAGATCCGCCGCCTCGCGGTCGGGATCGGCGAGGCGCACAGCGAGCTGCGCCTCTTGAAGCCGCCGCCGCCCGAGCCCCCCAAGGCGTGGAAGCGCGCGCTCGTCCGGACCGTCCTTCTGCTCGGCGTCGTGGCCGGCGCGGGCACGATCGGCTGGGTCGCGTGGCAGCTCGGGCAGAAGGCGCTGCCGCGCGAGGCCGGGATCGCCGCCGCCGCCGGAGCGCTGCTTGCGTTCGCGGTCGGCTTCTTCCTGGAGCGGCTGCGCCGCTCCAAGTGACCGGAGCGCGGGCATGAGGGGTGTCTGGACCATCGCGATGGCGGCGCTGCCGCTGCTCGCCGCGCTGCCGCTCGGCTGCACGCGCGATCGCGCGCGCACCGATGTGCCGTTCGAGGGGGCGCGCCCGCTCGACCTCGCCTGCGTGAAGGAGGGGCGCGCGCCGACGCGCCCCGAGCTCGAGACGATCGTGCGCGCGGTGGTCGACGCCGCGGGCGGCGAGGCGGCGCTGCGCAAGCGGACCTTCCGGCGGCTCGAGGACCTCTACCTGCAGCGCTCGGGCGACCCCGAAAGCCACCACGTGCGCGTGACGACGTGGATGCGGCCCGACCAGACGATTCGCACGCTGCTCGAATACAAGTCGGGGGAGAGCGAGCAGCGCCTGATGCGGCGCGGCGAGATGCACCTCGCGGCGCGCGGGCAGCCGCTCTCCCGCGCTCTCGGCGCGAACCAGCAGTACGTCGAGTGGGACTGGCAGCTGGCGCAGCTGCCGGTCTGGCTGCTCGAGGCGTCGAGCCTCGCCCCGCTCCCGCCCTCGACCGGCGTCGATCCGGCCACGAAGCGGGAGCGCAAGCTGGTCGGCATGCACGTCGTCGTCGAGGGGTGGAACCCGGCGTTCGACTGCTGGGTCGACCCGGCCGGCCCGATGGTCGTCGTGCTCGAGGCGACGCTCCCGATGACCGGCGACCTGGTCGCGCACACGGAGACGCGGCAGCGCGTCGAGTACTCCGACTTCCGCCGCGTCGACGGCCTGCTCTACGCGTTCCGGCGCGACCTCTCGATCGACGGCAAGCGCTTCGCGCTCGCCGACACGCGCGAGGTCGTGCCCGCTCCTTCGCTCCCCGACGAGCTCTTCGAGTCGAAGTAAGAGCCGATCCCAGCGGGCATTCTGTAGCCGTTCCGCGGCTTGAGACTGGAGCGGACGTCGAGGACGCGGGTGAAGCGGGCGCGGGGAGAAGGGGGCGTGGTTGAACGCGCGACGTGCGGGGGCGGGTGGAGGGGCGGAGGGGAAAAAGGCTCGATGGACGGGACACGCTCGCCCCAAACCAACGATGGACGGGGGGCTCGCTGCGCTCGGCGCATTCGGGCACGACTCGAAGCAGTTCCGTGGTCGACCGCCTCACGCAGCGAGCCACCGGTCAACGTTCATTGTTGCGAGCGTGTCCCGTCCCTCGACCTTTTTCCCCTCCGCCCTTTCATCACCGCTCGAGACCGTCGCGCGACGCCACGAGACTTGCTCCCCGCGGCCTCTTCGCCAACGTCCTCGAACGACGTCCGACGTCGTTGCTGCGCCACGGGAGATTGACGGCGCGCGCACGATCGGCATCGGGTCGAAACCTGACGCTTGGAACCACGGGACGGTCCTGAATGAAAGGGCGCTCGTCTCCCCTTTTTCGCGTTCAAATGACGACGCACCGTGGTCAGGCATCGGACTCGCACGAGCGATGTCGGCGGAATGGATGCCAAGTCGACGCGGCCCGCGAAGGGCGCCGACTCGATGAAGCGCGATTGAGTCCCGACTTCCAAGACGCGGGCCGTCGACCCTTCCGGATCGACGGCCCGCTTCGTTTCCGGCTCGAGCCCGCGGCGCACCCGCCGCGTGGTGCGATCAGTAGGGCGTCGTGCCCGCGATCGCGTTGCTGAAGGAGAGGCCGTGCGGCGCGGCCGCGTCGACCACGAGCGTCTGCGCGTAGAGCGTGAACCCGCCCGGCACTCCGGACGGCCACGCGCCCGAGAGCGAGGCGCTGCCGGCCCCGTCGGTCGAGAGGCCGTTCACGATCAGGTCGAAGGTCGGGACGAGGACGCCGCCCGCGAAGGAGAACGAGTTGGTCGACGTGCCGAGCACCCAGAAGATCGGCGCGTTCGGGGCGCCGAGCGTGAGGTCGAGCGACACGTTCGACCCGCCGACCAGGCTGCCGTTGCCGACCAGCGCCGGCACGCCCGAGACGCCGGCGAGCCCGTTGCCGAGGTCGGCCCACGCGCTCGTCGGCTCGTCGCGGAAGCGGATCGCGAGGTAGACGTTGCCGGCGTCGACGGTCGCCCCGGCCACGTTGGCGCCGCTGCAGGGCGTCGTGTCGGTGAATGAGAGGCCGCCGTTCGTCGTGAGCACGCCGTCGACCACCGGGCCGGCGATCGGCGTCGCGCGCAGCTGCGTCACGCGCGCGACGATGCGGTAGACGCGGTTCGGCGCGAGCGTGAAGTCGACCGGAATGTAGGTGCGGTCGTTGCGGATCCGGGTCACGGCGTCGACCACGCCGTTCGAGACGAGGAACGGCGTCGCGGGCACCGTCACGTCCCACACGAAGAGGTTGCCGGTGTCGCTGCCGCAGGTCACGGCCAGGTCGAGCTGCCCGTCGAGGATCACCTCCTCGACGCGCTGCGGCGCGGACGCCAGCACGGTCGAGATCTCCGTGCCGACGAACCAGTCGGTGCTCGGGGCGACGACCGGCAGCGGGATCGCCGAATTGACGCCCGGCGCGATCAGGCCGCCGGTCGTCGTCGTGAGCGGCAGCGGGCTCGCCGCCGGGATGTAGTCGGCGCCGTCGATCCGCACGCGCCCGCTGCGGTAGACCGAGATCTCGCGGTTGGTGAGCGTCGCGAGGCGGATGTCGCCGAGCACCGGGTTGACGTGGCGATCGACGCGCAGGTAGCCGGCGTTGCTCGCGCCCTTGAAGTCGACCGTGATCTCGAAGTCGAGGTCGACCGCCGGGTCGTTCGGGTCGGGATCGGCCGGCAGCGCGAGGTGGACCGTGTACTCGCCCTGGTTCAGGTAGCCGTTCGAGGGCGCGCAGATCTTGCGGCGCACGAGGCCGTCGTCGGCGTTGCCGAGCGCGCGGACCTTGACGATCGCGCCGAACTCGGTCTCGAGCCCCTCGTCGAAGTTGGCCGAATCGCGCACCGGCTTGACGCGCACGTAGCGGCGCTGGTCGTTCGGCGTGTTCGCGTCGTAGAGGATGTTCTCGTACATGTGGCCGTTGCTGGCCCAGTTGCCGAGCGCCGAGTCGAGGTCGCCGTCGAGGTCGAAGTCGCCCCACGCCGGAGTGGCGTCGGTGATCTCGTTGGCGTTGATGCTGTGGGTCGCGACCGTGAAGTGGCGCAACCCGGTCTCCACGTACTGGTTGCGGCGGAACACCTCGCTGGTCGTCACGTCGATGTCGCCGTCGTTGTCCCAGTCGTCGAACGACAGCCCGAGGCACAGCCCGGTGTTGTAGGAGTCGAAGATCGACTTCTTGGTGAGGATGTAGGTGCCGTCGCCCAGCGCTTCGAACATGCGCACGCCGAGATTGCCGTCGCAGAAGGCGACGCAGAGGTCCTGGTCGCCGTCGCTGTCGTAGTCGAAGTAGCCGGCGCCCTCGTCGAGGATGTTGCTGTGGATGATCCCGGTGCCGACCTCGGTCATCGGCTCGAAGAGCGGCGTGCCGGGCACGGAGACGTTGCGGTAGAGCGTCCCGTTGCTGTAGAGGTCGCTGTCGCCGTCGTAGTCGGCGTCGTCGATGCCGGCGCCTTCCGGGCGGTTCACGTTCGCGGGATTGTCGAGCCCGGCCGCCGCGGACGCCTCGTGGAAGACGTACTCGCCGCCGGTCCCGACCGGCCCGAGGTTCTGCAGGAACCAGTTGCCGGTGCTGCCGAGCGACGGGGGATAGGTCGGGAAGAAGACGTCGAGGTTGCCGTCGCCGTCGGCGTCCCAGGCGACGTTGGTCTCGTCTAACGCGTTGCACGGCTGCACGTCGACGATCGTGGGATCGTTGCCGACCTCCAGGAACTGCCGCCCGCCGAGGTTCTTCAGCACGTGGGCGCAGCCGCCGCGCGGCTCGGTCGCGATGTCGGCCTGGTGGTCGTTGTTGTAGTCGAAGAGGACGGCGCCGTAGTTGAACTCGTTGATCGAGATCAGCGACTTGATGTTGCCGGCCTTCTTGAAGTCGGTCCCGCCGAGGTTGCGCCAGAGCTGGCGGCCCATGCAGGTGAAGACGTCGATGAAGCCGTCGTTCTCGACGTCGCCGAACGAGATGCCGTTGGTGGCGCCGAAGTCGAGGCCGTTCGGTCAGGTGGCGTTGGTCCATTTGACGAGCGGCACGTCGACGGCCAACGGCAGGTTCTTCGTACCGATCGGCGCGAGCGCGAGCGTCGTCCCGTCCTTCATGCCGGGTTTCAGGTTGTTCGACTCGAGCAGGATGCGGTGGACGCCCTTCACGGCGGGCGGCACCTCCATCGCCTCCTCGGGCGGGAAGGTGGTCGCGCGCGGATCGTTCACGAGCCACTCGCGCGAGTAGAGGATGTCCTTCACCTCGACCGCCCCGGTGTTCACGAGGTCGACGTGGATCACGAGCTCGTCGCTCTGCGGGGCGAACGAGAAGCTCGTACGGATCTCGATGCCGTCGACCTTCGTGATCGTGGTCGCGCTGTCGGGTCCGGACGTGAAGCCGACCAGCTCGATCGGCTTGCGCGTCGTCGTCCAGTCTTGCTGCAGCCCGCACGCCGACGCGGCGAAATCGCCGCTCGGCAGCTCGTAGTAGAGGCCGTACCATTCGACGATGCCGGGGGCGGTCGCGCCGCCCGGCAGGCCGGTCGAGGTCGAGCCGGCGTTCACCGTCGGGACGATCTCGATGCGCGGCCCGAAGGTCGGGAGGAAGCCGTCGGGTTCGACGTTCGTCACGACGCCGAAGGCGTTGATCGTGACGGAGAGCACGCCGTTGGTGATCGTCGCGGTCTGGGGCGGCGGGATCACGGGCGGCGGCTTGCCGGGACCCTTGAAGGTCGCGGGGGGAAGCCCCATCGATTGCGCGAACAGCGGGGGCGCGAGGGCTGCCGCGAGCAGGGCCGGGAGGAAGAGCCGGAGCGAGACCGCGGACGTCGGGGCCATGGCAGGTACTCCGAGTGGGGGGACCGACACGGTGCGAGACGCCTCGATCGAGGCGGGGCCTGGCGGGGGCAGTCCCCTCGATACTCGCGAGTTGCCCCCAAGTGACAAGGGGCTGTCAGCGCCGCACCGGTTCGTCGATCCAGGTCGCGACCGGGCCGCCGAGCGCGACGAGCTCGCCATCGGCCGCCATCCCGTCGACCTCGATCCGGCAGCGGCGCGCCTGCGACCAGCGCCGCCGCTCCCCTTCGTCCAGCTCGAGGACCGACGCCCGTCCTCCGTCCGTAAGTCGTTCGAGGAGCGGCTCGCCCGAGTCGTCCAGGACACGTACTCGGATCCGAACAACCCGCTGCGTCGTACTCCAGCGGATCGCGTACGGCGCGCCGTCGAGACGGCCGCGCGGCGCGAGCAGGTCGATGCGGCCGAGGTGCGCGGGCGCGCCGCACTCCCGATCCGATCGCAAGGGCCAGCATGCGGCCGCCAGACCGAGGAGCGATGCGATGACGATGCGCGTACAATCCGGAGTCACTTCGATTCCCCGTGCTCCCTCCTGGCCCGAGGCCCTTTCATGAAGAAGGATGAGCGGGAGCGGCGTGGCCCTGCGCGCGCGTCGCGCGCCGCCGCCGTGTCCCTCGCCTCGTCGGTCCTTGGCGCCCTCGGTGCGTTGTTGCTGTCGTCGATGGGGGCGGGCACCGCCTCGGCCCAGTCGCCGATGCTGGCCAAGCAGGAGGTGGTCGTCCTGCAGGGAGGGACGGTCCACGTCGGCAACGGTGACGTGATCGAAGGCGGCACGGTCATCGTGAAGGGTGCGCGCATCGACGCGGTCGGCAAGGGGCTCGCCGTCCCGGAAGGCGCGCGCGTCGTCGACGTCACCGGACGCCACGTCTACCCCGGCCTGATCGACGCCGAATCGGGCGTGCTGCTCGACTCCGAGGCGTCCGCGAGCGGCGAGGGCCAGCCGGCCGCGTCGGTCGTCGACGCCCTCGACCCGTTCCAGAAGGACGAACGCGCGCAGGCGTGGGCGGGCGGCGTCACGACGGTCTACGTCGCGGCGCACTGCGGCCTCCTCGACGGTGGGGGCGCCGTCCTCAAGCTGCGCCCCGCGCGCTCGGCCGACGATCTCGTCCTGAAGCGCGACTTCGCGATCACCGCGACGTTCGGCGGCAGCATCGACCGCCCGACCACCCGTCTGCGCGAGTGGAAGCTCTTCCTCGACCGGCTCGCCGCCACCAAGAAGTACATCGAGGCGTGGGACGACTACGAGGAGAAGCTCGCCGAATACAAGAAGGAGATCGAGAAGGCGAAGAAGGAAGGGGCCACCAAGGTCGAGAAGAAGGAGGAGGGTCCCAAGCCTCCGACGCCGCCCGAGCAGAAGCCGCCGGAGCAACCTCCCGGCCCCGACGCACCCGGTCCGGGCGGGCGTCCGCGCGGCCGGCGTCGTCCGCCGAGCGGCTCGCTCCTTCCTTATCTCTTCCCCGAAGAGTTCGCGCCGCCGCTCCACGTCGATGGCGACGAGCCCGAAGGCGAGCCGCACGACTGCACGAAGGAGCCGCCCGGCCTCTCGATCAAGGACGGCGTCTCGTTCGCCGAGGAGGGCGCCACGCCCGCCGCCGGCGAGAAGAAGGAGGAGGCGAAGAAGCCGCCGCGTCCCGGCCGCGACCTGCAGGCCGAGGCGCTGCGCAAGATGCTCGAGGGGAAGCTCGTGCTGCGCGCGCAGCTCTCGCACGCGGCCGACCTCCAGAACCTCCTCGACCTGCGCCAGCACTACCCCATCGACGTCGTCGTGACGGGCGGCGCCGATGCCTGGAAGTTCGCGCCGGCGCTCGCGAGCGCCGCCGTCCCGGTCGTCTTCGCGCTGGCGGCCGACGCGGCGCCCGACGTCGCGGCGGTGCCGGCGAAGCTCGCTGCGGCGAACGTCGACTTTTCATTGACGGCCGACGACCCAGGCTCGGCTTCGACGCGCTTCCTTGCGCTGGTCGCGGCGGTCGCCGTCGCCGGCGGACTCGACCGGGAGGCCGCGCTCGCCGCGATCACGTCGGCGCCAGCGCGCCAGCTCGGCGTCGCCGACCGCGTCGGCACGCTCGAGGCCGGCAAGGACGCCGACCTCGTGGTGACGCGCGGGGAGCTCTTCTCCTCGTCGGTGGTCTTCGAGCAGGTCTACGTCGACGGCAAGCCGGTGCTCGCTCGCTGAACGGACGTTTCCGAACGGGGGGGACAGACTCGATGCTCGCGCTCTCCATGGCGGTCGCCCTCGCGGGCGCGCCGATCCCGGCGGCAGGGAGCCGCCCCCCCGCCCAGGGCGGCACGCTCGCGATCAAGGTCGAGAAGATCGTCCTGCCCGACGGCAAGCTCGGCGACGGCGGCTGGATCGTGCTGAAGGGCGGCCGGATCGAGGCGGTCGCGGCCAAGGAGCCGCCGGCCAACGCGGCGCTCCTCGAGTTCGAGCACGGCGTCGCGTCGCCCGGCTTCGTCGATCCCGCGACCGCGCTCGGCGCCGCCGGCGAGCTCTCCGAGCCGGCGCGCGCCTTCACGCCCGAGGTCTCCGCGGGCGACGCCTTCGACGCCGACCACTCCGAGTTCAAGAAGGCCGCCGCCGGCGGCATCACGACGGTCGGTCTCTCGCCTTCGAGCAGCAACGTCGTCGGCGGCCGCCTCGCGATCGTGCGCACGAGCGGCGAGCAGGGCGTCGCGGTGCTGAGCGGCCCCGGGCCGCTCCGCTTCGCGCTCACGAGCGCCGCCTTCGACGGCGACCGCGCCCCGACCTCGCGCATGGGCGCGCTGCCGCAGCTGCGCGAGATGCTGGCCGCCAAGAAGCTCGAGGCGCCCGGCCCCTGCCTCGTCGACGCCGCCTCCGCCGACGAGATCCGAATCGCGCTCGAGACCTTCGAGAGCGCGGGCCGGCAGGTCGCGCTGCTCCATCCCAACGGCTTCGCCGACGCGGACGACCTCCTCGACGACGTGCTGAAGAAGCAGGCGGTCTTCGCGGTGGTCGGCCCCTACACGCTCTCGTCGCGCGAGCGCGACCTCGCGCTTCCCAGGCGCCTCGCCGAGAAGGGCGTGGCGGTCGCCTTCACCGCGGGCGGGAACGCGGCGAAGCTGCGCCTCACCGCCGCGCTCGCCGTGCGCTCGGGCTTCGCGTCCGACCGCGCGCTGCAGGCGCTGACCTCGGTGCCGGCGCGCGTCCTCGGCCTCGACGACTGCGGCACGCTCGAGCCGGGCAAGCGCGCCGACCTCGTCGTCTACGACGGCGACCCGCTCGACCTCGCCTCCGCGATCCGCCTCGTCGTGGTGGGGGGCGCGCGACAGGAGCGCAAGGCGCCGGATGCCGCCGCCGCCGGCAAGGAGAATCCATGATCGCGCCGCTCCTCTGTTGCGCGGCGCTCGCCGCGGCCGCGGGCGACGCGCCGAAGGGCGCGTCCGAGTCGATCGTCCTGCAAGGCGCCGAGGTCGACGCCGGCGACGGCAACGTCTTCAAGCCCGGCACCGTCGTGATCACCGACGGCCGCATCGCCGCGGTCGGCCCGACGGCGTCCGCGCCGAGCGGGGCCCGGATCGTCGACTGCCAAAAGCTCGTGCTCACCGCCGGGCTGGTCGACGCGGCGAGCCAGCTCGGGACGTTCCGCTTCGAAGGCTTCTCCGAGCAGGCGAGCGAGGTGATCCCGCATCTCGACGCCGCCGACGCGATCGACTACTTCTCGAAGGACTTCGAGAAGCTGGTGCGCGACGGCGTCACCACGATCTACGTCACCGGCGAGGCGGCGAGCGTGATCTCGAGCCGCGGCGCCGCGGTGAAGACCGGCGGCCCGCTCCCCGGACGCAAGCTCGCGGCGACGCCCTGCGTGAAGGTGACGCTCGGCCTCGAGTCGTCCTACCGCGGCTCGGCCAACGGGTCGCCGTTCCGCTTCGGCGACCTCACGTTCAACGCGCGCCGCCCGACCACGCGCATGGGCTCGACGTGGGTCTTCCGCGAGGCGTTCCACGACGCGCTGCTCTTCAAGCAGCAAGGGAAGACCGACGCCGACCCGGCCGCGATGAAGGCGCTGCTCGACGTGCTCGACGGCAAGGTCAAGCTGCGCTTCCAGGCGCGCGACGTCGCCGACATCCGCAGCGCGCAGCGCGACTGCGACGAGTTCGGGCTCACGTTCGCGGTGGAATATGGCAACGAGGTCGGCGAGTGCATGGATCTGATCGCGGCGAAGAAGATCCCGGTGATCTTCGGGCCCGCGCGCGACGGCGACGGCCGCGCGGCGCGCTTCGAGTCGCCGCTCACCGCGTGGCGCACGCCCAAGCTGCTCGCCGAGCAGGGCGCGACCTTCTGCCTCACCGCGTCGGAGGGCACCGGCGACACGGGGCTCGCGCGCCAGGCCGGCTTCGCGATCAAGAACGGCCTCGACCGCGCCCGCGCGCTGCGCGCCGTCACCGCCGACGCCGCCGCGATGCTCGGGCTCGAAAAGCGGATCGGCCGCGTGGCCGAAGGGCTCGACGCCGACCTCGTCCTCTGGAACGGCGCGCCCTTCGACGACACCAGCCGTCCCGTCCTCGTCCTGATCAACGGCCAGGTCGTCCTCGACGCCGACGGACGCCTGCGCAAGGAGAACCCGTGATGCTCTTCGTGTCCGCCGCCGCGAGCGTCCTCGCCGCGGCGCTCGCGCTGCCGGCCCCCGGCGAATCGACCGCCGTGCGCGGCGGGACGGTCGTCAACCCCGACGGCTCGCGCATCGAGAACGCGGTGGTCGTGATGGTCGACGGCAAGATCACCTACGTCGGGCCCGACGTTCCGCCGCCCTCTCCCCCGCCCCCGCCGCCCGCCGAGCCGGACAAGCCGGCCGAGCCGAACAAGCCGACGGATCCGAACAAGCCAG
>Ga0105340_1001135_pt1 | contig 12161 bp, 21 predicted proteins | sample EasRivMeERMLT700_FD_89676 | JGI IMG/M metagenome (GOLD analysis project Ga0105340, IMG submission 89676) | Soil microbial communities from meander-bound floodplain in the East River, Colorado, USA - East River MetaG ERMLT700 | ecosystem: Environmental > Terrestrial > Soil > Floodplain | place... | reverse complement strand
ATGATGAAGATGATGAAGTTAAAACTACTGGTTGTCCGCAACAGACAGCCCTCTGTTCAATCAAGTCTTCGATTGAATTTTGAAGCTCTGCATTAGTATCACGCATACACTGTATGCGATCCATTAGGACTTCCCTTGCTCCTTCTGTAATAATTCTCATTGCTTTAAACGATAAAGATTGATTCTCCTGCGCATGGCCCATAAATGAATGTGTAAACACCGCTAGGGTTATCCTCAGTTCCAGGCATTGCAGCAAGCAGTCCGAATGGGAACTTGCGAAGCTCCCAATTGCCGGTCATGGTGTCATGAATCAAGAACAATTCATGGGCACCGATGAGAGCAAAGTATTTGTTTGGTCCATATCCAGGAATTGCATAGTCAATGCGGAAGATTTCCACATTGATATTTGTAAGGCTTGGGCAATAGGAGGCAACATGAACGCTCTCAGGTGGATCGAATACAACCAGAGAACTGCTGCTGCTACCGCTAAACTCTGGAGCACTAGTATCAGAATGAGTATGAGGGAATGGGAAATCTCCACATACATCAGTAGAAATAATTACACCTCCAACATTAGATCCAGGAATGCCTCCGTAGTCTGCTGTTGCTGTAAAGTTATCTCCAGCATTTAATGTAAATGGCACAGGAGGAATTGTGCTAGGAGTTGCAAATCCTGATATCAATGCTATGCCTGTAACAGTAACTGGACCTGGCCCAAGATTTCCGATACCAATACTTAAAACAAGTCCATCATCATTCCACGGACTATTAGCAAAAGTAAAGTTACATGGAGTGACTGTTGAGCTGCTCGATGAGCTGCTCGATGAGCTACTACTAGAAGAGCTGGCACTCTGAGAAGACTCTTGAGAAGATGAGCTAGACGAGCTAGAAGAACTACTACTAAGTGAGAGCGATTCGCTACAATTAATATTAATTTTTTCGAACGTAGAAAGCAGCCTTAGAGTGGCGCAGACCTCTTGCTCAAGAAGAGTCATTAGATCATAGACATCCGAATCCAGATCGGTAACATTAATTGCGTAAACATAATCTGGAATTGGTGTAGGTGGTTGTGCCACCATACAACAACTGGAAGATGAGGATGAGCTACTACTTGATTGTGGAGTAAGAACACAATACCTAGAAAGCATTGATTCTTGAACTCGCGTTCTACGAACAATGTCGCAGAATGCCTTATCGACACAATTGATTCGCTGAATCAGTCTTTGTGATTCAACGTCTTTTCCAGCAAGTTTCTTTCCGCTGGATTCATCACACGCTGGGGTTGCCATGGTTTTTAGAGGTTATAGACTGACCAGCCTTGTGCGCCACCATTAAAGATGAGGGTCATGTGAGCGTTATCCAGATTAGCAATGAGGTCAGTAGCTGAACCATCAATGAGTTCTCCATTACGGGCAATGGTTAGGTTATTGGTAGCAAATGTGGATTGAGCGTCGAAGACTTCAATCCTGGTTCCAATTGTAGGGCTAATTGGCAGAGTAATGGTGTATGGTCCAGCACTTGTGTCTGCCATGATGTCTTGACCATCCTCAAGAATAGCAGGACCAGTAACATAAGTTGGACTAAAAGAGCCTGCCGCAAGATGCTGCACCTGAGATGCCGCAATGAACATTAGAAGATCATTAGTTTGCAGACCAGTCAGGTGGGCCATTAATGTCTTATACTTGTCAGCGGTAGCCTGTGTCATTACGCCTGCTGCCACCATACAGTCGATTTGTGAGAACGTGTCCATCGTAGTAATTTTGTTATTGGTTTCCTAGATTGATTTATAGTAATATATTTATCCCTATATGTCAATTAATATTAATTAATGTTTGCTGCTGAAAGATCAGCATTAATGCAGTTTCTAATCTTAATGGTTGTAGATATAGATCCTACTGATACAAAGCTTCCAGATAATAGGCGGCAGTCCTTCATAAGAACATTAGTTGCCGAAGATGCTGACGGGGCAAATGATGTGCTTCCTCCTACGCATCCTGTTATCTTTGGGGTTCCAGAAAAAACTCCTGCTGATCCAAAACCACTTCCTGTTACAGAACAGTAGTTAGCAGTTCCTGTGAAGGATGTCGATGAGCCTGAACCAAAACAAGAATTTACTCCAGAACAATTATTTGCAGTTCCTGTAAAAGCTCCAGCAAGTCCACCAAACGAACTGTTTAACGCCGTGCAATTATTTGCAGTTCCTGAAAAAACTCCGCCAGTTCCTCCACCAAATGAAGAATTTCCTCCAGAACAATTATTTGCAACTCCTGAAAAATTACCACCAGTTCCTCCACCTCCAAATGAATTGCTTCCACCAGCACAGTTATCTGCAATCCCTGAAAAATTAGAGTTGGCACCAAATGCTCCTGTGCCACCAGTTAAATTTGATACGTTATAGTTGGCGTTCGTAGGTCCCCATGTTCCAACAAGTTGAACATCTGCTCGATTAGAGCTTATTCCTGCAATGTCAACAAATGCAATAGGAGTGAAAGTTCCTGCCCAAGAATACGTTCCCGGTAGAAGCAAGACACATGCTCTGTTTGTAGAAGATAGACCTGATCCACCTGGATTAAGCGCAGCCGCTTGAGTATAAGCGGCTAAAAAGTTAGCTCCATTAACTGAGTTATCATCAGTTACTACTGGAATAATGTAAGATCCAGCAGCAAAAGAAACTCCAGAGCTTCTTACAAATCCGTCTATAGTTGATAAGTTCATAAAATTAATGTTAATTTTTTGAGTATAGCGTGATACGCTGAATATTCATCGTTATGCTACCACCAGGATTTGGAGCTTTGACTGATGTTCCTATACTATAAGCATTAATGGAGGAATTACCCATTGGCCCTCCGGTTATTGCGATCTGCTCAACTCCATCCAGCCACCATCTCACATTTCCGAGTCCATCTGAATCCATAACTATGTTATGCATAGATGTATTTATTGCAATTCCAATAGCAGATGTCGTTTTAATTGTTCCATTATGGCAAGTAGCAAATATAGAACCATCTTGAATCTCAAATCCCATTCCTCTAATAGTTAATGGATTTCCGCTAGAAGCTCCTGTCGGTCCCCAGTAACAACGAATTATCCCCAATACTCCGATATAATAAAATCTTACAGACATAATCTTTCTTTTGCCCCAATCGATAGAAGTTCTAACAACACCAACGGATAGATTATTCCTAGTCATTATAAGATTCTGATGATTGAGAGAGTCAGCAATAGTTGATGGTGAATACATCCAATTTGGCCTTTCTGTTTCAGATGTTCCAACTGTAACTCCAGCTGATCCACCCATAGCTGTAAGCATTTCTGTTTCAAAATTACATGCTTCATACTTCTCGTAAACAGTATGTAATAATGGATCTTCCCAAAATGGTAATATTCTATCAAAACCTTCTACTGTTGATAAGTTTGGCATCGAAGTAATATTGTTAGATTTTATAGCAGTTAATGTTAATTTTTTGAGTATAGCGTGATGCGCTCAGTTGTTAACTGGACTGTTCCAGCAGGATTCGAACTTTGTATATATGCACAAATTCCAAATTGGCTAACACTTGAATTAGTTGTTGGGCCTCCCGTTAGTGGGACTTGTTCTATTCCATTAACCCACCACCTCACATTTCCGAGTCCATCTGAATCAATGACGATATTGGTTGTAAATAAATTAGTCAAAACAAATCCAACACTAGCTGTTGTTTTTATTGATCCATTATTACAGACTGCCTTTATAGCGCCATTTGTAATTTCAAATCCAATACCTTTTACTGCTAAATCTTGCCCGACCCAGGTTGATGCTAATGGCCCCCAATAAAAACGAATTATGCTTGTGAGCTGGGCAATATTAGTAATAAATCTAACTGAAAGAACTTTTCTTTTACCCCAAGCAATTAATATTCTACTGGTGCCAACAGACATATTCATTCTTGCTCCAAGAAGCGCCTGATAATTAAAAGCCTCAGCAACATTACTATCTGGAGCGAATGACCAAGCTGGTCTATCAGCCGATCCTGTTCCAATTGTTGGATTTGCGGTTCCACCAATAGCGGAAAGCATAGCCGTCTCGAAGTTATGTATTTCATGAACTTCGTAATCTGTATTAAGAAGAGGATCTTGATCGTATCCTGCTGGTGTAGGTCTTACGAATCCGTCGATTGTTGATAGGTTGCTCATATAATTAATGTTAATTATTGGAATTGCGAAGCTAAAAGTTGACCTGAGTTACACCATCTGGAGACATATAGGTTCCAGAGCATCCATATATAAGGCCAATTGTATCAATTGCATTACTTGCTGGATTAACTCCTGAATATGTTACGGCTATTCCCGGCGAGAATGTTTCGCAATACCATTCTCTTGGAACAGTATCAACATAAGTAAGCACAACTCCTGAACGAGAAAGGGACCCATCTCCATTTACTTGTATGTAAAGCTCCTTAAACTTATCTAACATCGCCTCTGGAGTTGGACTATCTTGAACCCCAATATAGATTGCTCTATAATCTGGAAAGTCTAAATCAACATTGCTTTCTGCTAATGCAAAATAACCAACAAATAGAACAGCAGCTTGAATCTGTGGATAATATTGTCCTGGATAAAAAGAAGCGTCTCCTTCTGTCCCAGGAACATATCCAGTTAAATTAAGCGTCCATCCTCCCGCTGTTCCTCCACTTAAAGGCGTTCCCATTGATAGTCCATAAGTATTGAACACACACGCTGGCCCACCAGAGCTACTAATGATTGATGATATATCATTAAAGAAACTTTGAACAGCAGCATCATCCATCAGGTTGTCACTAAGGTCAACTTCTACTCCATTATTAAAAAACATTGTGCCTACTATACTATCGTTAATATGAAACTCAGTGATTCCTTTATTAGCTAGATTCAGAGTTGTAACATTCCCGTTATTAATTCGATCTAAGATAACGGTGGCGTATTCTACATTTTCAATATACGCCTGTTCTGGTTCGATGTATTTACCATCAGCAACATCTGCGTCACCTCTAAGAAATGCTGGTATGTCTGATAGGAGTGTCATTGGAGTAATTAATGTTAATTAAGGCGTTAGCTCTGATAAGAGCGTGCTTGTATATTTATATCATACCACAGATCTGCTAGAAGTCAACTGTAATTTTGTTCTTGCTTTATAACACTCGCGGGTGTATCGTGTATGTGTGAGAAAGATAACTAGCTACACCCGACCCTCAACTCCAGAGGAAGAAGAGGCGGCTATTGAAAGAAGTAAAAGAGAAGCTCTCAAGAGGAAGAATAAATCTGCGATAGTGATGGGCGCTAAGACTGGCGTTAATAAAGAAAACTTTGAAGAGGTTAAAGCAAAGGTTCATGAATATACTCTTCCGCTAACTCTTTCCTTTATTCCTATATCAGAGATTCCCATAACTAAGACACGCAGGATCATTAACCAGATTATGGTTATGTATCGTAATGGAGTTTTTGAAGTCCTACCTACAAATGTTAATGGTGGTAATGTCGCTGAGTATCTTGGCCTCAAGTTCTCTAGAGTAACTCACTTCTGTCTTATGCCTATGCGTGGATCACCGGGACACTTCACAGACTTTCCAGCTAATAGAAGAATGCCTTTCGATAAAGAGCCAACGGATATTTTTAAATAGCACTGAACGTCATTACTTTATAATAATTAATATTAACTTTTTGATTCGATGAACAAGTTAGATAGCGGTATGAGAGTATGTGTTCCTTCATTCGAGCGCATGAAGCAGCTATATGCATACGGGTATAGCAATACAGAAATTGCTGAGATAATGAATCAAGAGTTCGGTGACATTGAGTTCGACTCTTACACGCCTAAAAGGATCAAGGAAACTATTCAAACACACCTAGAGGTTTTCATCCAATTCAAAGCCGTGCTTACCGGACAGTGCATCGAGCAGGTCCAGACTCAGGTTAAGATGATGTTTGAAGCCACTAAGGACGTTGAGCTTGTAATGGTGCGCGTATATGTGAAGAAACTCCAAGATGCAATGGAGGCTCTGGATCAACTCGACTTGGACGAAGTTGACCCTGAGACTGGTGCGTTCAAGAACACCTCCCGTATCTTTGTTCTCATCGAACTTGCAGAGAAGCTCCAGAGCAAGATTGCCAAGATTGTTGGCACAGATGCTCTCAGAGAGATTGAGATCTACAAGGCTAAGGCTGCTATCAAGGCGGAAGCAGACAGTAAGATTGGAAACTTAATTCCTACGTTTGGCAGAGATGTCTCTGAGGGTAGTGGAGGTATCACTAAGTTCTTATGAAATGCACCCACTGTAATGAGGATTTAGTTTCTGCTAAGTTTTGTCACTCTTGCAGTGGAGCTGGTTGCTTTTACGGTGACTTCGATGATTTGTGTCTCACTTGTAACGGCACTGGTGAGCCTCGATCTACAGAGGAAAGTGTCACTTGTAACTTTTGTGTTAAGTGCCGACTAATTTATTATATCCCTACCAATGAACGCGATACTTGATTGGTTCTGTTGCGAACACTCCATCTCTATGGCTGGGTGGGCTTGGGCTATCACGATTCCCCTGCTTATTCTTATTCTCTCAATTATCCTTTACATCGTTGGTATTCTGCTCTTTGCTGTTGGGATTTGGAGGAACTTCTGAATCTCGATAATTAATATTAATTTTATGATTACACGCTACTACTGCTGGCTCTTCGGACATAAGTATTACATAGTCCAGGAGACTAACAACTTCCACATCTTCGAGTGTGAAAGATGTAAAGGAGTGGCCGTTGTAGATGATGTTTTCGAGATTACTCGCTTTAAGGATTTCGCTGCGTGGACGGACAGCAAAAAGAGCTGACCGCCCGGTCCTACGGACTGGACTGACAGCAAGAAGAGTTAATAACTATATGAACCTAACAAGAGAAATACAGCTTGGAGATTGCCCCGGCTGCGGAAAACCAAACAGCGCATTCATGGGATGTCCTGGATTCGATCATGATCTTTTATGCTGCTCAAAAGAGTGTGGTAAAAAGATAGGTGAAATTATATCAACCAATAAAAAGACCAAGAGGTATAAGCATTTGAAATCAGCATTATATAAAGTTCAATGCTCTATCGCTAGAGAAGAAACTAAAGGACTATTTCCTAATTGGACAAAATCATGAATGCTATTATTGACTGGCTCACCTCACTTCACGGTATCGATTTCCATGGTTGGGAATTGATTATATTTATTTTCTTGACAATCTTACTTCTTGCCCTTGTCAAGACATTTCTTGATATCTTCTTTGGAGGGGGTAATTAATTAACATTAATTCTTCCATTCTATTCCTTATTGATCTGTTAGATGTTAGATCTATCAGTTAGATGTTGTTAGGTTAGACTGTTAGCTATACTCCATAAGGGTTGCAGGCTGTTAGGTAGGGGATCGAGGGTGTCTCGCCTCTAACAGATTCTTGGAGGGGCGAGATGGGGATCTGAGATTTGACGGAGTAGGGTCATACGCTTACGAGGTTGGCTTGTGCCGGGTTTGAATGGTGGGTTGGCATACTAGTGCCAGAGAGGGGGGTCAGGCTGTCAGAATCGATCCTACGCTCTAACAGTTAGATTGTCGTTACGAGAGATGGTGGATAATTAATTTTGGTTAAGGATCTTTAGGGAGTGATGGGAGGTGGGATAATTAAGATTAATTATTTGGGGGGTTGTGCGGGGGTTGTGCGGGGGTGGTGGTGTGGGTTGTGCTGGGGGGCAATATGGGAAAATATTCTTGGGGGGTTACATAAGCGCAGTTGGCGGCTGGGTGCGCCTTTCCGATTCTGTTAGTGCAACTGTCTTGCAATAAGAGATTCCTTACAATAGCAGTCACGTTGCACTTGCAATCAACTTGCATCAGAACTCCCGTTGCACTAGCTCCCGTCATGCTATTGCAAGAGACTTGCACTTGCATTCCATGTGCAAAAGGACATCATCCGCCGGGCCATGCTATCGCAACCAAGTTGCATCAGTTCATACGCCATGCCAAGTCTGGCCGATTGCAATCTTTGCAGGGTTTTGCAGAAATTGCAGGCAAACCCTGCAAAAGATGCAGACTTGGCCATGCCGTGCCAAGTGCCACTTGTTAGATTGAACTTTTTTTCCTTCATAAGTCACTGATACTTAAAGAGTTAACATTAATTTTATCTTGGCATGAAAACTTGGCCTAATCCATGCAATACAGGTCTTGTCGCCGCACCGCGGGACTTGTCTGGATCGCGCCTTGTCGCCTGCATTGCAGGACGTAGGGCGGGACGCCTGCAATCTTTAGCTCTTTGACATGCCCTTTTCATTCCCTCAAATCAGGGAAGAGTTGCGCCCGTTTCACAAGTGTGAAAACGGATGAAACTCTTTTGTCCTGAATTGAAAGTATAAAAACGTAGTAGAATTACGCCCAAAATTATGGAAACCATCGAAAACACCGTCGCCACTCCATCCGCAACCGCAACGCCAGCAAAGGCAACGCCAAGCGAAGCAACGCCAGCAAAGGCAACGCCAGCAAAGCAAGCGAAGCAAGCTCCAGAATCATTCCGTGTGCTTGGTTCCAAGGTCGCAATTGTCGATCTCGAAAAGATTCTGGGTGATCTGCATTCGGATGCCGTTCGCATCTCGAAATTGGCCCTAGAAAACGGATTCGGCCGCGATGTAAAATCAATTGCTGGAACCGCTCTAAAGATCGTCAACTTGCCCGCCGTCCGCGAAATGGCACGCCTTGGATACCTTGGCCCCATTTCAGACAAGGCAGGCAAGGACAAGGTAGCGGCACGGGTGGCCAAGATTGTAGCACTCAACTCCTTTGTTGATAGCTTGCAGACTTTCGGCCTAATCCGTCGCCAAGTGGAAAATTAATCTTAACGAAAGTTGAGATTGGACAAATGGGGGAAGGGTAGCCAAGTGCCACTCTTCCCCCCTTTGATTTGAGGGAATGAAAAGAACGCTAGGAAAGGGCACGCAAGGCCAGCAAGTAAAGGAGTCGAAAGTTTACGATTAGACCCCCCTGCCATTATCGCGGGACTTGCCCTTGTATGCATCGTTTGATCCTATCGCACGCTATCCCGTGCCATAGCTGAGAATGACAAACTTTCCTTTTCGGGCGGAGTAACCGGATGAAACGTTAAACCGTTTTCCGCGCTTGGTGCCTGATTAAAATAGTGTAGTTGCATGTCCTTTGATCTTTAGAAACAAAGTTTCCCATTTAATGAAAAAGCCTTTCAGGTTGCAAGTCTCTTACTAGTTGAGAGGCATTTTGTCATTTATAGCTTATTAGCTTATGGCACCACTGTCTCTCTTGCTCCCTTAGTTGGTTGAGTATCTCTATGTATTGTAGGTTAGCTGTATGGAAGGTGTATGTCTTTTTTTTGATTGCGCGTTGCGCGTTTCGTGCGTTGCATAATGTAGTTGCATGATGAAAGGGCATGCCGTCTCTAATACGGTCCTTTTTCGTTTCGTTAATATTAATTTAAATAATTAATATTAATTAAATGGAGGGAAGAGATGAATACGTGAAGTCCTCAGTTGAGGCACGTATGAAGGGAAGAACTCCCACCGTTAGGACTTGCTGATGCACAGATTTACAACCTCTCTCTCAGTATTGATCCGCTTGTGTGAATAGAAGGATACACAGTCCATGCCGTTCAATTGATTTGATACATCAGTTTAATAATGACGGATGGAGTTTATGCAATGAGGTGGGCTTCTGTCCGCCCGCATTAAGTTACTTTCCTGTCTATTCGTGGCACAAGTTTGATTTTTGACTTTTAGTATCACCCTTTATGGGTTCAAAGTGAAAGCCGGGCGTTTTAATTAATGCCCGGCTTTCTATTTGAGCGCAACAAAGCTCTATTACGAATATGAATGATGTTCAATTAATTGCAATGGCAGAAGGTGAGCAAGATCGACTCTTGTATGAGTGTGGATCACTTGCTCAAGCTTATGGGTTTGCTCAGGGTTATTATAATACTGATTATATCTTCATGCGTATGCCTAAAGGACGTTTGGAGTTTGGGCGTATTGATAATGGCGAGTTTATTAAGCTCGGTGAAATTGTTGGAGCTGCTTATTAACCACAAGTGAGGGAATAATTAACTTTAATTATTCCTTCCATTGTGCTTAAATAGCACTAATCGAAATGACTGCACAAAACGTCAACTCGGAATGCCTTCAAGCTGGCAGAAAGCTTGATACGATGTTGGATGAGCTTTGGGAAATGTCCAAAGACGCATCTCCTAGTGAAGTTCGCCAAGCGGCAAAGCTGGCTAGGGAGATGATGATTAAGGATGGTAAAGATCCTGTAGTGGCTAAGGTGTGGCGTGAAATCATGGATATGTTTTTCACGCTACTGGTTTCCAAGTCTAACCTCCTATTGGTATGAACAAGGACGTATTAGCTAAGTATTATAGTTGGCAGGATTACTGTGATGCGACGTTTAAAAACCTTGCTGATGTATATCCTAGGAGCAAGTATCTCACTGAATACTTCTATAATGAGAAGACTGATGAGACTGAATGCTGGATCTGCAATCTCTATCGTGAGAAGGTTGCATTTGTTAGTAAGTGGACAGATCATTCAACTGAGGTAGTCAATGAGCTATGAGAAGACTACATGATGCCTCTCAGTGGAATCGCGCTTGCTATTCCAAGCTGAATGAGTTGAAGGAGCTTCATCCTACTAAGCTCATGTATCTCAAGTTTATTTCTTTCGAGGATGGTGCGCTTGAGTGCATGTTGATGAACAGTGCCAATGAAGAAGTTTCTTGTATTGGTGAATGGAATAACACTGAGAAGGGTGTTATTTATGATGTAACTCTTACTCCTTAAATTATGAAAACTACTATTATATCTTGGATCGTTGTAATCTTTATTGCTATTAGTGCTATTGGTGCTTGTAGTAGTGGAAGCCTTACTCCTATGGATCTTCTCCGTAATGGTGAGAATAGAATGTAACTAGTATGCATAAGTTCCTAATTGTTTGTTTGTATATTACTCTTGCGGTAGGATACTGCCGTTGGATTGGGCCTTGTAAGGAAGGCTCCGAAAGAAACCCTAACTATATTCCAAGTGAGCAAGAAAACCCATAAGTTTAACAAGGGGGATGTCGTCTCTCAGAATCCAAAGAAGAAGAACATCAACTCTCCAATCTATAAAGGATTAGGGACTGTTCAGCGTATCAGTCAGACTGGTGAATTTGCCTTGATTAAATTCACTGATACCATTAAGATACAGGACTGGGTTCCTATTGAGGAACTTGTCTATCATCAAGGTGTCAGAATAGCTAAAGTCTGATCGTAATCCGGCAGCTTCATTAATATTAATTATTAGTGAAGCTGCCCACAAGAGAGAGTGCCCACAATTTGACAGTTGGGCATTCTTTTTTGTGTAATATCACCACCACTGAAAAAAGATATGGAAACACCAGAACAAAAAGCGTCAATAGCCGCACTTGAGAAGCATGGATTCAAATGGAACTTCGGCTTCTCAGATGGAAGCGTAATAATGAAGAAGAAGCACTCTACAAGCACGACTTTCTATGCCACTGTTGAGGCTGATGGTCTTATTAATGGTAAGACAGTAAAAGAATTTATAGATTCATTCGCTAACGAGCTATGAAATGGAGAATCTTAGACGAAACCCTCTACTTGCCTGAGCTTGATAAGCTTAGGTTTAATAGTGCCCATGATGCAATTAATCATATTGAACAACTAGTTCTAAATGCAACCTGGCCTAATGCTTGGTTCATTCGCAAGAAGATGAATAGATATTACATCGGTGTCTTTAATGAAGATGACATCGACTCTTTTGCAGTCGTAGCAATTATCCAACCTGTATGAAACAAACTTTAAATGTAGATGAAATGGTGTGCCAACTATTGAGTAGTGAGGATACTTACTTCTCTATTGTTGGGGCGCGTGCTCTTGCTCAACACCTTGATGATAATCATGATGATAATGAGGAGTTTAATACTACTGTCATTCGTGGTCAGTTCACTGAGTATAGAAATCTAATTGAATTTGCCGAGCAACAGTTCGGGGATCATTGGAGAGTCACAATGTCTATTGGTGATCTTGTTGATGATGAGACTGCAAAGGATCTTATTAAGAATGTCATTGAAGAATGCACATGCTACATCGAGTTTGATGGCGGTGTGATCGTAGAAAACT
>Ga0105340_1001133_pt1 | contig 12181 bp, 12 predicted proteins | sample EasRivMeERMLT700_FD_89676 | JGI IMG/M metagenome (GOLD analysis project Ga0105340, IMG submission 89676) | Soil microbial communities from meander-bound floodplain in the East River, Colorado, USA - East River MetaG ERMLT700 | ecosystem: Environmental > Terrestrial > Soil > Floodplain | place... | reverse complement strand
GTATTCTCCATCCCTTGATTTCGTGTCGGCCACGCCGCAGGATGGCAATGTCTCGTTCACGCGGGACAACAACCGAGTGACTTTTGTTATTGCGCAACTGATTCCAGGTTCGAATCAAGTGCTCAACCTGACGCTGCGGCCAAGAGTGGTTACCACCGTAACCAACCAGTTCACTGCAACTATTGGGCAATTCACCGTAACGAGAAACGTCACAAACACTGTGACAGAGATACCGGGCACTGCAGACGTCGCGGTGTCGATCACACCACCGCCACAGCCGATCATCGTTAATGATTGGGTGACATTCGGGGTCAGCCTCGTTAATCGAGGCGGTGGAACCGTTTCGGGAATCTTCCTGACCAATACATTTACGAATGGACCCGTCCTGATCAAGGGTTTCCGGCCCGCGACTGGTGGTTCGGTGGCTCAGAATCCGACCCGAGTCATATTCAATGTTGGATCACTCGAGGCGGGACGCGCCACCAATTACCAGATCACCGTCCAACCGACTGCGGCCACCAACGTTGTCCTCAGGTCGAATTTTCGTTCGGCGGGTAATGCGGACACGAACGCTGCGAACAACATAGACATCGAAACGATTAACGTACAACCGCCGGGTACGAACCTGTTCGATGTCGGCATTGTTTCGACCCCCCAGCAATTCAATCCTCAAAATGCTTTCATGGAGCAGCGCATCGGAGTGACAAACGTCGGCCCCACCGAAGCCCTGAGCGCGCGCGTGATGTTCTCGAACATTACTTACAGGGTCGCAAACGCCGTGGGAACGAACAATGGCCGCCCATTCGTCGTTCATCCGGCGACAATTCAGCCGGGAGAGCGCGTCGAAATGCTTATTGAATATTTCATTCCAAACCGCCAACCGCGTCCCGACCCTGATCTCATCGCGTATTCGATTGGAGATGTGACGCCGACGGCAAGCCGCAACGGCAACGGCGTTGAAATCACCGACATCAAGTGGCGCCAACCTTTCGGCGCGATGACAGAGTCCAACCTGGTGCTCGAGTTTCAGGCGGTGCCGAGCTCCGCTTATGAAGTGCAGTACAGCTCCAGCCCGGACTTCACCAATGCATTGAGGGCGCTTCCGCTTCTCATTGCCCCGGCCAACCGCGTGATGTGGGTGGATTATGGCCCGCCAAAAACGGTGAGCCGGCCAACGCTGGAGCCCACGGTCATCATTACAAATGTCGTGACGACGAATTCGATCGTGAGCACCAATGACGAGCCGATAACCAACATTTGTTTTGTCACGAATGACATGGTGATAACGACAAATCTCTGCATTGTCGGCACAAACGTTGGCGTAATCAGGACGAATGACTTTCTTAGTACGAATCAGATACCAATCACAATCCCAAACATGCGATTCTATCGCGCAGTACAACTACTACCCTAAAATGCGAACACCCAGCCGAAACTATTCGATCGGTCGCAGTTGGCCTGTATTGCTGGCCGGCACTGCCGCCGCGCTTACTTCTGCCACCCATGCTGACGCTGCCGATTGGACGAAGCATTTTCGCGTCGGAATGCAGGTCACATTGAACATCGAGGCGGAGTTTTCAGGCGGAGGCCTCCTGAACATTCCCACTCGCGACGGTGTTTACGATAATGGGACTGTGCTGCCGGACGACTCTGGTACCGATGAGACTACCTTTTGGAGTTACAACAATAACGGTCAAGTCGAAGGTCAAGTGATAACATTCAGCAGGTCGGAGTCATTTACAGGCGCGTTTGGTGACTCGAAAAGTGATGACTCGCCCTATCTGGGACTCGAATTGGCTTATGGCCAGGCCTTTGCGCGCTGGGGCGAAGCGCTCATCGGATGGGAGGCAGGCTATAGTTTCCTGCCGATCAGTATTTCGGATACCCGCCGCGCGTCTGGGATTGCAAGCGTGGCTCGCTTTCAACACGAAGCGCCGCCGGGAGTCATTATTCCCGGGGCGCCCTACCAGGGACCGCGGAGGGGGGGAGGGGCGCCTGTCATAGGACTAGAGCCGGTAGGCGATCCTGTATCTGAAGACCTCCCTGGAACTGCAAGTAGTTCCAGCAAGCTCGACGTATCTCTGCACATGCTTCGTGCGGGACCCACGATCCATCTTGAACTCGCGCGACGGTGGGCTGTGCAGGGTGGCATAGGTCCGGCCATCGGATATGTGACAGGCGATTACAAGTTTAACGAACGACTTGGTGTGACCGACGGACCCTCCCGTGAAGCCGAGGGAGAAATCGGCGGGGACGCCTTCGTTTACGGCGGATACGCGCAAGCCCTTTTGTTGTTCCATTTTGAGGAGCACGGTGACATCTACGCGGGGCTGCAATTCATGGGTTTGACGGGTGCAGATTTTGAGGAGGGCGATCGCAGTGCCAAACTCAACTTGGGCGCGACGCTGTCGTTCCTCATCGGCGTGAATTGGCCGTTCTAACGCCTCGGAGGGCGAGCGGCCTCGCTCGCAACGGAAGCAGGCTACAGTCTACGCGCGTCGCAAATCGCGCGTTTGACCTCAATTTTCACTTCACCTACACTGCGCGTTCCTTTGATATGAATGTGCTGATTTGCGACCCGATCTCCCCGAAAGGCATCGAGTATTTCCGGCAACAACCCGGATTGAAAGTGACCGTGCTTGACAAGCGCCTGCCGGAAGCCGAGTTGCTTCCGATTATCGGTGACGTGGACGCGATGGTCGTGCGGTCGGAGACGAAGATCACGCGCAAGGTGATCGAGAACGCGCCCCGGTTGAAGGTCGTCGGCCGCGCCGGCGTCGGCGTGGACAACGTCGACGTGGACGCCGCGACGCAGCGCGGAATCGTGGTCATGAACACGCCGGGCGGGAACACGATCTCCACGGCGGAATTGACCTTTTCCATGTTGATGGCTCTCGCGCGAAAAATCCCGCAAGCCCATGCGTCGATGAAAGCGGGTGAGTGGAACCGCAAGGCCTTCCAGGGAACCGAGCTTTACAACAAAACACTGGGCGTCCTCGGCATGGGGCGCATCGGCAGCGAAGTCGCCAAACGGGCGATCGCCTTCGGCATGCAAGTGCTGGCGTACGATCCATATTTGTCGCATGCGCGCGCCAAGGCGTTGCAGGTCGAGTTGGTTGAAAACCTGGAGGAGATTTACCCGCGCGCGGATTTCATCACGGTTCACATGCCGTTGAGCGACGAGACGAAGGGCATGCTCAACGCGGCCGCGTTCGCGAAGATGAAGAAGGGAGTGCGCGTGCTGAATTGCGCGCGAGGCGGGATCATCAATGAAACGGACCTCATGGCCGCAATCAAGGAAGGCAAAGTGTCCGGCGCCGCGCTCGACGTTTATGAGACGGAGCCTCCGCCGAAGGATTTTTCGCTGCGCGAATTGCCGCAAGTGATCATGACGCCGCACCTCGGTGCGAGCACCGAAGAAGCGCAGGAGAACGTGGGCATCGAAGTGGCGGAAGCCATTACGGATTATCTCCTCCATGGCGCCGTTCGCAACGCGGTCAATCTGCCGAACCTCGACGCGAAGACCTACGCGATCGTGAAGCCATACCTCACGCTGGCGGAGAAGCTCGGGCGATTGCTCGCGCAACTTGCGCCGAAGCGCAATGATCAGTTGATCGTCACTTACGGCGGCAAGGCCAGCGAGCTGCCGACGGACCCGATCACGCGCATGGTGTTGAAGGGCTTTCTCGAATCGGCGGGCGGCAAGGACGTGAACCAGGTGAATGTCCGCGCATTGGCGAGTTCGCTTGGCATTGTTGTCGAGGAAATCAAATCCAACGAGGAAACCGACTACAACGAGTGGCTGCACGTCGCCGTCAAGTCCGGCGACCAGCGCTTTTCCGCAGGCGGGACGATCCTCGGCAAGAAGTTGCAGCCGCGCATTGTGCGGTTGAGCGGGCGTCCCGTGGAGATTGTTCCCGAAGGCGTCCTGTTCATCCTCAACAACAAAGACCGGCCCGGCATCGTGGGGCATTTGGGAACGCTGATGGGCCGGCACAACGTCAACATCGCCAGCATGAGCTTGAGCCGCGATAATGCCGGCGGCCAGGCGCTCACCGTCCTGAACCTCGACAGCGTGCCGCCGCCTGCGTTGCTCAGCGAGGTTCAATCGGACCCGGACATCAGCAACGTGCGTGTGGTAAAGCTTTGATTATGTTTCGATCAGCCATCCTTGTTGCGTGCCTCGCGCTCTTTTGCGCGCACGCTGCGGAACCAGTAAAAGCGCCGGCGTCACGCTCGCGCTACGCGGACTTGTTTGACGATCCGGTTATTGCTCGCGGCCAGGGCGTGGAAGTGAAGCAAAGCGCTCTCGATGAATCATTTGTCGCCTTCAAGGCGAACCTCGCGGCGCGCGGACAAACTGTGCCCGAAGACCAGCGCTTGTTTCGTGAAGCGCAATTGCTCGAGCGCTTGATCGTAACGCAAATCCTTGGCAAACGCGCGACGACACAGGATGTGGCGAAAGCGAAGGAAGCGGGGACAAAATTTGCCGCTGAGACGCGCAAGGCCGCACAATCAGACGAAGCATTTCAGCGAATGTTGAAATCACTGGGGATCACGGGCGAGCAGTTCGATCGGCGCGTCTACGAGCAGGCCCTGGCGGAGTCCGTCGTTTCGCGTGAGCTGAAAGACAAAATCAAAATCAGCGACACGCAGGTGGAGAATTTCTATCGCGCAGGCTCGGACATTCTCGTGCAAATGCTGCAGGAGGAATTGAAGCGCGTGACGAAAAACCGGAATGCCTCAGTCGATCAACTCACAGCGGTGAAACGGCAGGTTGAAGAAATTAAGAAAGCGAATCTCGCGCGGCTTCAGCAACCGGAGAAGGTGCGCGTGAGCCACGTGTTGCTCGCGACCCGCGATCGCGAAACCGAGAAAGAATTGCCGGAGGAACAGAAACGCCTTAAACGTGTCAAGATCGAGCAACTCCTCGACCGCGCCAAAGCAGGCGAGGATTTCACGAAGCTGGTGCAGGAGTACTCGGAGGACCGAAACCTCAAAGAGACCAGGGGCGAGTACACTTTTTCGCGCGACGACCGTTTCGTGCAGGAGTTCAAGTCGGCGGCGTTCTCACTTGAGCCGGGCAGGCTCAGCGGCGTGATCACCACCATTTACGGCTATCACATCCTGAAACTTCACGAGCGCATCCCCGCGCAAAAGGTCGCTTTGGAAAAAGTGACGGACGATATCCGCGAGCACCTGGCGCAGCAGGAACTCCAGCGCCAAATGCCCGATTTTTTCGCCAAACTGAAGAAAGAAGCCGGTGTGGAGATTCTCGAGGCCAAATATCGCGTCATCATCCCGAAAGAAGTCGAGCCGCTAAAGCCAACGGGATAGGGGTAGGGCGCACTGTCCCCGGCGCGCAGCAAGTGCAAGGAATCCGAGCTTCACCGGCGCGCTGGGGACAGCGCCCTACCTTACCCCCGATAAACAAGCAGCACCCCGTAATCATCGATCCACGCGCGGCTCGCGAGGTCCTGGTGCATGTAGGTGATGGGTGTGATGCTGACGAGGTGTGTTTCGCCGACCTTTTCAAGGAACCGCGTCACCACTTCGTCGAAGTGATCCTTACCCACCTCCACGCAATCGCTGTGGCGAATCGTTTTGACGCGCAGCTTGATGGCTTCCTTCGCCGCGACATCGAGCGGCGCCAGCGGCTTGGTGATGAGGCTCTCCGTCGGTTCGTCGTGGACCGGCACACTGAAATGTTTTTCCTCTTTCCTGGCCGCGGACGACGCCATCGCGTCGATGATTCTTGACTCCGGCGGAGCGCCTGGTGCGGCTTCCCCTTGCGGTTCCGCTTCCGGAATAACAATCTTTCCATGGCAAGCTGGACATTCAATTTCTGTGCCTGCTCCTGACGCGTCGACCTCCAGCTCCTGGCCGCAGAGCTTGCATTTGAATATGACATCCATAAAAGGGTCCTTTCAGTGGCTGCACTGGCAGCTAAACATCTTGAAGCGACGTTGGCCAGAAAAATCAGTTGAACCCGCGCGCATTTTCGCTCCTTATGCTGGGGACCGATGAGAATGCTGCTGTCACTTCTTTGTTGCATGGCGTTCGCGGCCTGTGCCGCCGAATACCGGTATGAGATCCGCGCTACTCACGATCCCAATGGCATCGGAAAATTCTACATGGGCCGCGAGATCGCCCATGTCATGGGCCATCAGGCCGCAGATTGGCTGGAGCGTAGCGAACGCGAAAAGGAGGAACGCACTGCACTGTTGATCGATTCGCTCAAAGTCCGCCCCGGCGATCTCGTTGCGGACATCGGCGCAGGCACAGGCTATCACGTGCGGAGGATCGCACCAAAGATCGCTCCGGCCGGTCGTGTCTATGCCGTAGACATCCAGCCCGAGATGCTGACGTTGCTGACCAACAGCCTGGCCGAACTCAAGATCACAAATGTCGTCCCCGTGCTCGGGACGATTAGCGATCCAAAACTCCCGGCGAACGTGATCGATCTCGCCCTCATGGTCGATGTTTATCATGAGTTCTCACACCCGCACGAAATGATGGAGGCGATCTGCCGCGGCCTCAAGCCGGGCGGACGCGTGGTGTTTGTCGAGTTTCGCGCGGAGGATCCAAACGTGCCGATCAAGGAAGTGCACAAGATGTCCGAGGCGCAGGTGAAGAAAGAAATGACCTTGCACCCGCTGGAATGGGTCGAGACGTTGAACGTCCTCCCATGGCAGCACATTATCATTTTCAAGAAAAAGCCCGCGGGCTAGGCTCCGCTCAATCTATGAAGGGCTTTCTTTTTTGCGTGTTCCTGATCGGGGTGCTCGCGGCCACCGCGGCCGAAACCAACGTCCCCTCCGGCTACAGGCTGCTCTACGAACAAAAGTTCGATAAGGCCGATGTGATCAAAGACTTCGCGATGACCGACCCCGGCGCCTGGAGAATCGCTGACACCAATGACCAGCGCGCTCTCGAGTTGGTGCGGCAAAGCAAATATAAACCAGCCGTGCGCTCGCCGGTAAACATCGCTCTCATCGCCGACAAGGTTTTTACCGACTTCATTTTGGAAGTGGACCTCATCCAGACCGGTCGTGAATACGGCCATCGCGACATGTGCCTGTTTTACGGCGTCCAGAACCCTACCAACTTTTATTACACGCACGTCGCGACGGCGGCGGACCCGAACGCGCACAACGTTTTCATTGTGAAGAACGCTCCGCGCACGAACATCGCGAAAGAAACGACGAAGGGCGTGAATTGGGGGCTGAACGTCTGGCACAAGGTGCGGCTCGAGCGAGACACAAAGGCCGGCGCGATCCGCGTCTACTTCGACGATCTGTCCAAGCCCATCATGATCGCCGAAGACAAAAACTTCACGAGCGGCTACATCGGTTTTGGCTCGTTCGACGACACAGGCATGATCGACAACATCCGCATCTGGGGTCCGGCGGTCGAGACGAAGAAAACCGAGTTCTTTAACCGCGCAGGACAGAACTAAGCCGGGCAGGCGCGCTGTCCCATCGCGCCGCGAAGCAGAATCTGGAGGCGTGGGCTCCGCAAGCCCTGTCTTAGCTAAATCCGCTTTTCATCCGCGTCGATCATGTCCACGAACGTCAGCACGTCTCCACGATGCGCGATGCCAAGCTCGCCCTTCCGTTTTTCGAGCCGCGTTTTCGCCTCCGGATCGTCGCTACCGCGGTTCAACACAAAAGAATTAAACGCCGCGATTTCGACTGCCGTTTTCTTCACGTTACGCGACACCCAGTCGCAGACTTCCCCGTCAGTGATTGAGCCTTCGACCATCTTGATGAAATCGTCTGCATTAACTCCCGCCGCCTTAAGCCACATCCCATCAAAACCCTTTGTAAAGTTTTCCTGGTAATCTGATGGCAGCTTGCCCGCGCGCTTCAGCCGAATCTTGTCGATGAACCGCGGCAGGTGGACCCAGCCGGCCATCGTTTCGCGCGGACTTCTCGGATAGATTACATCGCTCATCCTTCGGATGTTCGTCACGGAGCGGCCCGGCGGCAACGCAAAACCCACGATGATTTACACTCCAGTCGGAAACGTCTCGGGCGGTTCGCCGCCATGCCATGAATCCGGCGGGTCGATCGGTTCGAGCGCCCGCGTTTCGTCGAAGTGAATCACCGCGTCAAACTGGCTGGGCAACGCGCAATGAAAGTAGTGGCTCGCGCGCTCGGTTTCCGGACGGTAAATGACACCGATGGCTCGTTCCAACCGGCGTTCCTGAAGCTCGGTATGGACAAGCTCCTCATCGCGCAGATTCAACCAGAACGCGGGAAGCTTCAGATCGTGAAATAAACCTTCGTAGCTGTCGCGCAATGCAGGGCGCACACGCTTGCATTCCTCGGGTTCGTCCCAGTCCGAAGCCGCGGTCACCGTTCCGGCGTAAGTCGTAAGACCGATCAGCACGGCGTTGCGCCCAAAATCCTCGCGCACGAGTTGCCCAAGGTTCAACTCGCCCATGTCGCCCATTTGCGTGGACCGCGCGTCGCCGAGGTGTGAATTGTGCGCCCAAACAACGACCCGGGGTTTGCGCACGCGCTTTTGAAGGTGCGACATCAGCGCGCGCAACGTCTCCATCAGGTGCGAGTCGCGCAGGTTCCACGATGATACGCGCCCGCGGAACATCGATCGATAGTATTGCTCCGCGTTGCGCGCCAACCGCGCGTTCTGTTCCGCCGAAAAAAACTCATCTTCGGCGACCTGACCATCGAGTGACGCATAATACGCCCCGCGTTGCTGCAAGTCGATCAACTGCGCCAGCATCTCTTCCTCGCATGTCTCGCTCATCTCGATGCTGGCCGCGTAGCCATAGGCCTGGCTGTCCTCGCCAAAATCCTCGAGGCAACCGTAACGATTGCGCGCCTGCCGTGCCGCTTTCGGATCGACCCGGTCAAGATAGTTCAGCACCGCCTCGATGGACGTGTGCATGCTGTAAAGGTCGAGGCCATAAACGCCCGTTTTGCGCACGTCGTGAAATTGGCCGTTGTTGTGTTGCCGCAGCCACGCCACAAACGCGAGCATCCCCCGATTGCGCCACATCCACGTGGGGAATCGGCGAAAGCCGCTCAAAGCCGCGTTGGCGTCCCGGTCTTTGCTCGCGCCGCGAACGTAACGGTCAACCCTGAAGGCACCCGGCCAATCCGCTTCCAGGGCCACAGCCTGAAAACCTTTCTCCACGATCAATCGTTTCGTTAGTTCGCTGCGCGCCTCGTAAAATTCCTGCGTCCCGTGCGTCGCTTCGCCGATCAGCACGCAGGGAGACTCACCGATCATTTCAAGGAGCCGATCAAAATCGATATTTAACCCGCGCAGCGGGTGCGCCGCGTTGTGCAGCATTTCAAGAGTCGGACGTGTCAGTGCTGCCGGCATGATCAAGGCAAGCCGGTGACCTCAGTGGCGTGATTGTCTTCGCGCACGCGTCGCACTCGGCGTTCGTGTGCGGCCCGGTCCAGCAATTCGCGCACTTCATCGTCCGTCGTCTGTGTGAAGTCGAGATACCACGCGCCCACGGCATGGAACGGCTCCGGCGTGCGCCCGCAGACCACTTCTTCCACTTCGGGTCGGAACTGGTCGCACGTGTCGCGCGAGCCAATCGGCACCGCCACAGCGATCCCGGAGGGGTTACGCAGCCGCAGCGCGCGCACCGCCGCCCGCATGCTCGCGCCCGTGGCGAGACCGTCGTCCACGAGAATTACGGTGCGGTTCTGAAGTTCGGCTGGGGGCCGGTCACCGCGATAGGCTTGCTCGCGCCGCAGCAGTTCCTCTTCCTGTTCGCGGATCGTCGCGTTGATCCAGCTTTGAGACACCCCCAGGTGCTGGATGACTTCCTCATTGAAGACACGTACGCCCCCGGTGGCGATGGCGCCCATGGCAAGTTCTTCGTAGCCAGGCGCCCCGAGCTTGCGCACGACAAATACATCCAGCGGCGCGTCGATCGCCCGCGCGATCTCAAACGCGACTGGCACGCCTCCGCGCGGCAGCGCCAGGACAACGACGTTTGGGTTGCCGGCATGATGTTGCAGTTGCCGGGCCAGGAACCTGCCCGCGTCAAAACGATCTTCGAATCGTGTCATAGGCTTTGATGAGCAATCTGGAGGTGACTTTGAAACCAATGGGCCGCGAGCTTCGCCACTTCTTCCAGCGCGCCCGGTTCCTCGAACAAGTGGGTTGCCCCGGGAATGATCTTCATTTCCTTCTCGCACGTGAGCCGCGCGCAGGCGTCGTGATTGAGGCCGATAACTGCATTATCGTCACCGCCGACAATGAGGAGGGTGGCGGCGTGAATTTCCGGCAGCGCGTCGCCCGCGAGATCAGGCCGGCCGCCCCGCGAGACGACCGCTTTGACTTGCCCTTCCAGCCTGGAGGCCGCAATTAGCGCCGCCGCCGCGCCAGTACTCGCGCCGAAAAAGCCGAGTTCGAGATTTGCGACATTGCTTCGGTCGGCGGCCCATCTCGCCGCTTCAGCGAGCCGGCCTGCGAGCATCCCGATGTCGAACCGAAGATGGCGTGTGAAATACTCCTCCTGTTCTTCACGCGACGTGAGCAAGTCAAACAGCAGCGTGGCGATGCCGGCTTTCTGCAGCACGCGTGCGACGTATTGATTGCGCGGACTTCGCCTGCTGCTGCCACTCCCGTGCGCAAACAGCACGAGCCCGTGCGCATCCCCGGGCGCGGTAAGATCGCCGTCGAGATTAGCTCCCCGCACTGGAATTGTGACTGCTTCTGGCTCCTTCATCTACCCATAGCAACCCTGCAACGCGCCCCAACTGAATGCAACCCCCAAGCGGAAACGTCACGTCGGGCATTGACCCTAGAAGTGCTCTGAGTGTGGGCTTGAATTACCTGTGCCCATCCGTAGCATGTGCGCGGATGAAATTTCTGTTGGCGATTTTAGTCTGGTTAATCATGGGCGCGGTCATTGCCACCGGCATCATTCTGGCATTCAAGGGCACCGTCTGGCTCCTGCTGCTGGCGCTGCTCGCGTTTATCATCATGGTCGCGAAGATCGGCTGCCTCAGCCATTAGCTTTCTCGCAGCAAACACAGCCTTTCTTGCCGGTTCGAACTCCCGGTGACATTCGCGCTGGCCGTGCTATGCTTCTGCGAGCTACAACCGCGTGAAGCTTTCCATCATCATACCCGCTTTCAACGAGCAGAAACTGCTCCCCGCCACGCTGGAGAGCGTCTTCACGGCGGCGCAGACCGTTTCGGCTCGACGGTGGGAATACGAGGTTATTGTTTGCGATAACAATTCCACCGACGGCACGGCGGAAATCGCCAGTGCACGCGGCGCGCAAGTCGTTTTTGAGCCGGTAAATCAAATTGGCAGGGCACGCAATCGGGGCGCGAGTGTTGCCACGGGCGACTGGTTGATCTTTATCGATGCCGACTCGCATCCGAGCCGCGCATTGTTCGAAGATGTTTGCGATGCCATCGCCGAAGGACGCTCCATCGCCGGAGGTTGCACGGTCAAGCTCGATGCGCGCGACTGGATTGGCGAGTTGCTGACAGAGGCCTGGAACTTGATCAGTCGCGTGCGCAAGTGGGCGGCAGGCTCGTTTATCTTTTGCGAGGCGAGCGCGTTCCGTGAAGTCGGTGGCTTCAGCGCGGAGCTGTTTGCATCGGAGGAAGTCGAATTGTTTCAGCGACTGCACAAACTCGCCCGCCGTCGACGAAGGAAGATTGTGATCTTGCACAAGCATCCGTTGATCACATCTGCGCGGAAAGCCCATCTCTATTCGAAGTGGGAGCACTTGCGATTTTTTGTTCGCACCGCGCTTTCCCTGGGAGGGACGCTCCGCAAAGCCGAGAGTTGCCCCACCTGGTACGATGGCCGCAGGTAACTACGCGGCCGGTGCGGGTTCGCGGTTTTCGACAGGAGTCATGACGCGCGTCGTCGGCGGTTCTTCCTTTTCGATCAAACGGTAGAAGGTCGCGCCGTCGAGCGTTTCACCCTTCAGCAATGCGGCGGTGACGCGCTCGACTTGATCGCGGTGTACCGTCAAAATCTCCTTCGCTTCGGCGTACCCGCGGTCGAGAATCTTTTTCACTTCCAGGTCAATCTCGCGCGCCGTTGCTTCGCTGCAATCCCGCTGCATCGGGTCCTGCATCGCCTGCGCCAGGAACGGGTTGAGCTTCTGGCCGTAATGAGCAAGTCCCACGCTCTCACTCATGCCGAACATGCAAACCATCTG
>Ga0105340_1001132_pt1 | contig 12182 bp, 5 predicted proteins | sample EasRivMeERMLT700_FD_89676 | JGI IMG/M metagenome (GOLD analysis project Ga0105340, IMG submission 89676) | Soil microbial communities from meander-bound floodplain in the East River, Colorado, USA - East River MetaG ERMLT700 | ecosystem: Environmental > Terrestrial > Soil > Floodplain | place... | reverse complement strand
TTCAGGAGGAACTGGCAAAAGAAACAGCACTGGCGCAAGATATTGATAGACAACGGGAGGATGCGCAGGCACAACTTAATTACGAAGCTGCCAACGGTGTAGGTCCTACTATTCCCTCTCCGGGTGGAGTTGCTGAAACTGTCACCTCTCCATTAGTTCCGGGGGGAATCAAGAAGTCTGCTGTTGCAGCTGCAGCAGGTTCTCCAGAAGTAGCAGATGAGATTACCGAGATTATCAAGAACGCCAGAGGAGAGAAGGACAAGAATCTTAAGACAATTGCTGACATTGAAGCTGAGAAGCTAGCAGCAACTGATAAGTTAGTCAGGGTCCAACGGGACTCTGGACAGATTGCGGCGGATAAGATTACCGCAGAGAATGCACGGAAAACTGCAATTGCTGCTGATGCGGCAAACTTTATGAACAATGCTGATATTCGTACTGATGTGGCTGATAGTGCGGCGAATCTGGCTGTTACAGAGAATGCCAGACTCTTTCGCCAAATGCACCCACTTGGTCGGGAAATTGGTACGGAGCAAAGTGTTACTTTCCTTGATGATCCCATGCAGTGGTTTCTTAACCAACTTACCTTGCCTCCCAAAATTGCGCAATATAACGCAATGGCAGCCCAGGTGAATCGTAATTCGGAATTCCTGAAGAATGCGGATCAGCTTGTTACCAGCACACTCAACGCCAACGCTGGGAAACAAGCGGGAATGACAATGGAAGAAGCAAGACTTGCAGCGGAATTGGAACGGAACAAAGCGGCGGAAGCTGCAATGAAAACGGAACTTGCCCAGGCGGATATTCGTGGGGCAACAGAGAAGGAACGCAGAGCGATTATCGAACACTATAATAACACAATCATGACTGCGGATCAACGTGCCAAGGCTGAGGAGATTAGACTGGCGCAATTGGAAGAAGCTAAAGCACGTGGAGAAGAATCCAAATTACGTAGGCAAGAACTTGGAGCAATAGCTACTGAACGTCAACGGTTGGCTCAAGAGAAGGCAGATGCCGCTGAGAAGGCAAGGAAGGATCAGGAGGAAAAAGATGCAAGCTATGCCAAAGCTGCTTCTGTGTTGTTCCTTGATGGTAAGTGGGATCAAAAACGGTATGACAAAGCTTCCGCTGCACAGAAGAAAGCTCTTGATGTTGTGATGGCATCAGGAGGAGAACGTCTTGGGACCACTCCTACCCAGGTTGTGGAAAACTGGCAGTATGTGAAAACTTACGCACAACAGGGTGAGGATCAAAGGAAAGAAGCGGAGAAGATTTATCCACCACAACAACGGCAGATGATGGCGTTTATGGAAAACCAATTGGCAGCTGCCCGCGCGGCCATTCCCAAGGATTCCAAAATGTCAGAGGTGGAAAAGGTTGCACACATCAATGAGGTTGTTTCTGCCAAGCTGCGTGAGCACAGTAACAATCCGGAATCTGCAAATGAAAAGTTCAATGGGGAACCAACGAACTTTTACAAAGCAATTCCCATGGAACGGTTGGTTAAAACCATCCTTCCTGGCAACCGATTCAACACTTCCGCTGTGGAAGCTATCAAAGGTTCCACTAACGGAAGGGAAGTTACTCCGGAAACAGTTCTCACTGTGATGGCGGATAAGATTTACCGTGGGGAGCTTAACGTCTCAGATGCTGCGAAGGATACTTCAGCATTCTATCAGAAAGTGGTAGATTCTCACAACCAGGACATGAGGTTCAGCAAATTCACCTATCCCGGCCAGGACAGTTATCGGGTGGATATAATGAAAGAACCAGTTGATCTGACAAATCCTGGCCAAGTCTCCAAAGCTCTAATCCATCTTGCATATCAACAACTGTTCAAAAAGACTGTTGGTGCAACAGGTGATATTACTTCCATGGCAGTTGAAAAACTTGGTGGTAATGCGAAATTTAAGGAACTGTTCGAACGTGGCGATCCGCTGGGACTTAAGAAGCAAGTTGAAGGAGCGAAATAATGGCCGATGACTCTTGGACCAACGCAGCAGATGTTCATTCTATCGCTGCCGGAGAACAAACACTTGGTGATTGGGCTACAGGTTGGTTAACCAAGGGAGTTCCCTTGATGGCAGCCAGTGGAATCACCAGCGTCTTGAACACTGGGATCAAGCTGGGTAACTTGTTTGGCTCCGATTCCAAGGAAATCGACCTAGAGAAGGAACTCAAAAGTTACGATGATGACTTGATGAAGTATTATCGTGAACATAAGGAGGGAGTTGACCTTGGAGGATTCATTGCCACCAGTTTTGTGCCTGGAACGTTGGCACTCAAGGGACTTAAGGCAATGGAAGCATGGAAAGCTGGGACAGGAATTGGAAAGAACGTTGGAACCATCGTTGGTTTCTTTGGTGCCAAACAAGAAGAATACCTCAAAGCTGCTGCCAAGACTCTTAATGATCCGACGCAACAACTGTTTGGAATTATCAATCGGGACAAGGTTATTGGGATGGCAGCCGGGTTAGGAGAACAGGTTCTTCATGCCGCCGCAATTGAAACTGGCATTCTGCTTACCATGAATCAGAATCCTGTTATGGAACCACAGGATCGAGACAATTATGCTCAAGCAGTTCTTGGTCATCTTCCTCAAGCAGGTCTGAATGCTCTCATCTTCGGTGGGGCTGGTGGACTTATTGGTGCAGCAACTATCACTGGTAAGGTTAACCGGTTAATTGAAGCTGAAGATGCGCGCCAGTTCTCTAACCTGTATGTCTATCGGCCCGGTGATCTGCGACTTCCCGCCGGCAGTCTTGTAGCTCATGATTTCCGTGTTCTCAAGGATATGCAAGATACCTTGGCAGAAATGAAAGAAGTCATGCAAGGTGGTGGTGCGGATATGTCTCAGATTGTGACTGAAAAGGCTATTATCAATCAACAAGAAACGGTCAACCGATTCCAAACGGAGTTCAAACTTTGGGTGAAACAGAAACTAGTAGGAGATACCAGTGTTGAACTCAGTGATGAGATTTTGAAAGCAATTGATAAGGTTACTGCAACTACTGAAAACGGTATGAGGGTTGAAACTGATGAGCTTGTAGCTCGTGCATTTGGCGGGGCCACGAAAGCAAGGCTTCTTGGTCCCATTGACAAACTCATCGAAATGTACAAAGATTTCGAGACTTTCCATGGTTCTCCTGTGGAAATTCCTGGCGGTTTCAAAAACGATGTTCGTGGAAGTGTCTACAACATCTTTGGGCCAGGGGCCTATCAAACTACTGCACCTGAGATTATGCAAGCATATGCTAATCGACAGGGTGCGATTAAGCCCACAGCTTACGGTGCCAAGGAAGTTCCTGGAAAGAACATTCCTTTGTATGATCTGGCACAACCGATTACACCGGAGATGCAAGCTCTTGTTCGTTCCATTGATCCATCCTTTGCAGCATTTGGAGAGCTTGATAAAGCAAAGTCTTTGATGGAGTTCTATCTCACTGCTTCCAGAAAGTCTTTCGGACTTGGAGAGATGCCTCCTTCTGCTGTTTCCGATGGTTTTAACACAATGAAAGAACATTTTGAAGCTCTTGGTTTCCGAGGATTCACTCATGAAGGTGGTATCTTGGGAGGAAGGAAACACACAGTGAAGATTCACTGGTTCCCAGAGGAGGACTTGATTATCAAGAAGATTCCTCAAGGTGCCAAGTTTGAAAGTTACGTCACTCACTTCTCTCCGAACCTGAACGAACGGATTGTCAAACTGTCCGGAGATGAGGCAGGTACGTACAAACAAATGGTGTATCCTATTCCGGGCGATGAAGGGAAGATTGTGTTTCGGGATGATTCAATCTATGTAACTGGAAGTAGTGGGAAGAGTGTCAAGAAGGAGATTGACCTCCACTATGATCCACAGGTGAAAACTCCCACGGATTCTTCTTATCAGTTCCTTTACCAACGGTTGACCAAACCGCTTGAGGAAGGGGACAAAATACCTTACACCAATCTTCCGATGTTGGAAAAGGCTTACTTGGAAGGGATGCAAGGGAAGGTGAAGATTGAAGGCTATCCAGGTTTCGCAGATGATCCACTCGAGGTAATCCTGAGGACTGCTAAGAAAGATGTAATGTCTGATATGATTGACGTAGGTTTTGATAAGGATTACATTGCCCGCGCCATCAATGTTCCTAAGGAGTTCCTGGAAAATTCTGATCGTGGTGGTATCACTCTTGTTGGCATTGAAGATCACATGATTCCCCTTCATGCAAAGCTCACATATCGTGGTGCCAAGGATATGAACGCGTTTGTGGCCGATGCAATCAGAAGGAATGAAGAACAAATGCAAGTTGCTATGAATGCACGAAGGAATGCTGGTGCAGCACTTCTTGAAAGAGATTGGGTTAACCTTCCGAAAGCCACTGGAAGGATTGTTGGAGTTGGCAGTCAATCTCCCGCAGCAGGACTCTTTACTTCCGCAGATGCTGCCAGAGGTTCCACCGGTATGATCGCCATGTTCGTTGGTAAGATGGTGGATAAAATTTCCAAGACGTTTGCTACTGACTGGCAAAATGTCCTCCATCCGATTCGGCAAGAGATTTTGAATGACCCTGCCAAATTGTATCTCCGCAATATCAACGCAGGGAAACTTCGCGCCAGTGATGAAACTATGCTTCGTCTCCCAGCGGAAATGCACCCAGGTGGTGTGGAAGATAACTTGGTAATCGTTCCTGAATCTTGGATTAACAAAGCTTTGGAACACGCTGAGAACGCTGATCCTGTTGAGTGGATTCAAAATGCCATGCGGGATGCTCCTACTTTTGTAATCCAGGAACCTATCACTAGTGCGGAGGCAAGGTATCTGATCGCCCGCCAAGCAATCACGGGTAAGCTGGCAGAGAAGTGGAACCTTGCCAACGCAGCAAGAGGTTCTGATAAGTCAACTAATCCTCTTGGGTTCTATGAACCTCCAATGGATACCACCAGACTTTCCCACTTTGCTTTGGTTCGGGATGCCAGTCCGCTTAACGACCTGAGACCCCACTCTGTCATTGTTGCTCAGTCTGCAGAAGATCTTGCGCAGAAAGTTGCAAAGGCGAAATCTGCCTACGGGGAATCTATTCAAATCTTTCTGAAGGATGATATTAAGAACAACAAGTTACTTCTGGGAGAATTTGAGTCCAATCTGTTTTTCGGGAAATCTGCTATTGACAGTGGGATGAAACGTGCAGGTGTTCTAAGTGACTACATTCCCCGGAAAGACGGTTACATCTTTGAAGAAGAAAATCAATGGCTTTGGAAACAAGCGCAAGGAATAACTCGTCAAGGCGTTGAATTAACCTATGGTCAGGAGTTTGCCCAACTTCGATTCCTTGAACGTGGTTGGAACAAGTCAGCTTCCACTTGGTCAGGTTCCAATCCTGATGCAGCAAAGAATCCGTACACTCAGATGATTAACACTTATCTCAATCTGGGAAACAAGGCAGCATACAGTGCAGTTCTGGGAAAGATGAATGAAGGAATGCAAGCTGCTTGGAATGCGATGACAGATGTTTGGAATGAGAATAGTCAAAAAGCAGCGGCAGGGAAACTTAGTTTTGCAGAAGCGGAGGCGATAGCGCAGAAAGCTGGATACTCAGCACCTTTTGGAAAAGTGGCAGAGGAAATATTTGCGGAGTCTTGGAAAGATACACAGTCCCTTAGCAAGCTTGTTACCAAAGTGAACATGGGTGTTTCCACACTGATGGTTCGTATGGATGCCCTGAACTCGCTGGTTAACGGGATGTCCCTGCCTGTCCTCCTGGCCGCAGAATCCTCTAATGCCCGCAGAGAGATTGCTAAGAAGCTGGGTCTCTACGTCCAGGTTCCTGGTACTCCTCATGAAATTCCTTCCACCATGCGCCTGTTAATGGATGGAACTCAGTCCTTTTGGAAAAAGGAAGTCTCTCCATATGGTGGACAGGTTGTGGAAAAGAACGCGCAAGGTCAGATGATAACTCGGAATAAGACCTTCAAAGACTGGCTCTACGAGATTAACGTTCTTCGTACCGATGCGCAACAATTCCAGGATGCAATCGAGATTCCACTTGCAGCAGTGAAAGACTCTCGGGCAGCGATTCAGTATGTTGACAACTTGACTAGCAAGATTGGAGAGTTCGGAACCAAGTACACAGGGAATAACTGGGCGGAAGATTTCGTCCGTTACCAAGCTGCCCATGCAGGTCTCAAGATTGGTCGGGCAATGGGGATCACTGATAAGGGAGAGATGGCCGCATTCATCAACCTAACGGTCAACCGGATGCACGGTAACTATCTAGCATCGCAGCGGCCTACCATATTCTCCGGCACCATTGGACACGCAATCTCCTTGTTCCAAACCTATCAGTTTAACATGATTCAACAGATGACCCGACTGCTACAAGAAGGGGATTACAAATCAATTGCTCTCGCCTTGGGAATGCAGAATGCCCTCTTTGGTCTCCAATCCAACCCTATGTTCTGGCAACTTAACAAATATATAGGTGAAAGCAACAGGACACATGGGGATATTGTTACCGGTACTGCAAGCATCATCGGTTCAGGAACATCGGATCAACCAACTGCTTTTGGACATTCAGTTACAACTGATCCCGCCAAGTGGTTGCTCTACGGTCTTGGTGCTAACGTCCTGCAAGTTAATCTTTACAATCGCGGAGACTTGACACCAAGATATCCAACGGTGCTTCCCACCAACCCGATGGACATTCCCGCGGTTTCAATCATTAGCAAGACAGTTGGTAGTTTCCTTGACACAATGAAGAACCTGGCAAACGGTGCGCCAGTGGCAGACAGTATTCTTCAAGGAGTTGCACACTCCGGATTCAATCGACCACTTGCGGGAATATCCACTCTGATAAGTGGGAAGAAAACCACAGGAAGTGGCTCTCTGTTAGCTGCCTACAACGACATCGACGGGTTTACCGTAGCAGCTAAGATCGCGGGGGGAGAACCGCTGAACAACGCACTGGCAATTGACAGCTATTACCGCATTCAACAATACAGCACACATGAAGCGAAGAGGATGCAGGATCTTGGAGAAGCTGCCAAGTTAACTTTCCAAGGTAAGCTGATGGATGCCAGCAAAACACAGGATTTCATGAATCGGTATGCCGCTGCTGGTGGCGACCAAAAGAACTTTAACCGATTCATGATTCGAGCGGAACTTAATGCTGACACATCTGTTGTTCAGCAAATGAGGAAAGCTCAGGGTTCACCACTTGTTCAGCGACAGCTTGCCTGGCTCGGCGCCGATTTGCCGGAGAATTTGCCGCCAACTCCTGAAACGCAGGAACCCGAATCTTCCACGCCATGATGATTGGGTCCCAGTGACGGTAAGGTTTGTTACTGAACGGTTTAGCTGAACGACGGGAGTAGAAGGAAACAAGAACCATTCCCGCCGAAGTCACTACTATGTGTGGCTTAATCATCACATCACCCCATTAAAAAGTCCAGATACTTCAGGTTAATCAATTCCTGGGACTCACCGGGGAACTTAGCCTGTAGACCTTGCGGCTTTAAGAATGCCAAGTATCCAGAAGTCTTTGGATTGCCAGTGTTCACATACCGCACCTTCTCCGCCATCTGCAAGTTCCCTATAATGTCATGGAGTTCTGACATCTTCACCAGATCACTTGACACTAACTTAAACAACTTCACCGCGTTAATTGGTTCTGTAGCGGTGTAGAGAACTTGCATGATTTTGTTACTAACTTCCGAGTTGCGGGACTTACCAAACTCCCCAAGAGCCTTGCCCATATCTTGCTCTGTTGCGTACAGAAGGGTGTTGGCACCAAGAATGTCCGCGGGCTGAATCTCCCTTCCTTGTCTACTTGCTGCAAATACTATTGCCAGTTTCAAACACTGGACAAATCTTCTACCTCGATAATGCTTGAAGCGCGCATCGTCAGGCCCTTTGTAATGCTGTAATACCTTCTCGAATACCACTCTTGCACTATCTGAGATTCCCATTTCACCGACAACAGAATCTTGAATGTTTGAAAGCTGACTTCCGAGTTTAATCTTTCCTGACAATACTGGACTTCTAGGGAAAGCAACCTCGGCGTTATCCGACAAGGCTCCGTATACCAGAATGAATCGGGCAAGAAAGCCAGTACCAAGGAGTCTGGAAGGAAAGGTAAGTTGGAAAGAATCGTGGGTAGTTGCAGTAAACATATTGATGCAAGGGTTGAATACCCTGACGCTTCGTCCTGTCTTAATTTTCTGGTCATATGGACCGACATGACTCCAGAGTTTAGTAAGTAAAGCAATAAAGTCGAGGTTATCCGACCCAAAGAAATCACTGAGTTCTTCCGCATGAATGAGTACGTCACTGGTATGTCCCGTAGTTCCCATTGCCCCCAAGGAAGTTCCGAACATCTGGACCTTAAAAAAGTCATCAGTTTGGGGAGTTCCCCCCGCTTCAAAATCACCGAGACTAGCGTCAAATCCTTCTTCAAGGTCCACCAAGAACTTTTCTTTCGTACTCCTATCTGGTGCAAATTTCTTGTAACCCGAATGTTGGAGAATATCTCTGAGAATGGCACAAGTTGTTCCTTTCCCGGCAGCTGGATCGCCGATTAACATGATGTAAAGATTTGGGAATACACGATAGTATCCTCGCTCAACCCAAGTTCGCTGGGCTAACACGGTACTAACTGCAGAAATTGCTGCCCACTCTTGGTACAGTCTGGGAACAATCGTATGACTGACGTATTCCCTATAAGCGGTAAGGAAATCTGTATCCGAATTGACTTCCACAGGAACATCATTTGGGGGCAAAAGGGTGGATAGATTTTTTATAGCAGCTGTAGACATGGTGGGCCACTTCAGGTTCGTTAAAGGAGCCAAGGTTAATTGTCATACCATTAACTTGGATTCTTGCTTGGAATTTTCCTTTAACTGGTACTACTCCTAAGTAACCAGTTGAGTTGTTACTCATTGGTAACAATCTATTTTGTCCATTTTCTGATTCAGTTGCTTCACGAAGATTTTTGAATCTGTTGTTTGTTTTGTCCCTATCTTCGTGATCAATGTCTACAGCAGGCCAAACACCTTTTACCCAAAACCATGCAAGTCGATGTGCAAGATATTCCTTACCCTCAATTACAACTCGCACATAGCCACTGGATGTAATGCTGGTGCATTTCCTTGCTTTGTCTGGCCACCAAAAATTTCCTGTTTCTGGGTTATAACAAATCAGCGTTTTCAATCGTGCATGTGTTAGTGTGTTCACATTGTTCTCCAAGGAATTTTCTTTAATTCACTCCAACGATTAGCTTCAGCTTTTAGTGCAATGGGAATCACCATAGTTCGTTCTTTCCCTCTGCAATCTTTAATCTTGTACGGTCGTTCCATTATCTTGGTTGCCTCAATTGCCAAGTCCAGTCTGCCTATCTTATATTGAAATGGCAAACTGTCATGAATCTGTGCAAGCAGTTTGAAGTCTCCATTAGTTTTCTTTTCAAATTCATACAGCAACAAAAACGATTCGTTGATGATGGAGACATTAAGATTTTGCGGGGGATGAGCCACGAGTGAATTCAGTTCCAGCTTGTGTCCATCTTTCCAAGGTTCACCAAAGAAGAATCTGGTCCACCCAAGCTGACTGGTGTATTTGTGTGTAGCCTGTACCATGTCTGTTAGGAAGGGATACCACTCACTTCGCACGGCAGGGTAGGCAGCACAGGCTTTGTCGATAAGGTACTGACAAACTTGTTTCAGTGACCAGTTAGCAGGAAGTCCTAGTAACTTCTGGGCGCGCGCTACGTTCTTAATACCCATAGTCAGTAGCAACATATTCGCCATCATGTTGAAACTCCAACCATGATTGACCCGTTTACTCAAGTCCCTGATAAGTTCATCAATCTCCTCATACTTCAGACCAAAGAACTTGGAGGCGTTAGTCCTGTGATAATCCAGTGGAGCTTCCACACTGGCTATCATACTCTCATCCCCACTCAGGTAAGCGACACATCTAGCTTCAGCTTGTTCAGCATCAGGCTCGCCAAGATAAAAGCCGTAATCAGACACATACATAGACTTAATAACGCTGCCCCGAGGAATAACTTGGATAGAATTTCCTGTCCAGAATACAGACCCGTGACTTGCCATTCGTAAAGTGTCAGTGCCAGAAGGAGCAAGAGTGAAAAGAAAACGGCCGTTAAGTAAATCAGCATCAATGTAACTCCCAAGTAACTTCTGTGCTTTCTTGTAATCCAGGATAGCTTGACAAATCAGCTGGTTGAATGGATGTTGTGTTGCAATCTTTTCCAGAATCTTTTTATCCGTGCCAAGGACTTTCCCCTTGGTGGAAATCGTGTTGAGTACCGGAAGCACTTGCTGCCAGGACCCAGGATTAAAATTCGGTCGACGGGTAATCTGCTGAAGCAGCTTTCGATTGTCCTCAATTTCCGGTATCTGATCCTCACGAATCTCCCTCCTTTGTTCCTCATCTATCTTCCATCCTCGCATTCCACAAAGGATTGCAGGAAAGTTCAATGGGAACTTAATCAGATAGTTTTGCCAAGCCCAAGTAGGGAGTTCAGTGATAAGATATAGCAAACTGCAAGAAGTAGCCCACACGTCCATACAACCGTACTGCAAAAAATCTTCCCTAGATCCAGTGCGACTAAGATCCTTCCAGTAGTATGCTTCTCTAACACAGAAAGCAGTAACAAAAGCAAGACGCTTAGGAAGCTCAGCATACCAACAATGGAATAAATCCTGTGTGTCAAGAAGCCAGTTACGAGGGGGGCAACCATAATAGATAAACCAAGAATTATCGTAGATTCCATTTTGCATCACCTTAGGGAGAGGGAGTTGATTGAGGAGTTCCATCCAACGATAGCGTTCTGGAGAGTCAATCCAGAATGTGAAGTTAGTTAGCCTGAGTTGACTAGAGCCGGGAGTGGACCAACAGATAGAGTAACTGCATATCTGAATCCGGAGAGGTTCCGGTGCAGTTTCAACGTCGATTGCCAGGAAGATACCTTGTCGCTTAGCAAGTTCATACAGTTCAACAAACCTGCGGCCATCGTCCACTTCTTCCCACTGGAAAGGTATCTCATTTTGCCACAGGCTCGGCTTTAGAATCTTACTAACCGTCCGCTTAAACAGGAACTCTCCAGTGCTAGTCGTCACCATCTGTTTCAGAGGATCAACAACTACAAATGGTTTCTTCAGATGTTGAAAGAAACTCCCACTGTAATTATCCAGACTAACCCTTCGGTTATGTCCAACAATCTTTTGTAAGAATTCCTCCTGCGCACAGATTACACCGTCATACTCCAAGGCCAGTTCTACTGCGGTATCCGGACTACGATACATCACAGTAACACCATGACCTTGGAGTATAGGTTTAGTGTACCCTACGTAAGGCTTATCTTCAGGGTTCACAACCAATGCCAGTTTCATCCGCCGTTTCCAATCTCAGGAAACTCCGCACGGAAAGCACCAAGAACCGCTCCAGCTTGCGACTTCAACCAGAGTTCCACTCTGATCTTATCTACACTGGTTAGTTCCGTGTGGTGTTGGTAGAATAACTCCAGGTTAATTTCCAACCCAGAGTTCTTCTTATTGACGAAGCTGCGAGTAGGCTTACGAGCCACGGCCAATTCCAGATTTGCTCAGACTGTTGAGTACGCCGCCGATTGTCTCGTTAGCAGCTTGCTGAGCTTCGGCCAGATTATTTCTTATCCTCCGCCTCTCCGTTTCCAACTCGATCATCTTGTCCAGGTAGTGTTGGCACTTCCTGAGATCCTGAATCCCACCTTTGTCCTCCCAACGGGTAAGGTAACTTATCACAGTACCTTCCATAAATCCGAGTCCGTTGGCACTGATGAAATCCCACGGCTGAATCTTGCAACGACGGTAGTGATCGCCGCCGATCTGAATGTTATTTGCAGGCTGTGCGCGGTAACTCTGATCAGTTTCCCGGTCGGTGAAGATAACCAGTTTGTTCTCCAATTCATCAATCCTGCGATCTTGTTTCATCCGGTATTCATGCAACATCTTGTGCTCCACCAACAACCGATTGTATTCCTGTTCGTAATCCAGCTTGTTGCCAGTGGAAAGCGGAGAAGCTTTCGGCTTCAAGTGAATCATCTTCTTGGCCGCAGCAGTTTTCTTGGCAACACGTTTCTTCAGCGGGATACCTCTTGGCATGACGTTTCCTCAGGTAAGTAAAATGGAATTGCCCACTAGAT
>Ga0105340_1001131_pt1 | contig 12186 bp, 13 predicted proteins | sample EasRivMeERMLT700_FD_89676 | JGI IMG/M metagenome (GOLD analysis project Ga0105340, IMG submission 89676) | Soil microbial communities from meander-bound floodplain in the East River, Colorado, USA - East River MetaG ERMLT700 | ecosystem: Environmental > Terrestrial > Soil > Floodplain | place... | reverse complement strand
TGTTTAGCGGCGGAAGCCACACACCATCCGAAGACCATGCACCCTTGACTTCTGTATCGACGTCTGGGTCCATCCGAGGCCGCCAGGGTTCTACTGTTATTGCGCCTTCCGAACTTACCGTTACTTGTTGCCGTATAACGTAAAGATCAGAAACTTGCCAGCCAGTTTGGGCGCAGTAGATTTCTGCACTTTGCTGGTCTGAAAAGCGCACAGTAGTAATTCCATCTGTGGCAACCCATAGGTCTTGGTACATTGTATAAGCCTTTCTGAACTTAGATTGTTGCTGCTGCTTGCCTACGAGATTGTAAACAAAGGGAACGGCACAACACCGTATTCCGATGCTGTTGTGCCGTAACCTTTGCGGTGCAATCTGATGCTGCTGCTTAGGTTAGTTCTACTATTGTGGGCTTAATGCCCCAACTCCGAAGATGTTTGCATTCGTATTCTGCCCACACCTTTTGCGTGCGCTTGGCCTTAAGAATACCTTTTACGTGGATTGGGTATTCTAGCAAGTACGTGCCATCGGAAAGTTGCTTTGCGTGATTAAACGCTGGGTGGAATTCTGCACCGCAAGCTGGAAAGCTTACCGCAAAGTGTATCCGAGCTGGCTGCTTGCCTGATTTGGCTGTTGCTGCCGAAGCTGTTGTGTTCATTTTTGTTGCCTTTCTGAAGATGAGATGAAATGAGATGAGATGAGATACGGCCAGCCCACCCAAATCCGATTTTTATTTTTTGCAGATTGCATTTTTTGCTGCTGCAATTTTATTTTACCGAAGATGAGATGAGATGAGATGAGATGAGATGAGATTGCTTTGCTTACTTGCGCCAGAAGAATTTATTTTTGCTTTTGGTAAGCGGAATAAATGCTTGCGGGAATTTGTAAACATACACACTACAATAAGCATAGTGGAATGTTTGCAAGCGCTTACGTAAGCCAAGCTTACGGTGCTGCTGGTGCTGCTGCACGGTGTTTTTAACCTTGCTGCACCTGGTACGGTGCTGGTACGGTGTTGGTAGCTTGCCTACAGCCCTACAAGGGCTGCACCAGTGTTTTTACACTAGCTTGCTGCACCTGGTACGGTGTACCTGGTGCAGCAGCGCACAAAGCTATATTGCTGTTGGTGTTGGTGTTGGTGCGGCGCTTGCTGGTGCGGCGCTTACGTAAGCCATTGTATTATTGTGTAGTGCTGCACACCAGCGTTAAAAGCGCTGCTGTTAAGCGCCGCTACTACTTGCATACTTGGCTTGCTGCTGGTGTGCTGGTGCAAGCTTGGCACGTAACATATAGCTGTACCAGCAGCAGCGTTAACGCTTAATACGTAAGCTTTTATAATGCAAGCTTGCACCGTAAAGCGTGCTATACCTACTTGCCATTGCTGCACCTGGTACTGCAACAGCACGGCGCTGTAGTTACCAAGCTTTATAGGCAAGGGCTGCAAAGTAGGCTGCTTTACTGTTGGCGCTTTTGGTATTTTGCCTTTTAGCTTGGCTGCTGCTTTGCGCTTGCTTGGCTGCTTGCTTGCGCTGTACCTTGCTTTTTTTGCAGCCAAGCGTGCAAGCGCTTGCTTGCGCTTGGCTGCTGTTATAAGCGCTGCTGCTTTGCCTTGTGTACTTGCCATGTATTTTTTACCTTGCCTTTACTGCACCTGGTACGGTGCTGGTGTTGTGTTGGTGTTGGCTTAATAACTAAAAGCAGCTTACAAGGGCTGTAGCGGCGCTTGTAAGCTGCTTTTAGGTGTTAAGGTACAGCAGCAGCCCTACAGCGCTGCTGGTGCGCTTGTAGGGCTGCTTGTAGGGCTGCTTGTAGGGCTGCTGGTGTTACTTGGCTGCTGGTAGCGGCGCTGTTGGCGCTGCTGGTGCTTGTAGGTACTGTTGCACGGCGCTGTTTGCTTGCGTAGCAGCAGCGTATTGTATGGCTGCTTTATATTGCGCTGCTGCTGTTTGCGCTGCTACTGCTGCTTGGTACGGCGCTGCTTGGCGCTTTACAAAAGCTTGGTGCTGTACCTTGCAATACGCATAGTATGCTTGCAGCCAAGCAGCTTGGTTTGTGCTACGCATAGCAGCGTTGGCTGCTATGTTATATGCAATGGCTGCTTGTAGGGCTGCAAAAGTGCTTGCTTGCAATGGTACGGTGTGCAGCGCTGCTTTATATATGCGTACAGCTATATAACTTTGCTGCTGGTGCGGTGCGCTGCTGTACAGCACATAATAACCTTGCACCGTGCCAAGCAGCGCCGTGTTATACCATACCAAGCTTGCAGTAGTGTGCTGCTGCTTGCACTTGGTATATAGGGCTGTTTGCGCTGCTGTTGGCACTTGTAATGCAAAATTGCGCTGCTGTTGCAGCCAAGCAGCCATTGCTTGCACTTGTGCGCTGTTACGTTTTGCCATGTTATAACCTTGCCTTTACTGGTGTTGTGTTGGTATAGCTTGCCTACGCTTGCAAGTGCAAGCGCACCAGTGTTTTTACACTAGCTTGCACCAGGTAAGCGCCGTGCTTGGCTTACCTGGTGCAGCGCACAAAGCTATTAAGCTGTTGGTGCTGTTGGTGCTGGTGCTGCTGTTACTTACCTGGTACTTGGCCTATACGCTGCTTGGCTGCTGGTATTGCACCGTAAATTTCCATAGTGTACGCTGCTTGCAGCAAAAGTTGCGTAACAGCTTGCTGTTGTGCTGGTAGCAAATTAGGGCTGCTTACCAACGGTAAAAGCTGCAAAATAAGCGTTACAGCTTTTGGCAAGTTATTTTGGCCTACGTTAGTAAGTGCGGCGCTTGGCTTGTAAACATAGTAGCTACCAGGTGCGGCGCTTTGCATGGCTTGCGTAGTTTGCGTTACTACTGTTTGCATGGCTGCAAGCTTGGCTTGCATGGCTGCAAGCTTGGCTTGCATGGCTGCTGCACCTGGTGCTGCTGCAAGGGCTGCTGCTGCTTGCTGCTGGTGCGCTGCAATAGCTGCTTGCTGTTGTGCTGGTGTTGGTGCTGCACCTGGTGCTGCTGGTGCAAGTTGCGGCGCTGCTGGTGCAGCGCTGTTGGCTGCTGCTGCTTGCGCTGCTGCTGCTTGGCGCTTGGCTGTTTGCTTGCTTGCCTTGCTTGGCTTGTGTAGCGGTGCAAGTTGCGCTTGCGCTGCTGCTGCACCTGGTACGCTTGGCGCTTTGCTTGGCACGGTTTGCGGTGCAGCTACTTGTGCTGCTGCAAGGGCTGCTTGGCTTGCAGCTTGCGCTGCTGTTGCAAGTGCGGCGCTGTTGGCGCTGTTGGCTGTTGCGGTGCTGGTGCTGGTGTTGGTTTGCATGGTACTTTTTGCCTTTACTGGTGCTTTGCACCTGGTGCTGTGTATAGCTTGCCTACGCTGCACAATTGCAGCGCACTACTGTTTTTACAGTAGCTTGCACCTGGTATTGCGTACCAGGTGCAGCGCACAAAGCTAATTAAGTTATAGGTACTGGTGCAGCTTATTGTAGGGCTGCTGCTTGGCTGCTGGTGCTGGTACAAAGTAGGTTATGCCAAGCATACGTAGGTATACAGCGTGCCAAAAGTAGCGGCGCTTTGCATACGGTGCAAGGGCTGCACGGTGCAGCGCTTTTGCATGGCTTGCTGCAAAGTAGGGTAGCACGCTTGCACGGCGCTGCTGTAGTGTTTTGCTACCATAATACGGTGTGCTGCTGGTGTTGGCTTGCATGGCTTATTTTTTACCTTTGCTGGTGTGCAGCCCTTTGCGGCGCTGCTGTTTAATTTTACCTTGCCTACTTAATGGCTTGCTGTTTGCATAGCTTGCGCTTGGCTTGCTTGGTGCTGGTGCAAACATAGCAGCAAGGGCTGCTTGCTGTTGTAACAGCGCTTGTAGGCTGTTGGCGCTTGGCTTGCCTTTTGGTGCGGCGCTTGGCTGCTGCTTGGCTGCTGCAATGGCTGCTTGGCTTATATACGTAATACGGTGTGGTATATACAAGGTGCTGGTAAGTGCAGCCCTTGCTGCAAGCTTGTGCCAAGCAGCAGCCCTTGCTGTTGCGGTGCTGGTGTGCTGCTGTTGGTGTGCGGTGCAAGCTGTTGCAAGCTGTAGTTTGCCTTGCACCAGGTACAGCGCACCTTGTGCGCTGTTTATATACTTACCTGGTAAGTTGCGCTTGCAAGCCAAGCAGCAAGCTTTTGCTTGGTACACCGTATGCACGGTGTTGGTAAAATAGTTGCGCTGCTGCACACCGTACCAGCTAACTTGTGCGGCGCTTGTGTACTTGTATATGCGTAGTAGTGTTGGCATGGCTTATGCACCGTGCTTAATGGCTGCTGCTGCACGTAAGCGCCGTAAGTGCCAAACATTGTATTGCGCTTTATAAAAGTTAAGTATGCTTGGCGCTGCTGGTGTGCTTGGCTTAATGTACTTGGCTGCTTGCCAAGCAGCAGCCCTTATAGCGGCGCTTGGTGCTGTTTGCATGGCTTGCGGTGCGCTTACCTGGTAAGCAAAGTTAAGTGTACGTGCAAACCAAGTTGCGCTTGGCTTGCTGCTTGCGTAAGGGCTGTTGCGGTGCTTGCTTACGCTTACCAGGTGCGGCGCTGCTGGTGCTACTGGTAGTGTGTTAAAAGCTGCTTGCCATGCTTGCATGGCTGTTTTATTGTGCTGGTGTTGGCTGTACATTTTTATACCTTGCTTTGTGTAGGGCTGCTGGTGCAGCTTGGCTTGTGCGGTGCTACTTGTAAGTAGCTTTTAGCACCAGGTGCGGTGTGCTTGTACCTGGTGCTAAAAGCTACCAGCAAGGTGCTGGTAGGTGCTGCTGTTATGGCTGTAAAAGCTTTACTTGGCGGTGCGGTACTGTTAAGCGCACCGTAACAGCGCTGCTACGCTGTATAGCTACAAACACATGGCACAACGGTGTTAAGCTGTACTGTTGCGGTACTGCTTTAAGCACCGTTGCAAGGTGCAAAGCACCGTTGTATGGTACTAATACTTGTGCGCCGTATTTTAGGTTAAGGGCTGTACCTATTTGCATGGCTTATACCTTGCCTTGCTGTTGCGCTGCAAGGGCTGCTGCACCAGCAGCAAGTTGTGCTGCTGTTGGTGCTGGTACAGCAAGCGCTACTTGCTGTATTGTAACGTTACCTGGTGCTACTGTTACCAAGCTTAAGCCAAGTGTATTAGGTGCTGTTTGCACCAAGTAGTTTGTGTTACCTGTTATGTTACCTTGCAAATACCCTACAATAACACCTGTTAAGGTTACTGGTGCAGCAAGCTTATAAGGGCTGCTTATGCACACCGTATTGCTGCTGTTTACGCTTACGTTTACTACTGTACCTTTGCTGTATACCATTGTATTTTTACCTTTGCTTGTACAGCGCCGTGCTGCTGTTGGCTGCTGTTGGTGTTTGCGGTGCTACTTGGTTTGTTGGTAGCTGCAAGCACCTGGTGCTGTTGGCTTGCCTTGTGTTGGCTTACCAGGTGCTTGCAGCTACCAGCAAGCTTTTATATATATGCTGCTGGTGCTGCTTGGCTTGCGGCGCTGTTGGCTGTTGGGCTGTAGGCTGCAAGCTTGGTGTGCTACATTGCAGCCCTACTTTTGCTTGGCTGCTGTAGCTTTGCTGTACCAGGTAAGCCAAGCAAGCTTATTGTGCTTGGCTGCTGGTAGCTGCAATTTGGCAATAAAACAGGTAAGTGCCCCAAAAGTTAATACCGTTGGCTTAACGTTACTGCTACCCTACGCTTGGTGTTTTGCACTAAGCTTTACACCTAATTAGCACTATGCAAGTGTGCTTAACAAATTGCTGGTGTACATAACCTTGCTTGCCTACGCTTAACAGCGCCGTGCTTGCAATGGTGCAGTAATGGCTTGCGTGCTTGGCTTACGCTGGTACGGTGCGGCGCTGTGGTAGCGGCGCTGTACTTGCCTTGCATGGCTTGCCTACTTGCTTGGTAACTTTGTGCAGCCTACAAGGGCTGCACCAGCTAGTGTGCGGTGTTATTGCTTTGTGTGCATACCAGCAAGCCAACAGCTATTGTGTGCTGCTTGGCTTGCGCTTACCTATAGCGTTTTATTGCGGTGTATTTTAACGGTGCTTTGCTTACCTGGTAGCTGTACGGTGTACAGCTTGCTGGTAGCTTTGCAGCAGCAGCACGGTGCTTTGTGCTGGTGCTTTGCACCTGGTACTAGCTTGGCTTGCTTGGCGGTGCTGGTGCTTGGTACTGCACCAGGTGCTTTGCTTGCCCATAAACACCTAAAAGTTAGTTGTGCTGGTGCTTGTGTACTTTGCTTGGTATGGTTTGCTTACCTATTTGTTTGTTAAGGTACTGGTGCACCAGGTACTTGCTTGCTTACCTGGTGCGCTGCTGTACAAGGGCTGCTGTAGGTGCTACCAGCTATACAGTAGGTTATAAGCTTGCTGCTTGGCTTACCAGGTGCTTGCTGCACTACTGGTGCGCTGCTGCTGCTGCTGTGCTGCTTAAAGTGCGGTACTGCTTGCCTACACATAGCACAGTGTAGCGGCGCAATTATTAACAAAAGCTTACAATTTTTATAAAGTTGGCCAAAAGCAGTACCAATATTTTTTACAGCGCAACAATAATTGCAAAATAGGTGTGCGGTGCGCTTTTGTAAAGTAAAGTGTTATGTTAATTAAAACGTTAAAACGCTTGCTATACGCAAACTTAACACAATTATTGTTTACGCTTTTTGGCGCAACTTTTTATTTTGGCTTGCAGCAATTATTGCGTAGGTGTACGGTGCGCTTTTTAGCTTGCCAAAAAAGTTGCAGCTTGTGTACTGGTGCAGCCAAAGTATAATTAGTTGGCACGCAAAAGTGCCAAAAAACAGCACGGCAAGCAAGTGTAAAAAGCACAAAAAATTGCAAAAGCGCACCAGGTGCAAGGGCTGCTTGGCGGTGCGGTGCGGCGCTTGGCGCTTGTACCTGGTGCGCTTGTACCTGGTGCGCTTGGCGGCGCTTTTATTGCGTATAGTGCGCTGCTTGGCGGTGCGCTGCTACTTACCTGGTAACAATACCTTGCAATACCTTGCTTGGCGGCGCTTGGTACGGTATTGCAAGGTGTTGGTAGCTTGCGTATAGCAAAATACCTTGCACGCTTTTACACTGGTGTAAAGGTATTGCAAGGTATTAAGGTATATAAACAGCTATTTTAGTATAGGTTAAAATAAAAATAGGTGCTGTACCTGTGTAGCAAGGTAAACTTTGCCTTATAGGTGTACAAGGCAAAAACAATACCTTAATACCTTGTGTTAAGCGTACACTAACTAGGCGCTATTTTAGCTATAGCTAAAAGCATAACGGCGCTGCTGGTGCACTTGGCAAGCAGCAGCGCACCAGGTGCGGCGCTTGGCGGTGCTGCACCAGGTAAAAGCACCTTGCAGCAGCCCTATACGGTGCATAGCACAATTTGCGGCGCTGCTTTGCGTACCAGCATGGCGCTGCAACAGCGTGCAGCGCCTACAAGGGCTGCTTACCAGCAAAGTGCTGTTATATAGCATAGTAGCGCCTACAAGGGCTGTACGCTGCACACTACGCTTTGCACCTGGTGCTACCCTACAGCGCCGCTACACTGGTAGCAGTAGCACCAGCGTACCAGGTGCAAGCGCACCAGTAGCGGCGCTGCTGCACCTTGCTGCAAAGCATGGCTTATAAGGTGCACCGCCAAGCAGCGCTTATAAGGTGCTTGGCGGTGCGGCGCTGCAAAAGCGCCGCTGCACAATTTGGTGCGGTACTTTTGGCATTTTGCACCAGGTATTGCACGCCGCAAGCCCCGATCCGATCAATCTCAGACCAAGATAAAAAAAAAATTTTTGGAATTTTTTTTCCCAAAAATCTTTTTTCTAGAAGTAAGTCCCTATGCACTTTAGATTTTTTTGCTATTTTTCATCCATTTATCCCTTATTATCCCTTATAACCTACCAAAAGCTCCAAAAGCTCCAAAAACTCATTAAAACATCAAAACATGCCAAAATACCCATAAGATGCTTCAGCTTTACATAAGTGTCTAAAAATTTGCCACCTACACGGGTCGATAGCTACCCTTTTAATAGTAGCATACCGCAAAGGGTATAAAACGCCACCTACCCCCGATATTTTTGTTGCAGCGCCATTGTAGCCCTACAGCCAAGCGCTACAATGGCGCTTTTAACCTCTTACCTCCTCTTACCTCCTCTTACCTCTATTCTGCTGCCGTAAGCGACGTAGGAGCTTCCTCTGCCGCCACTCGCTCTTCCTCCTCACCCACCACATCCACAACACTTCACGTCCACCAATCCACACATCCACTTGTACGATTCTACCATCACCCTCCTGCCGTTCCTCCAAATCCATCCTCGCCCATTCTATCATCACCATTTCTATAGCTCCTCTCAATAGAAGCCCTATCATCCACATCGCCCCTCCACATCAATTCCTAGAATTCCCCATCCTCAACATCCCTACTTCCACCACCAATCCCACAGCCTGCTCTACTGTCATCTGCTCACGAAGATCCTTCCCAGTCGCCAGCTCCACCCGTCCCATCAGATCTGCATCCGAGAGACTATCTATGACGTATTCGTGTGCCGCAATCACCTCCTTATCTTCCTTTCTGATCTCCCCCGCCTTCCATGCTAGAAGCATCCCCACCGCAGAAATAACTGCTTCTGCCGTTTCCATCAATCCCATCCCATTACCATTCATCTGCATTCCCATTGAAAGATCTCCATTTCTTCCTAATCCAGTCTAATACTTCATAGAGCCACAATCCTGTCGCAATCATCCCACACATCACACCTACAATCAAAATCCACTGAAGAAAAGACAAATCCCTCATAGATGTGTGAAGTGTCATCCATATCCAATCTATCATCATATAATCGCCAATAAGATATACAGGATCACCATCATCACGAACGCCATCCAAAACATCTTCCAAAAGCTACGCCAGAACTGCAACCAGAACTCATCGTCTTGCATGTTCATAAAATCCCTAATTTCGTCATCATTCCCCACACCAGAAGAAATATCATCGCTCCGTAGATTGCAAGGCTCATCCACCAATTCATACTGAGTTCCCATGCCAATTTGTCTACGAAGATTGAAATCGCTACTCCCGCTACTAGGAACGCTACGATTGTCATCGACCCTTCCATATTTCACCTCACCACTCTGGTTCTTCATCGTCTTCATTGATTTCCTCTTTCTGGGCTTTCTGCCGCTTCAATTGCTCCCTTACCGCCAGAACTGTGACGGTAAGGGATAACCAAACCCAGAGAAGAGCAGAAAGCACAATTGACCAATCTGCGGACAAATGTACGATTTCACGCTCATCACCTATAAACATGATTATAAATCCAATCCTTTCAGATAGAGGTAAGTCTCTGGATCTACACGTCCCTTCGGCATAGGGGTCTTCTCTTGATATGCTCCAAGGATAGTAAGAAGCCTGACTTCCAAATGTAGATGTGGTCCTGTAGAATTACCCGTAGATCCCAACTTACCGATTGTTTGACCAGCTTTGACAGATGTCCCTGCCGCAAGCCCCTTTTCCTGTAGATGACAGTACATCGTAGAAAAACGATGAGATCCTTCTGTGTGTTCAAGTCTGACGTACCAACCGTAACCTGGATCCATTTCACTGTAGATCACCACCCCATCTGCAATTGCAAGAATAGGAGTTCCTGCTGCTTTGCCTCCGAAATCTGTGCCGTTATGTCCTGGCATCCCGAATCTAGCATAATCTGATGGATTCTGGTAGAAGTGCTGTGTAATCACAGCTCCAGGACAAGGATGCTTGTAGATGTAGTCTTCCCAGATAGGTGGCTCGTCAGGATCTGGTGGTACAGGTACGATGCCCTTGTTCTTCAACCTACGGCGGAAGGTGAATTCGTAGGAAGTGTGCATCTTCATGTGGGGGTTCTGTAAATCACCCAATCCCATACCCCATAAGATTTCAGAGGGTGTGCCGTCAGCGATCGTCAATCCGTAACTGGGCGCAACGGCAGACATACCGAAATCTAGAGAATACGGATGGCCGAGCCAGGGATCCCTCTTAATCTCCGTATTCTTAAAATCACTCTCATGGAGCGCACCACCTCCCCAATACCACTTAACTCTGACTCCCTGCATTAGATTCCCATGTTCGTCCTCTACATTCACAAATACGTTCACACGTCCTTGCGCTTGCTGTACATCATACCATTCACCTCTTACCACAGCCCATTCCCATTCTCCATAGTTGGCGATGGATTCGGTCAGAACAACTCCCCTCCTAGTTAAGTCTGTATCCCAGATGACGGGGGTCGACACATTGGGAGGGGTGGGGCCAGGAGCAGGGGTCGGGGGCGTAGGAGCTGGTTCTGGAGCTAGACCACCTTCTTCTGTGTAGCTTCTACCAACGGCATTTCTAAAGTCGTCCATCACACCGTTCTTGTCTAGAAAGTACCACTGATCCCTTTTATGCGAGCAATAGAGAGATAGGGATATAATCTTCTGGCGGGTGCTGCTGCCGACGCCATTGTTCCAATCATCGATCTCATCATAGGCTGCTTGCACCCATCCTTCATTAGCATCTTTCCACGGAACGACTTGATCTGTTTCGGTGATATGTACGGGTAGATGGCGGAAGACTTCGGGTGTTTCTGCTAGAAAGTCCCTGTAAGCACGGAAGTGATAGCGTCTGTGCTCAAAGGGATAATCCATTGTATCGTTGCTCCAGATCAGACTACGGTCTGTGCCGTGTGTATATGTGTGAAGATACACAAGATCAGCCTTGAAGATTGAGTTGTACATATCGTAATGATAGTGAACCCAATCCCCACGCTCGTTACCAGGATATCTGGTCGTGGCATCCCAAGGAGCAACGGCTGCTGGTCCCACTCTTGTGAGTGGGGCTATACGCTTGATTGCTGAGTAGCAAAGGTTGAAGCACTTGGCGTATTGCGTCGGTAAGATAACTTCACCATCTGGGCGCTCATTCTCGTGATTGGGTTCGTTGCCAATGACGATATCATCGATACCCTGGCTCGCATGTACGAAGTTAGCGCATCGTAAAGCGAAGTCTTCGTACTTGTTAGCGTGTGGAATCGTACCGCCAGGAGCGTAGCCATTGTTAAGACGTACGATTGTTTTGAAGCCCTGCCTCTTCCATTCTTGGAAGCTCCTGCCGCTTTCGTCGTGGGGATCAGAACCAATGGCTTGTGTGAAGACAATCCATCCTGGCTTGTCTTCCATTAAGAATGACCCTTCGGGATCATGTACTCCGTGTATGTAATGAGTCATAGTATCTTCTTTCTCGGTTGATTGTAGAAATAGGGAATGATAGATTCAAAGAGATAGCGGCGAAGCGTTACCTCTCTGGTTCCCATCATAACTTTCTGCTGTAGCTCATTTTCTTGCAGAACCTCACCTGTGGCGACAAACTCCATCTTCTCCAGAGCGCCTTCGATGCTGCGTTGGATTTTTACGATATTAACCTCTATGGTTTCTATATCCGCTTTCCCCATCACTAGGTAGACGTTGGCTATTCTACCGTCAGGGATTTGGACTGTGCCTCCGTAGACACAGCCTTCACCAGGAAGTTCTTCGGCGTTCATCCAGAAATCGTCTAGTTCATTCTTGACTTTCTTCCCTGGAGAGGGGGATGTTGAAGCCTCCGCTTTGGGAATCGGCAATGTTATCGCTTTCTCTTTCGCCTTCTTCGTCATAGTTTATAATCTCCTGTACGAACCTGAACTTCTTGGGTGAGTTGTTGGTTGCCGCTATGACTTGCATACCGTAGTTGCGGATAAGGTTAGGTTCCAATGCTTGGATATGCTTACCTAAGCTCTGGCCGTTGTCCCATATCCATTGATAGTGTAACTTAGAAGCTATTTGCTGTAAGATACCATTGATTTCCCCTGCTGTCTTCCACTTGTTAGCTTCAAAGCCTTGAGACCCTCTTCCCTGCCGCTCCCCTTGCGCTCTATCTTCACGTAGCCATATATCTAATACAGCGATCATAGGGCTGGATTCGTGCAGTAGAACCTTCTGACGGTTGGTCATCATCTCCAACCCTTTAATCAACTGCTCTCCATCTATTACTCCACCTGCATTATTTGTACCGTTACTCATACCCCTTATACGGTTGCAAAATACGGTAAAGTCTGCTAACCTACTTTCTGTGGGAGCAGGTGCAGTTTTTACCGCCCGAAGTTCTCTTACCGTTTGATTAAGCATGTTCATGTTTCCCATCCATATGCC
>Ga0105340_1001130_pt1 | contig 12190 bp, 13 predicted proteins | sample EasRivMeERMLT700_FD_89676 | JGI IMG/M metagenome (GOLD analysis project Ga0105340, IMG submission 89676) | Soil microbial communities from meander-bound floodplain in the East River, Colorado, USA - East River MetaG ERMLT700 | ecosystem: Environmental > Terrestrial > Soil > Floodplain | place... | reverse complement strand
CGTCGACATACTTCTTGTAGATAACGAGTCGTTCCGACTGAACATACGGACCAAACGGCCCACCGATTCCGGGCCCTTCATCAAAATCCAGGCCGGCCCAACGGATTGTCGAGATCAGGTTCTCTACAGCGCCTTCGACAAGGCGGGCGCGGTCGGTGTCCTCAATCCGAAGGACGAAAACACCACCATGCCTGCGTGCAAACAGGTAGTTGTAGAGGGCGGTCCGAAGGCCGCCGACATGGAGATATCCGGTCGGACTCGGAGCAAAGCGTACTCTCGGAACGTGCAAGTTTACTCGTGCAGTGAGGTGGTGCGTTGAGAAAAAGGTCCGGTGCCTGACGGGCAGGTCATTTCAAATGATGAAGAATGTAACAAAATCGGTTTTGAGTTTCCATCATTCCAATTGCAGGTCACCAACGACCATGGTATCTTTCCTCACAATGCCAGCGAGACACATCGCCATCCTTGGAGCGGGAATCAGCGGGATCACCACCGCAATTGTCCTCCAGGAATCGGGTTTCTCCACAACGGTGTACTCTCACCTTCGCGCCGACAGGGATATGGACAGGAATCATCACCCTGATTTCTCTTCTCTTTTCCCGGCAGCAAGCATTATACCCCATACGGTTGAGGCCGGGGACCTTGTAGGACTGTTTGAGACATCCCAAAACGTGTTCAGTCGCCTCTCCCGCCTTCCGCTGACGGGTGTCCGGTGGCAGGACCACTATGAACTGGAAACCGAGAACACGGGTGCCATGCCGTCCTATGCGCACGTCCTTCATGGTTGCGTACCATATGGAACAAAGAAGGAACATCTTCCATTTTCCCAAATCATCGGAAGAGAGGTGTTTGGATGGGTTGCCAGAATCCTTTTCGCAGAAATGCCTCTCTATCTGGCGTATCTGTTCAGAAGATATGCCCTGTCAGGAGGGAAAATCGTGGACCGTCAGTTCCTGCCAGATGATTTCCGACAATCGCAAGAATCGTGTTTCGTAAACTGTACCGGTCTCTGGGCCCGCACATTGTTTAATGATCCAAATGTCCACCCCATCCGCGGACGGTTGATGTTCGTTCATGGCGCGCCATTTCCCCCAGGTCGCGACGAATCTGTTTTCTCCTACAACTACAAGCCCCCGGATTCCGAGTATCCCTATGACGTCTACTTCTTCCCGAGAAGTGGAGATCATGACGGTCGTGGAAAAGGATGGCTTCTTGGCGGAAGCAGAGAGGTCGGAGTAATAGACGGGAACGGTGAGCCGACCTTCCCCTCCATCGATGCGGAAATGAAGGATGGAGTACCTGCACCAATCGAAACGCTCAACAGGAATATCCTCCACGGAATCACTGGGACCGATATCGGTATGTTTGAGCGAACGGGGTACACAGGCATGAGGCCGGGCAGGTCCAGTGGCATCCGGCTGGAAGCTACGGTTGAAGAGGGAAAACCGGTGATCCCCAACTATGGGCATGGCGGTGCTGGTGTTGCTCTTAGCTGGGGGTGTGCGCTCAAAGTCCGGCAACTTGTCATGGCGCTCTAGCTCCGAACCGTTGAGAACAAGGGGCAGGATTTGTATATTGATGCATACAGCTACCAGTTGTTGATCCATGACCTTGCCGATGAACAGGGAATTCTATGTCAGTTGAAGCAACAATCGAAGAAAAGCTGGCCGTTTTCGAAGCTCGTGTCTCGCGGGGTGAAAAGGTGGAGCCGGGTGACTGGATGCCGGAGGACTATCGAAAGAACCTCATCCGGATGATCAGCCAGCACGCACACAGCGAAATCGTCGGACAACTCCCCGAAGGAAAATGGATTCCTTACGCACCGGGGTTCAGGCGGAAGCTAACCCTTGTTGCCAAGGTGCAGGATGAAGCCGGCCACGGCCAGCTCCTTTACCGCGCAGCGGAAACACTCGGTAAATCGCGTGAAGAGATGATGGATGAATTGTTGAATGGAAAAGCAAAGTACGCGAATGTGTTCAACTACCCCACCCCCACCTGGGCTGACGTAGGAGTCATTGGATGGCTCGTTGACACGGCCGCTGTGGTTAATCAGACCATGCTGTCACAGAGTTCGTACGGCCCCTATGCTCGTGCGATGAAGAGAATCTGCTATGAAGAGGCATTTCACATCAAGCAGGGGTACGACCTCGTTGTCTCCCTGACAAAGGGAACCCCGGAACAGCGTACAATGGCTCAGGAGTCAATCAACCGGTGGTGGTACCCTACGCTGATGATGTCCGGCCCTCCCGACACCCTTTCAGTGCACACAAACCTTGCCCTTCGCTGGAAGATTAAGACCAAATCCAATGAACAGGTGCGACAGGAGTTTGTTGATTTGATTGTTCCTCAAATCAGGGCATTGGGATTGGAAGTGCCTGACCAGGAGTGTCGTTTTGATGAGAAAACCGGTCATCATCACTATACCCAACCGGATTGGAACGAACTGAAGCGCGTTGTGAACGGAGACGGACCCTGCAACGCCGAACGGCTTGAAGTCCGGCGGAGAGCGCATGAGGAAGGCCGCTGGGTTCGTGAGGCAATGGAGGTAAAGGGGTCGACCGCAAGAGTTTCATGACAGACACGCAGTGGGAAACATACGAGGTGTTTCATCAGACCAGACGCGGTGATGCCCATATTCATGTCGGCTGTGTCCATGCACCTGATCCGCAGATGGCGCTTCATCTCGCAAGAGACCAGTTCGCACGGCGCCTCCGCTGCTCCAGCATCTGGGTTGTTCCGACGCGGGAGCTGACCGCCTCGGACTATCAGGATGAGAGCTTCTTTTCACAAGCCACCGACAAGAGTTACCGTGATCCAAAAACATTCGGCGCCCCGGACAAACTTGACCCTCATGCCAGCTAACGCCACCACGAGCGACGGAGCGCTTCAGCAATTCCTGTTGGCCCTCGCTGATGATGAGCTGGTCCTTGGTCATCGTGATTCGGAATGGACCGGTCACGCGCCCATCCTCGAAGAAGACATTGCATTCTCGAATATTGCCCAGGACGAGATGGGTCATTCACTTGTATGGTACGCCCTTCTTGAGCCATTCACGCACAAGACTCCCGATCAGATGGTGTTCGAGCGTGATTGGAGAGAGTTCTCTTGTTGCAGGTTTGTAACATATCCAAAAGGGGACTTTGCCTACACTGTTGTGAGGCAGTTTCTCTTTGATGAGGCAGAGCGTCTCCGGCTGGAAGGACTAACAGAGAGCAGCCATTTCGGCCTGAAGGAAGTTTCGGGAAAACTCCTCCCTGAGGAGCGATATCATCTGATTCACAGCAAAGGACTCGTCGAGCGATTGGGTGACGCGACTGACGAAAGCAGGAGAAGGATGCAGGATGCTGTCACAATAGCATTTCCACAGGCACTGGGGATGTTTGAAATCCTCGAGGGAGAGGATGAACTCATCTCCGGAGGAATATTCAAAGGAAACCGCGTACTGCAGGCTCAATGGTTAGAAAACGTCTTGCCTGTGCTCGAGAGCGTATCTCTTCGTGCTCCTGTTTCAAGAACAAATGGATCTGTGGCAATCGCGTGCACACCTGATTATGGGGGACGCCGGCAGGATCACGTTCCACACCTCAGGCAGCTCGTGGAGGATATGCAGCAGGTCTATCGGAGCATACCAGGAGCAACATGGTGATGTCAGCCGCAGAACAACAGGTTTGGGAGGAACTCGGAAAAATTGCGGACCCGGAGATCCCCGTACTTTCGCTTGTAGAAATGAAGGTGATTCGCGGGGTAAAAGTCGATGAAGGCGTGAAAGTCCTCTTCTCCCCTACCTATGTTGCCTGCCCGGCAACCGGCGCGATCATGCAGGAAATTCGGTCAAGGTTGAATCAGCTTGGTTATGCAGAGGTGCTTATCGAGACCACCTTTTCTCCGCCGTGGTCCACCGATATGCTTGATCAGGATGTGCAGGAAAAACTAAGAATGTTTGGAATCGCCCCTCCACCGTCCAATGCTTCGGACTTCGCGTCTGCCCATGGCCGGCCCGTCCCTTGTCCACACTGCAACTCAGCCAGCACCAGGATGGAGAGCTCCTTCGGGTCTACCCTTTGCCGCCAGATCTTTTATTGCGACGGGTGCCGGCAATCCTTCGAACGATTCAAGCCTCTCTGAGACGCACAGTTTGTCGCTGCGATGAGGGCTTCATCGCGAGCATAAGCAGGACTATCCCTCCAGAGCAACCGCACCGGCAGCTTCGTGAGAGACTTCCTCGGCCACCGATCTATGAACAATTGGCGCAAGGAGTCTGATTCGATCCATCAACTCTCTGAATCTTCCCGGCCTTAGCGATTGTTGTCCATCGGACAATGCGATAGACGGATCGTGATGGACCTCCACCAGCAACCCATCTGCCCCTGCAGCAATTCCAGCAAGGGCCATCGCACTCACACCATTCCACATTCCAATACCATGACTTGGGTCCACAATAATCGGAAGGTGGGAGAGGCTTTTGATGACGGGAATGGCATTGAGGTCAAGCGTATTCCGCGTATATGGTTCGAACGTGCGGATTCCCCGCTCACAGAGAATGACGTTCTGGTTCCCGCGCGACAGAATATATTCTGCCGACATGAGGAGTTCTTCAATAGTCGCTGAAATCCCTCTCTTGAGAAGGACGGGTTTTGATAACTCGCCGACTGCTTCGAGGAGCGCGAAGTTACTCATATTCCGGGCGCCGATCTGAATAACATCAGCAGTTTCGGCGACCAGTGGGAGAGTCGCTACGTCCTTCACTTCTGTAACAATCTTCAATCCCGTTGCTTCACGCACTTCACGCAGAAGCGCCAATCCTTCCTCACGCAATCCCTGAAATGCATAAGGTGATGTTCGTGGCTTGTAGGCACCTCCGCGAAGGAACCGTGCACCCGCCGCCTTCACGGCTTCGGCGGTTTTCAGAAGCTGGTCGCGGCTCTCGACAGAGCAAGGGCCGGCAATAATCGCCAGATCCTTTCCTCCGATCAACTCTCTCCCAACAGGGACGATAGTATCCTCAGAACGGAAGTCGCGTCCGGCCAGTCGAAAGGGCTTGTGGATTGGAATGGTCTCCGACACGCCCGGCATCGTCTGGAACTGTTCAGGATCGATCTTGCCGGAATCGCCGACAACGCTGATCGCCGTTCTGCTGTCAACAGGAAGCTCGCGGCTTTCGTAACCCATCGACTCAAGACGTCGTTTTACATCAGCGATGTCTCCCCGGGAAGCGTCAGAATTCATAACAATAAGCATGGGAGTTACTTTGATTCCTTCATGTTCAGTCTATTCAGTCTGTGCAGTCTATCCGGTCTGGTCAGCCATCGTGTTCCACTCAAGGAAGCAGTCTGCGGAGAGGGTGGGATTCGAACCCACGATACCAATTAAGGTATACTGGTTTTCGAGACCAGCGCCTTCAACCACTCGGCCACCTCTCCAGATAATTCGTCACGTGCAACTCAGGTTCAAGCAACGACAACCTCGACCAGCGCCTTCCCCCAAAGGGGTCCTCCAAAGGACTCCTTCGGACCCTTGGGAAACCACTCGGTTCTCCAGACAAAGTCATCCAATCCTTTCTGCCCTGATAGGACGAAAGAGGCGCGAATGAGGCCAATTTCGTTGAAATGAGTGGAAAAATCTATCGAAATGTAAGCTGAAAAGCAATCCGCTTTTTTCCGAAGGATGTCGGTCTCTTTGGTCATGACCCTGCAGGAAAGACCTTAAATCAATCCGATTTCAACCCCCCACCTCGTTTGGCATATCTTCTGCTACTACCACCCTCCGTCAACAATTTTAGAACGAAAAGGATCGACTTGATGAAGCATGACATTCAAAACCGACCAATTTCAACGGGGAGCCATGATGCTTCTCCGGTGAACGTGATCCCCCTCGAAAACGGAAGAATGGCCTGGTTTCGTCACTACTGGCACTCCGGAAATGTTAAAGAAGTTTGTGAACGCTTCCAGATAAGCAAGAAGACATTCTACAAATGGCTTAAACGATATAAGGAATCAGGACAGGATTTGAGGAGCCTTGCCGATAGGTCAAGAAGGCCGCACCACTTTCCAAGGTCAACACCGGAATCGGTGGTCCTGCTTCTTCGAAAGGCACGGCAGGAAACAGGGTTTGGTCAGAGGAGACTGAAGGTCTACATGGCTGAAAACCATAGCATCGCCATTTCAGAGCGGACGATTTGGAAAATCCTGAAAAAGTTCGAGGTTCAACAGGTCACGGGGCATCACAGGTACTATTGACCTGGGGCAAGTCATTTTTCCACGAGAGGTGAACGCGATGGCAGAATTCTTCAAGAAACTTTACTCCCTTGATCCCCTGTTCAGGGCCCTTGTGCATTCAAGACTTTCTGGTGCAAAAGACGCAGCCGCGACGGGCAAGTTTCCAGAAGGAATCCTTACTGAAGAAGACGAAATGGAAATACTTCGTGAGTATGCCATAACACTGTACAAGGAACACAAGACATTGAAGAGCCTCTTCATGGAGAGTTTGAAAGTTTCCGGAAAATCGATTGGACTGAAGGATCCTCCGAGACGACCCTCGAAGTGATTCCCCGAACGAATCTTCTTGACTTGGCCCGATTCCGTTAGTATATTCTCCCGTTCGTTTTGTTAGAGACCTTCCCGCACCAGATTCCCGCACGACTCGCCGCAAAGAAAATCACCCCGCCCATACTGTTGTAATTCGCGCTGATGTATTCGCCGGATTCTTACAGCAGTCGATTCAACATCACTACAAAAAAAGAAGGAGTCAGCCATGCAACTCAATCGAGTCGCAACGCTGTTCATCGTCGCGTGTTCCACGACGGTCCTTCCCGCCCCCGCCCTGCTTTCACAAGTCGTGATTAATGAGATCATGCAAAATCCCGAATTCGCCAGCGATACCGATGGCGAGTGGTTTGAACTGCATAACATTGGCGAAAGTCCGATCGATCTCAATGGTTGGACCATCAAGGACGATGGCTCAAACAACCACGTGATCGATGCTGCATCTCCCGTAACCCTTGTTCCACATGGGTATCTCGTCTTCGGAAGAAACGCTGACACCACCCTGAACGGGAACGTCATTGTGGATTACTCGTACGGCTCTGCAATAACGTTCGGCAACGGAATAGACCAGCTTGTCCTTGTGGACCCGGACGGAATTGAGCGTGACAGGGTCGGATATGACGACGGGGTTCAATTTCCGGATCCAACAGGCGCCTCCATGGAACTCATCCACCCGGGAGTTGACAACTCGCTCGGCAGCAACTGGAGGGAAGCGGTGACTCCCTGGAGCGGCAATGATAGGGGTACACCGGGTTTCGTGAACTCGGTCTTCGATTCCGTACCACCAACTGTCATTTCCGTCAGTGCAACATTGCCAACCATTGTTGAAGTCCTTTTCAGCGAAGCTGTCGATTCTTCCACAGCAGGCACACCTACCAACTATGCGATTACACCGGGAATCGGAAAGCCGGAAATTGCCCGTCGCGATTCAAACAACGCCGCGCTTGTTCAACTCACCATACCCCCTCTTTCAAAAGGCGTGACCTACGCACTCTCCATCGAGGGGGTCACTGACATCGTTGGGAATATGATAGCACCGGGAAGCTATCCGTTCGTTCTTGCAGAACCCCTGGCTGAGAATGATGTCATCATCACCGAGATCATGAAGGACCCACTGGCAGCAGGGGATACAGATGGCGAATGGTTTGAGGTCTACAACACCACGAGGCAGTCCATCGATATGGGAGGATGGCGTATCTACGATGGTGGCTCAAACAGTTTCACAATTCAGGGCTCCTTCGTTGTTTCCCCGGCCTCATTCGCTGTGTTTTGCATAAATACGGACTCTGCGATTAACGGAGGTCTTCACGCCGCAACAATGTATGACTGGGGGTCATCGGGCGCATTCACCCTCGGAAATGCCGACGACAAGATTATCATGTCCGCGGACGGTGTGTTGATTGATTCCATCAGCTACGATTCCGGGACATTGTGGCCTGACCTGACCGGCGCATCGATGGGTCTCGCGGATTTCAGCGTCGATAACAATGCGGGTGAAAACTGGACTGCTGCTCCGGTCAGACAACCAGCGTACGTCGGCAATGATGGGGATCTTGGATCCCCGGGAACCATGGGGGACAACCAATCACCAGGAAGCGGTCCGTTCATAAGCGTTGAACCCGATACGATTCAATTCGTCATTCCAGCGGACGAAGTCGTGAATCTACCCCTTATTCTGGAGAACAGAGGGACCGAGGCACTCACGTGGTCTATTAGCTCTCTCGAATCAGCCTGCGCATGGTTAGTCGTAGTTCCGGAAATGGGTGAGGTTCCGCCAGGTTCGGCAGAATCTACGCGTGTCCGTCTGTCTTCGGAGGGGTTGGTCCCGGGTGTTCACTCATGCACGCTCGTGCTGGAATCAAACGACCCCAATTCTCCCCAGATCCTTGTCCCGGTCCATTTGGGGGTGATTGATACTCCGGTCACTGGGACGATCTCGATTCCCGCCAAATTCCTTCCAATACCGGAAGAGGGAGACACTGTATCAATGGACATGAGAATCTTCAATCGTACTGAGATGAAGGAAAGCTTCGACATCTGGGCCACCCTTCTGCGACCGGGGGAACCGGAGCCAAGGGAACTCCTTGACCTCAAACCTATCAAACTTTCGCCCTTTCAGGAGTTCGTGAGGACCCGTTCCCTTAGAATTCAACAAGACTCACCAGCGGGGGTTTATACATTAACCCTTCACATGGGTCTCTATCCCGATTCGGTTTTCGCCTCCTCCACGTTCCTCTTTGAAAAAATTGACAAAGGAACTCCCGTGTCTGCCGTGCAGGCGAATTCAGGAATACCGGAACGGACCTTTCTGGACCAGGCTTATCCCAGTCCATTCAACGCCGCGACAACTATACTGTACGGCATCGCCGAAGACACATGGGTGACGCTGACTATCTATGATCTTCTCGGTCGGGAGATTGTCAAACTGGTCAATGAGTTCCAATTTGCAGGATATAAGACCGTTGCCTGGAATGGTAGGAACGGTAGTGGACTTGTTGTAGCGAGTGGACCATACCTGTATCGGCTCGATGCGGGCAGTTTCACTGAAAACCGATCAATCGTTTTTCTGAAATAGCGTTCCTGAATCAGGAAAAATGAAACCATCGAACAAACCGGGTTTTTGTTGATTTGGAGAACACGTTCCGTCGTGAACCTGCGCTATCTTAACACAGCGATGGTCGTGAAACTCCCCGTCAACCCGTGACCCTCAACCGGGTCTCATCTTAACAAAACGAACTCAAAACCAAACATCCTGCCGGCATACTTACCGGCAGGATGGATTTCTCACTCGTATTGTCAGGGGTGTTCCATGGATAGTTCTTATTTCAACATTCTGGATTCAATCGACCCGCGTTTCCATTCGTATGTTCTCTCGAAGATCCGCGAGATTGAGGAAAGCAGGGACCTGCCAGAAGCGACGATTGAGGATTTCGAAATGGCCGATCAGATGGATATCCTCCTCAAGTACTGCATGTCGCTCTATACTGAGTACAGCGTTCTTCGAGCCTTCATCCTGGAGAACATGGAAGTCTGCACAAGATCAATTCGGGTAAGGGCTTTGACCAGATAAGCTTGATCGATTCTTTTCCACAACCCGCATCCCGATTCCCTCCCGCGCCAGGACTTTCTCCTTATATAAGATAGCATAGTGTTCTCCAAACGGCGGCGATCAAGTTTGAAGAATGCACAAAGTCGCTAAGGTTTTTTCAAGGACAAGCTTTTTATACGTATTGCATTCCTTCGCGCCCTTGGGGGCGGCAAGATCCAAATCCTACTACTACGCTTCAACCGATGAAATTGATTTTCCTGGCACTTTCTCGTATATTTTCCGGCCCCTGCTATTGATTTTAGGCGGAAGAAAGTAATACCCCCTTCGGCTCTGCCCGAGGTTTGATTCCGAATGGCGGGATTTACGGACACGCTTGGGGGAACGGCAATTCGCTTCATGTCGACCCCGTAGGGGTCGAACACTTCTAGAACCAACATGGCAAGTCAAGACCACAACCCCATAGGGGTTGAACATCTATGGCATGCGTTTATTCTCAGTCTCTCCGAAAGAGATACGTAGGGTCAACAACCAACCTGAGTCTCGTGAAGGAACACAACGCGAGAAGATCATGTTCACCAGGGGCGGTCGCCCCTGGATTCTGGTGCATGTTGAAGAATGTGGTACGATTTCGGAAGCCCGTAAGCGAGAGTTGCATCTGAAGAGTGGCATAGGACGAGCCTGGCTTGATTCGAAGTTTCGTAAAACAAAACGATCTATACGTTAGAACTGGAGAGGTACAGGAGTGGCTTGCGCCGAAGGCGCATCCGCCACAAGGTCGAGCATTAGAGGCGGAGAACTGGCACGCCGTTCGCTCAACAGGAAACCCGAAAGCGAGAGTTGCACCTGAAGAGCAGCGCCGGAAGGGCATGGCTTGATTCAAAATTCCCTTACACAAAACAATCTGTGCGTTAGAACCGGAGAGGTGCAGGAGTGGCTTGCGCCGAAGGCGCATCCGCCACAAGGTTGAGCATTAGAGGCGGAGAACTGGCACGCCTTTCATTCCACAAACGAACTCTCGCCAAAAGACTCATGGCAATTGTTTACGTTCTGTGGAGTCAGTCTCTCCAGAAAAGGTATGTAGGTTCAACACTTGATTTGGACAAACGAACAAGGGAACACAATGCAGGAGGATCGCGCTTCACTAGTGGAGGTCGGCCCTGGGTTGTGGTTCATGTTGAACGATGTGACACGGTTCCAGAGGCCCGGAAGCGAGAGTTACACCTGAAGAGTGGCATAGGACGGGCCTGGCTTGATTCGAAGTTTCCTAAAACAAAACGATCTGTACGTTAGAACTGGAGAGGTGCAGGAGTGGCTGAACTGGCACGCCTGGAAAGCGTGTTGACGCCCAAAGCGTCACGTGGGTTCGAATCCCACCCTCTCCGCTCAACCCCCTCAACCGAATGAGGATTGTTGTTCGGTCCCCTCAGATTCGCCGATGAACCCGCTTCTGTATGGACATACCCCGGAAGAACGGATTGTCGGGCTTCATCAAAAGGGGGATCAATCAGTCAGGCTCTACCTTCGTGATGAAGGGAACCTGATTCATCGCGATGAATCCTTCTTCCCGTTTTTCTTTCTGTCCGACCCAACAGACGTCAAGAGCTTTGGTTCCCGTTATTGGCTGAAAGAACTTGAAGGGAATGGTCATTTCAGATACGTTTGCGCCTTCGAGACATGGCCTGCGCTGTGGGAAGCAGTCCGGCACTTACTTGATTCACACGACCAGAAGTCGCTGACAAAGATTGAGAGCTATACGGCTCTCGATTCCCTTTTCCTCCTCTCCGATCCCTTGACTCAATACCTGCTTCAATCCGGCCGTACGATGTTCAAAGGGATGACCTTTGATCAGTTGAAGAGACTTCAACTTGACATTGAAACCTATACTTCGTTTCCGGGGTCATTCAGCCGTGCAAGTCGGTCAGGAGACAGAATAATCCTGATCTCTTTGTCCGACAACACGGGCTGGGAACAGTTGCTGGATGGAACAGAAATGGACGAACGCGAGATGCTCAATGAATTGACCCGCATCATCAGAACCCGCGATCCTGACGTCATTGAGGGACACAACATCTACGAGTTTGACCTTCCATATATCCTGACGCGCTGTGAGCTCAACGGAGTGACCTTTGGAATTGGAAGGGACGGAACGACTCCTGCGTCACTATTCTCCAGGAAGAGAGGTTCCTCCGCCAATGCTCCCGGCCCTATTACTGAAGTTGCAGGCCGAAGTGTTATCGACACGTACGTGCTCGTCCGGGCGTACGACCAGTCAAAACATGTGATGGAGCGCCATGGACTGAAATATGCTGCACAATTCTTCGGTTTCGCCAGCTCAGACAGAACATACATTCAGGCTGACCGGATTGCGTGGCACTGGGACCACGACCGCGAGCCTTTGAAGGCATACGCCCTGGATGATGTCCGTGAGACAAGGGCCCTCAGCAACCACCTTTCGGGGACCTACTTTTACCAGGCGCAGATGCTTCCGATGACCTATTCCACAACGCTCCGGACAGGGTCGAGCGCCAAGATTGAGAATCTCCTGCTTCGGGAATACCTCAGGACGCGCCAATCCATCCCCCGCGCCGGAGGTGGAATT
>Ga0105340_1001128_pt1 | contig 12196 bp, 14 predicted proteins | sample EasRivMeERMLT700_FD_89676 | JGI IMG/M metagenome (GOLD analysis project Ga0105340, IMG submission 89676) | Soil microbial communities from meander-bound floodplain in the East River, Colorado, USA - East River MetaG ERMLT700 | ecosystem: Environmental > Terrestrial > Soil > Floodplain | place... | reverse complement strand
TGCGATGATGCCGATCTTACCGGCGCCAACTTGCAGTTTGCGGACCGTCACGCAAGTCGGATCCTTCTTGACCTCGGTGGACGCCATCTTGTACGGCGCCAGAATCGGCATGACTTTCTCCACGCCATCCCCCGTTTCCAGGGCTTGCTTCGCCCCGTCTCGTTTTTCGCCAAGGGCCGCGACGACTGTGCGATCGGTCCCTTGAATGATGTGGCTGCGCAGGCCGAGCCCCTCGATGAGTTCGATTACGTGGTCGATCTGCTTCTGCGTCGAACCGGGTTTCATGACGACGATCATTGGTAATCCTCCGCCCGCTTGTCGTTTAGCGCTCGCAAGGCGCCATGCGAGCGCTAAACGGCAAGCGGGACTAAGATAACAACCGTTGTTCACGATTTCGAACAACGGCAAAAAAGAAAAACCCCCTGAAACCGGTGGGTCTCAGGGGGTTGCCAGATTCACTTTTTCTAAGCGTGTGCCGGCTGCACTCCTGAATCCCACTGGGGGAAACGGTAAAACCAAAACTCAAAGGTAAACGCGAACGCCGGCATGAATTTGATTATATGGAGTATTTGAAAAGCATGATCAAAAAAGAGAAGCCCCGGAGAGATACGCCCCGGGGCTTCCAAGCACATGTGGCTGCTTCCGACGGCAGCCCGTCGGCTGCTATTGGAGCAGCCACCTATGGTTACGACTACACACTAGACCACCTCCTTCCACTAGGGCCTCCCTGGCCGCGATTGGCAACCAAGTCAATCGCAGGCAGGCACTAGTCCGTCACGCCACGATAGCGATGACCCAATAGCGCCATCCTAACAAACCGCCTTTTCCACTTCAAGCGAACTTCGACATTTTTCCAAATCCGACTGCACGGTTCGGCTTTGATTCGTCTGGTCTTTTTCGACAGGAACCGCGACAATGTAGGGGAATTTCTGGATCTCGCTTGAATGGAGTCGAAGCCATGTCGATCCGCGTCGTCCTTGTGTTTTTACTGCTCTGCACCTTGATGTGCGTTTCCACGACGAATCCGTCGGCGGACGCGTGTTGCGCGGTTTTTCCGTCGGGCCAGCCGGTCGTCAACGCCGATCAGACCGTGATCATTCTGTGGGACGCCGCCGCCAAGACGCAGCATTTCATTCGCCAGGCTTCCTTCAAAGGCGAGGCAGCTGATTTCGGATTTCTCGTGCCTTCGCCCACGCAGCCGGAGTTGAACGAAGCGGGGGACGAGGCGTTTCCCTATCTTCGCAAATTGACGGAGCCAGAAACGAAAAAAGCCCCGCGTTCTATTGGCGTCGGCTGCGGTTGCGGAGCGGCGTTGCAGGATCGCAGCGCCGAACCTGCGTCGCATCGAGTGACGGTTCTCCAGGAAAAGCTGGTCGCCGGTTTCAACGCCGCGGTGCTGGAAGCAAGTTCAAGTTTGGCCCTCGTGAATTGGCTCAAGGACAACGGCTACGTTTTTTCACCGGAGGTCGAAGCCTGGGCCAAGCCTTACATCGACCAGGGCTGGAAAATCACGGCGCTCAAAGTCGTCAACGGCAAGGACACGCGCGACAAGAAAACCTCCGCCGCGGCATTGCGAATGAGCTTCAAGACCGATCGTCCGCTCTTTCCGTATCGCGAGCCTGAATACAAGGGCGCCAACGAAACCGTCGGCGCACGCAATCGCTTGTTGCGAATATACTTCCTCGCCGACGCTCGATATGACGGCGAGTTGGCCAATGATACGCGGTGGTCCGGCAAGACCGCCTGGTCCGGCAAACTCTCCGTTACCGCACGCCGTAGTATCCTCGAACATCTGAAATTGCCTGAAAACACCGGCCCTGCGGAATGGTATCTGACAGAATTCGAGGACGACTGGTCCTACAAACCGGCGCCGGCCGATGTCTATTTCCGTCCATCGGCGAGCAACGCGGAAGTCCGCCGCCCGCCGCTGATCGAATACACGTCAACGCAATATCCAATCGACGGCGCCTTGCTCGCTTTGGTCGCCGTCGCCGTCGTCAGCCCGTTGTTGACGCGCTGGAAACGGCGCGGCAGATGAATCGACGCCATGGTTCCGCCGATTTTCCTCTGGTCTTTCCACATGCTTACGGGCACAATAAACTCCATGCCGTCGTTGTTGATGCTTCCGATCCGCTCCATCCCAGGGAGATCCTCATGAACCGTTTGCTCCTCGCCGCTTTGTTTGTTCTCGGTTTTTTCCCCTCACTGTCTTCGGCCGTGGACATCAAGAATATCCGGCCCTGCTACGCTCCGTTCGGCGCCACGCGCTATGATCTGAAGCTTTTGCCAGGCGATGTTCTGTTCATCACGTACGACCTCGAAGGTTTGAAAACGGACAAATCCGGCAAGACGAATTACGAAACCACGCTCGAGTTGATCGACACCAACAACAAGGTCCTTTACAAGAAGCCGACCACCAATGAAGTCGTGCCGCAGCTGGGCACCGGCCGCATGCCGGGCGATTTGCACGTCATCATGGGCGCCCAGCAGGCAGCTGGCAAATACACCGTTCGGCTGACCGTTCACGACAAACTCGAAACGGACAAGAACCTCGCCGCCAAGAAGTTCGAGTATCCCTTTGACGTCATTCCGCAATCCTTCGGCTTCGTCGGCGTCACGGCGCCCGCCATCGGTTTCCCCGGCCAACATTACGTGACCGGCTTCGGCCTCGTCAATCTGGCGATGAACGACAAGAAACAGCCCAACACCGAAATCAACATCCGCATCCTCGACGAAAAAGACAACGCCGTCGCCCCCGCGGTGAAAATCGAATTGCCGCGCGATATGCCGGAAGGCATTGATCTGACGCAGGCCAACTTTGTGCCGCTTCAGTATCCCATCTATTTGAATCGTCCCGGCCGCTTCACGATCGACATTCAGGCGAAAGACAATTTCGGCAACAGGAAGGCTAGCTTGCGTTATCCCGTGACGGTGCTCGACGTGAACAGTTTCGTGGGCAAGTAATTAGCGAGCCACGGGGTTTATCCCCGTGGTATGAAATTCCATTCCACGGGGATAAACCCCGTGGCTCGCCAAGCCAAAGAGTCCGCACCTATGAATGCCATCGAAGAACGAATCGCCCAGTTCCGCAAGATGACGACGGAACTTCCCGACGATGACCTCGGCCACTTCCGCCTGGGACAACTCCTCCTGGAAGACGGCCAGTACGAGGAAGCGGTGAAGTCGTTTCGCCGCACGCTCGAGTTGAGCCCGCAATTCTCGAAGGTCTTCCAACTCCTTGGCACGGGACTGATCAAGCTTGGCAAAAAAGACGAGGCGATCAAGGTCCTGCGCGACGGCTTTGCGGTGGCGGACGAACGCGGCGACAACATCCCGCGCGACGAGATGGTCAAGCTGTTGGTCAGCGTCGGCGAAGCGGCCCCGGAATCGAAGAAACCCGCGCGGCCGGCCGGCGCCGCGGGCGGCTTCCAGTGTCTTCGCCCGGGCTGCGTCGCCGGACAATTCGCACGAAAAATGGCGGTCCCGCCCATCAATGACGAACTCGGCAGAAAAATCCATGAACAGGTCTGTGCGGAGTGCTGGGAATACTGGCTGAAAAATCTCTCCGTCAAGGTCATCAACGAGATGCGCCTCGATCTCAGCACGGAACCGCATTGCGAAGTCTACGATCAAATCATGCGTGAGACGCTGGGGATTTCATGAGCGCACCTTTGCCAGGTCCGATTGCCATCGCCACCGATGAACGCGACCAGTTCGTCGTCAGCCACGGCAAGAGCGGCGTCCTCGGCGTCTTCACCTTGACGCAACCCATGGCCATCCCACGCGGACAGCGCGTCATCGTCCAATCATCTCGCGGCGTCGAGATGGGCGTTGTCCTCCGCCCCGCGACCATTCAACAGGCGCGGCTCTTCGGCGCCACTTCGTCCGGTTTGTTGCTGCGGTTCGTCGCCGATCCCGATGAAATACGCCGAAATGAGTTGGCGGAAATCGAGCAAAGCATCTTCGACACCGCGCGTGCCTGGGCTATTCGCGATGCGTTGGAACTTGAGATTCTTGACGTCGATTTGTTCTTCGACGGCCAGCAAGCTGTGGTGCAGTTTCTCGGCAAGAATGTCGATGTCGAGGCATTCGCCCAGGTGCTCGAACAGCACTTCAACTTGACGATCCGCCTCGAGAATCTGGCTGTCCCCGTCGCGCACGACGAGCATGAGCATGGCTGCGACAAGCCCGACTGCGGCCGTGAATCCGGCGGCTGCACCACGTGCAGCACCGGCGGCGGTTGTTCATCGTGCGGGTCGGGCAAGGTCGATATGCGCGAGTATTTCGGCCACCTGCGCACGAAGATGGAGAAGCGCATTCCGCTCGCGTGATCTGCCGCTTGCGGCTTCGCGCTCGCGTATCGCCAAGCGAGCGCAAAGCCGCAAGCGGCAAATCGTCACTTCACCTTCTTGAATCGCGCCAAGTAAATCGACGCCCTCTTCTCGTGCGAGCTGTAATAGCTCATCCACAACTGATCATCGTGCCACACCAACCCCGCGTAACTCGTGTCGCCGCCCGACGGCAACGTGACCAGCGGCGTCAACTTGGCCGCCTTGACGTCCAGTTCGCACAACACCGTCTGCGCCTTGCCCGTCGTCGTCATGCGACCTGCCGCCAGCCAAGTTCCATCGGGCGACTTGATCAAGTGCGGCCCGCCAAAATACACTCCCAGGTCCTTCCACGTCCATTCCTTGTACGGCGCCTTGCTGACGCCGATCCACGCGGTGTTCGGCTTGCCGTCGCGCCGTTGCAGACAGAGCATCGTGTCGCCATCGAATGCGACGCTCGCCTCCGTCGCGTTCGGCACATCGAAGGTCGTGACGGTTTCGTATTTCTTGCCGTCGCCGCTCTTGAAGAGAATGGCTTCGTACTTTCGCGGCGGCGTGTTATTGGAGCGATAGGCGACGCCGTACGCGTTGCCTTCGTGCCAGCGGACGCGCCAGAGCCATTGCCAGCTCTCGACCGTTTTCTCCGGCTTCGTCCAATCGGCGCCGTTCTTGGAGAAACACACGAACGAAAAATGATCGGTGACCGGATCGCGCGTTGGCGGAACCGCGGCGCCGCCGACGATCATCAATTCCCCCTTCGGCGTGATCGCCAAATGCGGATCGCGCAAATCAACGCCGACTTGTTCGATGAGCGCGGCCGACGTCCACGCCTTGCCATCCTCGGACCGCAGCACGCGAATCTTGCCCGCGCCTTTCGCGTGATCGTCCCCTTCGCGGCAAACGCAATACCAGCGATCCTGATATCGAATCAAATCGGTAAACGCGTTGTGCTTGCCCTCGTCCCAGATCTTTCGCGGCGGCTCGGTCAATTCGTACTTGGCCGACGGCTGCCCGCTCGTCAGCGTGAGGAACAAACACATGGTTAACGTCTGCATTGGCGTGCTCCTTGACAAAGTAGACCGCACACTCCGTGTGCGGAACTCGGCACACGGAGTGTGCCGTCTACTAACATACGAACTTGTTCTCACAAATAATTAATAGATTTTCTTCCTTGCATTGCCATGTCGTCGGCATTAGACCATACCGTAAGTCGGCTCGTTGCGGGCTGATAACACATCTACAGCTTTCTTCGAGGAGAGTGTTCCATGATTCGCAAATTGGCTTGCGCGATCCTTGTGATGACCGTCGCCATCGGGCTCGTCGCCGCCGAAGAATTCACGGCGACCATCACCAAGGTGGACGGCGATAAAGTCACCTTCCAGAAATTCAAAAAAGGCGAGAAGGGCAAAAAAGGCGAAAAAGACGGCGACGCGGTGACGCTCACCGTCGCCAAGGATGCCAAAATCACCAAGGCCAAATTCAGCTTCGACAAGGACAACATGAAAGCCGTTTGGACGTCGGAAGGCGCCGTCGAAGGCGGTTTGAAGAACGATATCTTCAAGATCGAGGAAAAGAAGGAGCCGGAAAAAGACAAGAAAAAAGGCAAGGGCTTCGGTTTCGGCGGCGGCGGTCTCAATGCGCAGATCACCACGTCCGATGACGGTAAGACCATTACCGCCATTGAAGCGCGACCGTTCGGCGGCTTCGGCAAGAAGAAAGACGCCAAGACGACCGACAAATAAACGCGTGACCAAAGGCCAGCAATCCGATGCGCGGAGGCCGCATCCAAGCTTCCGCGCTTCTTTTGTCGGGTCAAAGCTGAAATATGAAAAAAAAGTGAGAAGTTCTTGCTATCGAGTCGAATGGCGCGTTAAAACTACACGGGAAAAAAGCCCGCGCGTTGCGGGCAGCATCTCGGGTTTACCTCAGGAGTGTGTGCAATGGTTCGCAAACTGTTCTGTGCAGGGTTCGTGATGGTTGTCGCGATTGGACTCGTCGCTGCCGACGAATTCACCGCCACGATCACCAAGGCAGGCGATGGGAAGATCACCTACCAGAAGTTCAAGAAAGCCGCCAAGAAGGGCGAAGCTCCGGAAAAAGACGGCGACCCAGTCACGATCAGCGTCGCCAAGGACGTCAAGGTCAACAAGGGCATGTTCAACAAGGACACCAAGAAGGTGGAGCCGGGCGACAAGATTGAAGGCGGCCTCACGGCTGAAGTCTTCACGAAGATCGGCGAAAAGGGCGTGCCCGCTCGCATCACCACGGACGCAGACAACAAAACGGTCACGCAAATCCTGGTGACTGGCGGTAAGAAGAAAGCTGCCCAGTAGTCGCGTGTTTTTGCGTTGCAACCAAGAAACCCTCGGACTCCGGTCCGCGGGTTTTTTCGTTGCCCAAAGAAGTAACCACAGATGAACACGGCGCGGCCAAGCCGCAGTCATTTTCAATTCGAAGCGAAGGGCTTGGTTCACAATCAGAAACTCTCCGCGTTCTCTGCGCCTCTGCGTTTCTAAAAAAGGCCATGCCGTAGTCTGTGAAGGGCATCCAATTTAGAAACGCAGAGACGCAGAGGACGCAGAGGCCAGAATCGCAAATCCTTGTTGGATTTGTGTTTAACAGCGCCGAGATTTCGGCGCTTGATAATTTGCGCAGGAAACAAAGATTCTGACCATTAGTAGCACGGATGGACAAGGATGGGAAACGAACGATTGTTCAAACCTCAACAACAAAAAATCAGTATTCTCAATTTGTCCAATCTGTGTCCATCTGTGTTCATCTGTGGTTTAGCTATGCCGCCTTCGCCCGCCGATCTCGCTGGTCCGCCTCGCGCAACTGCGCCGGCTTCGCATGATCGCGATGCTTAAAGAAATTCTCCCGATACGCCCGCACAATTTCCCGATCACCCTTGATAATGACGACGTTCTCCGCGTTGTCCCCTTCCGCTTGATTCGTGAAATTGTAACTGCCCGTGATGACGACTTTCTGATCGACGATGATGATCTTGTTGTGCGCGATGGCATGTTCGTGATCAATCTTGACGTCGAGCCCTTTATCGAGAAAGATCTTCAAGTCGGAGTAGCGATCAAGTTCGTTACTCTTGTCCAAGACGATTTCCACCATCACGCCTTGCTTCTTCACCTCGACGAGCGCGTAAGTCAGCGGATCCGCCGTGAACGAGTACGCTTGCACAAGCACTTCGCTCTTCGCCTTCATCAGCTCGCGCACAATCGCAGCCTGACAACCCCCCTTGGGTGAGAAGTAGATTTCCGTCGTCGCAATGCAGCCCATTCGCCGCATGACCCAGCGCGCCAAGAACACGAGCGTGAACGTCCCGAAGGCGCCGGTCGTGACCTGGATCCACATCAACGTCATCGGGTCGAGCGGCCATTTCATGCGTTGCACTCCTTGCGAGCCTGGAACACGTCCATGCGGAAAATAGCAAACCACCTCCAATCGGCAAAGGCGAAGAACGGGAACGGACCGTTTGCTAACGGTGAAAGACCATCATTTGCCGTTTGGTGACGGCGGCGAAACGAAACTTGAGAAGTTTAGATAGATTTTTATCAAAATATCACTTGACTAGATTGCATAGTATGCACAAAATATATCATAGCCTGACAATAATAGACCGAAAGTTTCCACGAAAGTGCAGGATGTGCCGTGATTGTGGAAGAACGACGACAGAAAGTGCTGGAACTGGTTAACGAGCGCAGTTTCGTCACTTTGGGTGAATTGGCAAAGACGCTGAACGCCTCGGAATCGACGATCCGTCGCGATCTCGATTACTGGGACGAGCACGGCTTGCTCAAACGCACCCACGGCGGCGCGATGTTTCGCGACGATGCGCAAGGGATGCCGGCCCTGGAGGAGCGAACCTCGCGTGCCATCGACGAAAAGCGTCAAGTGGCCCAGGCGGCTTGCGAACGCATCCAGAACGGCGACTCGATCCTGATCGACGGCGGCACGACGACGCTCGAACTCGCGAAGCTCCTGATCGGCCGGCCGTTGGAGATCGTCACCAACAGTTTGCCGATCGCCCAGCTCTTCGCGTCGAGCCGCGAAACGGACCTGGTGATTCTGGGCGGTTATGTGTACCCGCGCACCGGCGTCGCCCTTGGCCCGCTCACGATTCGCATGCTGGAAGACATTCATGTCCGCCAGCTCATCATGGGCGTCGGCGGCATCACGAGCGAGGGCTTGTTCAACAGCAACTTGTTGCTCGTCGAGACCGAACGCGCCATGATGCGGTGTGCCGACGAGGTCGTGGTCCTTGCGGATCACACGAAGATCGGCCAAAAAGCGCTGACGTTCCTGTGCGGCCTGACCGACATCGACACGTTGATCGTTGATCCCGGAATTCAGAAAGAACAGTGTGCCCTGATCGAAAAGGCGGAAGTGCGCTTGATCGTCGCGGGAGTGAAAGCGGAGTTTCAATCATGATCACGCTCGACCGCGGCGCCGTGGAACGTATCGTCCGCGAATCGCTGGGACGACAGTTCGGCCGAGCCAAGGGCCGTAAGGCCCCGGTTGTCTCGGATAATGTCGTCGTCAACGTTAGCGCCCGCCACGCCCACGTGACGCAGGAAGACCTGGAACGCCTGTTTGGCAAAGGCCACCAACTGACGCCGTTCAAGTGGCTCTATCAAGACGGCTTCTTCGCCGCGGCCGAGACCGTGACCGTGATCGGCCCAAGGCAGCGCATCATTCCTAACGTGCGCATTCTCGGTCCGTGCCGCGATCACAGCCAGGTGGAGCTGGCGTTCACCGACGCGGTGCAGCTTGGCCTGGACCTGCCGGTTCGCAAAAGCGGCGATCATCGCGATTCGCCTGGCTGCTGGATGATGGGCCCCGCCGGCATGATTCGCCTGCAGCGCGGCGTCATTCGCCACGAACGGCACGTGCACATTGGGCCAAGCGACGCGGCGGCGTACGGCGTCAAGGATGGCGACCGCCTGCACCTACGTGTGAAAAGCGATTGCAGCGCCATTCTGGAGGATTTGCTCGTGCGCTTGTCGCCTGCGAGCAAGCTGGAGGTCCATATCGACACGGACGAAGGCAACGCGGTGAATCATCCGCGCGCGACGAAATTTGAATTGTTCAAGTAACCATTTTTTCAAAGTGAGGTACAGATGGCAACCCAACTCGAAGCCCTCGGCATGATCGAAACCAAGGGCCTGGTCACCCTCGTCGAAGCGTGCGACGCCATGCTCAAAGCGGCCAACGTCACGCTCGTCGGCTGGCAAAAAATCGGCAGCGGCCTCGTCACCGCGTTCGTCGTCGGCGACGTCGCCGCCGTGAAAGCCGCGGTTGACGCCGGCGCCGCAGCGGCAGGGCGCGTCGGCGAAGTCGTCGGCGTGCAGGTCATTCCGCGCCCGGCCGAGGACCTCGGCAACGTGCTCCCGAAAACCGCATAAGAATAAAAACCTAATTCCATGAAACCCATCCGAAAAAGGAAACCTGTTATGTCGAAGACATTGAACGAAGCCCTGGGCATGATCGAAACGAAAGGGCTGATCGCCTCCATCGCCGCCACCGACGCCATGGCCAAGGCAGCGAAAGTCACCATCCTCGATCAGGTCGCGATCGGCAACGCGTTCGTCGCGATTTTCGTGAAGGGCGACGTCGGCTCCGTCCGCGCCGCCGTGGACGCCGGCGCCGCCGCCGCGCAGCAGCACGGCGAACTGGTGAGCGCTCACGTAATTCCGCGCCCCGAAGAATCCGTCCTCGGAATGTTCCTGGCAAAGTAACGATGCAAGCCCGCTGGTGAGCGCAGCGAACCTGCGGGCTCAGGGATGGCGCCATGAAAGTGTTAGTAGCCAACCTCGGCAGCACCAGCTTCAAGTACCGTCTCTTCGACATGACGGACGAGAAGGTCCTTGCGCGCGGTGGCGTTGAACGCATCGGCTCGCCCGAGTCGAAATGCTTCGTCGAAGTCGCCGGTCAAAAAGACGAGACAACGATCCAGGCGAAGGATCACGCGGCTGCCGTGCGCTTGTGCTTGCAACAGTTGACCGACAAGAAATGTCTGTCAACGCCGAACGAGTTGGCGGCCATTGGATTCAAGGCAGTCCACGCGAAGGGAATCACGGGCGTGCATCGCGTTAACGAGGCGGTGTTGCAGGCGATGGAGGCGTACAACGGCGTGGCGCCAGCACACAATCCGCCGTACGTTACGGCGATGCGACTATTGGCCAAGGAAGTGCCGGAGATTCCATTGATTGCCGCGTTTGAAACAGGGTTTCATCAGACCATTGAACGTGCTCAACGTCGTTATGCCGTGCCCGCAGGTTTTGAGGCCTTGGGCGTCGAGCGATGGGGCTTCCACGGCGCCAGTCACCGTTACATCGCGGAACGCGCGACGAAGTTGCTTGGCAATCCGGATGCGAAGATCATTTCTTGTCACTTGGGCGGCAGTAGTTCTTTGTGCGCGATATCCGAGTGTATGTCGGACGCGACGAGCATGGGAATGTCGCCGCAGAGTGGAATTCCGCAAAACAATCGTGTGGGCGATTTTGACGTATTCGCACTGCCCGCGCTCATGGGCGAAGGCAAATTCACCCTTGAGCAAATCCTCGACCTCTTGGCTAACCAGTCCGGATTGCAGGCATTGAGCGGTTTCAGCAACGATTTGCGCGACATTGAAGAATCGGCGAATTCGGGTGATCCGCACGCCAAGGAAGCGATCGACGTTTATGTCGCATCCGTGCGGCACTATCTTGGCGCCTATCTTCTGCTGCTGAATGGCGCCGACGCCATCGTATTCACGGGCGGCATCGGTGAGAACTCACGCACGATGCGCCATGCAATTTGCCAAAATCTGGATTGGTTCGGTATTTACCTCGATCCAATGAAGAATGAAATCGCCAAGGGCGAAGCTCGTATCGACGCTCCAAAGAGCCGCGTGCAGTTGTGGATCATGCCGACGAATGAAGAGTTGGTCGTGGCCCGACAGTCGCGAGATGCCTTACAGGGGAAATGACCTATGTTCCTAGCACGCGTCACCGGCAGCGTCGTCGCGACGCAAAAAGTCGCCAGCATGACTGGCAGCAAACTGCTCACGGTCGAACCGCTTCGCGTCGATCCCGCCAAGCGCGATCAGCTCGTCGGCACCGGCCGCACGTTCGTGTGCGTCGATACCGTCGGCGCCGGCCAGGGCGAAATGGTGCTGATCGTGCAAGGTTCCAGCGCCCGCATGGCGCCCGAAGTCGAAAAGTTGCCCGTGGACGCGACGATCATCGGCATTGTTGACACCGTGAACGTCGAAAACAAAACCATCTTTGACGCAAAAAAATGAACATCCCAAGCCCCGGCATGAGCGCAGCGATTGCCGGGGGTACGAAGGTGCAAATACATGTTGCAAGTCACCGACGATCTCATTCGCAACGTAGTGCAAGAAGTCCTCGGCCATATGAAAGGCAAGCAAGTCGTTGCGGCGCGAACCCCCCACCCCAGCCCTCCCCCGCAAGGGGGGAGGGAGCAAGGATGGGGCGTCTTCGACAACGTGGACGACGCCGTCAAAGCCGCCGTCAAAGCGCAAAAACAACTTGACGCTCTCGGCCTCGACGCTCGCAAAAAGGCGACCGATTGCATCCGCAGAATCTGCATCGAGAAGGCGGAGATGCTCGGCCTCGAAGAGTTTGAAGAAACCAAAATCGGCCGCCTCAAGCACAAGGTCGAGAAGCTCATCACCGCCGGCGAGAAATCTCCCGGCGTCGAATTCCTGCGCACGGCAGCGTTCGGCAGCATGAACAATCTGACGCTCGAAGAATACGCTCCGTTCGGCATCGTCGGCATCATCACGCCGGTGACGCACTCGCTGCCGACGCTGGCAAACAATGCCATCAGCATGATCGCGGCCGGCAATG
>Ga0105340_1001127_pt1 | contig 12206 bp, 10 predicted proteins | sample EasRivMeERMLT700_FD_89676 | JGI IMG/M metagenome (GOLD analysis project Ga0105340, IMG submission 89676) | Soil microbial communities from meander-bound floodplain in the East River, Colorado, USA - East River MetaG ERMLT700 | ecosystem: Environmental > Terrestrial > Soil > Floodplain | place... | reverse complement strand
ACGGCAGCAGGATACCGTCAACTTTCCTGGAGCACGCATGAACACCATCCGCGACCTCTTCCGCCGCCATCGCTGGTGGCTCCTCACCATCCTCCTCGCCGCCGTCTGCGGATGGCCCGTCGAGGCCGAAAAACAGGAAACGCCGCAGTGGCTGCCCGGCAAGGCGTATCACATTCCTTCCGAGTTCACCAATCAAGAAAGCGGCTACTTCTCCATCATCGAAGGAAAGAATGGCAAGCTCTACATCGGCACCGCGAAATACAACGTCAATGCGTATCTGGTCGAGTTCAATCCGCTCAACAACATGATGCAAATGGTCGTCGATGTGCATCGCGTCATTCGCTCGATGCTCACCGGCTTCGGCGCTCAGGCGAAGATTCACACGCGCAACAACGTCGGGCAGCTCACCGGCAAAATCTTCTTTGGGTCCAAGCAAGGCTATCCCGACAAGAAGCTCAACGAAAAACTCACCGACTATCCCGGCGGCCATGTGCTGGCGTACGATCCGAAGACGGGGCAGACGGAGGACTTCGGCTTGCCACAAAAACACTTCGGCATCATCAGCGTCACGCCGGACGAGGAACGCGGCGTCTGTTACATCTCGACTTGCGATGACGGCCGGCCGATCGAGAAGTCTCATTTCATGGTGCTCGATCTGAAGACGAAGAAGTATCGCGACCTTGGCGATTGCGGCATCCATTACGCGTTCATCGTCGTGGACAATCAGGGTCGCGCGTATCATCCTTATCGCGGCGGCAAAATGGCGAGGTTTGATCCGAAGACGGACAAGCTCGAGATTCTGGACATCACGATCGACGGCCAACCTCCCCCCCTGGACATCACCAAGGACGGGACCGAGCCAATGACTGGGCACGGCGCGGTGCTCAACTGGGACTGGTCGCCCGATCACAAGACGCTCTGGTGCGTCGAGATGACGACCAATCAGCTTTATTCATTCGATCTGACGGCGAGCGGGGCAAAGATTCCGGGCAAGTCGCATGGGCCGTTGCTGAATCATACGAAAGCGACCGATTGTCGCGGCTTGTGCGTCGGGCCGAAGGGGCAGATTTGGATGGCCGTTTCCGATCGCGCTCGCAAGGGAGGCTCGGCGTGCCATCTCGTCAGCTATACGCCGGGGGCCAAGTCGACGCGCGATCACGGCATCGTCACGATCGCCAACAAGGATTATGTCAAACTGACCGACGACAACGGCAAGCCGAAGCCGTGGCATCACACGATTCGCGACGAGAAGGGCACGTGGGTGCCGTGGCAGCCGCTCGGCATCGCGGCGTCGGCAGATGGGTCGGTGAATATTTTGACGCTGGCGCCGTTCACGTTGATTCGGTTTACGCCGGAGCAGTTGAAGTAGCCGGTTTACGTTTAGCGCTCGCGTGGCGCCGCGCGAGCGCTAAACGTAAACAAGGTGGGGCGCGCGCCTCGCCGTCGTTTGACGTCTATTGCCTTGCCGCGTCATCTCCATCTTGCATCCGGGCGGCAAAGCGCGTAAACTCGGTAGAACAAATAACGCCATATCTCCAATTATTGAGGAGTTTCCTGTATGCGAACCATCATCTCTCGCTGGTTTCTCTTCGGGCTGCTCATCGGCTGGTCGATCTCGCACGCCAGCGTCTTCGGGCAACCGGTCGCCAAATCGGGCAGCACGGCCACGACGACCACGACTTCCATTGACAAGCTCAAGCAGGGCCTCGAAAAAACCATCACCGTCGATTTCACCGGCCAATCCATCGACGAAGTGCTCAACCACGTGCGCGACCGCAGTGGTTTGCCGATTACCATTGACGATCAGAGCATCGGCATGGTCGGCATTAATTTCTTCCGACCGGATGGCCAACCGATGCAGTTTCAAGTGAAAGCCACGAACGAAAAGGCCGGATCCGTGCTGCGGAAGTTTCTCAACAACTATCGACTCGCCTATGTGATCTTCGAAAACTCGATCCTCGTCACGACGGAAGAAATGGCCCTCGTGCGACAGATGCGGCAGCGCGTCACCGTCAATCTCGAAGAGGTGCCCGCGAGCAAGGCGATCCGCAATCTGGCCCGTAACCACGGCATCAACCTCGTGATCGACCCAGGTCAGGCCAAGCAAGCGGAAGCGCCGGTCACGTTGCAGGTGGACGACACCGGCATCGAGACCGCGATCCGGCTGCTCGCGGAGCTTGCCAATCTCAAGGCGGTGCGCATGGGCAACGTGATGTTCGTCACCAGCGAAGCACGCGCCAAGAAGATTCGCGACGAGGAGCAACATCAGTTTGACAATCCGCTCAATCCCAACGTCCCTGGTAGTCCGCCGGTCGTCGGTTTCGGCGGCGGTTTTGGCGGCGGCTTCGGCGGCGTCATGCCGATGCGTGGCCCGCAGGGGATCGTTGTGCCGGGCAATCCAGGCGTGCCGCCGCCTCCGCCGCCGGGAATCGATTTGCCGCCCGCGAAGGATTTGCCGTTGCCGATCAAGGACGGCGATGACCCGGTGAAGAAGAAAGTCGTGCTGCCCGTGCCGCCGCAGCCGTCGCCCGCGCTGCCACCGGGTGTCGAACGTTCAGCGCCGGCTCGGCCCCCCGTTCCGGCGGACAAGAAATCGTCCTGATGTCAATGGTGGCTCAGAGCCGCGCACGAAGGAAGCGGTCATGCCGATGCCGCTTCCTTCGTGCGCGGCTCTTTCGTTTTCTCGCGAACATCTTCAAATCGTCCTGAATATCATCTTGAAGTGCCAGCGCCGATAGGTACAATTCTCTCGTCGATTCGCGAAGAAGCGCTGGGCAGGCAGGAGCTTCCAATAGCATTTTCTTTCGTAGCATTCAGGCACCCCATGCATATCAACGATTCGCAGTGGCGTTCCCTGGCGCTGGTCGTCGCGCTCTGGGCCGCGTTTACGTTTTCCGCACACGCCCAATCGGCCAAGTGCGTCGCCGTACATGGCGCCTTGTTGATGCCGGCGAAAGCGAAGTGGGACCAGCTCACGGCGAATGCGAATGCGCCGAACGATCGGCTGATCGTGGCGTTGTTCGGCGGCGAGTTTCAATCGCAGAACGGCGCGGTCGATGTCAAACTGCTCGCCGACGTCGGCCAGCGCGGCCCGTTCCCGGTGCTCGAAGCGGCGGTCACCTTTCACGCCAATGACAAGGCCGATCTGGCCCTCACCCTGGAGCGCGGCATCCTCGTTCTGGTCAACACCAAGAAAAGCGGCGCCGCTCACGTCCAGGTCCGTGCCAGTGATGAGACTTTTGAAGTCGTGCTCAGCGAGCCGAAAGCCAAAGTCGCCATCGAAATCTACGGCCGCCACGTCGCCGGTCCGCCGAATTTGAAGAGCGCTCGCGAGGATCGGCCGATCGTCAATGTCGCCTTCTTTGCGCTGGCGGGCGAAGCCGTCATCAGCACCGACAAACATGCGACGCGCCTCCAAGCGCCCCCCGGCCCGACGCTTTATATTTGGGACAACTTGACGCGCACGCCGGACGTGCATCGCTTCGAAACGTTGCCCGATTCATTGAAGCCGTTGACGCCGGAGGAGCGGCAGCTCGTGGAGAAAATCGCGGGCTTCGCGAAGACGTGGTCAGCGAAGAACGGCCCGCTCGTCGACACGATTCGCGACGCGACCGCGTCGAAGGATCCGCTCGAACGCAAGGCCGCGGTCGTCGCCGCCGGCGCTCTCGACGATTTGCCCGGCTTGCTGGCCGTCTTGAACGATCAGGTCCACGCCGACGCGCGCGACATGGCCATCCTCGCGATCCGCCACTGGCTCGGCCGGGCGCCGGGAAAGTCCATCGAAATGCACAAACATTTGACGACAACCTCCGGCTACACGCCGACGCAGGCGAAGAACCTGATTCACCTGTTTAACGGCATCGAGAGAGATAAGCTGCGTCAACCGGAGACGTTCGATCTTTTGATTCAAGCGCTCAATCACGCGAAGATGCCGGCGCGCGAGCTGGCCCGCTGGCATCTGGTGCGTCTGGTGCCGGACGGCAAAGACATCCAGTACGACGCCGCCGCACCCGAACCGGCGCGGCTGCAAGCGATCGAGGCGTGGCGCCGCCTGATTCCCGAAGGACAACTGCCGCCGCTGCCCAAGAAAAAGTGATCTCGTAGTGCAAGCGGCTCGCTTGCACGAATTTGGATGTGAGAACAGGTGCAACATGACGCGACTTCTGATCGTCGGCTTCGTCGTGGCGAGTTTGTCGTCGGCCGCGCACGCTCAATACTATCCTCGGAATCCGTATTATCCCGGCGGCTACGGCTACGGCTCCGTCTATCCCAACGGCCCCGGCTACAACGCCGGCGCCTATCTCCAGGGCTCGGCGAGCGTGATGCAGGCCTCCGGTGAGGTCATGGTCCAGCAGGAGCAAGCCCGCGTCACGCGCGAGCAAGCCAATCAGGCCAAGATCGACACCAAACGCAAAGCCTTCGACGAGATGTTGTACGAGAAGGCCAATACGCCCAGCTACGTCGAAGAATTGACCAGGGAGCAAGCGAACATCCTCACGCGCCTGATGAACTTCCCCGTCAAAAGCGAAATCACCGACGGCAAGACGCTCAACGTCATGTTGCCGTTCGTGGCCGATCTCTCGTCGCGCGGCTCCATGGGCCCGCCGGTGCCGATTTCGCAGTCGATGGTCAATCAGCTCAACATCGCCAGCTCCGGCGCCAGCAGCGTCGGCATGCTGCGCGACGGCGGCCAGGTCGATTGGCCCCTCGGCCTGCAGGGCAAGAATCAGAAAAGCCTCGACAAGCTCCTGCCGCAAGCCTACAACGCCGCCGCCTCCGGAAAGCTGACGCCGAAGCTCATGAAAGAGATTCGCACCGAGATGAAGACGATGCGCGAAACGCTTCGGAAGCAATGTCAGAACGACGAGATCGAAACGAGTTCCTATCTGCAAGCGGTCGAGTATTACAACGCGCTGGAACTCTCCATCAACGCCCTGGAACGGCCCGACGCCAAGAAGCAACTGGCGGGCGCCTATTCGCCGCGGGCGCGGAATGTGCAAGAGCTGGTCGATTTCATGAGCGACAACGGCCTGAAGTTCGCCCCCGCGACTCCCGGCAGTGAAAACGCCTACCAGGTGACACACGACGCCTTCGTCCGTTACGCGCGCAATGCGCAGTCGAGCGCCGGCTTCGCATCGCTCAACATGCCAATGCAGGAGCCGCCTGAAAACAAGAAAAAGTAATTTGATGCTGTGGCGGCAAGATTCCGATCTTGCCGATTTGACTCAACGGCAAGATCAGAATCTTGCCGCCACGATGAAATGCGAAATACTCGGAGGTCCGCCTTCCATGTCATCCGCTTGGCTCCCTTATGTGATCATTCTCCTCTCGGCCGCTCAGGATGGCGACCTGGAACTCGTTAACCACCGCAGGACCTACGGCCACCTTGGCGCCCTGAGGCCGAAGGAAACCGGCATGTTGCCGGGCGATAGCGCGCACTTTACGTTTGACATCAAGAATCTCAAGCAAGACGAAAACGGCAAGGCGTCCTACAGCATCGCCATCGAGATCAAGGATGCGTCCGGCAAGGTGTTCTTCGAGCAACGGCCGTACAATTCGGTCGCGCAGAATTTCCTGGGCGGCAACGCGCTGCCTTGTTCAGCGCATGTTGAAATACCGCTGGACGCCAAGCCCGGCCCGGTCGATTGGAAAGTGACGGTTGTGGATCGTACGACGAAGAAAAGCGCATCGATCGCCGGCAAGGGCAACATCCTGCCGCCCGACTTCGGCATCGTTCATGTCGGCCTGTACGGCGACGCGGAAGCGAAGACGCCGATTTCTCCGGTTGGCGTCGTCGGCGAATCCGCGTACTTGCAGATATCCACAGTCGGTTTCGCACGCAGCAAGGACACGAAGCAACCCGATCTGCAAATCTCGATGCGCATCCTCGACGAAAAGGGGCAGCCGACCATGATCAAGCCGCTCGTCGGCAAGATCAACGCCAACGTCGCTGCCAAGGATCAGATGTTGCCGGTGCAATTTGGCATCACGATGAATCGCGTGGGCCGTTTCACGGTCGAACTCACCGCCGAGGATCGCATCAGCGGCAAGCGGGCGCAGATCAGTTATGGTATTCGCGTGCTGGCGCTGGATTGAATGGACCGTTTACGTTTAGCGCTCGCAGAGCAGCGCCGGAACGCCGGCGCTGCTCTGCGAGCGCAAAACGTAAACTACTTGGCCACCCACTTCTGCACCTTGCTTCCCGACACGAACCCCACATACACCGCTCCCTGCCGATCGACGTGAATCCAGTGCGGCATCTCCTTGCCGGCCGCCGTCTCCCAGCTCGTCAATAGCTTGCCCGCTTTATCAAGCACGCGAATCGTCCCCTTGCGGCCATCCGCCAGATAAACGCGATCCTTGTGAATCGCGAGGCCGAACGGGGCGCCGGTGTTTTTCCATTCGTCGAGCAGCTTGCCGGCGCGGTCGAAGATTTGCACGCGTGAGTTTTCCCGATCGCCGACGACGACGCGATTGCCCTCGTCGAGAAACACGACGTGCGGAATGTTGAACTCCGACGGGCCCTTGCCCTTCTTGCCCCAGTCCTTGACGAACTTGCCGTCCTTGGTGAACGTCGCGATGCGCGAGTTGCCGTAACCGTCGGCGATGTAGACCTCGCCGTCGGGGCCGACGACGGCGTCGGCCGGCTTGTTGAATTGATCCTCCGCGAGGCCCGGCTTGTTCTTCATGCCCAGGCTCAGGAGCAACTTGCCTTCGGGCGAAAACTTTTGCACGAGATGATTGGCCATGTCGGCGATCCACATATTGTCATCCTTGTCGATGCGCAGTCCGTGCGGCGTCGTGAAGTCGCCGTTCCAGAATCGGACCAGCTTGCCGTCCTTGTCGAGGACGACGACGAACGGCTTGATGCGGTGTAAGAGATAAATGTTGTCCTTGGAATCGGACGCGACAGCGGAGATGCCGCCGAGCTTCATGCCTTTGTCCAGCGCGGGCCAGTTCTCGACGAGTTTGTATTCCAGTTTCGCCCCGGCCTTGTCGCCAGTGAACGCCGTCGCGCCGGCGACGACGCCGAGCGAAACGATCAAGAGAAGCAAGCGGATGGAGGGTCGCATGGTCTTCATTGCATTGTTACCTCAGCGATGGCGGGAACGCGATGGCGTATTGTAACGAGCGTCAAACAATTCACCAAACGAAATGGCAAGTCTCCGATTCGTGGATTCGTGGCGGCAAGATTCCGATCTTGCCAATGGACTCGGCAAGATCGGAATCTTGCCGCCACGAAAATGAAGACCGACCGGCAATTAGACCAAAACCTCCAATTTTTTCGGACTACGCCGGAACTCGACGATTGGTTCGGTGTTTCATTAAATAATGGGGCAATGCGGAACAGTGTCCCGTGAGTATCCCACCGACTTGGCGCTGGGCCGTCTGGCGCGTCAGTTGTCCTTCCGCTACGGTTCGGAGTTGACGAGATGAAGTTCAAGGTCTGGGTGGCCGGCGCCGCCGTCGTGCTGGCGTTTGCTGGCGTTTCGTTTTATTTCAAGCCTCACGACGTCGCCTTCAATGGTCTGCATGACGCGCAGGCCAAGTTGGCCGCCCTCGGCTATCATTGCACGTCCGACGCCCAAAACGGCCAGATCGGCGTCGGCTTCATGATCAGCCGCGAGGCGATCGCCTGGCACGATGTCGGCACCCTGAACAAATCGCGCGGCATGGGCCCACAATGGCACGGCAAAGTCTGGGTGACGCTCAATCCTCAATACTGGCGGCTCGAAGCCGTACCCGAAGAAACCGGCGTGCGCGTCTGGGGCAGCGTCATTGCGTACGGCGACGACGAAGTCCTCAATGAAATCGACGACGCGTTCTGATTATTTGGCCAATACCGTGGACTACGATTCCAATCGTGGCGAACCCGGTTTCCGCGTGGCGCATCCACGATTGGAATCGTAGTCCACGAATCAATCAAATCACGTCTTGCACGCTCGATTTCCCGCTCCTTGTAACTTCCATTTTGTTGTGTTATCATAATCCAAATCCAATTGCCGCACCGGCTCATCGTACGTCCGCAATTCAGGGTGTCGCCATGGCTTTGCTGGAGTTCGTCAAAGGCGTCAATCAGGGCAATCGGCTCGAACTGACGGGCGATCGCTTCGTCTTCGGCCGCAATGCGGATTGTTACATCGTTCTCAACACGCCGTCCGTCAGCCGCGAGCACGCCGTCATTCGTAAGATCGCGGACAAATACTACATCGAGGACATGAATAGCCGCAACGGCACCGAGCTCAACGGGCCCAACAAGATCAAGGTCCGCACCCTGCTCAAGGACGGCGATCAGATCACCATCTGCGGCAACACGGTGGCGTTCTACGAGGCCGTCCCGAAGCCGAAGTTGCCCGAGCACATGAGCGCTTCCGCCGCGACGGATGACGAGGAGACGGACAACTCGACCGTCGAGGCGACGATCCAGCCGTCCAGCAGCAAGCAGATTCTCGAAGCCCAGCCGGCCGAGCGATTGGCGATGCTGCTCGAAGTCGGCATCGAATTGACGCAGACGACGCGCACGGACGATCTGTTGCCGAAGATTGTCGAAAAGCTTTTTCAAGTGTTCCGCCAGGCCGATCGCGGCTTCATCATTCTGAAAGAGGACGGCAACCTGATCGCGCAGGTGATTCGCACCCGCCGCGCCGGCGAGGACGACAAGACGCGCTTTAGCCGTAAGATCGTGAATCGCTGCATGGACACCGGCCAGGCGATCCTGAGCGAGGACGCCAGCTCCGACGCGCAGTTCGACATGTCGCAGAGCATCGCCGATTGCAAGATTCGCTCGATGGTCGTCGCGCCGATGATGTCGCGCAACGGCAACGAAGCGTTCGGCGTTATCCAGCTCGATACCCAGGACCGCTTCAAGAAATTCAACCAGGACGATCTGCGGCTCTTGATGGCCGTCGCCGCCCAGGCCGGCGTCGCCCTCGAAAGTGCTCGCATGCACGAGATCGAGCTCGTTCACGCCGAGATCGAACGCGATCTGATGCTCGCTCACAAGGTGCAGAACATCTTCGTGCCGAAGAAGTTTCCGCAGATTCCCGGCTACGAGTTTTATGCCCATTACACGCCGGCCCAGCAAATCGGCGGCGATTACTACGACTTCATTCCGCTGCCGAAAAATCGCCTCGGCGTCATGATCGGCGACGTCGCCGGCAAGGGCATCCCCGCAGCGCTGTTGATGGCCAAGGTGAGCTCGGAAGCGCGCTTTTGCTTGCTCACTGAAGCGACGCTGCCGGCCGCGATCGGAGTGCTCAACGATCATTTGCAAGAGGCCGGCCAGCTCGATCGTTTCGTGACGTTCGGCGCCTGCTTGCTCGATCTGAACAAGAACACGCTCGAAGTCTCCAGCGCCGGCCATCCGCCGCCGATCGTCTATCGCGCCGCCAAAAAGATTTACGAGGATGGTTGCACGACGGAGCAAACCGGCTTCCCGCTCGGCATCCTCGAAGGCATGCCGTACGAATCCAACACCATCACGCTCGACCCCGGCGATTGCGTTCTGCTCTACACCGACGGCGTCTCGGAATCGAAGAACACCGAGGAAAAAGACTTCGGCATGCCCGGCATCCACGACGCCCTCAACGCGGGCCCGCTCACGCCGAGAGCGATGGGCGAACGGCTCGTGGAAGCCGTGCAGCGCCACGCCATCGATCGCAAGCCGCACGACGATTTGACGATCGTCGTCTTCGGCCGCTCCGCTTAAGTCAGTGGTAAATGAGCTGACATCCCCCTCTCCCCCCGGTACTCCGGGGGGAGAGGGGCAGGGGTGAGGGGGGATAGCATCCCTCGCGGAATCTGCTTGTATTGCAAGGACAAAGTTCCATGCAATGAACGAAGATCGCGCGTGGGATGCTAACCCCCCTCACCCCTGCCCCTCTCCCCCGGAGTACCGGGGGAGAGGGGAAACAGGGTGCTCGCCTCGCCTAATTGGATCAGAGAATCCTCATGCCTCTTTACGAATTCTCCGAATTCGACGGCTCCCAGCAATTCCGCCCCCTGTCCGCGGACGCCGTCTTCGACAAGCTCGCCGAGCATCTGATCGAGTACGGCGACTACGTTCTCCGCCAGCTCGAACATCTCGATCAAGACAACGCCGAACTCGTGAAGCTCCTCGTCAAGGAAGGCTACCTCGAGAAAGACGAGGACGGCAAGTTCGCCATCGCCCCGCGCGGCGTTCGCCGCATCCAGACCAAGGCGCTCGAAGAGCTATTCACGATCGAACGCAAGGACACGCTCGGCAAACACGCGACCGACTTCAAAGGCGCCGGCCAGGTGCGCCATGAAGATTCGAAGCCGTACGAATACGGCGATCCGGTCGCGAATCTCAATCTGCACGAGACGTTGAAGAACGCCGTGATTCGCGAAGGGCGAGCCGGTGACGGACGCGTCAACGTGATCGAGGAAGATTTCGTCGTCTGCGAAACCGAATATCAAACGAGCTGCGCCACGGTCGTCCTCATCGACATGTCCGGCTCCATGGCCCGCTACGGCAAATACTACCATGCCAAGAAAGTCGCCCTCGCGCTCGCCGGACTGGTGCGCAGCCGCTATACGGAAGACAGCTTGAAGGTGATCGGCTTCTACACGTACGCCTCGCCGTTGACGGAGCGCACGCTCTTGCACTCGGCGCCGAAGCCGGTGAGCATTTTCGATAGCCGGGTGTTTTTGCGCGTCAATCTCGATCAGCCGCCGGAGTTCGTGCCGGAGCATTTCACGAACATCCAGGCCGGCCTGAAATTCGCCCGCGAACATTTGAAGCGAACGCCGGCCGCCAACAAGCAGATCATCTGCATCACCGACGGCGAGCCGACCGCGCATCTGGAAGGCCGCGAGCTGGTGCTGATGTATCCCCCGCACGAACGCACCGCCCGCGCGACGCTGCAAGAGGTGCACGGCTGCGTTCAGGCCGGCATTCAGATTTCGACGTTTGCGCTCATCGAAGACTACTTCTACACCGGCCTGGTCAATTTCGTCGATCAAATGGCCCGCGTCGGCCACGGTTTGGCGATATACTGTAATGCAGGCGAACTCGGCGGCTACGTGCTCGACAGCTTCGTCAAGGGCCGACGCGCCCGCAAGAAACTCGGTTAGCGAGCCACAGGGTTTATCCCTGTGGTGCGGCCCTCCATTCCACGGGGATCAACCCCGTGGCTCGCCAAAGGAATGAAGCCAATGGCCGAAACCATCACCTTGCCGGAAGAACAAACCGAACAGGTAACGAAGCGGCAGCCGCCGTATCACGTCATCCTTTTGAACGATGACGATCACACCTATCAATACGTCATTCACATGCTGCAAGCGTTGTTCGGCCATACGCCGGAGACGGGCTTCGAGATGGCGAAAGAAGTGGACTCCAAGGGCCGCGTGATCGTGGACACGACGAGCCGCGAGCGAGCGGAGTTGAAGCAGGACCAGATTCACGCGTTCGGGCCGGATCCGTTGATCGAACGCTGCAAGGGCAGCATGTCGGCGGAAATCGAGCCGGCGGAGTAACAAGCACAGCGCGCAAAAAAACAGCCCCAGGATCCAATCATCCTGGGGCTTCGTCATTTCTACTTCGCGATAACGCTGCGGTGCAACACCGCGTTCGACTGCGCCGGATCGCACGTCTCGATCAAGAGATGCTGAGCCGTCTCATGACGCAGCGACACGCCGCGATTCGCCCCTTGCACGCCGGTGCGCTGGCCCGCTTCCGCCGCGGTCAGGAACGTTTGCACTTCCTTCGCCGTCGGCGTCGTGACCACGCCGGGCTGCCGCTCGGCCAACGCATCAACCGCACTGGCCTTCAACAGCTTGGGCCACAACGACTGGAACAACGCGCTCGATCCATACACATCCGCCGACTGTACTCGGCCATTGACAACCGCCACGTAACCAATCGCATCCTTCTTGCCGTCCGCGGCGCCCGCGAGTTGAGCAACGTATTTCTGCACGTTTGCCTGCACTCGCCCGTGTTCGAGCGTGAGCTGAAGGCTCGTCGCGGACTGATTGGCTTGCACGGTCCCGCCCGCGTTGCGAGCAAGGTTCTGCTGCAGCGAACGCACATTGGCCCACACTTGCCCCTGCTGCTGACCGGCGGCGGCGAGGCGAAGCTTGCGGCCCGGCAACTGCTCGGTGGAAGTCTGGAACGACGTGCTGACCTCGTCGCCGCGCGGCGCCGATCGGCCTTCCTCGACGCACAACGCTTGCAACGGCACGTT
>Ga0105340_1001125_pt1 | contig 12206 bp, 8 predicted proteins | sample EasRivMeERMLT700_FD_89676 | JGI IMG/M metagenome (GOLD analysis project Ga0105340, IMG submission 89676) | Soil microbial communities from meander-bound floodplain in the East River, Colorado, USA - East River MetaG ERMLT700 | ecosystem: Environmental > Terrestrial > Soil > Floodplain | place... | reverse complement strand
TGGAACTCAGACCGCTGCACCCGGCCAATGAGACTGCCATCCAACCGCGGCGTAATGCGATGGGTGACAGAGCCGAAGAGGCTTGAGGACTCCTGGTCCGTCACGATATCATTGCCCGCAAAAGTGGGAGTCGCGCGATCCGTCGAGTTCCGGTCGTGGCGAAAACCGAATTGCAGATAACTTCCCGGCAGATAGTTATAAGTGCCGGCGATCTCAGCCCACGGTGTCAGCGCATCTTCGCCAAGGTTATCGAAATCAGTGTACTCGCCACCGACCTTGGCGCTGATTCTGAACTGCGACGTGAAGGCATGTTCGGCACCAACGTAGACGCGATGCGAGATGTTGTCGCGGTCATCACTGAAGAAAGTGTCAGTGGAATTAATGGCAATGGTCTCGTCATCGGTATAGCTGACGATACCCAGGCCGTAACCCAGCGATGCGAAAAGGTTTTCACGCGCGTGCCAGCGTCCCTCGATATGGAAATCGTGCTCAATACGATCCAGCAGCGCGGAACGACTACCGGGCCCTTCCTGGTCGTAATCGTACCAGCCGTTTCGGTAGCCAAGGCCTAGTCCAATCAACTCCGTCAATTGCGCATCGAAGTTGATTCCCACGCGATTACGAAACGCAGCAGCCTCCGTTCGCTGGAATGTCGTGACAGCACCGGTATCGTCGACGACATTTGGCTCGTCGGAGTAAACGAACGAATCATCGAAATTGACCGAATACCGCTCCGAGAATCGGTGGTCCGCCCTGAGCGTAAGTTCATGGCTTTGGTCGGCCTGATCTTCCGAGCGGCCTTCGTACCACCTCAGTGAGTAAATATACCCCACTCCTACGAAGCTTTGTTCGAAGGGGAAATTGAGGGCAACCGCCGGCCTGACTTCGAAGCCGAAGCTGTCATCCTCGAAGCTCTTGTGCGCGGCAGTGTAATTGTCGTCGTAGAAGCCCCGCAGCGTGGCGGAGATACTCCACGGTTTGGAGGCTTCCATTGGAGACAGCCCCGGTGCCGCAGCCTGGAGCCCAGCTGCGCTCACTGCGACCAAACCGGCGGACGCGATGATCTTTTTCATAGTTTATAAGTTACCTGTTCTGATTCCCTGACTTAAGCAAAAGGACTGCCACGGTTTTACTTGTATTCGGCGCAATGTCAACACATTACAAGCCGCCCCGTCACTGTCTATCAGCTTGTTCGGAGAGTTTGATTGTTTTTGTAGCAGGACGTTCAGAATCTGTCAAAAAGATTTCTGGCATTATTCCAAGGGGGGCCATTTTGAGAGGAAAGCCCGTCGGAACCTCACGATTCACCAGAATTCCCAGCAGAAAACTCTCCCAATCCGTGCCGCTGCCCCGAACCCAATGCTTGTCTGCCAACGAATAAATCTTCACCAGCGTGTTCGTGACCGCCTGATTTTGCTTTCCACCGCCTGCACCCTCCGCGAGCGCAGTCAAGTGCCCTCGAAACGCCTCCCAATCCGGGTCCGTTCCTTCGCTTTGCCGCCACTGGGCGATAGCGGAAGTGTTCAGTTTCGAGAGCGTCAACTCACTCAAGTGCAGTCCTCTTACCGGGTTCAACTTGTGCAGCGAATAGAAGTCATCGTCTGAAGCTGCTTCCGGCGTTCCGTGCTTCAATGGCAGCCACGCCGCCTTCCGATCGCCGTACCAAGCGATCGCCCACGGCATATCAGACACCATCCACCCATCTTCGGGAACGTACGCTGCCTTCGATTGCAAAGACGGCGGGTAGTACGGTGGATACGCCAGCGGCGAATGCCGCGGCGCCGCCAACGTCAGCGCCAGCGGAGCGCACGCCGCAACGAAAAACATCGCCAGTATCCCATACCGCACCGCCACCGCCGTGAACTGATCCAGCAAATTGAAAAGCAGACTGATCCCAAAAATAAAAACCAGCGGCGCCAGCACCGTCAGATAATCCGAAGCCAGGTGACGCACTCCTTCTTCACCAGGCGACACCACCGCTTGCGCGACCACCACAATCCCAAGAAACGCCAGCAACAAGGCCCGCACACGCCCATTGATCACGCTCCGAAATGGCACCACCAACCCGGCGAGGAACAAAGCAGTCACCCAACTCCCCCCCAGCGTCGGCAACCCGTGCAACCACATCTCACGCAAATTCACCAGCACCTTCCGCGCGATCGCCGACGAAGTCACCGTATTAAAATCCGGCGAAAACGACCGCATCAAACTATCACCTGGAAAATGCGCCGTCTGTGCCAGCGCCGCGTACCCTGCCGTCCCGAACAACGTCCCGCTCACCGCATAATTCCGCCCCAGCCACGGCCCCACCAGCGCGATGAAACCCAACCCCGCCGCCAACCCCAGCACCCTCACCGAGACCGGGCGCGATACATTGGCCCCCACGCCAGTTCCTCCAGTGGCCGTCACGCTAGTGGCCAGCGTGAGCAAATAGCCGATCACAGGAATAATCAACGCCAGCATCCCATAACGCGTCAGCCCCAACATCCCGGTTACCACTCCCGCCGCAATCGCCAAAAAAATCATCAACCCAGGGCGCGATGCACTGGCCCCCCCGCCAGTGGGCGCACCAGTGGCATCCAACCGCACCAGGACATGGATCAGCACCAGCATCAGGAGCGTCATCCACAACGTTGGCAACCCCGAGACACTATGCCGCCAAAACAGCTCCGTCCCCCCGAACACGGCCGCCGACACCCACGCCACCGGTTCATCGAACAACCGGCGCGCCAGCGAAAACACCAGACACGCGCACACCACCAGCAACAACTGATTAAACCCGGCAATCCACACCTCCGGCGAATAGGTCGTGAAATCCCGCGCATTCGACACATTCGGATAAGCGAACGGCATCACCTTCAACACACCGGCCAACATCAGCGGATACACCGGCCCATTCGACAAATCCGGACACCCCTCCACCACGCCCGCAACCCCTCCCTGATTACTCCGCACCTCCCCCGCTCCACTCTCGACCCTCGACTCTCGACCCTCGACTCCTTTCGCCCCGTGCCTTCTCAACAAATACAAACTAAATGGCCGCACCACGTCCGTCGTGAACCCTTTTCCCTCCGAAACATTCCGCGCCAACTGCGCCCCATCCATCGCTTCCGCCGTCGAGAAATTCTCGAACGCCGCCATATTATAAAACAACGCCAGCGCCACCAGCGCCACCAACCCGACCGCGATCTTCAGAATCCGCCTCCCGCTACCGACTTCCAATTTGTGAATGATGTCCTGTAAAAACAATGCCATGTGATTCGCCTATCCACTTCCAGACTACACACAACCCCCTGTCGTTCAAAGCCCCGCCGCGCCAGCCTCCGTGGCCGGCGAGGCCCAGCTTTTGTCCCGCAATGGCCTCCATAGACCCGAGAATTGCTAGAGGCCCTCCAAATGATAGGCGTGCAACTTCCGGTGCAATGTGCGGCGGCTCATCCCAAGTTTCTTCGCCGCGTCCGTGCGGCTTCCGTCTGATTCGTTCAGCGCTCGAATGATCAATTGTTTCTCCGCTTCCTTTACCGTGATGTCCCCCTGCGCGATAAATTGCCCCCCTCCCCCGCCAGTTGCCGGCGCCGCTCCCTCAGCCCGCACTTCCGCCGGCAAATCCCGCACCGTAATCCGCTCCCCGCGGCACAACACCACCGCCCGCTCGATCGCGCTCCGCAACTCCCGCACATTCCCGGGCCACCCATACCCAATCAACCGTTCCATTGCGTCCGGCGCGATCTCCCGCACCCCCTTCTCGTTCTCGCGCGCCGACTCCCGCATGAACGCCTGCGCCAGCAGCGGAACATCCGCCCGCCGATCCCGCAATGGCGGAAGCTCGATCCGCACAACATTCAACCGATAATACAAATCCTCGCGAAACGTCCCTGCCTTCACCAATTCCTCAAGCTTCTTGTTTGTCGCCGCGACCAGTCGCACATCCGCCGTGTGCGTCTTCGTTGAACCCAGCCGCTCGAACGTTCGTTCCCCCAAAAACCGCAACAACTTCACCTGAATCGTCGCGTCGATCTCCCCGATCTCATCCAGGAACAACGTCCCACCTTCCGCTTCCTCCACCCGCCCCATCCGCCGTTCGTGAGCCCCCGTGAACGCCCCCTTCTCATGCCCAAACAACTCACTCTCAATCAACGTCGCCGGTAGCCCCGCGCAATGCACCGCCACGAGCCGCGCCCGGCTGCGCGGACTCAAATTATGAATCGCCTTTGCGATCAACTCCTTCCCCGTCCCGCTTTCCCCCGTGATCAACACCGTCGCCCGCGTCGGCGCAACCTGCCGCACCATGTCGAACACCTCCGCCATCGCCGGCGATTGCCCCACGATATTCTCCAGCCCGAACTTCGTATCCAACTGTTGTCGAAGCGTGACATTCTCGGCCTCCAGCTTCTGATGCCGCAGCACCCGCGCGATCCGCATCTCCAACTCGTCAATCTGCATCCGCCCCTTGGCGATATAATCATCCGCCCCGCTCTTCATCGCCTGCACCGCCACCTCCTCCGAGCCATACGCCGTCATCAGGATGCACACCGGCGGCCGCGGCAACGACTTCGCCCGCGCGATCAACTTCATCCCGTCCTCCGACGGCAGCCGGAAATCCGTGAGCAACACGTCGAACTGCTCCGCCTCAAGCAACCCCATCGCCGTCGCGGCATCCTCCGCCAGATAAACATCATACCGATCGTCCAGTGCGGCCCGCAGCCCCTCGCGCGTCGGCTTCTCATCATCCACAATCAACAACGTCGGCTTCATCCCTTGTCCCCTCCCGCCATCCCTTCCTGATCACCCTCCGCTTTCAACTCTGCACTCTGCACTTCCTCTCCCGGTCCCAACAACCGGGGATGCCGCTCGTGCAGCGGGAACCAGACGCGAAACGTCGTCCCCTCATTGACCCGACTCTCCAGCTCGATCCGCCCCCCGTGGTCACGCACGATTCGCTGCACAATCATCAGCCCAAGCCCGCTCCCCTTCTTCTTCGTCGTGAAAAACGGCTCAAAAATCCGGTTGAGCTGCTCCTGCGGAATGCCCCCTCCAGTATCGCGCACCGCCAGCCATACTCCCTCGCCGCTTTGGCCAGTCTCCAGCGTGAGCGCGCCCCCTTTCGTCATCGCCTGGATCGCGTTCTTCATCAGATTGACGAGCACCTGCTTGACCTGCGTCCGGTCCAGCGGCGCCTCGGCCATCTGCGGCGTAAGCCGCTCATGAATCGTAATGCTGCGATTTTCGATTTCTGGTCGCAACAAATCCACCGTTTCCCGAACCACATCATTCAACGTGGTCGGCGCCAATTTCGGCGGCGTAGGTCTGATCGCCTGGAGAAATTGCCGAACGATATAATCCAGCCGAACAATCTCCCCCTTGGCCACGCTCACATACCGATCGAGCCTTTCGATTGCTTCAGCGCACGATTCCACGGTCGGTTCGGCCTTCCGCCGACGTCGCGCTTTTTCCGGGCGAGCACCCGCTGCAAGTCCCGACCTGTCGGGGTCGAGCCCCTCCTGCCGCAACTTCCGCAACTCCCGCTCCATCAACTGCAAATGAATATCCAGCGCGTTCAGCGGATTGCCGATCTCGTGTGCCACGCTTGCTGCCAGCAACGTGAGCGCCTGCATACGCTCCGTCTCAATCGCCGCGAACGTCTTGCGCCGCGTCTCCGTCGCGTCGTGAAGAATCAACGCCAGCCCTGAACTGCCCTTCGCCGCGCCATCCAGCGGAGCCGCATACAAACTCAGGAACCGCGGCCGCGGATACGACACTTCCAACTCATGCCGGCTCACGCGATCCCCTCCCCGGCTATCCATCACCGCGAGCGAGGGCCAGTCGATGTCCGGCAGGTATCGCGAAATCAGCTCCCCTTCGCTCTCCTGTCGCTTCAACCCGATCAAACGTGTGACAGCTTCATTGAAGTAAAGAATGTGCCCGCCTTCATCGACCACCAGCACGCCATCCTCAATCGTGTTGAACAATGTCTCGAGAAAGCTGCGCTCGCGCGCCAGCTTTTGGATCACCGTTTGCAGGCCCTCCTTGTCGAGCCGGCCAATCCGCCCAAGCACCTTGTCGAGGAAATTGGATTTCGGAGAAGCCATCTAAAACCACTTCTTCCGCTTGAACCACCACACCGTCAGCGCCGTTGATACAACCGTCAGGCCAATCGCCAGGTGATAGCCACGCGCCCACTTGAACTCATGGATGGCGTCAAAGTTCATCCCGTACCACGTCCCAACCAGCGTCATCGGCGTCGTAATGACCGTGATCATGGTCAACAGCTTGACTACCTCGCCCGTTTGGTTCGACGACATGTTGAGGTAGACCTGCAAAATGTTCGTGAGCGAATCCATGTAGGCCTGCGCCAGTGTCGAGATGCGAAACAGCCCGTCGTAAACGTCCCGGTAATACGGCACGAGGTGGGGACGGATCAGCTTGAACTCGCCCGCGGCAAATCGCGCCAGCACCTCGCGCTGCGGACCGATGATTTGGCGAAGGTGGAGGACCTCTTTCTTGATTTTTACGAGCTTGTTCAGCGTCTTCTTGGTTGGGTGCTCAACCACCTGGTCTTCCAACGCCGCAATTTCCAGCGACAATTCCTCCAGCGCCGGTTTGTAATTCTCCACAATACCGTCCAGCAGCGTGTGCGCGACCCGGTCCGGCGCGCGCGCGATGTGCATCGTGCCGCGCAGGCAGCGCTCTTCCGTCGCCTGTATGCTCTTCAGCGGGACATCGTGGTAGGTTACGAGGAAGTTTTTCCCGAGAAAAAAGTTCAGCTCGCTTGTCGCGAACACGCCGTCTTTGCGGCTGTAGTCCACGGCGCGAATCACCATGAACAGGTAAGCCGAGAAGCGGTCGCCGTCTTTGGGTTGATATTCCTCGACCTTCGGCGCCGAGCTGATGCCAATGCAGTCTTCAATAGACAATGGATGAAAATGGAAAATCCCGTCCAGAATCCGCTTCGCCTCTTCCGTGCTCGGTTTCTCCAGGTCAACCCACAGGAAAAGGTTCGTATCGGCCAGCAGCGTCGGCATGAGAAACACCTCAACGTCCTTGCTGTGAAGCCGGCCCTGCGTCGTAAAGGCAAATGAGCGAATCATTTAGATGTGTCCCGCGTATGTGCGCCAGATTGACACACACTTGTAAGTACGCCGCTTATGTTTAGCAAGTTACTTCGCGGTGAAACCCCGGGTTAAGCGGAAACGCGCTCAAAGAAGCTGTCCAGCGCGGCCTGAACGTCCCGCGTATGCTGCTCGAGATTGACGGATTTGGCGGTTATTTCCCGGAGTTGCGCGCCCGGGATCTCCCGTGCGAGTTCCTGGCCGAATTCCCATGGGTGAATCGGGTCGTGGTGATTGGCCAGGACCAGCGTCGGCACGCGAATGTTCCGCCACTGCGCGCGGTCCGCGCATGGGGTGTCGGTGATGATGGTCTCCAACTTGCAGGCCGTCTCCTCGGCATGGGGACTGTCGAACTGCTCCGCAAGGGACTTCGCGACTTCCGGCCACCGTTGAAGGGTGTCGCGATACTCCACGGATTGATGAAATAGTTCCTTCCCGCGAACGCGTCCATGCTCGCCCAGCAAGCGTGAGATCAGGGAGAACATCCGCACATTCCATGGGTGAGGCCGTTCAAGCCATGCGGGGCGCGAGAGAACCAGCGCGGTGACTCGGTCGGCAAAACGCACGGCGAAGTTTAGCGCGATGCCCGCGCCCATCGAGATACCACCGACGATCGCTCGCTCAACGTTCAAATGGTCCATGAGGGCGCGCAAGTCGTCCGCAAAGTTGCTGAAGCGCAGCTCGCTGGGATCGCCGAGGGGATGCGTGGCGCCGTGCCCGCGCGCGTCGAACGTGACGAGGCGCATGCGCCGCGACGGCACAAACAGGCTGAAGGTTTGGTTCGCGTCCGCGCCCAGGCCGTGCTGAAAGAAAAACGAAGTGCCATCGCCGCCACTGTCGCGATAGTTAAACGCGATTCCATTTTGAGTGAAGGTGGGCATCGTTCGAACAGTAATCAGTGGTCAGTGATCAGTAATCGGAACTGGTCATTTGCTCGCGGCGACGTCGTTGACCGCGAGCCACACAAATTCAAGGAAGGTGCGCAGGCCCGCCACTGAAATCCGCTCGTCGTTGCCGTGGAAGCGGTTGCTTTCTTCCTCGGCCATCACGCTGCCGATGCCGTAAGCCTGCACGCCTTTGGCGCGCAACTGCGCCGAGTCAGTCGCGCCCGTCAGCATGATCGGAAGCGTCTGTGCGCCTGGAAACATGCGTTGCTGGGTGCGTTCGAGGGCACGGAACATTTCCGTATCGAGCCGCGACGGCGGAGAAGATGGGCGCGCTTTATCGCTGCCGGAGACGACTTCGACGGCGGGATCGTTGATGAGTTCGCGGAGGGTTTGCAGGAATTTCGGGAAGTCTTCGTCGGGCAAAGTGCGGACGTCCACGGTGGCGAGCGCGTCGCCGGGGATGACGTTCACGCGGAATCCGCCCTTGATGATGTTCGGCGAGATCGTGGTGCGCAGCATGGCGTTGAAGGTGATGTTGCTGGCGCGCAAGGTTTCCTGGATGCGCGCGGTCATCGCGGGGTTTTCGAGATTGCGATAGAGGGTCGCTTCGTCGGGCGGGCTGATCGCTGCGAGGCGCGCGAAGAATTCGCGCGTCGTTTCGTTCAGTCGCATCGGCGGTTGCCATTGGCCAACTTTCGCGACGGCTGCGGCCAGGTGGACGATGGGATTGTCCATGCGCGGCTTGGAACCATGCCCGCTGGTGCCCTTGGCGGAGAGCAAAACTGGGCGCGGCACTTTCTCGGTGGTCGAGACGCCGACGTATTTGATTTTGCCGCCTTCATCGCGAATCGCTCCGCCTTCGTTAAACGCAAACTCGCAGTCGATTTTGTCCCAATGTTTCTCGACCATGAAATCAATGCCGACAGTGGTCACCGATTCTTCGCCGGCCTCGGCCAAAAAAATGATGTCGCGATCAAGCGGGACTTTCATCCGGTGGAGCATGAGCAGGACCTGGAGACAGACGGAGGTCATGCCTTTGTCATCCGCCGCGCCACGCCCGTAGATGAAGCCTTCCTTGATGACAGCGGCGAAGGGATCGACGGACCATTTCTCGCGTTCGACGCCGACGACATCAAGGTGCCCCATGAGCAGCAACGGTTTTTTCTTTCCGTTTCCTTTGATGCGGGCGACGAGGTTGCCGCGGCGCGGTTCGAGTTCGAAGATTTCGGAGGGAATTCCCGCCTTGTCGAGATAGCCCTTCAAAAACTCCGCGCCCCTGGTTTCATTTCCGGGCGGGTTGACCGTGTCGACCTTGATGAAGCCGCTCAGGATTTCCATGAGTTCCTTGTGTGCGGCATCGAAGTCAGGCGCGGACGCGCCGAAAGCCGCGACAGTAAGGAGGCAAAAGAACGCTGCAATCAGACCCTTCATGGCGGAACTGTTCGGAATTTGAACAAGGCTTGCAATTCCGAAGTGTGGCTCTACGGGATTGCAGCTGCCGCATCTCCCGATGGTCCGGGATTGCGCACGACTTCTCCTGACCATTGCTCGTAGAGTCGAATGACGTCTTTGACGTCGGTGGATTTGCGAAAGACCGCCCGGGCGCGGAAGCAGAACTCGCGGCCCACTTCATAGTTGTGTTGGAGATACAGGAAGTCCCATGCCGGGTTTCCGGGGCCGGCGCCGGAGGGGGATTGCGCGAAACGAACTTCATTACCGTCCCGCGGCCGCTCGAACATCATCACAAAGACGTTTTCGCCGGAGCGCCCGAAGTAGAACGGATACACATATTCCAAATCCGAAATACCGTTCACGAGTCGGATGTTGAAGCCGGCGTCCAACGGCGGATCCGACCTGCTCCCCGCAGGCCGATGGTTCGACGCCACGCCGTGCGTCGGCGGGAGGTGCTTGATCCAGCGCGGTAGGGACGGCGCTCCGCCGCCGTCCGCTCTCCGCGACCGTCCAATGAACTGGAGCGACAGATCTTCCGGCTTGTCAATGTAGGAGGCGAAAAACACGCCGATATAGCCGTGCTTTTTCCACGCGTCTTCCAACGGCGTGCCGCAGTAGGTGAAGTCGATGGCATCGTTCGTAACCTCATAGATCAACCGGCTGCGCAGCGGCCAGTGCTCGGTCCTCTCTTGCAGAAGCTCGATGCGATTCGGTGAACGGCGGATCAACTGCATCGGCGCGCGGCGCGGTTCGAAGATGTCCCACCCGAACGAGGACGAGTCGCCGCTGAAAATATGTTCGAAGTTCAAGCCCGCAAATGGCGGCACAAAGAGGTTCTTTGCGCCGGGGGCAGCCAGCGAAAGTTCCGCCACGCCGTTGTAACCAGCGCGATGGACCGGCCCCGACGCTTCGTTGTCGGAAATGACAACGCGCAATGACGGCGTTTCCACGTGGGCCGCGTGTTCAGCCGCCAAACCAGCCGAGCAATATCCGAGGACCAGCACAAGCAACCAGCGTGGATTCATTCTGTTTCTTAATCTTAATCTTAATCTTAATCTCAATCTCAATCGAAGCCTTATTTCACCGCCACCGTCTTGATATTCACGAATTCTCGAATCCCGAACGCGGCGAGTTCGCGTCCATAACCGCTATCCTTGATCCCGCCGAAGGGGAGCCGCGGATCGGAGCGCACGAAGTCATTCACAAAACAGCAGCCGGCTTCCAGGTCTTGCGTTGCGATGCGCTCTCCACGTGCGCGATCGCGCGTGAACACCGCCGCGCCAAGGCCGAACGACGTGTCGTTCGCGACGCGAATGGCCGCGGCCTCATCGCGCACTCCAATGATCGCCGCCACAGGACCGAACGTCTCTTCACGGTATACTGCATGGCCCGAATGAACATCGGTGATAACGGTGGGCGGATAAAACGCCGTGTCTTTGTCGGTGTAATTCCCACCCAAAAGGACTCGTGCTCCGGCGGCGGCGCTCGCGTCCACCTGTTTCTGCAACGACTCGCACAAATCGCGTCGCGCGAGGGGACCAACAGCAACACCGTCAGCAAACGGATCACCGACGCGCCGTTGCAGCATTTTGGCGACGACCGCCTCCTCGAACTGGCGGCGCACTTCCTCAATCACAATGAATCGCTTGGCGGAAATGCAGCTTTGGCCTGCATTGATCAATCGCGACGTGACACACGTCTCCGCAGCAGCTTCGAGGTCGGCATCCTCCAGCACGATGTACGGATCGGAACCGCCGAGTTCGAGCACGGTTTTCTTCAACACCGCTCCTGCCTGCGAAGCGACCGCTGCTCCAGCCACGGTGCTGCCTGTCAACGTGACACCGCGAACCACCGGGTGCTCGATCAACTCGCGCACACGATTTGACCCCACCACGACAGAGCGAAACACATCGAACCCCGCCTCGCACAAAAGCTTTTCAATCGCCTGCGCGCAGCCAAAGACGTTCGAGGCGTGTTTCAGCAACACCGCGTTCCCCGCCATGAGCGCCGGCGTCACCGCGCGAAACGCCTGCCAAAACGGAAAATTCCATGGCATGACCGCGAGGATCACCCCGATCGGATTGTAGGCGACGAACGATTTTGGCAGGTCGGTTTTGATCTCCTCGGGACTGAGAAATCCTTCGGCCGACTCAGCATAAAAATCGCACGCCCACGCGCACTTCTCGATCTCGGCGCGTCCCTGGGCGAGCGGCTTTCCCATTTCTTCAGCCATCAATCGCGCCAGCGGCTCCTGCCGTTCGCGCAGCAACGCACCAGCCTTCCGCATGAGCGCACCGCGCGCGGGAAAATCCGTTCGACGCCACCTCTCAAACGCGCTCTGAAGCTCCCCTAGAATTTTGTCGGCGTTCTCTCGCGATGTTTCTTCGTAGCGCCCGATCACCTCGCCCGTCGTTGGGTTGCGCGATTCAAAATTCATGCGCCAAGTCTCCGAGGCGCAGCCGGAAAAGGAAGATGAATTTTGGATGACTTCAAGACGAGTCGCGCAAAGCTGTTTGACGAGCGGGCCCGGTTTATCTCACTTACCGCCGGATGAGCGAACTCGTTGCGCGACATTATCAACTCGGTGAGCCGGTGCGCCTCCGCTGGGAGGCCGGGCGCATCACGGCCGTTGACCCCGTGTCCCAGGCGCCGCCGGCCAACCTGTGGATCGCGCCCCCGTTCCTGGATTTGCAGGTGAACGGCTTCGCCGGTGTCGATTTCCAGAGTGACGATATTTCGCTCGCGGACCTTGAACGCT